>CXWL01030452.1_pt1 | contig 11420 bp, 11 predicted proteins | sample 590931 | NCBI WGS metagenome assembly CXWL01 (sample SAMEA3498368, study PRJEB10139) | groundwater metagenome | biome: water well; material: biofilm material | place: Germany | collected 2015-04-27 | reverse complement strand
CCGTAGCCGCTGATGCAGGACCATTGGTAGTCGCCAATGGCGATGGTCTGACCATCCATCATGCGGTGGTAGCGGTCAGGCACGCGGGGCACCATGCTGGGGTAATAACCGGTGCGAGCCCGAATCTTCGCCAAGGACTCTGGGTCGCACAGACCGTGCGAGCCGAAAAAGGCGGCCGCCGCGTCGCCGCCGAAGCCGGTGGTGCTCTGGCAGGCCATGCGCGCCGCGTTGAAATCGGTCGCGCTGATCCACATTGGGGCGTTCCAGCGCTCACACAACCAATGGGCCAAACCAACATGGTCGGGGTGCATGTGGGTCACGATCACGCGCAGAATCGGCAGGCCGTCGAGTTCCTTCTCGAACACCTGTTCCCACTGGGCGCGTGATTCGGGCCGGTCGATACAGCAGTCCACCACGCTCCAGCCCTGCACCCGCCCTTGCGGGCCATCGATCTCATCGCGCAGCAGCCAGAGGTTGATGTGGTTGAGCGCGAACGGCAGCCCCATGCGCAACCACTTGACGCCAGGGGCGACTTCCAGGGTGCGGCCGCTCTCTGGCAGTGTGTCGCCCAGAGGGTAGTGCAGTCGCTTTTCGAGTTCGTTCATGGGAGACCTTGGTTTTGATCCATAATTGACGTTTACGTAAACGTCAATCCAAAAAAGGCATTGTAGGCGGGTGTTTGTGGACTCGCTGTCACCAATGTTGAACACCACTCATGGGCATCACCTACAGCATCAGCGATCTGGCCAAGGAATTTGACCTGACCACGCGGGCCATGCGTTTTTATGAAGACATGGGCCTGTTGCAGCCGGAACGCTCCGGCCCAGGCGGGCGCCAGCGGGTCTACAGCGGCCGCGATCGAACCCGCCTCAAACTGACCTTGCGCGCCAAGCGCCTGGGCCTGTCCCTGAGCGAGGCCAAGGAAATCATCGACCTGTACGACAGCCCGCGCGATACCGGCCTGCAACTGGAGAAGTTCCTGGTCGTGTTGGCCGAGCACCAGCGTCAACTCGAAGAGCAAATGGCCGATTTGCAGGCCAATCTTGACGAGATCAAGGTGCACCAGCGCGAAGCACGCGCGCTGCTGGCCAAGGCGCGCCCAAGCACCCAACCCGGAGCCTCGGCAACGCGTGTTGCAAAGATCACCAAGACCATCAAGTCCAACCATGCAAGCCCAAAATCTCTCTGAACTGGCCGAGTCCCCCCTGATACGCGTGCAACGCAGCTTTGCACGCCAGGGCATGATGCAGCACCTGGGCGCGCGCCTGGTGCGGGTCGAGTCCGGGCTGTGTGTGATCAGCTTGCCCTATTCGGGCAAGGTGACCCAGCAGCAGGGCAGCTTTCACGGCGGCGCCATCGGCGCCATTGCCGACATCGCGGCTGGGTACGCGGGGCTGACCCAGGCGCCAGAGGGCATGGAGGTGACCTCGGTGGAATACAAGATCAATTTTCTGGCCGCCTTTGAGGGCGGCGAGTTGCGCGCCACCGGCCGTGTTGTGCGTGCCGGAAAACGTGTCATCGTTACCAGCGCGGAGGTGATGCACGTGGATGCGCAAGGCCAGGAGCGCGCCTGCGCGGTGGTGCAACAAACGCTGATGCCGGTACCCCGCAGCTATTGAACACCACAACAACCTTTCCGACGGAGACCTCCTCATGAACCTACCCGGCCTGAACTTTCAACTCGGTGAAGACATCGACGCGCTGCGCAGCGCGGTCTACGACTTTGCTCAAGCCGAGATTGCCCCGCGTGCCGCCGAGATTGACCGCAGCGACCAATTCCCGATGGACCTGTGGTGCAAGATGGGCAACCTGGGTGTGCTGGGCATCACGGTGAGCGAGGAATACGGCGGCGCCAACATGGGTTACCTGGCGCACATGATCGCGATGGAGGAAATCTCCCGCGCCTCGGCCTCGGTCGGCCTCTCGTACGGCGCGCACAGCAACTTGTGCGTCAACCAGATCAAGCGCAACGGCACGCCCGAGCAGCGCCAGAAGTACCTGCCCAAACTGATCAGCGGCGAACATGTGGGCGCGTTGGCCATGAGTGAGCCGGGTGCCGGCAGTGACGTGATTAGCATGAAGCTCAAGGCCGAGGACAAAGGCGGCTACTACTTGCTCAACGGCACCAAGATGTGGATCACCAACGGCCCCGACGCAGACACCCTGGTGGTCTACGCCAAGACCGAGCCCGAGCTGGGCGCGCGTGGTGTCACCGCCTTCCTGGTCGAGAAAGGCATGAAGGGCTTTTCGGTCGCGCAAAAGCTCGACAAGCTTGGAATGCGCGGCAGCCACACCGGCGAGTTGGTGTTCAACAACGTGGAAGTCCCGGCCAGCCAGGTGTTGGGCGGCCTCAACAGCGGCGCCAAGGTGCTGATGAGTGGCCTGGACTACGAGCGTGCGGTGCTGACTGGCGGCCCGCTGGGCATCATGCAGTCGGTGATGGACAACGTGGTGCCCTACATCCACGACCGCAAGCAGTTTGGCCAGAGCATTGGCGAGTTCCAGCTTATTCAGGGCAAGGTCGCCGACATGTACACCGTGCTGCAGGCCGGCCGCTCGTTTGCCTACACCGTGGCCAAGAATTTGGACCTGCTGGGCACCGAGCACGTGCGCCAGGTGCGCAAGGACTGCGCCTCGGTGATTCTGTGGTGCGCTGAGAAAGCCACCTGGATGGCCGGCGAGGGCGTGCAGATTTATGGTGGCAACGGCTACATCAACGAATACCCGCTGGGCCGTCTATGGCGTGATGCCAAGCTATACGAAATTGGTGCCGGTACGTCCGAGATTCGGCGCATGCTGATCGGGCGGGAGTTGTTTGCGGAAACGATGTAACTGGTTTTCTCGTCATCACGAGGGGCAAGACCCCCGGCTGGGCAATCACCGAGGTGACCCCCGCGCTCCCGGATAATGCCTGTCATGTCATCCTCCCTGCAAAACCTTCTCGACAACAACCGCACCTGGGCTGAGCGCATGGAGCGCGAGCGGCCGGGCTTTTTCAGCCAATTGGCGCACCAGCAAACCCCCAAGTACCTGTGGATCGGCTGTTCGGACAGCCGGGTTCCGGCCAATGAAATCACCGGCCTGGACCCGGGCGAGGTGTTCGTGCACCGCAACGTGGCCAACGTGGTGGTGCATTCCGATCTGAATGCTTTGTCGGTGATCCAGTTCGCGGTGGACCACCTCAAGGTCGAGCACATCATGGTGGTGGGGCACTATGGCTGCGGCGGTGTGTTGGCGGCCTTGCGCGGCACGCGCGTTGGCCTGGCCGACAACTGGTTGCGCCACGTACACGACGTGAAACTGCGGCACCGGCGCCGTATTGATCACCTGACGGTGCCTGAGCAGGAAGACGTGCTGTGCGAGATGAATGTGATCGAGCAGGTCGGCAACGTGGCCTTGTCCAACGTCCTGCAAGATGCCTGGAGCCGGGGCCAGAATGTATCGGTTCACGGCTGGTGCTATGGCCTGAAGGACGGCCTGGTCAAAGACCTGGGGGTCAGCATGCAGGGCGCGCACGAGGTGGTCAACGTTTTTCGCAACGCCCTCAAACGTTACCCTCGGGGAGTATGAGACCTTGCGGGACAGACCGCAGCCGCGCAGCGGCAAGCTCTGTCCTCAACACTTCGTCGGATGTTGGTTGTTCACCTTGCGGGACAGACCGCCGCCGCGCAGCGGCAAGCTCTGTCCTCAACTGATCAGGTAGGTTCATGTTTCCGCAACGCCTCGACTCCTCTCTCGCCTACGACATCGCCAAGGCGATGATGGATGGCTTCAATCGGCATTACCGCCTGTTCCGCACTGAATCGGCGCGGGCCAAACACCGCTTCGAGACGGCCGACTGGCATGGCCAGCAACGGGCGCAGCGCGAACGCATCGAGTTTTACGACTTGCGCGTGCGCGAGTGTTCGACGCGGCTGGAGCGGGAGTTCAAGGCGGGCGAGCAGCCGATGGACATCTGGCAGCAGGTCAAGCTGCACTACATCGGCTTGCTGGTGGACCACCACCAGCCAGAACTGGCCGAGACCTTTTTCAACTCGGTCACTACCAAGATTCTGCACCGCAGCTACTTCCAGAACGACTTCATTTTTGTGCGCCCGGCGGTCAGTACCGAGTACATCGAAAATGGGGAGTCGGAGGCGCGCCCCACCTACCACGCCTACTACCCCACCCGCCAGACCATGCAGGCGGTGATGGTGCAAATGCTGAAAGACTTCGATCTGCGCCGCGAGTTTGAAGACCTGGAGCGTGACGCCAGCTTTGTGGTGCGCGCCATGACGGACAAGCTGGGTGACGCCAAATTGCGCGCCAATTTTCAGATTCAGGTGCTCACAGGGCTGTTCTTCCGCAACAAAGGTGCCTATGTGGTGGGCAAACTGATCAATGGTTTCAATGAGCATGCCTTTGCCCTGCCGATCCTGCACACCAAGACTAGCGAGACGCTGTTGATCGACGCGGTGCTGTTTGGCGAGGATGACTTGCTGGTGTTGTTCAGCTTTGCGCGCGCCTACTTCATGGTCGACATGGAAATTCCGTCGGCCTATGTGCAGTTCTTGCGCAGCATGATGCCGCGCAAGCCGCGCAATGAAATCTACAACGCCCTGGGCCTGGCCAAGCAGGGCAAGACGCTGTTCTACCGCGACTTTCTGCACCACTTGCGCCATAGCACCGACAAGTTTCGCATCGCCCCCGGCATCAAGGGCATGGTGATGCTGGTGTTTGATCTGCCTTCGTTCCCCTATGTGTTCAAGGTCATCAAGGACTACTACCCGCCGCAAAAGGAAACCACCCGCGAGCAGATCAAGGGCAAGTATTTGCTGGTCAAACAGCATGACCGGGTGGGCCGCATGGCCGACACGCTGGAGTACAGCGAGGTGGCGTTTCCACGCGAGCGTTTTGACGACGAACTGATTGCCGAGATACAGAAGTTCGCGCCCAGTCAGTTGGAGATCAGCGACCGCGATGCCGATGGGCGCACCGAAGTGATCATCAAACACGTGTACATCGAGCGGCGCATGATCCCGCTCAATATCTACCTGCAAGAGGCGTTTGACGCCGGCCTGAACAATCCCAAGGCCGTGGAGCAGATCGAGCGCGGCGTGATCGAGTACGGCAACGCCATCAAGGATCTGGTGGCGGCCAACATCTTCCCCGGCGACATGTTGTGGAAGAACTTCGGCATCACGCGTCACGGCAAGGTGGTGTTTTACGACTACGATGAAATCGAATACATCACCGACTGCACTTTTCGCAAGGTGCCTACGCCGCGCAATGAAGAAGAAGAAATGTCGGGCGAGGTCTGGTACACGGTCGGCCCCAAGGACGTGTTTCCAGAGACCTTTGAGCCCTTCCTGTTGGGCAACCCGACGGTGCGCGCCATTTTCATGAGACACCACGCCGACTTGCTGGAGGCGTCATTCTGGCAATCTCACAAGGAACGCATCCTGGCCGGCCACGTGCACGACGTGTTTCCCTATGAACGTGAGAGGCGCTTCTTGCAGGGCACCAAGGCCAGCCTGGCGACCTGAAGCCGGCGCCGTCTGGCAAACCCGGGGGTGGACGGCAGGATCAGCCCCTGGCGCGTCGGAATCTTCTACAATTGACGTTTACGTAAACGTCAATTGCGGGCGGTTTTTTCCGTCAACTCAACCTTAGCCGAGGACCACCATGCCTGAATCCATTGTCATCGTCAGCGCTGCCCGTACCCCCATGGGCAGCTTCCAGGGCGACTTTTCCAGCCTGGCCGCGCACGACCTGGGTGGTGTGGCGATCAAGGCCGCCGTCGAGCGCGCCGGTATCTCGCCCGACCTGGTCACCGAAGTGTTGTTTGGCAACTGCCTGATGGCCGGCCAGGGCCAGGCGCCTGCCCGCCAAGCCGGCTTCAAGGGCGGGCTGCCCAAGAGCGCTGGGGCGGTGACGCTGTCCAAGATGTGCGGCTCGGGCATGCGCGCGGCCATGTTCGCGCATGACATGTTGCTGGCCGGCAGNNATGGGCACCTTTGGCGAGGACTGCGCCGCCAAGTACGGATTCACCCGCGCCGAGCAGGACGCCTTTGCCACCGCCAGCGTGCAGCGCGCCAAGACCGCGACCGAGACGGGGGCCTTTGCCGCCGAAATAGCAGCGGTGACGGTCAAGAGCCGTGCCGGAGAAGCCGTCATCCGCATCGACGAAGGACCAGGCAAGGTCAAACTCGACAAAATTCCGACGCTGAAACCGGCCTTCAAGAAAGACGGCACCATCACCGCCGCCAGTAGTTCCTCCATTAACGACGGCGCCGCCGCGATGGTGCTGATGACCGCCTCGACCGCCGCCCGGCTGGGCTGCAAGCCCCTGGCGCGCATCGTCAGCCACGCCACCCATGCCCAAGAGCCTGAATGGTTCTCCACTGCGCCAGTTGGCGCCAGCCAGAAGGCACTGGCCAAGGCCGGCTGGAGCGTGGCCGACGTGGACTTGTGGGAAATCAACGAGGCTTTTGCCGTGGTGCCAATGGCGCTGATGAAAGAGCTGGGCGTGCCGCACGACAAGGTCAACGTCAACGGCGGCGCCTGTGCGTTGGGCCACCCGATTGGCGCCAGTGGTGCGCGCATCATGGTGACCCTGATGTACGCCCTCAAAGCACGTGGCCTCAAGAAGGGCCTGGCCACGCTGTGTATTGGCGGCGGCGAGGGCACCGCGGTAGCGCTTGAGATGCTCTGATTTCGGTAGCATTTAGCGCCCATAAATAGACGGCTGGAGGCCAATTTGATACTGAACCAAGACCAGCAGATGGTGCGCGACGCGGTGCGCGCCTTTGCGCAGGAACAGCTTTGGCCCCATGCCGCGCGCTGGGACAAGGAGCACCACTTCCCCAAGGACGCGCACCAGGGCCTGGCGGCGCTGGGCGCCTATGGCATTTGTGTGCCCGAGGAATTTGGCGGCGCCAACCTGGACTACGTGACGCTGGCACTGGTGCTGGAGGAAATCGCGGCGGGCGACGGTGGCACCAGCACGGCGATCAGCGTCACCAACTGCCCGGTCAACGCGATCCTGATGAAGTACGGCAACGCTGCGCAAAAGAAGCTGTGGCTGACCGAGTTGGCGCAGGGCAACATGCTGGGTGCGTTTTGCCTGACCGAGCCGCACGTCGGCTCGGATGCCTCGGCCCTGCGCACCACGGCGGTCAAGGATGGCGACGGCTACGTGCTCAATGGCGTCAAGCAATTCATAACCAGCGGCAAGAATGGCCACGTTGCCATCGTGATTGCCGTCACCGACAAGGGCGCGGGCAAGAAAGGCATGAGCGCCTTCCTCGTGCCTACCAACGCGCCGGGTTACATGGTGGCGCGCATCGAGGACAAGCTGGGTCAGCATTCCAGCGACACCGCACAGATCAACTTTGACAACTGCCGCATTCCGGCCGAGAACCTGATTGGCCAGGAAGGCGAGGGCTACAAGATCGCCCTGGGTGGATTGGAGGGTGGCCGCATCGGCATCGCCGCGCAAAGCGTGGGCATGGCGCGCAGCGCGTTTGACTGCGCCTTGGGTTACGCCAAGGAGCGCCAGAGTTTTGGCCAGCCGATCTTCAACCACCAGGCCGTAGGTTTTCGGCTGGCCGAATGCGCGACGCAGATCGAGGCCGCGCGCCAGCTCATCTGGCACGCCGCGTCGCTGCGCGACGCCGGCCTGCCCTGCCTGAAAGAGGCGGCCATGGCCAAGCTGTTTGCCAGCGAAATGGCCGAGCGCGTGTGCAGCGCGGCCATTCAGACGCTGGGTGGTTATGGCTATGTCAGCGACTTCCCCGTCGAGCGCATCTACCGCGACGTGCGCGTTTGCCAAATCTACGAAGGCACCTCCGATGTGCAGAAGATACTGATCCAGCGCGCCTTGTCCTGATCTACCGACCAACCTGGGAGACTGACATGCCCATCACCAAAGGCTACCAACAACTCGTCGCCGAGGCCATGCTCGTGGTCAAGACCTACACTGTTCAGGAAGTGCTGGCCCGGTTGGGCGACCCCGCAGTTCAGATCGTCGATGTGCGCGACGTGCGCGAATTGGCTGAGGGCACGGTGTTGGGCGCGCTGCACGCGCCGCGCGGCATGCTGGAGTTTTGGGTGGACCCGGCATCGCCTTACTTCAAACCGCTGTTTGCCGACGAATCCAGGGAGTTCATCCTGTTTTGTGGCTTGGGCTGGCGCAGCGCCTTGTCGGCCAAATCGTTGCAGGAAATGGGCATGTGCAATGTCGCCCACATTGAGGGTGGCTACACCGAGTGGCTGAAGCAAGGCGGGCCAATCGAGACGCTGGAACAGCAGAAGGCCCGCCGCAAGAGCAAGGGGTGAGGGCCGTGTCGAAGTCAGCAGCGCCGCCCTGTCCTTGTGGCCAGACCGACACGCGCGGCAAGGCGCTGACGCTAGCGCAGTGTTGCGGGCGTTTCATCACATCCGACCGAGGCACCCTCGCGCCGGACGCGGCATGCCTGATGCGCTCGCGCTACAGCGCCTATGTGTTGCAGGATGTGCCCTACCTGCTGGCCACCTGGCACGCCAGCACGCGACCGGCTGAGTTGACCTTGGAGCCGGGTATCAAGTGGCTCGGTTTGGAGGTTCGTCAGCACACGGTGCAAGGCGCGGATGCGTCCGAAGTGGAATTCGTGGCGCGCCAGCGTGACGCCAGCGGCCGTGCCCACCGCCTGCTGGAACGCAGCCGTTTTGTGCGCGAGCAGGGGCGGTGGTTTTACATCGATGGATTGAGCAGGTAAATTGGCCCCTGAGTGGCTCCAGTATTGATACGCTTGCTACAAAAATGACAGCACACCAAGAAGCAACCCCGAGATACGCCGCCGTATTGTTTGACTGCGATGGCGTGCTGGTCGACAGCGAGCCCATCACCTGCGGCGTCCTGCGTGACATGCTGCAGGAGCGCGGTTGGCCCATGACCATCGAGGAATGCATGCGCCGTTTCATCGGCAAGGCGGTCAAGGATGAAGGCGCCGCCATTGAACACCACACCGGCCAGCCGCTGACCGAAGACTGGATGATGGCCTTTCGCGCCCGGCGCGACGCGGCGCTGAGTCAGCGCCTGCTGGCCATTCCCAACGCGGTGGACGCCGTGCGGCGGGTGCATGCCCTGTATGGCGGACGCATCGCCTGCGCCTCCGGTGCCGACCGGGCCAAGGTCGAACTGCAGTTGCGCAAGGTGGGCCTATCGGACTGTTTTGCGGGGCGCATTTTCAGCGGCCACGAATTGCCGCGTTCCAAACCCCATCCCGATGTCTACCTGGTTGCCGCCGAAGCCTTGGGCGTGGACCCGCGTGCCTGCGTGGTGGTGGAGGACACGGTGGCGGGCGTGACAGCGGGTGTCGCCGCGGGCGCCACCGTGCTGGGATATTGTCCCGGCCCGGTCGGCCACAGCAGCCCCGACGAACTGCGGCGCGCTGGCGTGTGGCGCCTGTTTGCCGACATGGCAGAGTTGGTCGAGTTGGTAACCTGAGAACTTGCGGGACAGACCGCGGCCGCGCAGCGGCAAGCTCTGTCCTCAACCGATCAGGGCCCGTGGTTACGCGATCCGCGCCACCAGCCAGGCAATCAGTGCGGCCAGCGGCAGCGTGGCCAGCCACGACAGCAACACGTTGCGCAGCGCGTGCCAGTCCAGCCTGTTGGCGCTGGCGCCCACGCCAGCAATCGCGCCCACGGCAACGTGGGTGGTCGATACGGGCAGGCCCCACTTACTGGCCAGCAGCACCAACGTGGCGGTGATCAGGTTGGCCGCCAGGCCTTGCGCGTGGTCCATGCGCACCACGCGCTGGCTCATGGTCCGGGCCACGCGGCGGGCAAACAGCAGACCACCCACCGCCATGGCGGCGGCAATCAGTGCGATCGACGCCTGCGCGTCCAACATCCGGGCCGCCAACAGCAACGCGGCCAGCTTGGGTGTGTCGTTGACGGCGCGCGCGAAACAGATCGACATGGCGGACAACACATGCACCTGATCCAGGCTGCGCGAGACCGACACCCTGACTGCCGTGGTCAGGTTGTCGCAGCTGGCGGCAGGTGCCAGCACCAAGCTGGGTGACTGAATCCGGTTGACCAGCGTGCCCGAGGGCGAGACATGGATGACCGACGCTGGCGCCACGACACAGGCGCAATCGCGCGCCACCGGTCGCAGCCGAAACAGCCGGTAGGCGACGACACCCAACAATGCCGCCAGCAGCGGGCTGAGCAGCAGCGGCAGCAAGAAGCTATTGGCCAGCTTGTCGAGGTGAATCACACCCCCGTGCTGCCCCAAGCCGGCACCCAACAGGCCGCCAATCAGCGCATGGGTGGTCGACACCGGAAACCCCAAGCGGGTTGCCAGGAGGACCGTGGTGGCCGTGCCCAGGGCCACGCTCAGGATAAAGCCCGGCGCGCTCAGCGCCGCGCCGCTCACCAGGCCCTTGCCCGAGAACTGCTGTACCAGCGACTCGGCCAACCACAGCGACACCAGGCTACCGGCCACGGTGGCCGCGGTGGCCAGCGTCAGCGCCTGCCGGTAAGTCAGGGTGTCGGAGCCCCACACCGTGGCAAAGCCCTTGAAGTTGTCGTTGGCACCATTGCTGAAGGCCACCAACAGCGCGGCGATGACGAGTAGCCATTCCATCAGCGCGGTCCTGGTCGTGGCGTCGAGTGTGGTCTGACCGGGCTCAGCAACATGCTGTGGCGCCGGCTGCGGTCAACGTGTCATCAAACGGCAAACCACCGCCACAGCCCGCAAACAGGCCAAAGTGACGGCTGAAGTCGCCCACAAAGTCGAAGTGCGCGGCGAACCGCGTCTCGTGCAACATGCGCCAGGTGTTGCCACAGACCGGGAAAACACGGCCAGTCTCGATACGGTGGTGTTTGTCCAGCACGAAGTGATCCGGGCAATCCGGGATGCTGCCCCGGTAGATGACCGCCTCGCCATGGTCCTCACACGCGGTCTCGAGTGTGTCGAGCTTGAACAGGCGGTAGGTTGCCGAGAAGAAACGCAGATTGCCAAGCCGTGGCAACAACTCCGGGTCGGTTATGGACAGTGGCCGATCCGTTACCAGGCGCGGATCGATGAAGCCCTGGCGGTGCGATAGGCGTAAAAAGTCATTCCAGTACAACGCGCCGCCCAGGCACTCGCCATACAACACGGGGTCGTTGCGCACGGCGGTGGGCACGCGCCGGTCGGCGTAGACGTCCGAGAAGAAGAACTCGCCACCTGGTTTGAGCAAGCGTTGCACGCCACGCAGCACTGCGTCCTTGTCGGGCGACAGGTTGACCACGCAATTGGAAACGATCACGTCGAAGCTGCCCGGCTCCAAGCCCAACTCGTCCAGGCGTTCGATGTAGCCCTGCACAAAACGCACGTTGCCAAAGCCAAAGGCCTCGGCATGAAAGGCCTTGTGTTTTTCGGCGATGGCTAGTTGCTCGTCGGTCAT
>CXWL01124238.1_pt1 | contig 11421 bp, 13 predicted proteins | sample 590931 | NCBI WGS metagenome assembly CXWL01 (sample SAMEA3498368, study PRJEB10139) | groundwater metagenome | biome: water well; material: biofilm material | place: Germany | collected 2015-04-27 | reverse complement strand
CCTGCCTATACCAGGCATGACCCCATCCGACCCGCTTTGCTTTGTCCTGCTCGACCCCGCCGGTATCTCCGTGCGAGGAATCCACAACCCGGAGGCACTTGATGTGCACCCTGACCTGGCGACCGGGTTCGCCGGCCGGCACGCTGCCTGGCAGGAGGGGGTGGCCTCATCCCCCGGCGGCTATGACGGGGACCGGGCCGTGCTGGTCTCGTTCCGCCGCACCGAGGAGGGCTTGACGCTGAGAACGGCGTATCGCTCCTACACCCAGGGGCGCGCGCTGCGCGACACCCTCAAGGCGGCCCGAGAAGCAGGCACCTTTGTGCCGCATCCCTCTCTGTTCACCCGTCCCAACCCGATGCTTTCATGGGGGCTCTCCCTGAGCACGTATGTCCTGCTCCCGCGCAACCACATGCTGTGTGCGCAAAGGTCGCTCTCCTTGGCTGTGGCCCCCGGGCTCTGGACCGCCTCGATGTCCGAGGTGGTCGAGCCTTCCGACATCAACCGAACTGACATGTCACCCCTGCTCGAGCGGCTTCGCCGGGAGGAGCTTCCGGCCCTGGCCGGGCTGGGCACAATGAAGTTCGTAGGCTTGGCAGTTCGCAAGGGCGACTACGTCTGGCAGCTGGTGTCGGTTCTTGACCTGCGCAACGTAGAGCCTGCCGCGCTTACGGCTGCGCTGGCCACGCTCCTGCCCGACGCTGAGACAGCTGCCTGGGCGGCGTATCCCCTCGAGCCTGACGCGGATGAATTGCGTGGTGACCTGTTCCCGGAGCACATGGCGTGTCCGGAGGGCATGGTCCCCGCGGACCTGGCCACGGTGCAGTTCCTGGCGCGCCTGCTTCCGCGGTAGCCGCGCGCCTTCCAAGCAAAGAAAACCCCTACATGTGGCGAGACCTGCAGGGGTTTTTAAAAATCAAGTCGCAGAACTGCGGCGTTTCGGTGCCTTGTTGACGGCAAGAACCAGGTCCCGCACTTGCTGGTGGGTCGCGCGGTCGCGCTCAGCCAGACTCAGGAGTTCTTCGACCGAACGCGGCTCCTGGTCGACCAGCCAGCGGTCCAGGGGTGCCCCGCCGCCCAGGTGGGCAAACGACGGCTCTGTTCTCATTTCCTCAGCCATGGCACTTACCAGCCCGCGGCTATGGGTTACCACCGCCAGGCCGCAAGCGGACTCCGGCAATGTCGCCACCTTCCTGGCCAGCAGGGTGCCCAGCGCCCGTGCATAGCCCTCGGACAGCCCCAGTTCGGGTTCGTCGAGCACCAGCAGCGCCCGGTGGCCCGCTTGGTGCCGGTCAAGCATGTTGCTGAACGCGGAGTCCAGCACCTTGACCGAGGTGGCCCCGGTGCTGTGGGTGGACTCATCGCCGAACATCATTGTTCGACGCATCGACGCCATCTCGTGGGTTCCCGAGCCCGTGCGCTCGCGGATGGAGATGCAGATATTCAGGATGTCCAGGGTCCGTGCCCAGGCGCGAAGCGATTCCACGAAAAACGACTTTCCAGCGCAATTTTCGCCGGCTACGACGAGAACGCGAGGGTTGCCGGGGTGAAGCGTGGCCTTGAAAGGCAGCTTGGGGGAGCGCCACATCATGCTCTGGTCGAGCATGTCGTGTGCGAGTTTGTGAATGTCCATGTTGTTTTGGCCGGGGGTTCCGGCGATTGTTGTTCCTGACCGGTGTAGCGATTCGGGTCCGCGCCGCCGGCAACCGCTCGCTACACTGGAATCAGGCCCCGGAGCCTTTCGCGCGCTCCACGTCTCACGACGTGCATGGAAAACCCGGACCGGTCCGCAAGGACCAAACCACCCTCTTGGAACCATTTCAGTTCTTGCGACAACGCAAGGCCGATTCCAGCAGAGAGCGCCACTAGAACCACAAGGCCTTGCGCCCACTTTCAAGGACAAACATGACAGATAAGAACCCCAAGGACCTCACCCGAGGCATCGCCCGTGCAAGCAAGTTCCTGCGCGACGCCGGTGTCGAAGTGAAGCACACCCAGATGCTCTCCGCCATTGCCGCCTACCATGGCTTCTCCAACCGCGAGGAGTTTCTGGCTGGCGTCAAGAAGGACGCAGTCAAACCCACCGCGGTGCCCGCGACTGGAGAAAAGCTCCTGTACAGCCAGGTGAGTCGAGCGAAAGCGATGGAGTTCGTCCTCGGTGGCACTGACACCGCTCGGGTGCACAAGAGCCAGGGCAGCACCTGGGATGAGTCCACAAAGGTGGCTCCGACCGGACTCGTACCCCAGCTCGAGCTCGTTGAGCTGATGACGCAGGTAATGGACCGACTTGCCAACGGAGAGGACTTCAACCAGGTCTGCGAAGACACTAGCATCAGCGCAATCCTGTCCAAGCAGCATCTGAAACTGCAGGGCCGGACCCTGGTGGGCGGGGTGAAGGCGGAATCCTTCATCGAGCGCCTGCTGAAAATGTCGCCCGCCGAGCTCACGCATGCGGACTTCCAGATTGTTCTGGCCGGTATGCGCCGGGCATTCAAGGAGCTGAAGGAAGCCCGCGGCTATGAGCCAGGCTGGATGAGGCCGTATTTCGGAATCGCCGAGTCGCTCAGCACCGATGCTGAAAAAGCGGCTATTGACCGCGAGTTTCCGTACAAGGTCGTCAGCTACGGCAGCCACCAAGAGTGGCGCCAAGGCTACGGAGAGACCCTCGTGCTGGTAGGCGATTTGGCGGAAGGCATTCGGGAGATGAAGCAACGTCTTGACGACAACATCGGCATCTTCGGGTGCGCGCTGGTCAGCCGGGACGGAACGCACAGGTATCACACGCAAGTTCGCGGCACGGACGGCGGCTACCGGGAAACCCCGGATGGCCTCTGCGCTTCGATGGGCGCCGAGTGGGACGATGTTGTCGAGCCGGCCCGCGCCCTCTTCAAGGAAACAGCGTCCCTGCACGGGCACTCCCTTCACTTGGCGACGGAAGCCCTGGAAGAGCGGATTTGTCGAGGACATGGCCACCAGCCTGCCGTTGTTGCTCTCGAGTTCTTGGGGCTCACCCCGAGTTCCCTTGCGACTTGCAACGAGCTCTACGCACACCTCAAGCAGTGCGTCGCCCACGTGATTTACGAGAGCGTTCGCGACCAGCTGGGTTGATTCCACAAAGCCTGCCATCTTCGGATGGCAGGCTTTTCCATGTGACGGAGGTCTGCCCGGGCGAACGGTCCGGGCAAGTTCCTGAATTTAAGACTCGCGAATATACCTTAGAAGCCTTCGCCCTTCAGCCCTGACTTAGCCCGTTCCTGGGCACCACCCGTTCCATAATGTCCCTACCGTCCTCCATATCGCATTACCTCACTTCGACAGAAAAGGAAGAGTTTGTTCGCAAGTGCAAATTTTCCGGCCTTGACCCTGACGCAGCTTTTGTCGTGGCGCTGGAATCCGCTCAGCGGGAACCAGGCCGTTGGCCCGGACTGGATAAAAAAATTGCGGAAAACACGGGTTCTGCGCCTGGTAATGGTTCCGCCGACGCGCTGCGCAATGGCAAAGCTTTTCAGCCCCTTAGGCCCACCCGGAAGCGGTAGCCGACACAGCGCGCCGTACTTCTGGCCCTCCTCCTCAATCCGCGGGTCCCTACACGCTGCAGGACATTGCACTCAAATTAAGGACCTCATGAAACAACTCAGCCTGGACATCGACCTGGACCATGAAGTCCGCTACCTCGCGCAATTCGTTGCGCAAAAGTGGACGCCCATCAAAGGCCTGGAAAACATGTTCCGAGACATCCGGGACGCCGCCTGCAAGGCAGGCCGTGCCTGGACCGACTCACACAAGCTCGCCTTGTGCGCGTACGACCAACGTAGTGCCCGCGAAGAGCAGCTCAAGGCTGTCCTATCCACTGATGGCGCACGCGACGTCGTGCGCTACTACGACTCCGTGTGCCAGTTCTTCGACCAGGTGTCACGCCTTGACCCCCGCATCCACCATGCAGCCCTGGGGCTGGACGGACCTTGGGACTTCCAGGCCCGCACCGCCCTCATCACCCGCCAACTGCTTGCCAAGTACCCGGACCTTGTCTCCACCAAGCCACATGGCTGGGCGGACCTTGCCTCCGGGTATGGCGACTTCGACGGCCAGGACGAGTACGACCACAAAGCTGACCGTGCGCTTTTTGAAGGCGCGCTCGTAGAAAGCATTGTTTCAGGCGATTTCGTTCACCGGATTGCCCTGCCCAACGTCATGTACGACCAGAAGTGCCGGGGACGCAGAGCCGGTACCAGTCTGATAGGCGCTGCGTTTGCGCATTTCTTGACTATTCAGCAGTGGCTCAACACGCATCGCGCCACCGCGGCGCTCAAGGCAATCGCAACGCAGGCGCCTGAGCAGTTGCTTTTTTCGACATATCCAAAAGTCACAAATCCCCACCTCAAAGCCATGCTGGCCTTGATGGCGCCGTTGCCGCCGGAAGCGGACTACGCCGCGGCGCTCACCCAGCGTAAGGGCTGGGACGCCCTCAGCGAAGAAGAGAAAACCGCGCGCCGCGCCGCAAACAGTGCGCAATTCGCTGCGGCGGTTGCGAGCTTAAAGAGCAGCTGCACCCCGGACGACGGCACCAAGCGTCGAGAAGGGGAAGCCCAAGCCCTGCGCGTCATGCGTGAGGTATTTGCAGGCTAACACCATCATTCCCATTAAGGGCTGACCTCACGGTTGGCCCTTTTTTTGCATAAGAAACGGCTGAATCAGGCCGTGGCGGTCAAGTACGTGCAAGAGTTCCTCGCGAACCCGCACAAGGCGCACCAAATGGTTAGCCACGTGGTCGCCGTACCGAACGTACCAGTGAAGGCTCGGTCTCCGACAACGGTCTTGGCTTTGGCGGCGGTTGCGGTTCCGGCGGTGGGTGCGGCTCAACCGGTCGCAGCAACTACTAAGCGCAGGCCACGCCTCTTATTCACCGCCAAAAGCGCAAGAGAAGACCCGTCCTCCAGGGCGGGGAGGATGTCAAAAACCCCTCCTGCTTTGGCAGCGAGGGTTTGGTTTTTGAAGCAAAGAAAAAACCCGCGCACTCGGCACGGGTTTCAGGGAATCAGAAAAGGCTATCAGGTCCAGGAGAAGCCAAACACCGTGGCCGCGTCCCACATTGAGAACGGGGTCACTTGGGCCATGTCCGTCAGAACCTGACGGGCCTGGGCTTCTTCAGCCAGCGCGAAATCGCGCACCATCAATCCGTCATCGCTGTCGTGTCCCGCTAGCCTCAAGTGCTCGCGGCTCTTCGATATCCCTACTGCCATGAAGTTGCCCGGCAGTCCTCCGTGCGGTGAGCCGGAGCTTGCCGGGTCCGTCAGGCGAAATAACCAAGCCTCATTGTGGCCAAGGTTCGTAATCCACGCCCGAAAGGCTTCACCCTCAGGGAAGTCCTTGGCATAGTCGTCGAAGTTCTCGTAGAAGAGGCGTCCGTCCGGGGCCTTCACCACCGTACAACTCTCCCCCTCGAAGGTCCAGTTCCAGTTCTGGACGTGGCCTTCGCAGCTCACGGTGATGCGCTCACCGCCACTGTCCGCGACGACCACAGCGCTCATGCCGCAGTAGTCGATTTCGGTGCCGGCGCGAAGTGCCCGGCGCTCTGTAGTTGCATTCATAGGAATTTCTCCTTGTTGTCCTCTCCTGTCTAGGAACCAGATTCGAGGGCTTCGAGTCCAGAAGGCTACCAGAGCGGGCTACGGGGGTCCATCGCGGAGATGGAGCTGGCTTTCTCAGAGGGGTACAGGGATGCTCGCGCAGGGTCTTTGAAGACCTGCACCAGCAAGAAATAAAACAGGAGGAAAGAGAGTGCAATACGCAACATATGAACCTACAAACAGCATGGAGCCGGACTCAACAAGCAGGCGCCTGGCAACCTGCAAAAAAGATGAAGCTCCTGCGAGCGAGTCCTGGCGGGGTTGTCACCACCTTTCGGCGGTGGCCATTAGTTGTTTCCTTCCTCCTGGACGCCTACGTGAAGGGCGAACCCTTCACGATGCTCCCCACCAGCGGCAGTCACTTCTGGTGCGGTCAGACGGTTTCCCGTCTAGTTCTGTTTCGAAGTCAACCGGCTTCCGGCTTGACCTCGTCGAATTCGCCCGCCTCAATAAGAGACAAGCTTCTGTTGATTTCTCGTGCGACCTGTTCGGCGGTAACGTCGCGGCTGGTACCCGGAGAAACGCTGATGTTCTTGACGCCCAGCCCGCCGGGGGCGTAGAGCCGGTTCTTCGCGAGTTCGAGTTGTGTGGTCATGGGGTTTCCAAGGAAAGATTTCAGCCGTCGCTGCCCATCAGGCAGCCTTCAGGCTCAGCATGTCAAAGAGGTCTTCGGCCAGCTCGAAAGTCACCTTGCTCGCATTCAAGTCCGCAAGTTGGTCCTGCAGTGCGAAGTTCTCGCGCTCCAGGGCTTCGAGGCTGGCCTGATAGGGCTGCAAGTCGGCGGCAGTCAGGCCGCTGACAGAGACGCTGCCGTAGTCTTTGACCTGCTCGCCCACCGGGCGCGCGGCCAGTGCTTCCACCGAAAAGGTGTTGGCGCCCGGGGCCAGGCCCAGATATGCGTCGCACAGGGTGATGAGTTTCTTGTTCTTCTCGATGGTAGCCAAAACGTCGCTGATGCCGGCGCTGGCGTTCAGGCGGCCGACGGCAGTGCGCAGAGCTGCCTGCGCCTCCACCAGGGCCACGTAGGTGGGCGTTACGGCCAGAGCCAGGGCGGCGCCTGACTTGATGAGCGCAGCCTGTTCGGGGCCGGTAAAGGCCTGCACCGAGACGGCCTGGCCCGAAGTGGTGATGGCCGAGCGCCGCTCGCCGAGCTTGGTACTGATGCGCTCGTTGATTTTGTGGGCACGCGACAAGGTCACGGTCACCGGACGGGTCTTCAGGGCGGGTTGGTTCGGAAACGTCATGGTGCTGTTCTTTTCTGAGGATGTTTTTAATTTCTAGTCTAAATTATAGCACAACGATTTAGTTATTTTAGAGTTTGTTGCATTTTGCTAAAGTTTAGGCTATAATTGAGCTTTCGGCACGAAGTGCCGGCCTGCCTTTTTTAATCCCCAGGACTTTGATGACCAACCCCTCTACCCCGTCCACGTTCCCTGCCAGCACCCCAGCGCTTTCCCCGGTCAACGCGGTGGACCACGCCCGCTTGCTCGAACGCATCGCTGAGTCGAATTCCGACCTGACCGGCCAGGAGCGCGGGCACCTGATGGATGCGGCCTCGTTCCTGCGCGACGGTAGCCTGCCTGGTGAGCAGGCCGCAGTGCCTGCGCTTGCGCGGCAGGCGTCAGGCATCGGCGTCGGCGACACCAAGTTCGAGAGTTGGTTTGAATACCAGCCTTTTGCCACCTTCGGCGGCGGCATAAAGCAGAATTGCCGCGACGCATACGCAGCCGGCCATGAGGAGGGCTGGCAAGACGGCCTGGACCTAAAGGGCAATTGTTCGTACTGGACCCAGCCGCAACCGAGCACCGACGAACAAGGCCGGGGGCTGAACGGATGGGTTCCCCTCTCCTCGGGCCTGCCTCAGGACAGCGACGGGGACGGCTGGGGGAACGTGCTCGCCGCCTATGCCGACCGCACTGACCACTACGGGGTCGTGAGCGCTGAATTCGTGCGCAGGTTCAGCCCGGCATTTACTTACTGGAGGCGAGTTCCTGCTCTCCCCGGTCAAGCGTCCAAGCTAACGTCTGACGTCATCACCGTGGCAACCCTGCTACTGATGCGCTACGACCTGCTTCGCAGCCTCAACAACGGCGAGTCCGCCTCGGAATTCGAAATGCTGCGCGAAGCCCTGGGCTTGACGCCAGCCTCCGCAAACTGAAACCTGAACCCAGACACCCGAAAGCCCCAATGCAAATCAAACACCCTCTCCTCACCCTGCACGAAGCCATGGCATCTGCCCTCCAGGTCGACCTTCCAGACGTCGCCTACCAGAGCATTGATTACGCGGCTGAGGATGAGATGCGCAAGAAGTTGGGCGCCCAAAAGCTCGCCGAGCACCGCAGCACCGGCCCCCGGCCAATGGTGAAGGGCGTCCGTCGTCCGTACGACCAGGAGGTCAGTGTCAGGGTGTTCCCTCAGATGTGGGGCAGCACCGCTTTGGGCTACGGCGGCCTCGGCGGAGCGGCCATGTCCACCGCATACACGGTCGTAGTGCAGGATGACAACGTCGCTTGCGTGTACTTTGGCTCAGGGCACCTGGGATACTCGGTGCCAATGCGCAAAGTCACTTCGGTCCAGCTCGAAGCTTTCCGCGCGGACCTGCAACAGCAACAGCTCGCCGAGCGACGCGACGCGGTTTCGACCTACGGCGCCACCCTTCCCGCGGGACCGGTACGCGACTGAGCTATCTGTCCGCCCACCGGGGAGGGGCTCCGGCCGCCCCAAGCAAAGAACCCCCGCAGACGTCAGCCTCCGGGGGTTGTGTTTTTCGAGAGAGCCAGGGCGTCACGCCGCGGCTACCGCATCAGCCGTTCTTGCGCTTAGCCGGTTTTGTAGGTTTGGCCACAGGCTTGGCTGCCTTGGCCCCGGGCTTCTTGGCGGCGGTCTTCGCTGCCTTGGGGGCAGCGGCGGCCTTTGCGGCCTTGCGCTTGGCGCCGGCGGGGTCCACTGCAGCCTTGAAGCCTGCGCCAGGCACGAACTTCGGTACCTTTGCGGCTGCAATCTTGATTTTCTCGCCCAGGCGAGGGTTGAAGCCCGTGCGCGCGGCGCGTGCGACCTGCTTGAAAGTGCCAAACCCGACCAGTTGAACGCTGTCGCCCTTCTTCACCGCGCCGATGATGGTCTCGATTACGGTGCCCAGAATGCGCCCGGCTTCGGCCTTGGAGAGTTCATGGGAGGATACAAGCTTGTCGATGAGTTCGATACGGTTCATTGAGATTTCCTTGAAGTTGTAATGCGCCCAGATGCCTTGGACGACGAGCTCTTTTTGAGCGTCGCGGGCGGAGTTTACTCGAAGAAGCCTCTGGAGAGTGGGCGTCGCAACGTTTTAGAAAGAAAACGTCCCCAACACCAAGAGTGTTGAGGACGTAGAAATCAATAAGGTCGCGTTAATGCGCGTGCAGCTGCGAGAGGCTGTAGCGGCTCCAGTCGCGACTCATTGGAAGCTCCAGGCGCTCATTGGCCTGGCTGCCCTCCCAGAATGCCAACAGGTCGACGCCGTTCTTCCAGACGTCTTCTGCGGACAACCCGAAGGTCGAACACAGGGAGCTGACAGCGGCCGGCAGAGTCACGGGAACCTCGCCCGCAATCGGGACAGAGACGCCCGGCTTGGGGCGACGGCTACTGGTTTCGGCCTTGACCCAGGAGACGGTGACGTTCACCGAACCTGCGGCCTGCTGAACTTCGAGCTGGTACATGGTGCGGTCGACGCCAATGGCCACATCAACTCGGCTACCGCCCATCTCCGCCAAAAGCGGGTCCGGATTCTCGGCGAAACGCTCTGCCAAAACGGCAAAGGGGACATAGCCCGAGCGGGTGTCGGCGAGGGTGACTTGTTTGTCAAAAAGCATGGGTTTCCTTTGTTGCAGTGAGATGTCCTGCTTCGTGTAGAAAACACCTTCCCAAACCCGACAGAGCGAGGCTTCTGGCAAAAAGAAGAGCCCGACCTGTAAAGGTCGAGCTCAAATCAGGTTCAGGCAGTAGCCAAGGCAGTGTCGTTCAGGACGACCATGCCGTCGGCGTACTTTCCGTGGCTGTTCACGATGCGCTCCAGTTCGGTGTCAGAGGGGGCGTTCTCCTGCTCCCTCCAGTTGCCACTGTCCTGGCGCACATACAGGCCTTGCGGGGTCGCAAAGACGGTGACGAGGTGCTCGTGCACATCATTGCCAAAGGCGATGGAGGGGACCCCTCCGTTCACTTCGATATAGATGCTCAAGGCTGCCTTGCCGTCCAGTTCGTCGTTGCTCGACCCCTCTGGCTTGAGCGTCAACTGCGCGCAGTTTTCGTACTGCTCCATGACGAAGGTGTAGGGGCGCTTGCGCAGCTCTGTCACTTCTTCGTTTTGAGGCTCGTCAACGAAAAGCCAGTCCTGCATCTTCATGGCTGTCGTGAGTGGGAACGGGGGTGCGGCCGGAACTGCTTCCCTCGTTTCCTTGTGCGCCGCCATGGCGCGGTATTCCTTGAATCCGCACATCGTGGCCAGCAGCTCGAGCGCTTCCGCGTGGGCGAGCTTGACGCCAGTCTTCTCAAAAAACTTCTTCTCCAGGGCGCTGGTTGCGCTCTTGGGATTGATTTCAACTTGCATGTCTATTCCTTGTCGTTCGCTCGAAGGCGCCCGCTTGGGGATGGTTGGAGTTCCTCGCTTTACCCCGTCCTGTCGCCTTCGAGCTTGTGAGCAAGAAGATGAAGGTCGGATGCATTTCCTATTCCTGGACTTCGCCGTACTGACCTTTCGGACAGCGCGAGGGGGAGGCGCCAGGGGCCTTGGGTCGTATAGGCAAGTGCTGCCGGCCCGCGCGGTGAACAAGGATTCGCGACATCAGCGTGCGCAGCCCGCCGGGCATGGTCTTCCAGCAGTGGGAATCCTCGCCCTAGGGCGGGGAGGATGTCAAGCGTTCCCTACACCATTCAGGATTAAACTACCAGGAATCTCTATGACAGCAATTGACCCCAAACTCGGGCTCGCGCCGGAGCACACCGTCCAGTCTCGCCACGAGACGCCCCTGACCTCCAGCATCTCCGGGACCATGGTTATGGCCTATGAGCTGTGCCAGCCCCTCCCTGAAGGCACGCCATTCATCACGTTCCAGCTGCTCCAGACCCGTAACGACGGCTCGCCGTATGTCTGCAATTTCACCCAGGTTTACTTTGGCACCGCTGCGGCAGCTGCAGACGCTTTCTCCCGAGTGGTTGCCGGCACTGACAAGGATTGGTCGGAGATGGGGGCCATCGAGGTTGTGGAACGCGCGCGCAATCCGCCACTCGACAAGTTTCAGGTCCGCTGACCTGCATTGAAATGCTTCAAAAGGCTGCTTCTCCCGAGGCAGCCTTTCTTTTTGGCTCGGGCGCCTGGCCAAAGTTGGTGCGCCGCCCCTATATTACGGATAGACCCAACCGACCTCTTCGCACTTGGCCTGGCCAATGGTCTCTTTGCAAACCTGCTTGTTCTTTTCGTCGCGCGCCAGCTTTTTGGCTTTCTGCGCATCAAAGAATTGTTTGTCTTCCGCTTGTGCCGCGGCCTTCTGCTCCGCTTTCTTGTCGGAACATCCGGGGAGAGATGTCAGCGCAATTGCGGTAAGGATGAGCAGGACGGACGTGGAACGAATTTTGGAGGTCATGAGAGTAGCTGCGGGGGTGAAAAGGGAGGCCGAGGGAACTCGGGCCTGGGCCGGTCGCACCGCCTGTTGCAGGTGCGAAATCTTTAATTTAGGATTTTAGCATTTTAGACCTAACTTGGCAAGACCGCCCTGGAGACGGCCTAAATTGCATGGCGTCTTGCCTTTCTGGGCTTTAATTAGGG
>CXWL01003053.1_pt1 | contig 11421 bp, 13 predicted proteins | sample 590931 | NCBI WGS metagenome assembly CXWL01 (sample SAMEA3498368, study PRJEB10139) | groundwater metagenome | biome: water well; material: biofilm material | place: Germany | collected 2015-04-27 | reverse complement strand
CCCTGCATATCTTTGAGCCGCGCTACCGCGCCATGGTCTCGGATGCGGCAAGGAGCGGGCAGTGTATTGGTATGGTCCTGCTCAAGGATGGATGGGAAACGGACTATTATGGCCATCCACCAGTGTTCTCGATGGGCTGTGTCGGTCGGTTGGCCAGCGTACAGCCATTGGCCGATGGTCGATCCAACATCCTGCTACAGGGGCTGGAACGGTTTGAGATTGAACGCGAGTGGTACGACCACGCCTATCGTGAGGCGACGATCGCTGTGGTGGTTCGAGGCGCAGAGACGTCGCTGGATCCTATGGTCCGCCGGCGTCTGTTCGCCACACTGGAGTCCTATCTCCGGTCCCGCGACGATGTGCCGACATGGCAGGAGTTTTTTCGGGAAGAAGTCAGTGACGAGATTTTTGTCAATACCCTGTCTGCCTATTTGGAGTGTACGCCCTTGGAAAAGCAGTTTCTGCTGGAGGCCGACAGTCTCCACCAACAGGCCCGCCGTCTCAGTGACCTCATCGAGTTCATGATGCATGATCAATCCGACGGAAAGGGCTGGGGCTGATGGATCGCGCCATCGCCATCCAGGTGTCCGGGCTCACGAAAGCCTATGATGGCCGTACGGCCGTTTCCGATCTGTCGTTTCAAGTCTATGCCGGGGAAATATTCGGCCTGTTGGGACCGAACGGGGCGGGGAAAAGCACCACGCTCCGGACGCTCATCACATTACTGACTCCGACATCCGGCACGGCCAGCGTCTTGGGTCACGATACGGTGCGTGAGGCGGATGTCGTCCGGCGACTCATCGGTTATGTGCCTCAAGAACGGGCAATCGATCGCTTTCTCACCGGCCGGGAGCATCTTGAACTTCTCGGCGCCCTGTACCACCTGTCCAAGGCCGAAGCTGCGAAACGCATCGCCGAGCTGCTGAAGCTCGTGGAATTGGAAGAGGCGGCCGATCGCGCGGCGAAAACCTACTCCGGGGGAATGAAGCGGAAGCTCGACATCGCCTGCGGTCTCTTGCCGGATCCCAAGATTTTATTCCTCGACGAGCCGACGTTGGGCTTGGATGTGCAGAGCCGGCTCCGGATCTGGGACTACGTGAGGATGTTGAAGGCGCGCGGCATGACGATCGTAATGACGACGAATTATTTGGATGAAGCGGACCAGCTCTGCGATCGGCTGGCCATCATCGACGGGGGCAAGATCAAGACGCTCGGATCGCCAGTTGAGCTGAAGGTCGGGCTGGGTGGCGATATCGTATCCCTGACCTTGAAGGACCAGAGTAAAATCCCGATGTTGGTGGCTGCGTTGACGAAACAACCGGCCATGCGAGCGGTCAAGGCGACGCAAACCGGCCTGGATATCCGGGTCGAGTCTCCCGAGAAGGCCCTACCTGCAATTCTCGAGTCCGCCAATCGATTGGATTGCCAACTCGAGTTTATCGACTACCACCGGCCACGGTTGGACGACGTGTTCATCGCCCATACGGGCCGCCGCATTCAGGATGAGGCTACAAATGCGGCGGAATGATGAATTATTAATGGTGAATGTTAAATTGGGACAGTTTCGCTTTATTCACCACTCAACATTGAACATTAAACATTGGGCGGAGCGATGAGCGAGTATTGGCAAGAAATCAGTGCGCTGACGATGCGGTGGGTCAAGCGGCTCAGCCGTGAGAAGTTCAGTATGTTGTTTACGCTCGTACAGCCGATGCTGTTCTGGCTGATCTTTTTTGGCAACCTGTTCCAGCGGGCTGCGGATGTACAAGTGACGCAGGCCCCGGACTACATCAGCTTTCTGACAGCCGGTGTCGTCGTCATGACGGTGCTTAACAATGGGCTCGCCGGGGGCGTTGATCTGTTGTTCGACAAGGAGAATGGATTTCTAGAGCGGTTGATGACCACACCGATCCATCGGAGTTCCGTGATCCTGAGCCGGTTTATTTTTGTCATGACGATTACCTCGCTCCAAGTGCTCGTGATTCTCGGGGTGGCCTTTCTATTCGGCGTGCAGCCGGCAACAGGGCTTCTTGGCATTGCGGCGATCTTGATGATCGGGATGCTCTTTGGCGTCGGTCTGACTGCGATTTCCATGGCGATGGCCTTTTCCGTGAAAAGTCACGGCGACTTCTTTTCGGTCCTGGGATTCCTGTCGCTTCCGGCGATTTTCTTGAGCTCGGCCCTGGTGCCGTTGACCGGGATGCCTGCCTGGATGGGGTTTCTGGCGCGTTTTAATCCGATGACCTGGGCGATCGACGCAGTGCGGCCGTTGATTCTGACAGGCTGGACCGAGGCTCTTCCCCATGTCGGGATGGTGGTGGTCGTCATGGTGATTTTTGATGCCCTCTGTCTTTACGGGAGCGCCAAAGTCTTCCGTCGGGCGATGGGCTGATGAGCGGGCTGTTCGGGAATCCCACCATGCTGATAAACGATAGCCAAATCCGAGCTCTGATTCGGCTGCTGGCCGATGAGGACGAGAAGATCGTCCAGACCATCAGCGGAAAACTCATCGACATCGGCCCCACCGCGGTTCCCCTGCTTCAGGAAGCGGAAATCGAACAGCCGGAAATGGCCGACCGCCTTGTTTCGATACTCGAGGAAATCCGCGGTGGAAATCTCGAGGATGAACTCACGCAGCTGGCATCGCTGCCGGACGGCTCGATGGATCTTGAACGCGGCGCTTTTCTGGTCGCCCGCTATGCTTACCCCTCCCTGACGGTCGACTCGTATAGGCGACAGCTTGATGAGATGGCGCAGGAAGTGCAGGATCGGATCGGCCTGCGGGCATCGGGAGAGGAAACGATCAAGACATTGAACCGCTACCTCTTTACGGAGCAGGGCTTCAAAGGTAACACGAAGAACTATTATGAGTTGGAGAATAGTTACCTCAACTGTGTGATCGACCGGCGAACGGGTATTCCGATCAGCCTTTCAACGGTGTATCTCCTGGTTGGGAAGCGGCTGGGCCTTCCGGTTCATGGGATAGGAATGCCCGGCCATTTCTTGGTGAAGTACGAATCGGATCGCTACAAGGTGTTCGTCGATTGTTTTAACGGGGGGGCATTGCTGACCGAAAAAAACTGCCAGCGGTTTCTCACCGAAGCCGGCTATGGGTTCGACGAGAAATATCTACAAGAAAGTCCGGTGCGTGCCATTCTCTCCCGCATGATCAAGAACCTCTTAGCCATCTATGCCAAACTCGACGATCCCCTCAGAAAGGCCCGCCTCACGAGATTCATCGAGATCCTGGGCTGCGACAACAAAGAAGGCGGACTGTAGCAGTCTCAGTCTGAAGGTCGTAACGTCTTCACGTCGAAAGTCTTCTGACATGATGACTTGATAAACTTGATGGACTTTCGACTCATCATTCTTACAGCTTGATCGCCATCAAGTCCTGCCCAACCACAATTTTCCCCCCGAACGCTTCTCCTGCCTGTTCCCGTACATTGTATCGGTCGGTGACTGGATAGAAGTGCGATAAGACGAGTTGGCCAACTCCAGCCTCTTTAGCCACCTGCCCACATTGACCGGCATGCAGATGAACCGGGTTCGGTCGACTTGCCGGGAAAGAGCAGTCCAGCACCACGAGATCGGCGTCTCCACAGAGGCGCACAAGGCTGTCGCAGTATTGCGAGTCGCCGGAATAGGCCAGCGCCTTCCCTCCATACTCAATTCGATATCCCAGGCAATGGAGGTTCTGTGTATGGGTCACGGTTCGGGGGATCACGGTCGTCTTTCCGATCATAAACGCCCGATCGGCGACTTCTTTGAAATGAACCGCGAACGGCGCCTGTGTGAACCCTGGCAGGGTGGCGAAGAGGGTTCGGAAGAATTTCTTAGTCCCGCGAGGGCCGATGATGGTCAGCGGTGGCCTTGTTCCTCCTTGGTATTTCGTAAAGATCATCGCATCGAAGAAATAGGTGATGAAGTCTGAGAAGTGATCGGCGTGGTAATGGGAGAAAAGTATGTGGGTGATCCGATGCCGGTTCACGCCGGTCTTTTGTAAATTCGCCAGCGTGCGAGGGCCAAAGTCCAACAGGATCGTATGGTCGGTGCGGACGAGATAGCCTGCAGCTGCTCGCGTGGGATGTATGTTCGTGCCGGAGCCAAGAATTGTTAAGCGCATATCTTCAGATAGGTTAAGGTTGAGGCTGAGGTCGAGGGTGCCTTTCGGCAATAAGGTCTTGTCTGACCTTGACCTTAGCCTGAGCCTAAACCTCCTTGTCGAAAACTATCTCGCAGGCGCAGGAGCAGCGCGCGAGTCTGATCCACTTCTTCGGGGCTCAAGGCCCGTTCAAAGAATGGACGGAGGAAGGCCAAGTGGGCTGCAAATGTTTTTCGAAAGAGCGCATCGCCTTTCACGGTTAACGAGATTTTGATGCAACGGCGATCTCCTTTCATCGCATCCCTCCGGATCAGATCTTTGGAGACGAGGCGATCGAGGACGCCGGTGAGCGTGCCTTTGGTGACGAGCGTCTGGGTAGAGAGTTCCGAGCAGGTCATGCCCTCCGTATCTCCCAGCGTGGCGATGACATCGAACTGGGAGGGCGTCAGCCGCAGGGATTTGATATGGCGGGTGTCGATACGCCAAAAGGCCAGATAGGTTTCGACCAGCGGTCGCAACACTTTCAGATAGGGATCATCCTTCAGATCCGGCAACTCCATGCCGAGAGAATAGTCCGCATTAGGACGAAGATTCAAGAGGGGGAGGCGGGGAGCGGCCAGGTGCCCTTCTTGCTCGCAGAACGCGCACGATGAAGCTGTGCTCGTCCGATGCGCGCAGTAAAGGGCAACCTCGGTCGCTCCCCTTAGTAGATGGTTGGGGCAGCGGAGGGAATGGAGGCTGTTGATCTCCCGTGCTCGCGCAACGCGCGGCCTGAGAAGGCCCTCGTTGGACGCGCGCAGTGGGAGCTTAAACGGGCAACCCTCCCGTGAAATGAAAAGAAAACAAACAAGCTTGGGGAAATCATTCAGATGGATGATGGTCGCTCAATAGCACGCAGTAAAGGGCAGCTTGGCCATTCCCCATAGGGCAAAGTGGGGGAAGTCGGAAGACCTGGCATGAAGATAGTGACGACGCAGCGGCGAGTGGGCAAAGGCTAGGTGGGATGGCAGGCGAGGAGCTGACGGAGTGTGAACGCGATAGATTCAGAAAGGGGGCCTGATTGTGGCGAGTCCTCGCATCTTGACTGGACTCGCTTTGGCAGCGAGCACTTTAGCAATAGTCGCTCGTAAATCTCGGTCCTCCGGCCATCCAACAATATCGGCGTGCCTTGAGGTAGGATCTCGATCTGGAGTCACTCGCAATCTTTCCTCGATGATCGTTGAGACAGTCAGTTCGCCTCTCCCAATTACCTGACCTCTGCTAGGTTCCACCTTCTCAACAGCGAGCGCCCAAATCGCTGCTTCTGAGAGATCGTAAATCCGGAAAACGGAAACTTTTAAATTGGAGGCCGAAGGGCAGAAGGCTCCATACTTGACGGTGTTATCGCTAGGCCTTATATCGTCACTTCTTAGGAAGCGAGATACGTTTTCTGAGGGATCGACGCTTTGACCGGGCATAGAAGCTATCGGAGAACTTTGGTGATATTGTCGAGGATCTCGGCGGGGATACCTTCATCCATGTATCGTGTCCCATAGATCCTATCGGGCCCCATGAGGCTGGAACAGGAAAGCGCCCCTTTGCCGTTGAAGCTCACTACATACAAAAGCCATTTGTTGGCGTACCACTCAAGGCCTAGATAGCCGTCGGGCTCCGGGGTAACTTCGGGTAATGGAAATGTTGCGGGAAGCTTTTGCAGAAAGGTTCGCACTTCCTGAATTGCACTTTCTGGAATCGGTGCCGCACCTTCCCCGTTCCAGTTCGCTTCTCGATAGCGCCCTGGCAATGGAAGGAGAGCCTCAATCGCATCAAGTCTCCTCTGTTGAGAGGCCGTATGAAAAGGCCGAGCCCCGATTGCTTCTCCTTCAGTAGCGTAGACCCTGGGCAGGCAAGTATTGCTGGAGAAAGTAAAAGACCCGTGTGCCGTTAGCGTGCTCATTTGTACAGCGTAACAATTTTCTCGGTGATGCTGTCAAAGAATATCAGGTTTTTAACTTCCCGCAAGGTATCAATTACTCCCCAGGCTTCCCCCTCGTCAGCGAAAATCTTCGCTTTGAATACATCGATATCAAGAATCACGGAGCGTTCAGATGGGCCAAGTTGCATCTGCTGCGAAATGATGGCCATGCAATGTGCTGTTTCATACGGAACCACTATCTGCGAGAAAAAACCGTCCAACATTTGCGGTAGCGCCTTGGGGACAACTGGCACGTAGTGAAGATACTCATCAAGTTCAATAGGCGTAGTTGGTGGAAACTTGAACTTATTAATATACCGAGTGGCTACTCGGACGATGTTCTCCTGTTGAACGTGGGCTGAATAAATATTCCACACTCTCTGCGCTTCCGCCCTTAACTGTGGCCAGTCCTGATAAGGAGGAAGTCTGCTGAACGTGAAACCGTTTAGACTGGCCTGGATTACTTGGGTATTGTCGGCACTGGTATATCGGAAACCGAGCGGCTTTGAGGTCTTTCCCTCTGTCTCTGGGTGGTCGAGGTCAACTTTGTAACGAAACTCAGTGATCGTCTTCTTGTCTGGGTACTGATCCCGATACTTTTCCTCTAGAGCTGCGAGATGTTCCAACTCCCGCGTATGTTTCGGGAGCGTGACTCGAATGTCAATCAGGGCTTCTTCGATGGGCGCTTTTGAAAGGTGTTGTTGATTCGCCATATCAGGCTCGCAGTATACAGAATTTATTCAGTACTGTGCCATTAGTGTTTTGGCACGCATCTGGAACTGCTCGGTGCGCCCTGATCATGGAGCTACGGCCAAGAAAAGGACCAAGAAAAGGGGACAGGATACTTAATCGGGATCTTTCCCGCCAGCCCGCCGTCTCACGCATTGCCCGCATCCGACATTCTGCCGCACCGCTCCGCAGCCTTTCCCCCCCCCTGTGCTCAAGCCCCGATGCAATTGCCGACGTGAATCGAGTACAGTGTGCGAATTATTTCTCTTTGTCTGATGCTTTGGAGGAGCCATGGCGGTATTTCGACGACCCGAGTTGGAAAAAGATAACCCGACTGCCCCGCAGATGTATGTCGGGCCCAGGAGGAGGCGCGCGCTGTTACGTGAAGCCTCGTTGTCGCCTGCCTCAAGGCAGCGGGACATGGCCGAGACGCTGCAGGCCTTGACGGTAGCGGCGGAACGATTTGTGGCGAGCGTGCCGCCATCGAAGAAGCTGCAAGAGAAACGGAGCGCATTGCTGGAGGCGATCATCCAGGCGCAACAGCTCTGACCAGAATTGCGGGGTCATTGCTTGACCTTGCACTTTGCAATCGGACAGTTCACTGGAAAGGGGGAACACGTTGTCAGTGAGAGAAACCGGGACATCTTGTTCTTTGAGTTTGGAATGAAATGCATCGGCGGTAGGTGAACTCGGCCATGGACGTGTGAAGTGCGAGACCCTCCACAATTCCCCATACCTTTCTTCAAGGGAGTGGTCAAGGCTGCCATTCCCGGCGTGCATCGAGAGACCGTCACCTATCTAATTAGCCCCTCCAAGCTCGCTCGTTTTTCTCTCTAGGGAGGGCACCCATGTTGGTCTACGTGCGGCCGTCGAACGAGGCCCTTCTGAGGGCGCGCGTTCCGGGAGCACAGGACCAACGTGGGCGCCCTTCCCATCCTTCCAAGCTCGCTCGTTATCTCTTCAGGGATGGGGGCTGATTGATCTTCCACTGCGCGCGTCCAACGAGGGGAGTCCGCGACCGCGCGTTGCGCGAGCACAGAAGATCATCAGCCTCCATCCCCTCCCATCCCTCCCCCCATCCTGCTATGATGCCATTCCCATGAGCACTCGTTCTGAATCGGGCCAGATCAACCTGGTTGCTATTGTAGTTCTCGTCGGCCTCGTCATTACTGGGGTCTGGGTGTGGAAGCGCTTATCGTTCGATACCCAGGACTATGTGATTGATCAAGCCATTCCCGTGGCGTTTGCGGGATTGGTGATTGCGGCGGGGCTATTCATTCTGGTCCGGGTGTTCAACCGTCGCAGGTCGCAGCGGCGTGAACGTGCGAAGTTATTGGCTTCGTTCGAACGGGCCACGGTACAGGAGAAGAAGCTGGAGATCGCCTTTACACTGATGGAGGTGAATGGGTATCGGGCCGAGGGGTTGGAATCCGTGACGCCCGCGTTACGAGATCTTTTTGCAACGACGCTGCAGCGGGCGCTGAGTGACGAGCAGCACCGGATTCGAGGGATGGCGGCCAGTTACCTTGGGGCTCTGAACGATAGAACTGTGATCCCTCTTCTGCTGAAGGCGTTGGAGGACGAGCATGCCTATGTCCGTTCCAGTGCGGCGTTGGGATTGGGCCGTTTGCGCGCCTGTGAGGCGAAGGAGAAGCTAACGACTGTCATGAAGGAGGATTGGGATCAAACCGTCAGGAGCCGATCGAAGGAAGCGCTGGAGCGGATCAAATAGTTATGAAATCATTCGAGCGCGCGAGACTTGCGAGCAAAGCGGGACGAGAGACACGGAGGAGAGTTCGACGTTCGAGGTATTCAGAACTTCGAACCCCGAACTTGGGCCGTCAGTCTTCTGATTACGCCTCTTCGTGGACCCATTCAATACAGGCGATTTCCGGTGTGCAATTCAAACGTAGGGGAAGAAACGACCATCCGAGCCCACGGTTGATATAGAGCCGGCGGCCAGGCTCTCCGTAATGCCCATCGATCCGGCCATTGCATCCAGGGGGGAGCCAGAACGTCGGCACGCCGGGAATGCGCCACTGGCCTCCGTGGCTGTGCCCGCAGAGGATCAGATCGACGGCGTGGTGGGCTTCCAGCTGATCGAGGATGTTCGGCGCATGGGCCAGCAAGAGGGTGAAGCGGTTCTGTGCGCTCGGCGGCAGGCAGCTCAAGTCGGCCCGATGCAGCGAAGGATCGTCCACGCCGACAATGGCGATCTCGCCGTAGTCCGTGCGAACGAAGGTAGTCTGATTGATCAAGAGGGTGATCTTGTGGCGATCGGCGAGTTCGCAATACCGATCGATGGGCACGCCACTGTAATGGTCATGGTTGCCCAATGTGATGAAGACCGGCGCAATCTCGCGCAAGCCGGCGAGAAACCGAAAGACATGCGGCAGTCCCTCCGGGACGTTGATCAGGTCGCCGGTGATAAAGATCCAGTCGGGGCGGAGTTCTACGATGGTGGCGACGACGCGATCATGCCGTGGTTGATAGCGGTCGAGGTGCAGATCGCTCAGATGAACGGCCCGGTGACCGGCCAAGAGGCTGTGTGCATAGGTGAGCCGTGAAATCTCGTGCGTAGAGAGCCCGATCTCCAAGTGGGGAACGAGACTAAAGAGCCGGTAGAGAGGTTCGCTTAGACAATATCCGATAAAGGAACGGGCTTGATCTGGCCAGGATTTCTCGTGCCGTGTCATCCCATCACCCGATCCAGCTCAACGCGATCGGAGGGGGTTACGCGATAGCCTCGTTCATAGAGATCGCTCATGCCTTGCATTAAGGCGTCCATGTTGCGGCTGCGGTGCCAGCGGTCGAACTGTTCCGTGAGTGCCGTGACCTGCGTTGGGGGTGGTTCCCCAGCATAGTACGAGAGAGAGAGGGAGCGGAGCAAATCTGCAATTTCTGTGGGATTGTAGATTGCATCGTCATTTCTGTCGGCAACCAGGGCGAATTCGTAGAAGGTCAGACTGACCGCAAGAATCGTCTGTGTCTTGGCAAAGTCATCTCGCGCACCGTCCATCCCGTTTGGATAGGCATGAAGGCAATCCATCTCGGACTGGGACGAAGGAATGGCGCTCCAGCTGATTTCTTGTGCGGACGGAGGAGGTGTCTTTTTCTCTCTGTAAAACCACGAGACACAGCGGTTCGCTTGGGCAAAGGCCTGTTTGTCTTTATGGATCTGCCGGTCGATGTGCCGGGTGAACTGCTGAAAGACCGTGCTCTCTCTACCCAACGAGTCCCCCGGGAAGAGACCATAGGTTAATACAGTGAGGAATAGCCCCGCCGCTAACAGCGGTGCCTCAGGCCGACCGCGTATCAGTGTATGATGCTCGGAACAGATATTGGGGTTGGAGACTTGGGGAAAAACCATGGAGAAAGTATACCATGCGCGTCGATTGACCCTTCCTCGAGATTGACTGAGTGGCGAGGACGATCACGTGCGAATGAAGAAGAGGTCTCTTGCACCATGACCATGCCTTTTTTGACAGCGGCACTGCCAGGCATTGGCGGACAGATGCGGACCGTTCCTGAAGACTTCCAGGTCGAAGAACGTCCGCTCTATCTTCCTTGCGGAGAGGGTGAGCATCTCTACATTAAAATTAGAAAACGCCTGCTCTCGACTCCGGATCTTGTCTTGCGATTGTCCTCGGTCTTGGGGATGAAAGCGCAAGCGATCGGAGTAGCAGGTCTCAAAGACGCCCGGGCCGTGACCACACAGATGATCTCGCTTCTCGGTGTCACGCCCGAACGGCTGGAACGGCTGAAATTAGACGAGCAGCTCTTGTCTCTGGAGGTGCTGGGGCGGCATCGCAATCGCTTGCGACCGGGGCATCATGCAGGCAATCATTTTCGGTTAGTGGTCAGGGATGTCGCCACGCATGCCCTAGAGACAGTTCCTCTGGTCACCGACATATTGTTGCGACGAGGCGTACCAAATTATTTTGGTCCGCAACGGCAAGGGCGAAGTGGACAGAATTACCAGACCGGAGCAGAGTTACTGGTAGACCCAGCCCGCCGAAACAGGCTGAGTCGATCCAAGCGCATGTGGTATCTCAACGCCTACCAATCGCATTTCTTTAATGACATGTTGGCCCGACGACTGGATCGACTCGATCGTATCCTGGTTGGCGACTGGGCCATGAAAATGGAGAACGGCGCCTGCTTTCTGGTTGAGGATGCCACGGCGGAACAGCCACGGGCCGACCGATTCGAAATCAGTCCTACTGGTATCTTGTTCGGATCACGCGCCTCATGGGCCAGCGGGGAACCGGGTGAAATCGAACGGGCTGTGGTTGCCGAGAGCGGGGCGACGCCGGAGGGTCTTACCGAAGCCGCAAAGTCCTGCGGGTTTCGCGGTGAACGTCGCTCACTCCGAATCCCTCTTGCCGATTTGGAGTGGGCCCTAGAGGGGTCGGTGCTCACGCTCTCCTTTTCACTTCCCCCCGGCGCCTATGCGACCAGCGTTTTGCGCGAACTCATGAAAACCGACTTGCAGGCGGCTGAAAATGCCCGCTAGCTTCGTTCTCTGCTCATGAAAATCCTCAACGTACCCCAGAGGGTACGCCTCCGGTTTTCACGAAAAATCGCCTTTGGATGCCCCGCCCGGCAGGGCGGGGAGGAAAAAGGCCTGCTG
>CXWL01119207.1_pt1 | contig 11422 bp, 3 predicted proteins | sample 590931 | NCBI WGS metagenome assembly CXWL01 (sample SAMEA3498368, study PRJEB10139) | groundwater metagenome | biome: water well; material: biofilm material | place: Germany | collected 2015-04-27 | reverse complement strand
GCGGACGGGACGGGCAGCCACACCACCTACGGTGCGGACGGGGCGACGGGCAGTTTCGAGGTCAGCAATGCCGATGGCTCGGGCAGCACGGGGGGCTACAACGCCGGTGGCGGCTCATATGCGGCGGTGCGCAATGCGGACGGTTCGCGCAACCAGACGACCTATCACGCCAACGGGCAACTGGCCAGCGAGAAAATCATCAATGCCGACGGGACGGGCACCTACAAGTCGTATTTGCCGGATGGCACGGTGACCGCTGATCTGACAATCACCCCGGACGGATCGAGCAGCGGCGACAGCTATACCTATTACCCGGATGGCGCACTGCGATCCGAAACGCACACCGGAGCGGGCAGGGCACGAAGCAGCAGGAGCTATTATCCGGGCGGCGCGCTGGAAACCGAAACACTTACCGGCGCGGACGGGGCAGGAAACAGCAAGGGCTATTATCAGGATGGCAAACTGTATTTCGAGTCGCAAACCAGCGCCGATGGATCGAATACCAGTAAGTATTATTACGCTAACGGCAACATGTCTTCCCAGAGGGTCACCAATGCCAATGGCTCGGGATACGAGACAAGCTGGGATGGCAGTGGGAATCAACTGTACTCGAATAATTTTGCGGGTAACGGAACAAGTCCCTATTACCTCATTACATCGAGCAGCGTTACATCCACCAATGCCGATGGCTCGATAACCACCACGGTTTACTATGCCAGCGGCAATGTGTCTTCAAAATCTACAGTTTATCCGGACGGCTCAAATGTTACGCTGAGCTATTATCCCAATGGCCAGATTTCTTCTATTTCCAATCCCCATCCAATTGGGGAGTATGTCCAGGGGGTATACCAGAATAATGGAGTAGCGATCATCAATAAAACACTCGCTGGCACCATTGAGATTTCAGGAAAATACTTATATTACTTAAACGGCAGGGGAGCGCCATCCTACCTTGGCTCTGTTTCTGCTTATAGCGCAACTTGGGACGCTAGCGGCGTGATAAGTTCCATGTCGTATGACCAGAATTCCTCTTCTTATTCTTACAATGGCATGGCATCTATTGGTGCCTACAGCATGACTTACAATGCCAGTGGGACGTTAATTTCCGAAACGATTGCCCATCCAGATGGGTCGAAATATGTTTATACCGGGCACGATAACGGTCAATGTAAAGAAAGCATAAATTATAGAGCCGACGGATCATATGATTGCTGGTCATATTACGCTGATGGGAAGGTCTCTTCTCGCGAGGAACGCTATCCCGGCGGCTCGTTTCGCAGTGTGAGCTATTACCAGAATGGGAAAAAATCGAGCATAACTTGGGAGAACTTTGAAGACTATGAAGGATCATCCGGTTATTTCTCCGGTAACGTGGATGGCTCCTATAGCCAAACTACGTATTATGCAAATGGCAGTTTCATCAAGGAAACCGATAACGCGCATGGAGACCTCAGCAAAACTGTCTACAGTGCTTACGGTGCCAAGCTGAGCGACACCTGGTGGCGGAATGGCATATCGGGAAGCGATACTTTTAATTCCGATGGTTCCAGCAGCGGCAAGATCGAATATCACAATGGGACAGTATTCTCGAATTACATCAACGATGGGCACGGTAATATCACAACGACGACTTATGAGCACAAATATATCGGATACGATCGTTACAGCTACCGAAGCCTTTATGCCGATATAAAGTTAGGCGATAACTGGAGCAGGGCCGATGGCTCAACTGGCATGGATGCCTTCAATGCGGATGGCTCCAGCAGCGGGACAGTCACAATGGCTGATGGCAACAGCTATAGCTATCTCAACGATGGCCATGGCGATGTTGTTTATCGCTATCATTTCAATGGCGGCGGCAATCTGGATATCCCCCATATTTCAGGGGGTGCCAACCGGCTTATATTTGCTCCGGAAATCAGTCTGGCTGATCTGAATATCACCATTGCTTTGGGTGGCAATGTTAAGTCGGTCTTGCTAATCAATACTGGTAACGGAGAGACCCTGACTGTAGGCGATGGTCTGGATGGCTCTATCAAGCAGTTCGTGTTTGCCGATGGCAATACGCTGACACTGAACCAGTTACTTGCGTGGGCTAACAAGACGCCTGCGGCTGCCTATGTCAATGGTACCCCCGTCTTTACTGAAAGCGGCGAAGTTTTCATCGTCAATGGAACAGACAACAACGATGTGCTGACTAGCGCCTGCGCCAATACCATAGTCAACGGGGGGGCGGGCAACGATACACTGGTAGGCAGCGGCGGTGAAGAAATTCTCGTTGGAGGCGCCGGCAACGACACCTTGGACGGCGGCGCTGGCAACGATACCTATCTGTTCGGTTACGGCGGCGGCGTTGACGTTGTTTCTGATTTCGATATCAACCCGAATCTCGACACGGTGATGTTCGATGCCTCGGTAAACCCCGGCAATGTTCAAGTGGTACGCACGGGCAATAACCTTGCGCTGTATTTCGCGGGCTCTGCCGACATGCTGTTGTTATCTAATTGGTATGTAAGCAGCGCGCACCGGGTCGAGCAGGTGCAGTTCGCGGGTGGGACGGTGTGGGGCAAGCAAGCAATCGCGGAAAAGGCGGGAGTTCTGCTCCCGGATCAACCTCTGCCCAACCAAACCACGCCGGAAGATGGCGCGTACAGTTTTGCCATTCCGGCGGATACCTTCATTGGGGCACGTCTGGCCTATTCGGCAAAAATGGCCGATGGATCGCCGCTGCCGGGCTGGCTGACTTTCGACGCTGCGTCCGGCACGTTTAGCGGCACACCAACCAATCTGGATGTAGGTGTCTTGAATCTTTCGGTGATGGCGACAAGCGCCGCCGGGCAGTCAGCGAGCAGCAATTTCACGCTGGACGTGCTCAATGTGAACGATGCGCCCACGGTGGCGGGCATCTTTCCGGGTCAAACCGTCCTGGCGGGGCAGCGATTGAGTTTTTCCATTGCGCATGGCGCTATTTCATCGGGCGGCCCATTGACGGATACGACCGACACGGGCACGACGGCTTATTCCTGGCCTGTTTATGACTCTCATGTGACAGGTGGTGTCGGCAATAATATCTACACGTTTGCACGCGGTAACGGAGACATCCACTATTATGATTGGGATGAGACTGCGGGCAATGTGGACACAATCCGGCTTGCCGATGTGCTGCCTTCCGACGTGACGGTATCCCGGAATCCGTTTTGGTGGAACCACGATGTAATCCTCTCGATCAATGGCACGAACGACAGCCTGACTTTGGGTAGCTGGCTTTACTCGGACGCTCACAAGATCGAGAGGCTTGTCTTTGCCGATGGCTCGGTTTGGGGTGTGAACGACATCATATCGAGAATTTCATCTGCTCCCACAAGCTGCAACGATTATATTACCGGCACGGATGGAAACGATGCCATCAAGGCATTGTCGGGAGATGACGGGCTGTTTGGCGGCGCTGGCAACGATACGCTGCTGGGCGGCGCGGGCCATGACGAGCTGGACGGAGGAGCGGGAAGCGATATTCTGGCGGGGGGCAGTGGTTCGGATGATCTGAATGGGGGCTCGAACTATTCGGACACCAGTAATGATTTTCTGTCTGGCGGTGAAGGTGATGATTCCCTTTGGGCGTCCAATCCCGGTAACCTGCTGATCGGCGGACACGGCGACGATTACAATTCAGGAAGTGACGGTAACGACGTAATACTGTTCAACCGTGGCGACGGCGCTGACTGGCTCTGGCCGTATGGTGTAAGTGGAACTCCTTTGGGAGCCGGTACGGTCTCGCTTGGCGGCGGCATCGGCTATGCGGATTTATCATTTGAAAGCGACGGAACCAACCTGATCCTGCATACCGGTAACGGCGAATCTGTTACCTTTGAATCATGGTTCGCTATTCAGGAACTCAAGGCCGTCAATACGCTTCAAATCACTGTTGAAGTGATGCCGGGCTACGACCAGAACTCTTCCGATCCGCTACTGAACAAGCGCGTCCAGCAATTTAATTTCCTTGGACTTGCCAACCGGTTCGAGACCGCCTTGGCCGCAGACCCAACCATCACCAGATGGCAGCTTGCGCTCCATTTAGCCGATTTCTCGCTGGGCGGTTTGGATTCAGCCGCCATCGGCGGCGATATGGCTTACCTCTATGGCAAGAACGGCAACCTTAACGGTTTGAGCGAAGCAGAAATACGCAGACAATTGACCGATGCGGCATTCGGCACGGGAAACCAGGCGTTGTCTACCGTGAGCATGTTTAATGATATTGACCTTACCCACGGCGACAGGCTGACCTACAGCGCGACGCTGGCGGGCGGCTCCGCGTTGCCGGCTTGGCTGGCTCTCGACGCGGCTACGGGAAGCTTCAGCGGCACACCGGGCAACCAGGATGCGGGCATCTTGAACGTGGCGGTAACCACTACGGATACCGGCGGGCTTTCTGCGACCGCCGATTTTGCGCTGACGGTTAATTCTCAAACCATCACCGGCACCGGCGGCGACGACACGCTGGCCGGCACCCCTCACGCTGACACCCTGCTCGGCTTGGGCGGCAACGATACGATCAATGCGGGCGATGGCAACGACACGCTCGACGGCGGCGCGGGAAACGATACGCTGGCCGGCGGAGCGGGCGACGATACCTATATCTTCGGGGCGGGCAACGGCGTGGACACCATTGTTGACAACGCTGCCGAGAACAACACCCTGGTGTTCGGGGACGGGGTGGACCCCGCCTCGATCACGTTGGGCCTGGGCTCGCTGCTGCTGAATATCGGCGCGGGCGGGAACCAGATCCATATCCAGAACTTCAACCCCGACGATGTTTTTGCGGCGCCCAGCATCGGCAGCTTCCAATTCGCGGGCGGCCAGACGCTGAACTACACCCAGTTGATCGGGCGCGGCTTCGACATTAACGGCACGGCGGCGGACGACGTGTTGAGCGGCACCAACACCATGGACCGGATGGCCGGGGGCGATGGCAACGATACGCTGATCGGCGGCGACGGCAACGATATTCTTGACGGCGGGGCGGGCAACGACATTTTGATCGGTGGGGCGGGCAGCGACACCTACGTGTTCGGCGTCAACAGCGGGCAGGATACGATCCAACCGGGTGCATCGCAGGGCGCAGGCTCGCCGGATAAAATCGTTTTCGGCTCAAGCATCGCTGCAGCGGATGTGGCGGTATCGAGCGGCGGCCTTAACGGAAGCGACCTGGTTCTTTCTGTTGCAGGCGGCGCATCGCTGACCGTCAGCGGCTGGTTCAATTCTTCTTCCCCGGAGATTGGGCAGTTCAGCTTCGGCGACGGCACTATCCTGGATGCGGCCACAGTGGAGAGCATGATCAACCATGCCCCGGTGCTGGCGTCCCCTCTCCCCGGCCAGCAGGCGCAGGAAGATGCGGCGATCGCCTTGCAGATACCTGCGGGCAGCTTCAGCGACGCCGATGCGGAGGATGTGCTGGCTTACGGCGCCACGCTGGCCGACGGCAGCCCCCTGCCCGCCTGGCTGACCTTCGCCGCCGCCACACAGTCTTTCAGCGGGACGCCCGCCAACACTGCCTCCGGGTTGTGGAATATCCGCGTCACGGCCAGCGACAGTTCCGGGGCGAGCGCCAGCGATGATTTTGTCCTGGATGTCGCCAACCACATTGCTGGCACCCCCGTATTTGATTTCCTGATGGATACGGCTGGCCGGGATGTATTGGAGGGTTTGGCGGGTGATGATTTTTATTTGGTCAGCAACGCGGGCGATACGATAGCCGAAAAGGCAAACGAAGGTGCGGACACGGTATACAGCAACGCGGCCAGCTATGTGCTGGGCGCGAACGTGGAAAACATGTTCCTGGCGAGCGCATCCGCTTTGCATGGAAAAGGAAACGAGCTCAATAACCTTCTTTACGCCAACGTCAACGCCAACAACATTCTGGCCGGCGGGGCGGGGAACGATACCCTGATGGATAGCAGCGGCGGCAACGATATTCTGCAAGGTGAAGACGGCGCAGATACGTTGCTGGACTCGATGGGGAACAACCTGCTGGATGGCGGAGCCGGAGCCGACAGCATAACCGGTGCCGCAGGCAAAGAACTGTTCATCGGCGGCGCCGGCAACGACATCCTCACCACCGGCAACGGCGCCGACATCATCGCCTTCAACCGGGGCGACGGGCAGGATACCGTGGCCGCCAGTACCGGCGCGGACAACACCATCAGCTTGGGCGGCGGCATCCGCTACCAGGACCTGGCGTTGAGCAAGTCGGGGAACAGCCTGATGCTTTCCACCGGCCCTTCGACAAGCTCAGGACAGGCTGGCGACCAGATCAACCTGCAAAACTGGTTTACCGGCACCGCGAACCGCAGCGTGGCCAGCCTGCAAATCGTACTGGACGGCGCGGCCTACAACCCCGCTTCGCCCGATACCTTGCTGAACAAACAGGTGCATCGCTTCGATTTTGCCGCGCTGGCGCAAGGCTTCGATCAAGCGCTGGCGGCGAACCCCACTATGACCGCGTGGAACCTGGCCGATGCGCTGTTGAGCGCGCACCTGGCCGGCAGCGACAGCGAGGCGCTGGGAGGCGACCTGGCGTACCAGTACGGCAGGAACGGCACGCTGGCCGGTATCGGCGCAACCTCCGCGCAGTCGGTGCTNNAGTCGGTGCTGGGCGACGGAGGCTTCGGCGTCGCGCCGCAACTGCTGCACCAGCTGGCGGGCCTGCAAACCGGCGCGGTGCGGCTGGGTTGAGAAGCGGGAGAAATCATGCCGCGCTTGCGGGCTTTGGTTTTGGGTTTTTGTGGTAAACCCCACGCCCGAAAGGCCCCCACCCCCCCGCCCCCTGATGGAACAACTAGCCATTCGACTAGGCCGCCAAAAGGCGGCGTCCAAGTCGCTGGTTATCCCGCGAGGGGAGGGGGAGAAAGTCCCCCCTCCCTTGACGGGAGGGGGTTGGGGGGTGGGTGTAAGTGAAAAATGAAGGGGTGCGAACCTTGCCATGAAACCGCGACATAGACTCGCATCCCTTGCCGTGGAGTTGCGCAACAACGCGACGGATGTGGAGCGCCTGCTGTGGCAGCATCTCAGGAATAGCCAGGTCGAGGGGGTCAAGTTCCGCCGCCAGCAAGCTATCGGAGATTACATCGTGGATTTCGTCTCGTTTTCCTCCAGGCTGGCCATCGAGCTTGACGGTGGCCAACATGCGATGAGCCGGGAGCGCGATCTGCGCAGGGACGAGTGCTTGCGCAAGAACGGCTTTGCAGTATTGCGGTTCTGGAATAATGAGGTGATCGAGAATATAGAAGGGGTGCTGGAAGTAATACGGCGGCAGTGTTTGGGAGAGGTTTCTCCCGGATGCTCGCTCCCCCGCCCCCCAACCCCCTCCCGCGAGGGGAGGGGGAGCGAAACCCTAGACGGAGTGGGCGCCGAAGGTTCCTCCTCGCTCGACGGAGATGGGCGCACAAACTCCCCCTCCCCTTGCGGGAGGGGGTTGGGGGGTGGGGGAAACCTGCCGTGAAACCGCGAATGCCCGATCTCCAGGCCGATGCCTACGACTTCGCGCCGGACATCCTGCGCCTCCAGCATGCTCCCCCGTCGCCGATGCCGCGCGCGGTGCTGCTCGGCTTGCTGGCGCTGTTCTTCTGTCTGTTGCTGTGGGCGGCGCTCGGGCGGCTGGACATCATCGCCGTGGCGCAGGGCAAGCTGGTGCCGCAAAGCGCGCTGAAAATCGTGCAGCCCGCCGATTCCGGCATCGTCGAGGAAATCCTGGTGCGCGAAGGCGACGAGGTGCGCGCCGGGCAGGTGCTGGCGCGGATGGACGCGCAGTATTCCGAAGCCGACAGCCGGATGCTCGCCACCCAGTTGCACCAGCGCGGCCTGCAACTGCGCCGCATTGACGCCGAGCTGGGCGACGCGCCGTTGCGGCGCGCGCCCAAAGACCCGTCCGACCTCTTCGCGCAAGCCGAAGCGCAAACCCGCGCCAACCGCCAGGCGTACCGGGACGCGCTGGATGGCGAGCGGGCGTTGCTCGACAAGGCCGGGCAGGATTTGAAAAGCGCGCTGGAAATCGAAAGCAAACTGAAACAGACCGTGCCGATCTACCGCGAGCAGGACCGGGTATACGAAAGGCTGGCCAGGGAAGGTTACGCCTCCAGGCTGATGGCGCTGGAAAAAAGCCGCGACCACATCGAAAAGGAACAGGAGCTGCGCTCGCAGAGCTACAACGTGGCGAGCCTGCGCTCCGGCATTAACCAGTCGGAAAAGCGCATCGCGCAAATCACCTCGAATTACCAGCAACAACTCCAAAAAGAGCGAGCGGAGGCGGAGGGGGAATACCGGAGGCTGAAGCAGGAGTGGGAGAAGCAGGCGCACCGCCACGCGCTGCTCGAACTGAAAGCGCCGCAGGACGGCATCATCAAGGATCTTTCCACCCACACGCATGGAACGGTGGTGCAGCCCGGCACGATCCTGATGACGGTGGTGCCGAAGAATGACCTGATCGAAGCCGAGGTGTGGGTAACCCATCTCGATGCCGGTTTCGTCGAGACCGGGCAACCGGCGAAAGTGAAGCTCGCCGCTTACCCGTTCCAGAAATACGGCATGATCGAAGGCAAGGTGAAGCAGGTCAGCCCGGATGCGGCTGAAGCGCAGCACGATAAAGGTGATGAGGCCGCGCAGCAACCGGGCTACCGCGCCACCGTGGCGCTGGCCGTCCCTTTTCTGGAAAGCGAGGGCAAGCGCCACCGGCTGTCGCCGGGGATGCAGGTCTCAGCCGAAATCAACCTGGGCAACCGCAGCGTGCTCGAATATCTGCTGTCGCCGATCCGCAAGACGGCGCACGAAGCGGGGCGCGAGCGGTGATATTTCTTGCCCCTTACCTCCCGCCCCTTCCCGCTCCCTTACCCCACGCTCCCGGAGCGCGAATCCACCGGAAAATGGTGGAGCGCCCTACCCGCCGCTTCACCCACCCCCTACCCCCCTCCCGTCAAGGGAGGGGGAATATTGCGAAGTAGACCCTTGACCAAATACAAACAAACTCTGACGCCGGAAACCTTCATCTGGGCGCTACACGGGGCGAGCCAGTTGCACCGGGTGCCGTTCTCGCCGGAAATCGCGCTGCGCCAGTTCCCGCCGCCCCACACCACCGCCGCGCTGCAACACGCGGTGGAAGCGCTGGGCATGAAATGCCGCTGGCGCGCGGTCGCGGCAAACGATCTCGGCAAGCTCGCCCTGCCGTGCTTCGCCGCGCTCAAGCCCGAAGCGGCGGCGGAAGGGAAAGCGGAGCCGCCGCTTTCGCTGGCATTGCTGCTTAAAATAGAAAACGGCCTGGCCCATTTTTTCGAGCCGTCCCGGCAATCCGAGCAACAGGCGCGGGCCGCGCCGCTTGCCGAATTTGTTGCGCGCTTCGTCGGCCACGCTTTGCAGTTTGCGCCACCGAAAGCGGGCGCGGAAAAAACCGGCGCGCGCAAATTCGGCTTCGGCTGGTTCGTGCCGGAACTGCTCAAGCACAAGGCGATCTGGCGCGATGTGCTGCTGGCTTCGCTGGTGCTGCAACTGATGGCGCTGGCGGCGCCGGTGTTCACTCAGGTGGTGATAGACAAGGTGGTGGTGCACCACACCATCAACACGCTGTGGGCCATCGGCATCGGCATGGCTATTTTTCTGGTGTTCACCGCAGTGATGAGCTGGGTGCGGCAATATCTGGTGAACCACACCGGCAACCGCATTGATGCGGTGCTCGGCACCGAGGTGTTCGAGCACCTGTTCAAATTGCCGCCGCGCTATTTCGAGCACCGCCCCACCGGCACCGTGGTGGCGCGCCTGCAGGGCATCGAGAGCATACGCGAATTCATCAGCGGCGCGGCGGTCACGCTGATCCTGGATATTCCTTTCCTGCTGATTTTTCTCGCCATCATGTTTTACTACAGTTGGCTGCTGACGCTGGTTACGCTGGCGGTGCTGTTGTTGATGGTCATCTTGAGTGCGGCGGTTACCCCGTTGCTGCGGCAGCGGCTCGACCACCAGTTTTTGGTCGGCGCGCGCAACCAGGCATTCGTCACCGAATACGTCGCCGGTGTCGAAACCGTGAAGTCGCTGCAAATGGAGCCGCAGATCGCGGCGCGCTACAGCGATTATCTGGCCGATCTGCTGCAGGCCGGGTTCCGGTGCCGCCAGTTGTCGAACACCTACAACGTGCTGGCCAATACACTGGAGCAATTGCTGACCTTGCTGATCCTGTGCGCGGGCGCCTGGCTGGTGATGAGCTCGCAGGATTTTACCGTCGGGATGCTGGTCGCGTTCCAGATGTTCGCGGGCCGCTTGAGCCAGCCGATGCTGCGCATGGTCGGCCTGTGGCAGCAGTTTCAGCAGGCGAGCATCGCGGTGAAGCGCCTGGGCGATGTGATGGACGCGCCGCCCGAGCCGTATTCGCTGGCTCCGGCGCGCGAGCAGGGCGGGCGCGGCCAGATCGAGATCAGGCGGATGAGTTACCGCTACGCGGAGAACCTGCCGTACCTGTACCAGAACTTCAACATGACCATCGCTCCCGGCCTGTGCGTGGCGCTGATGGGGCCATCCGGCTCGGGCAAGAGCACACTGGCAAAATTGCTGCAAGGGTTTTATCTGCCCAGCGACGGCGGCATCCTGCTGGACGGGCGCGACATCCGCCATTTTTCCGCCAACGAGCTGCGCCACTATTACGGCGTGGTGCCGCAGGAAACCGTGCTGTTTTCCGGCACACTCTACGAAAACCTGGTGCTCGCCAACCCGCATGCCACCTTCGAGCAGGTGGTGCTGGCATGCAAACTGGCGGAAATCCACGACACCATTGAGCAGTTGCCGGAAGGCTACCAGAACCGCGTCGGCGAGCGCGGCGCCGGGCTTTCCGGCGGACAGCGCCAGCGTCTGGCGATCGCCCGCGCGCTGCTCAAGCGCCCGAAGATACTGGTGTTCGATGAAGCCACCAGCAACCTCGATCCGGCCACCGCCGAGCACTTTGCCGCCACCATCAACCGTCTGAAAGGCCAGGTGACCATGCTGTTCATCGCCCACCAACTTCCGAAAGGTTTGAAGGTTGACGAAGTGGTGGTGCTGGGCAAGCCGGGCGACCCGGAAAAGCATATGAGCGTGGTGGGCGGCGAAGGCAAGCCGGATGAGGCGGGCGAAAAATAATCCTGAATTTTACTTGGTTGGCGATATCAAACCTGCTGCGTAATCTGGCGTCGGGGCCGCGCGACGCTCGACATCCCCCTGTGCTTCCCTGTACATTCCGCTGCCCGTGATCCGGGGTTCACCAGTTCCAGCACATGCGTAGGATTGCTGGTTATTGGCGGTTTGCCGACTTAATTCAAATGAAGAGGGCTGTTTTGATGCGTTACCCGTTTTATGCCATACCTTACACTCGATAAGGCCGCGCTCGCCTACGGCCATGTTGCGCTGCTGGATC
>CXWL01131095.1_pt1 | contig 11423 bp, 9 predicted proteins | sample 590931 | NCBI WGS metagenome assembly CXWL01 (sample SAMEA3498368, study PRJEB10139) | groundwater metagenome | biome: water well; material: biofilm material | place: Germany | collected 2015-04-27 | reverse complement strand
GATGCTCGGTCTGGGGATGTTGATTGGACGCTTCGGTTACATCCTTCCAGTGTTGGCACTGGCTGGCAGCCTGGCGCTGAAAAAGACCGCGCCGATTGGCCAGAACAGTTTCCCGACCCATGGTCCGCTGTTCGTGACGCTGTTGACCGTGACCATTTTGCTGGTGGGCGGCCTGACCTTCCTGCCGAGCCTGGCGCTGGGTCCCATCGCTGAACACCTGAGCCTGGGCTTCTGAGCCTCTTTTTCTGGAGCTGGATGATGAACATGCCCGCAACCAAAGCCGCCGCCGCCAAGGCGCCGGCGCAACCCAACACCGCGATCTCGGCCCTGTGGCGGCCGGCACTGGTGCAAGCCTTCGTCAAGCTTGATCCTCGGCAGTTGAAGCGTTCACCGGTGATGCTGGTGGTCGAATTGACCGCGATACTCACCACCCTGTTGTGCCTGGTCCCGGACACTGCGGTGCCGACCCTGGTCGCGGCGCAAATTGCCCTGTGGCTGTGGTTTACCGTGTTGTTCGCCAACTTTGCCGAAGCTCTCGCCGAGGGTCGTGGCAAGGCTCGGGCTGACAGTCTCAAGGCTGGGAGCGAAGGCCTCAGCGCCCGGCGCAAGCAGGCCGATGGCAGCTTTCAGGTGGTGCCCGCCACCAGCCTGCGCAAAGGTGATGTGGTGCGGGTTGCAGCCGGGGAAATGATCCCGGGGGACGGCGAGGTCATCGAGGGGATTGCCGCCGTCAACGAAGCGGCGATCACTGGTGAGTCGGCCCCGGTGATTCGAGAGTCGGGTGGTGATCGTTCGGCGGTCACCGGTAATACGCGACTGGTGTCTGACTGGCTGCTGGTGCGCATCACCGCCAACCCCGGCGAATCGACGCTGGACCGGATGATCGCCCTGGTCGAAGGCGCCAAGCGCCAGAAAACCCCCAACGAAATCGCGCTGGATATCCTGCTGATCGGCCTGACCATGATCTTCCTGGTAGTGGTCGTGACCCTGCAGCCTTTCGCTCACTTCGCCAATGGCAGCCTGCCGCTGGTGTTCCTCGTGGCGCTGCTGGTCACGCTGATTCCCACCACCATCGGCGGCCTGTTATCGGCCATCGGTATTGCCGGCATGGACCGTCTGGTGCGCCTCAACGTGATCGCCAAATCCGGCCGTGCCGTGGAGGCTGCGGGGGACGTGCATGTGCTGTTGCTGGACAAGACGGGCACCATCACCTTCGGCAACCGTCGTTGCTCGGCCATTTATGCCGCGCCCGGCGTGACTGCCAAGGAACTCGCCGAGGGGGCATTGTTCGCTTCGCTGGCCGATGACACGGCTGAAGGCAAGTCGATCGTCGAGTACTTGCGTGGGCTTTATCCACAGGCTGAGCCGACCGCCGACGCCCTGACCGCCGTGCCCTTCAGTGCTGAAACCCGGTTATCCGGTGTGGACTATCAGGGCCGTGTGTTCCGTAAAGGCGCGGTGGATTCGTTGCTGGCTTTCATCGGCCAGAGCCGTGGCGACCTGCAACCGGCGATGTCGCGGGAAATTGAGCGGATTGCCCAGAGTGGTGGTACGCCGCTGCTGGTGTGTGCCGATGGCAAGTTGTTGGGTGCGATCCATCTCAAGGATGTGGTGAAGCCCGGGATCCGCGAGCGCTTCGCCGAGCTGCGCAAGCTGGGGATTCGCACGGTCATGGTCACTGGCGACAACCCTTTGACGGCAGCGGCGATTGCTGCCGAAGCGGGGGTCGACGATGTCCTGGCCGAAGCGACGCCGGAGAAAAAACTGGCACGTATCCGCCACGAGCAAAATGACGGCCGCCTGGTTGCCATGTGTGGCGACGGTGCCAACGACGCGCCGGCGCTCGCTCAGGCGGATGTCGGCATGGCGATGAACGATGGCACCCAGGCGGCACGGGAGGCGGCGAACATGGTCGACCTCGACAGCGATCCGACCAAGCTGCTGGACGTGGTGCAGGTCGGCAAGGAATTGCTGGTGACCCGTGGGGCGCTGACCACCTTTTCCATCGCCAACGATGTGGCCAAGTACTTTGCGATCCTGCCGGCGCTGTTCGCCTCGATTTATCCACAGCTTGGTGTGCTCAACATCATGCATTTGAGCAGCCCGCAAAGCGCGATTGTTTCGGCCATCGTCTTTAACGCGCTGATTATTGTCGCGCTGATTCCTCTGGCCCTGCGTGGTGTGCGGGTGCAGGCCGCGAGTGCGGCCCATCTGCTGCGGCGCAACCTGCTGATCTACGGGGTTGGCGGGATCGTCGTGCCGTTCGCCGGGATCAAGCTGATCGACCTGCTATTGACCGCGCTGCACCTGGTGTAAGCGCTGCGTGCCGCGCCAGGGGGCGCGGCGCTCAAACTGATTCGAGGGTTTCGCCATGTCCACAATGATTCGCCCAGCCTTGAGCCTGCTGCTTCTGATGACCCTGATCACCGGCGTCGCCTATCCCCTGGCGGTGACCGGTATCGCCCAGCTTGCCTTTCCTGAGCAGGCCAACGGCAGCCTGCTGCGGGACGCGGACGGCAAGGTGCGTGGTTCGGCACTGATCGCCCAGGATTTCGTCGGTGATGCCTGGTTTCATCCACGGCCGTCAGCGGGTGGGTTTGCTACCGTTTCCAGCAGCGCCAGCAACCTCGCTCCGAGTAATCCGGCATTGGCCACGCGAGTGATCGAGGCGGCCACTCAGCAGCAGGTTGCAGGACAGGGGCCGGTGCCGCTGGCCTTGCTGACCACTTCCGGCAGCGGCCTGGATCCGCACTTGCCACCCGAGGCGATTGCCTATCAACTGGCGCGGGTTGCCGCTGCTCGCAACCTCTCGCAGGCCACTCTGCAACAGTTGCTCGAGGCGCATATAGAGCGGCCGCTGGTAGGCCCGCCAGTGGTGAATGTGCTGGAATTGAACAGGGCTTTGGAAAGGTTGTAGCTGTTGATGGATCCGTTAACTCGAACAAAGAGAGTTCCCGATGAGTGATTCCGGCCGCGCCGACGCATTGCTGGCTGATTTACCCCGCGAGGGGCGCGGCCGACTCAAGGTATTCCTGGGGGCCGCTCCAGGAGTGGGCAAAACCTACGCCATGCTGCAAGCCGCCCACAGCCTCTTGCGCCAGGGCGTGACAGTCATTGCGGGCGTGGTGGAAACCCACGGCCGTGCGGAAACCGAGGCCTTGCTTGCCGGCTTGCCGCAGCAGCCATTGCTGCGCAGCGAATACCGTGGCGTACAGTTGGAGGAAATGGACCTCGATGGCCTGTTGCTGGCCAAGCCGAAGCTGGTACTGGTGGACGAGTTGGCCCACAGCAATGCCCCCGGCAGTCGACATGCCAAGCGTTGGCAGGATATTCAGGAACTGCTGGCCGCCGGGATCGACGTCTATACCACGGTCAACGTGCAGCACCTGGAAAGCCTCAATGATCAGGTGCGCGGCATAACCGGCGTGCAGGTGCGCGAAACCCTGCCCGATTGGGTGTTGCAGGAGGCCTATGAACTGTTGCTGATCGACTTGCCACCCCGTGAGCTGCTGGAGCGTTTGCGTGATGGCAAGGTGTACGTGCCCGAGCAGGCGCGGGCGGCGATCGACGCGTTCTTCACGCAGACCAATCTCACTGCGCTGCGCGAACTGGCGATGCAGACGGCGGCGGCGCAGGTCGATGATGACCTCAGTCGCGGCTATCGGCAATTGGGCCAGGCGGCGCCGGCGGTGCGCGGGCGTTTGCTGGTGGGGGTCGACGGCGATGCCCAGGCCGAGCGCCTGGTACGCCATGCCAGTCGCGTCGCGCAGCGTCGGCATTTGCCCTGGAGCCTGGTGCATGTGGACAACGGCAGCGTACGCGATGAGCAGGCGCGGCTGCGCCTGCAAAGCGCCCAGCAACTGGCCGAACGGTTGGGCGGCGAAGTGGTGTTGCTGCGGGCGGGTGAGGTGGCGAAAACCTTGATCCAGCATGCTGCCGAACGGCGCGCCAGCTTGGTGCTGGTCGGTCAGTCCCAGCCGCGTCTGCGGCGCCGGCTGTTCGGCGGTGGACTGGCTTCACGGTTGTTGCGCAATGCCCGTGGCCTGGAAATCAACGTATTGGACAGCGACGAAGAACAACATCAGCCGCGCCAGCGTCCGGTGCAGTCGCTGGTGTGGTTCGATTACGCTCTGGCACCGGTGGCGACGGTGCTGGCCAGCGCCCTGGCCTGGGCCGTGTCGAGTGTGTTGCCGCTGCCGAACATCTCCCTGGTGTTTCTGGCCGCCGTATTGCTGGTGGCGGTGCGCAGCAGTCTGGGGCCGGCGCTGGTGTGTGCGGTGCTGTCTTTCCTGACCTACGATTTTCTGTTCATCCCGCCGAATTTCTCCTTCGCGATTCAGCGTGAAGAGGACGTGCTGACTCTATTATTTTTCCTGCTGATGGCGGCGCTCACAGGCANNAACGTCAGCGCCGGCAATTGCAAGCGCTGCGCGATACTCAGGAGGAAACCAGTGAACTGCTCGATCTGTCGCGCAAACTGACTGCGGCCACCGATCGGCAGGCGGTGGTCAGTGCCGCGGCGCAGCACCTGCTGGGCTGGAACGATCTGCAGCTGTGCCTGGTAAATCGGGACGGGCAGGGCGGCTGGAAAGTCGAGACGGGCGGCCCGCTGCAGTTCAATGAAGCCGAGCGCGCCGCCGCCGATTGGGCCTGGCAGCACGATCAGCCGGCGGGCATGGGCACCGGGACGTTGCCCTTCGGACGTTGGTGGTGGTGGCCGTTGTCGGTGGATGACGGTCCCCTGGGTTTGCTGGGTGTTTGTCCCAAGGCGGGAGAGGTGTTCAGCGCCCAGCGCCGACGCTTGCTGACCGCACTGAGCCAACCATTGGCCCAGGCATTGGCCCGGGCCCGCCTGGCCGAGGACCTGGAGGCCGCGCGCCTGCATGGCGAGACCGAGCAGTTGCGCAGCGCCTTGCTGGCCTCGGTGTCCCACGATCTGCGCACGCCATTGACCTCCATGCGCGGCAGCATCGACAGTTTGTTGGCCTTGGGCGAGGCTATCCCGCTGGAAGATCGTCGAGAGTTGCTCGAAGGCACCCGCGATGAGGCCGAGCGACTGGATCGCTACATCCAGAACCTGCTGGACATGACTCGCCTGGGGCATGGTGCGCTGAAGCTTACGCGCGACTGGGTGGCTCCGGCCGATATCGTCGGCAGTGCGCTCAACCGACTGCGCGCGGTGCTGGCGCCGCTGCAGGTGATCATCGAGGTGCCGAGCGAGTTGCCGCTGCTGTTCGTCCACGCCGCGTTGATCGAGCAGGCGCTGGTCAACGTGCTGGAAAACGCCGCGCGTTTTTCTCCCACCCACGGCCGCTTGCAAGTGAGTGCGGGCGCTGGCGACAGCGAAGTGTTTTTTTCGGTCAGCGATGAAGGTCCGGGGATTCCGAAGGACGAACGAAGCAAGATCTTTGACATGTTCTACACCGCGGCGCGGGGTGATCGGGGCGGGCAGGGCACCGGGCTGGGCCTGGCCATCTGCCAGGGCATGGTCGGTGCCCATGGCGGGCGGATCAGCGTGGCCAGTGGCATTCAAGCGCGGGGCACCTGCATTACTCCGCACCTGCCCCTGCAGGAGCAACCGGGGCTTGAGGGTGAAGCCTGATGCCTGCTGCGCTACTCTCTTGCCACTAACCTGAGCTGAATTGAATACATGACGCAGACCGCGACCATCCTGGTCATTGATGATGAGCCGCAGATTCGTAAATTCCTGCGTATCAGCCTCGCCTCCCAGGGCTACAAAGTGCTGGAGGCGGGCACCGGCGCCGAGGGCTTGGCCCTGGCGGCGCTGAACAAACCGGACGTGCTGGTGCTCGACCTGGGCTTGCCGGACATGGACGGCCAACAGGTGTTGCGCGAATTTCGCGAATGGTCGACGGTGCCGGTGCTGGTGCTGTCGGTGCGCGCCAGTGAAGGCCAGAAGGTCGAGGCGCTGGATGGCGGCGCCAACGATTACGTGACCAAGCCGTTCGGTATTCAGGAGTTCCTCGCCCGAATTCGTGCGCTATTGCGCCAGGCACCAGGCGCAGAGGCACCGGAGGCGGCACTGAAATTCGGTCCATTGACGGTGGACCTGGCCTATCGACGAGTGCAGCTCGACGGGGTCGATGTCGCATTGACCCGCAAGGAGTACGCGGTACTCGCGCAACTGGCGCGTCACGCCGGCCGGGTGATTACCCAGCAGCAACTGCTCAAGGACATCTGGGGGCCTACTCATACCGAGGACAGCCACTATTTACGCATCGTCGTCGGGCATCTGCGCCAGAAACTGGCAGATGATCCCACCCGGCCGCGGTTCATTCTGACCGAGGCGGGTGTGGGCTATCGCTTGCTCAGCGAGACGTGAACCATTGTTCTTTGCAGATCAGTCGCGCTCATTCTCGTAGCGGTCCAGGGTGTCCCGCGCAATCTCACGTCCCAGGGCGATCAACTCCGGCGCCTTGTAGAACTCGAAAAACCGGCAGACCCGTTTCGGCACGTTGATCAGGACGTCCGGTGGATAACCGGCGATCTTGTACTGCGCCAGGGACGTTTGCATCACCTCAAAGCTTTGGTTGATCAGGTCCAGCAATGAGGCGGGGCCGACGTTATCGATGATAAACGAGCCGGTGGCCGACTTTGGCGCACCTTCGTTTTCCGGACCGTTGGCCGGTTGCTGGGCTTCGGGTTCGGCGGGCTCGATCCAGGGGTTGAACTCCGCGGCTTCACTGCGCAGTGCTTCCTGTTCCAGCAAAAGCAGTTGCTCGGCCTGTTTGCGGCGGAACGGCATATGCGAGCCGAGAGAGTTGAGCAGGCTGTCGAAGCGGCTTTTGAAGGCTGCCGGACGCTGGATCACTGGCAGTTGGTAGTGTTTCTGGTTGGTCGAATTGAGATTGACCGCGATGATCAGGTCGCAATGGCTCGACACCACCGGCACGATCGGCAAGGGATTGAGCAGGCCGCCATCCACCAGCATGCGGTTGCCCTGCATCACCGGGGTGAACAGGCTGGGAATCGCCGCCGAGGCACGCATGGCCTGGTGCAGGCAGCCTTCCTGGAACCAGATTTCCTGCTGGTTGGTCAGGTCGGTGGCTACGGCGGTGTAAGGGATGCGCAGCTCTTCAATGTTGATCTCGCCGACAATCTTGCGGATCTGCCCGAAAACTTTTTCACCCCGTATAGCACCCAGACGAAAACTGACGTCCACCAGGCGCAGGACATCGAGGTAATCCAGGCTTTCAATCCAGTCACGGTAATCGTTCAGTTTGCCAGCCGCGTAGATGCCGCCCACCACGGCCCCCATGGAGCAGCCAGCGACACAGGCAATGTCGTAGCCGCGTCGTTCAATTTCTTCGATGACCCCGATATGGGCATAACCCCGGGCGCCACCGGAGCCGAGTACCAGTGCGACGCGCTTCTTCATGTAGGTGTTCCTTGCCCAAGCAGGTTTTAACAATGCACCTTTTCGGGGGCGTGCTTCAATCACACTGACTCGTTCATGCCGTTTTTTCGACACTGCATGACGGCAGATGGGTATTCTCGCCGGCGCTATTGTTTCCAACGCTCAGGCAAGGCACTTTTGCTCGCGTTGACCGTCATACCCAGCACGATTGTTTTTCTACCTTGAGGTGTCTTTGATGAAAGCATGGATTTGTCTGCCATTGGTTGCGTTGCTGTTGGCCGGTTGCGCAGGAAAGACCGCCTATCGCGATAGCTGCGCCAGCCAACTGGATGCCGCCTGGAAAGAACTGGACTTGGCCAAGGCCGAAGGATTTGCCGGCACCGTGAGTTATTCCAAGGCCCTGTCGCTGCTGACCGGCGCCAAGACCCAGCAGCAATTCGAAGCCTTTGAAGGTTGCAGCAACAAGGCTGAGAAAGCACGCTTCTACATTCGCGAATCCCGCGCCGGTCGTTGAGTTCCGGTTGATCCGGGGCAATACCGGTGTCTGGAGTTGTGCCGATCATGGGTGCAATGGGGTGAAGGTTGAGTGTGGAGTTCGGTATGTCAGTGTTGGTTGATCGGTTGGTGGCCCAGGTGCTGGGCGTGCAGGTGCGATTACTGGCGTGTCAGGCGCGCTTGAGTGCCAGGACCGACCCAGAGGCTTTGCACGATTTACGCACCACGGTTCGCCGCTTGCGCAGCCTGTTACGGCCCTTGCGTGGCTTGCCCGGGGTCGAGCAACTGGAAGCAGCGGCGGCGAGCGTCGGCGAACTGACCACGCCGCTGCGCGATCGTGAAGTGTTGGCCGCCTACCTGCTCGAGCAGGGGCATATGCAAGCGGCCGAGCGGCGGATTCGGCAAATGGCCACGGCCTTTCCCGAAGTAGCGGACAGCGCTCAACTGTCGCAATTGCTGATGGTGCTCGATGTGTTCCCACGCTTTTTGCGAGCCTCCCAACGCCAGGGGTTGCTCAAGGGCTTGCGCTGGCGTATCGAAAAGCGCCTGGCCAAACAATGGAAAACCCTCGAGCGGACCCTCCATGACCCAGCCCATGATCGGCATCGCCTGCGCCTGCTGATCAAGCGTGTGCGGTACGCCATCGAAGCCTACCCCGAACTTGACCGTTTGCCGGCCGCCGCCATGCCGCGGCTCAAGGCGGCGCAAAGTGCACTGGGCGACTGGCATGATTGCTGGCAATGGCTGGCGCGTGTCGAGCACGAATCGGACTTGGTGCCCTGCGTTGCGGTCTGGCAGCAGACCATGCTTGAGGCACAGGAGCGCGCTGATCGGGTGCTCGACAAGTTGAGTGCGGCCTGCTTCAAATCTTGAAGCGGCGGCGTATCTGTCAGTCACTTTGGCCTAAACAGGTGCTGTGTAGAGCCTTCGGGCTGGGTAAGATCGGACAATTCCTACGCCCTGTTCCGAGGTTTCCATGCGCTTTTCAGAATTGATCGATGCGGTTCGGCGCTCACCTGCCGGGTTGGTGATCCCTGCCCAATGGAGCCAGGGACGCGCCAGTTTTGGCGGCCTGGTCGCGGCTCTGCAGTACGAAGCCATGCGTGCCAGGGTCCCGGCGGATCGCCCGGTGCGCTCGCTGGCGATCACCTTCGTCGGACCGGCCGCGCCCGACGTGCCGATTCAGTTTGAAGTGGAGGTGCTGCGCGAAGGCAAGGCCGTGAGTCAGGTACTGGGACGCGCCATGCAAGATGGCCAGGTGGTCACGCTGGTACAGGGCAGCTTCGGTGCCTCGCGTGCTTCCGAAGTCGAGATCGCGGCCGCTCCTGCGCCGCAAATGAAGCATTGGGACGATTGCCAGGAGTTGCCGTACATCCCGGGAGTGACGCCCGAATTCATGCGCCATCTGGCGATGCGCTGGAGCATCGGCGGCTTACCGTTTACCGGCAACACTTCGCGGGAAATGGGCGGCTGGGTTCGTTTGCGCAATGAAGTCGACGCGCAACCGCTCAGCGAAGCCTGCATCCTGGCGCTGGTCGACGCCTGGCCACCGGCGCTGTTGCCGCACCTGAAAAAGCCCGCAGCCGGCAGCACCCTGACCTGGACCATCGAATTCGTCCAGCCGTTGCTCGAGCTCAGTACGCTGGACTGGTGCAAGTACTGCGTCACCACCGAGCATGCCCGCGATGGTTACGGGCACGCCGCGGCGGCACTGTGGAGTGCCGAGGGCAAGTTGATTGCTTTGAGCCGGCAGACGGTGACGATCTTCGCCTGATGCCGCTCAGCGGCGGTGGCGCTCACGCCAGGCGCGCCACCAGCCGCCACTGAGGACATAGCGCGGAAAGGTCAGGAACTGCTCGACCAGCAAGCGCGAGAGGGCGTCCTTGCGATCACTGAAAGGTTCGGCCGCCTCCGCTTCCAGGCTGTGCCCATGGCGCTGCAGACCCAGTGCGGCGAGCAACCCGATGATGCCAATCGCAACGTTGGTGAAGCTCAGGCTGAACACGCCGGACACGATCAACAGAAACGCCAGGATAAACAGCGGCACGGCAATCAGATGCAGGACCAGGTTGGTCGGGTGCTGGTGATTGTTCGGGTAGGCCCGCCATTGCCAGGCGGGAAGGTTGGGGTGACGTTTGCCCATGAAGCTACTCCTCGATCCGTGTGAAACACATGGTTGAAGAATAGGCCGGCCCGCGGTGGCCGGCGAATCAAGGTTGGCTATCGAGTTGATAGTGGGCCTTTCAGTTAAAGCTTGAGCTGGCCGATCGCCTTGTTCAGTTGGCCGGCCAAGGTCGCAAGCTCGTGGCTGGTGGTCGCCGAATCCACGGTCTGCTGCACGGTGTCCTCGGTTACATCGCGAATACTCACCACCGCGCGATTCATCTCTTCGGCAACCTGGCTCTGCTGCTCGGCGGCCACCGCGATCTGGGTATTGCTTTCCCGCATCTGTGCCACGGCGCCAGTGATTTTTGCCAGCGCGCTTCCCGCTTCCTGGGCCTGCTGCACGCAGTCGTCGGCTTTGAACGAACTCTCCTGCATGAAATCCACGGCGTCGCGGGTCCCGGCCTGCAGCGCTGAAATCATCCGGGTGATTTCGTCGGTGGAACTCTGCACGCGCTTGGCCAGGTTACGCACCTCATCGGCGACCACTGCAAAGCCGCGGCCCATTTCGCCGGCGCGGGCGGCTTCGATGGCGGCGTTGAGGGCCAGCAGGTTGGTCTGCTCGGCAATGCTGTGAATCACGCTGACCACGCCATTGATTTTCTGGCTGTCCTCGGCCAGGCGCTGGATCATCTCGGCGGTCTGTTGCACACCGGTGGACAGCCCGGCAATCGAGTCCTGCACCCGGCTGACCACTTGCTGGCCGCTGCCTGCGAGGTTGTCGGCGGTTTGCGACAGATCACGGGTGGCGCCTGCGTGTTGGGCAATGTGATGAACCGTGGCGGACATTTCGTTGATCGCGGTGGCGGCCTGGTCGGTCTCGCTTTGTTGACCGAGCATGCCATGACGCACGTCGTTCATGCTGCTGGCCAGGCGTGCGGCGCCAATATCGAGTTGGCGTGCGGTGTCGGCCACTGTGGTTACGACCCGTTGATAGCCGGCCTGCATGGCGTTGAAGGCGCTGGCCATCTGACCCACTTCATCGGCGCAGGACAGCGGTACGCGAGCCGCCAGGTCGCCGGTTTTCTCCACGTGCAGCATCACATCCTTGAGGGTGTTGAGTTGGCTGAGCAAAAAGCGGATCAGCAACTGCGATGCGCCGAGCATGGCCAGCATCAGGATCAACACGGCCAGCGCATAGTTCATGAAGCGGTCGCTGAAGACCTGGGTCAAGCTGGGTCCGTAGGCCAGTACGGCCGTGCGCTGACCCTCAGCACCGGGCACGACTTCGGCGCCGATCAGCAGGTCGCGGCCAAACACCGGCATGGAGTTGAGCGGTACCCAGCCGCTGGCCTGACTCAATTGAGGCAAGGGCTGTTGGTTCAGGGTTGGAATTTGTTCCGATCCGTAGCTCAGCAGTGAGTCGGTTTTTGGCAACGCTTGATCG
>CXWL01128721.1_pt1 | contig 11425 bp, 8 predicted proteins | sample 590931 | NCBI WGS metagenome assembly CXWL01 (sample SAMEA3498368, study PRJEB10139) | groundwater metagenome | biome: water well; material: biofilm material | place: Germany | collected 2015-04-27 | reverse complement strand
GCTGGCAATGCCACCATCACGACCATCAGCGTGAGCGTGGCCGACGTCGATGATAGCGCGCCCGCCGTGCCTGCCCTTGACTTGCTGGCCAGCTCGGACACGGGCACCAGCGACAGCGACGAGCTGACCAGGCTCACCACCCCGGTGATCCGGGTGACGCTGGGCGGCAGCGGCGCAACTGCACCGGTGGCCGGCGAACAAGTTACGCTGTACGCCGATGGCGTCGCCGTGGGCAGCGCCACGCTGTCTGCGCAGGACGCCAGCGCCGGCTTTGTCGACATCACCAGCGGCAAGCTGCTCGAAGGCGTGCGCATCCTGACGGCCACCCGGGTTGACGGTGCGGGCAACACCTCGGGCACCAGCGCGGCGCTGGCAGTGACCATCGATACGAGCGCGCCAGTCGCGCCGACAGTAGAAACGGCAACCGTGTTTACCAGCACGCCCACCATCAGTGGCAGCGCGCCGGTCGGTAACGACCGCCTGAGCGTGCAGGTCAACGGCGTCACGTACCTGGAAGGCGACGGCAACCTGGTGCGCTCGGGCGCCAGCTGGACACTGCGCATTCCGGCAGCAAACGCGCTGCCGCTCGGCGCGCATTCGGTCAGCGCGACGCTCACCGACGCAGCTGGCAACAGCGTGACCGACAGCGCCAGCAACGANNGCCGATTCCCGTCGTCGTGGAAGAAGCGGCGGTGCCGGCCTCCGCACCAGCGCCCGTCGCGCTCATCGCGCCCGTGCCTGAAGCCCCGGCCGCCGAGGTGGCGCAGCCAGCCGAGGCGCCGCAATCGGCAGTGCGCAGCAGCGTCGATGAAATCAGCAATCCGTTGCCGTCGGCGCCCGAACTGGTTCTCTCGGCTGCCGCGGAAAGCCGTATCGCTTCCAGCGGCGACGTCGCCGGCATCCTGACCGTGCGCGGCAAGGACGCGTTCCAGGTGGTGGTCATGCCTTCAAGCGAGCCGGCGCTGGTGTTGTACCGGGGAGTGCGCGACCAGGATGTGAGCCTGGTCAAATCCTCGCTCATCAACTTCCGGATTCCGTCAGATGCATTCATGCACACCGACGTCAATGCGACCGTCAAGCTGGTCGCCACGCTAAGCACTGGCGAGCCGCTGCCAAGCTGGCTGGTGTTTGACGCGACCACCGGCCGCTTCGAAGGCAACGCGCCGGACGGCACCGGCGGGGAGCTGGTCATTTCGGTCAAGGCAATTGATTCCGATGGAAGGCGCGCAGAAACCATTTTCCGTATTAAACTAGTTGGCAACAAACTGGCGGGTCGCCAGGGGCTGGCCGAGCAATTGCGGCTTGCCGCAAAGCGCCCTGCCGGCCTGATCCCACTGCCGAGGAGTGCCGCCTGATGTTGATCTTGCCGGGAACCGCTGATGGCGCTTGACGAGGCCGCCGAACTACATATCGCCCCCGCGTCACTGGCGGTCCTGCTTGACCTGTCGCGCCGGGCGCGCGAGGCGGCCGATCACGCAGTCCTTTCCTTTCTTGCCGTCAACGACAGCCATGCGCTGGCGCCCTATCGCCAGGGCGCCTTGTGGCTGGGCGAACAGGGCATCCAGGCGCTGTCCGGCGTCGTGCAGCCCGAAGCGAACGCGCCGTATGCGCAATGGCTGCGCCAGGTGTGCGCCAGCCTGCCCGCCAGCGGCGAGGCGCGCACCATCGATGCCGGCGCCCTGCCCGCTACGCTGGCCGAGGAATGGGCTGACTGGCTGCCCGCCTTTGGCTTGTGGCTGCCAATGCCGGGCGCCCAGGCCGGCGGCTGGCTGTTCGCGCGCGACACCCCCTGGCACGCCATCGAGATTGCCCTGCTGGCCGAATGGATGCGCATCTGGCAGCATGCCTGGGCGGCCATTGGCAGCCGCCAGCCGTGGTCGTGGCGGCGTGCCGCACGGGCGTGGGGCACGCGGCGCCGCATGCTGTGGGCGGGCGCGGCCTTGCTGCTGTGCGCGCTGCCGGTGCGGCTGACGGTACTGGCGCCGGGCGAACTGGTGCCGGCGCGGCCGGCGCTGATCCGGGCCCCGCTCGAAGGGGTGATCGCCGCGTTTTCCGTCAAACCGAACCAGCTGGTCAAGGCCGGGCAAGTCCTGTTCACGTTTGAAGACGCGCCGCTGCAAGCGCGCCTGGAAGTGGCGCGCCAGGGGCTGGCCGGGGCCGAGGCGGAATACCGCCAGGCGGCCCAGTTGGCCTTAAGCGACAACAAGAGCAAGTCGGCGCTGGCCATGCTGACCGCCAAGACCGAAGAGCGGCGCGCCGAAGTTGGCTATTTGTCCAGCCAGCTCGAACGGGCCAGCGTGGTGGCGCCGCAAGACGGCATCGTGTTGCTGGACGATCCGGCCGAATGGATCGGGCGCCCGGTGACGGTGGGCGAGCGCATTTTGCGCGTGGCCACCCCGGGCGAGGTCGAGGTCGAAGCCTGGCTGGCCCTGGGCGATGCGATCCCGTTTGCCGACGACGCGCGTGCCACGCTGTACCTGAACGCCAGCCCGCTGGCCCCGGTCGAGGCGCGCATTCGCTATGTGGCGCACGACGCCGTGCAGCGCCCCGACGGCGGCTATGCCTACCGCGTGCGCGCCAGGCTGGACGACGCCAGCGCGCACCGGGTGGGCCTGAAAGGCACGGCCAAGCTGGCCGGCGAACGGGTGCCCTTGATTTACTGGATCGTGCGCCGCCCGCTGGCCGCGATCCGCCAGGCCATCGGGTACTGACATGGGGCTGCCCGCGCTGCGCGAAGAATTGGCCCTGTTTGCCGGTCCGCGCCTGGCCGACGGCCAGCCCAGCTGGACGCTCCACGATCCGGTGCGCAACCAGTTTTTCCAGCTTGACTGGCTCAGCTTTGAAATCATCAGCCGCTGGCACCAGGACAATGCGCAGCAAATTGCCGACGACATTGGCCGCGACACCACCTTGCGCCTGGACGCGGACGATGTGCAGGCGGTCGGCGAATTCTTGATGGGCAACGAGCTGCTGCGCCCGGCAGGTCCCGACAGCGCCAGCGCGATGGCGGCCCGCGCCGCCCGCGCCAAGGGGAGCTGGTGGACCTGGCTGCTGCACCATTACCTGTTTTTCCGGCTGCCGCTGGTGCGTCCCGACCGCTGGCTGGGGCGCTGGTCGGCGGCCGTGGCGCCGCTCTACACGCGCGCCTTCCTGTATCTGACGCTGGCCGCGCTGGGCGCGGGCCTGATGCTGGTGCTGCGAGACTGGCAGCAGTTTTCCAGCACGCTGGTGGACACCTTTTCCTGGCAAGGCATCGCCGGCTTTGCCATTGCGCTCACGCTGGTCAAACTGCTGCACGAACTGGGCCACGCCTTTACTGCCAAACGCTATGGTTGCCGGGTGCCGACCATGGGTGTGGCCTTTCTGGTGCTGTGGCCGGTTGCCTACACCGATACCAACGAGGTCTGGCAGTTGAATCAGCGCAGGCAACGCCTCGCGGTTGCCGCAGCCGGCGTTGCCACCGAGCTGGTCATTGCCGTGTGGGCCACGCTGGCGTGGGCGCTGTTGCCGCCGGGCGTACTCAAGTCAACCGCCTTCATGCTGGCCACCACCACCTGGATCGCCACGGTGATCATCAACACCAGTCCCTTCATGCGCTTCGACGGCTACTTCCTGCTCTCGGACTGGCTCGGCATTCCGAATCTGCACGCGCGCGCCTTCGCGTTGGCGCGCTGGGACTTGCGCGAACGCCTGTTCGGCCTGCAGGCGGCGCCGCCCGAGGTGTTCGCGCCGCGCCGCCACGCGGCCCTGATTGGTTTCGCCTATGCGACCTGGCTGTACCGCATCGTGCTGTTTCTCGGCATCGCCGTGCTGGTCTACCATTTCTTCATCAAGGCGCTGGGCATTGTGCTGTTCATCGTCGAGATCGGCTGGTTCGTCCTGTTGCCGGTGCAGCGCGAAGTGCGGCTGTGGCCGGGTTTGCTGGCGGCCCAGGACGGCCGTCCGTTCCAGTTGAGCAAACTGGGCGGACACCTGCGGCGCCTGCCGCGGCTGCGCCGCAGCGTGATCTTTGGCGGTCTGTTGCTGCTGCTGGTGTGCGTGCCCTGGCCCGCCCGGCTGGCCGCGTCCGGCTTCTTGCGCCCGGCGCAAGTGTATCCGCTGCATGCGCCGGCCGCCGCCCAGGTCAGCAAGCTGGGGGCGGCCGACGGCGCTCCGGTGGCAGTTGGCGCCACGCTGCTGGAACTGGCCTCGCCCGAGCTGCAGCTGCGCTGGCGGCGGGCCCAGGCGCGCCTGGAGCGGCTGCGCTGGCAAGCTGCAAATGCGGGCGTGGAGACCGAGCAGCGGGGCCAGATGCAGGCACTGCAGCAAGCCCAGATGACCGCTGCCGCAGAAATGGCCGGCGTCGATACCGACATTGCCCTGTACGCGCCGAAAGCGCCGTTTGCCGGCGTGCTGTATTTATCGCCTGAAGTTCAGCCCGGGGTCTGGGTCAGCGACCGCGAACGGCTGGGCATACTGGTCAAGCCCGGATCATGGCAAGTGGAAAGCTATCTCGATGAAGAGGCGGTCCGGCGCGTCAGGCTGGGCGACACGGCGCGTTTTTTCGCCGATGGGCATGCGGGCGCGCCGCTCACCTTGCGCGTGGCCGCGATCGAACAGGATGCGTCGCGCGTGCTGCTGCACGGGGAACTGGCCAGCCAGTTCGGCGGCTCGGTGCTGACGCGCGAGAAACATGGCCAGCTGGTGCCCGAGCAGGCAGTCTACCGCGTCACGCTGGAGCTCGATGGCGATCCGGGCGCGCTGGCACAGCACAGCTGGCGCGGCAAGGTGGTCATCCACGGCCGCTGGGAAGCGCCGGCGCTGGCCTACCTGCGCGCAGCCATGGCGCTCGTGTGGCGCGAACTGGGCTTTTGAGAAGGCGCTGTTCGCGTTAGCTGTGGATGGGAGCGACTGCGATGCGCAGGAACCCTTCAGGCGTGCTGATGCGGGCGCCATCGATGGCCCAGCGCCAGCCGCAGTAATTGCTAAGGTAACGCGAGGCGACGCCNNGCAGTAATTGGCCAGGTAGCGCGAGGCGACGCCACAGAAGTGGCCCAGCCAGATGCGCATGCGGCTGTGGTAAGCGTTGACATGCTGCACGTGGATGGCGCCGCGCAGGACCTTTAACGCAGACTTAACGCCGCCGCAATTATCCTGACCTGGCGCCTTGGAAGCGCTTCATTCATCATGAAAGGTAAATATGCGACGTAAACTTCTGGCCATCGCAGTACTGGCATCGAACTTGGCATGCGGATCGGCGCTGGCCCAAAGCGCAGCACATCCCGCCCCGCACTGGAGCTACGCTGGCAAAAGCGGCCCCACGCACTGGGCCGAACTGGAATCGGAATTTTCGTCCTGCAAGCTGGGCAAGACCCAGTCGCCGATTGATATTCACGCGGCAAAAGCGTCTGCGCTGGCCCCGATCGCCTTCCAGTACACGCCCGGCGCCGCCGAGATCGTCAACAACGGCCATACCGTGCAAGTCAACCTGAGCGGCGGTGGTGACATCAAACTTGCTTCGGGCGACTACAAGCTGCTGCAGTTTCATTTCCACACGCCTAGCGAAGAAGCCATCAATGGCAAGCACTACCCGCTCGTGGCCCACCTCGTGCACAAGAGCGCAAGCGGAGAACTGGCGGTGGTGGCAGTGCTGTTCAAGCGCGGCAAGGAAAACGCGACACTCAAGCGCGTCTTTGCCGAGCTGCCGGCTGCGGCAGGCGAGCAGCATGCGCTGGAACAGAACATGGACCTGACCGCTTTGCTGCCCACCAACCATGCCTATTACGGTTTCATGGGTTCGCTGACCACGCCGCCTTGCAGCGAGGGTGTGCACTGGCAAGTGCTCAAGCAGCCGGTCGAGGTCTCGGCGCGCCAGCTGGCGGCATTCAAGAAACTGTATGCCATGAATGCCCGCCCGATCCAGCCGCTGAACGGGCGTAGCATCGACCTGGGCGGCTAAGCGGCGCGCCTGCGTTCTCAGCTACAATTCCGGCCACAGGCGGAATTGAATGGGGAATAACATGGAAGTGGCAGGCATGGCGTACGGTTCTGACCCTTCCGGGTTGGTGTGGGGCTACCAGTTCGGGGGGGAAGCTGCCGCGCCGCGCGCGCTCGATTCAGACCAGGCCATCGCCTGGCTGAAGGCACCCGGACAGCATTCGGGGCAATTTGCCTGGCTCCATTTCAACCTGTCGGCGGCCGCCTGCGAAAAATGGCTGAAGGCGCACACGCCGCTGGCCGAGGAATTCTACGAAATCCTCAACCAGGGCTCGCGCTCGACCCGCATCGAGCTTGCCGAGAATAACTTGATCGCCGTGGTCAATGATGTGCGCCACGATTTTTCCTTTGACGCTTCCGACATTTCCACCCTGTGGGTGGCAGTCTCGCCGCACCTGGTCATCAGCGCGCGCCGCACGCCGCTGCAATCGATCGAACGCCTGCACCAGGCGGTGCGCGGGGGCGAACCGATCCGCTCCGCGGTCGAATTGCTGGTCCATCTGCTGCGCGACCAGGCCGACGTGCTGGTCGACATCGTGCGCAAGGCCGTGGCCCGTGTCGATGGCATCGAAGATGCGCTGCTCGAAGGCCACCCGCGCGCCAAGCGCGCCGACCTGGGCGCGCTGCGGCGGGTACTGGTGCGGCTGCAGCGGCTGCTCGCGCCCGAACCGGCTGCGCTGTTTCGATTGCTGCAGCGCCCGCCCGCCTGGATGGCCGAGCTCGATACACAGGAGCTGCGCCAGTCGAGCGAAGAATTCTCGGTCGTCCTGAGCGACATGGCGTCGCTGCAAGAGCGCATCAAACTGTTACAGGAAGAAATCGCCGCCCGGGTCAATGAAGAAACCGGCCGCAGTCTGTTCGTGCTGACCATCGTCACCGTGCTCGCCCTTCCCATCAATATCATTGCCGGCCTGCTAGGCATGAATGTGGGAGGCATCCCGCTGGCCCAGCATGCCCATGGTTTCTGGATCATCGCCGGCGTGGTGATCGCCTTTACCGCAGGCGCCGGCTGGTTCGTGTTACGCATGAAAGAGCGCAGCTAGCCGCGCCCAGGCGTACTTACACGCAGAGTTTTGTTTCCGGGTAGAATCGCGCCTTTCTGTCTGCGGGATGCTCATGCGCTTTCTACCAACCATCGGTTTTTTCTCCCTGTTCACCCTGGCAACTGCAGCCGCGCACGCTGCCGATATCAAGGGCGCCGGTTCATCGGCGGCCGAGCCGCTGTATAGCGCGCTGGCCGAGACCTACGCCAAGTCCAAGAATGTCAACCTGTCCTATCTGGCCAGCGGCTCGTCGGACGGGTTCAAACAGATCAGCAACAAGACGGTCGACTTCGGCGCCACCGACATCGCCCTCAATGCAGACCAGCGCGCCAAAGCCAAGATGGTGTGTGTTCCGACCGCGATCTCGGGGGTCGTACCGGTCGTCAATTTGCCCGGCATCCGCAAGAACCAGCTGCAGCTGACCGGCGAGGTGCTGGCCGATATCTTCGCGCGCAAGATCGTCAAATGGAATGACCAGCGGCTGCGCGCGCTCAACCCCGCCCTGCCCCTGCCCGATCTGGCCATCAGCGTGATCACCCGCAGCGACGGCTCCGGCACCACCTTCAATTTTTCCGACTATCTGGGCAAATCAAGCCCGGCCTGGCAAAGCACTTACGGGCGCAGCGCGACGATTGCCTGGCCCGCTGGCACCCTGCCGGCCAAGGGCAGCAGCGGCGTGGTCGCCGCCGTCAAGCAAACGCCAGGGGCGATCAGCTATGTCGACTATCAGTATGTGGGCAAGGGCAACCTGGCGTCAGCCATGCTGAAGAACCGCGACGGCAAATATGTCGCCGCTGGTGCTGCGGCGTTTGCGGCGTCGCTGGCCAACAGCGCCTGGATGAGCAAGGGAACGTACGAAGAAATGCTGACCGACCGTCCGGGTGCGGCCAGTTGGCCGATCACCGCCGGCACCTTCATCCTGCTGCCACAGGCCAGTAGCAAGCCGGAAACAACAATTGCCACCATCAAGTTTTTCACCTGGGGCTTCGTGCACGGTGACAGCGTGGTCGGCAAGAGCGACTTCGTGCGCCTGCCCGATATCGTCCAGGGCCGTATCTTCGGCGAACTCTCGGCCATTACCGATGCCGCCGGCGTGCCCCTGAAGTGGGCCCTGATGGAGGCGCTCTAAGCGCTAGTGGGCCATCCACAGCGCGATCGGCGATGTACGCAGTGCGCTGCGGCTGGCGCCGCCGAGCAGGAATTCACTGAAGCGGGAATGTCCGTAGGCGCCCATGACGATCAGGTCGGCGCTGTTGTCGGCGGCAAACGACAGCAAGGCGTCGCCCGCGTCGCCGGCAGCATGCGCCATGTGCACGTCCACCTTGATGCCATGTCGCGCCAGGTACAGGGCCATATCGGCGCCGGGCAATTGGCCGTGCCGTTCGCCGCCAGCGTCCGGGTCGAGCAGCACCAGCGTGACCTGTTGCGCGCGCTGCAGCATGGGCAGCGCGCTGGTGATCGCCTGCAGCGCGTTGCTGCTGCCATTCCAGGCCACCGTGACACGCTGGCCTATTTGGCCGCGCACGCCGCTCGCTGGCAGCACCAGTACTGGCCGCGCGCAATTGAGGATCACGAATTCGGCAAAGTCAGCGCGCAGCCTGGGCGTGAATTCGTCCAGCGCGGCCTGGCCCAGCACCACCAGGTCGGCATAGCGCGCGTGCAAGNNAACGCGCGCTCGGCTTCGGCGCACAACAGCGCTATCGGGAAGGAAATCGGCGAGGCGCCAAGGTCCGGTCCCGCTTGCGGCAGCAAGTAGGTCGCAATGCCGCTTGCCGCCGCGCCGACCAGATGTGCATCGAATGCCTGCGCGAGTTGCGCAGCGACAGCAGTCCGGTCGGCCGAGCGCGCCGATTCATCAACATGAACCAGGATAGTCTTGTACATGGCCAGCACCTCGGGCAAGTTGAACACACGATCAAGGTAGCGCGTCAGGTGCCGGCACATCCATGATGTAGATCAAATTCCCGGAAGCGCGCTCATTTTGGTTGCACCGGCGGCGCCTTGTAGGTCACGCGGTAGATGCGGCCCCGGTGATCGTCCGACACCAGCATCGAGCCATCGGCCAGGAAAGCGATGTCGACCGGACGGCCGATCACTTCCCCGTTTTGCAGGAAGCCATCAATGAACACTGTGTCGCTGACCAGCTTGTTCTCGTGCAAGGTGATCAGCGACACACGGTAGCCGCTTTTTTGTGCGCGGTTCCACGAGCCGTGCTGCGCGACGAATAGTTGGTTGCGGTAGCCGGCCGGAAACTGGGTGCCCGTATTGAAAGCCAGGCCCAGCGCGGCCACGTGCGGCCCCAGCTTGGCCACCGGCTCGACAAACTCCGAGCACGTGCGCCCGGCCGCAAATTCCGGATCTGGCAGCACCCCGCCTGCGCAATACGGGAAGCCGAAGTGCAAGCCTTTTTTAGTTGCCACATCGAGCTTGTCCGACGGCAGGTTTTCACCCAGCATGTCGCGTCCATTGTCGGTGAACCACAATTGCTGCGTGGTAGGGTGAAACGCCAGGCCGACCGTATTGCGCACGCCGCGCGCGTACTCTTCCAGGCCGGAGCCGTCCGGGTTCATGCGGTGGATCTTCGCATGCAGCGTTGCTTCCTTGTTGCAGGCGTTGCAGGGCGCACCCACTGGAATGTAGAGCTTGCCGTCAGGTCCAGCCTTGATGACTTTGCCGCCGTGCCATTTATCGCTGGGCAGCGACACCTTGAGCACATTAATCGCCGGCCGCTTGTCGTAGCTGCTGTCGATGTCATCGAAACGGATCACGCGGCTTACTTCGGCCACGTACAGTGCGCCATGTAACAATGTCACGCCGATCGGCCCGTCCAGCCCTTCGGCCACCGTGACGACCTTGTCGATCACGTTGTCGCGTTTGCTGCTGACGAGCGCATAGACTTTCCCGGCCGCGCCGGAACCGACGTACACGACGCCCGACGGCGAGACCGCCATGCTGCGCGCGGCCGGCACCTGGTCGGTGTAGACGGCAATGCTAAAGCCCGGCGGCAGCTTGAAGTTGGCCAGTTCCGGGTAGCCGCCTGCCTTGGCGGCCGGGGCGGCGGCAGGCGTCATCAGGTAGCCGGCAATGGCGCTGATTGCAGCGGGCTCAAGCGTTCCCTTAAATGACGGCATGCCAGCCGCAGGCGAGCCGGCGCCGATGAACGCGGCCAACGCCGCCTGGTTCGGCTTGACCTTGACCCAGCTGGCGTCGGCCAGGCTGGGGCCGGCGGCCCCTTCGCGTGCTGCGCCATGGCAGGCAGCACAGTTCTGCTGGTACAAGGCGGCGCCGTCCGCGGCCTGGGCGTTGGGAAGGACAGCAGCGGCTGCCAGCGACAATACTGCGAGGATTCGTTTCATGCGCGTTTTAGTGTGGGAAGGTCACCAGGGAAACCGCTTGGCGCGGCAGTTGCATGGTGATTATCGCATTGCCGTTGCGCCCCAATTACTATTTCGATGACCGGCATGCCAGACGGCCAGTTTTGTTGGCCAGCGTGCGTGGCAAAAAACACCAATTATTTTAAATTCTGTGCAAGGATGGATGACGGACCTCAGCCTTGTCCGCCTTCTACCGCCGTCCGCCAAGCCGGGCGGCGGTAGAAGGNNCGGGCCCTGTCCCCGCCCATCGCTGGCGGCGGCCGACTTTCAAGAACTGCTAAGCAAAGCCGGGGCCAACGCGCTTCTGTGCTGGCGTGCCGCGCATGCGCAGCCGATGCGATCTGAGGGTGCTGGGACGGGCATTCCGTGGCAGTTCAGCGTGGGACCGACGACGGCGCAGCAGTATTTGCCACCCCTGTATCGTGGCGCCCGCGCGTGAAGTCGAACAGGGCCGGCTGCTGGGCGCCCACGCGCACGCTGCCAGTGCGCCTGGGGCCGCGCGCCGCGCCCGCCACTTGCCCGGCCTGCACTTCCAGCGCCAGCGTGGGGACCCGCTTCATGGCATAGGTGAACCACTCGAGCAGCTGGATGCGCTGGTCTTGCGGCTGGAAGTCCGCCTTTTCCTGTTCCAGGCCGTCGTTGACCAGCGCGTACGACAGCAGTCCCTGCTCGGTTGCGGCGCTCTCGAGCGCATTTTCGCTGGCCTGGCTGGCCGCCAGGATCAGCATGCCCTTCTCATAGGCCAGCTGGCCCAGTCCGCGCGCGCCCATCGGGCCCGGCTTGAACTGGCTGCCCACGCTGCCCGCCGACTGGCAGGCATCGATGATCATGCCCATGCTGCCGGCGTCGACGTCGCGCAGCCAGAGCGCCAGCTCGTCGCTGGAAATCGCGTGCCCCAGCAGCGCGGCGCTGGCGCTGCGGTCGCGCCCTTCACCGGTGTCGCCGGGGATCAGGTAAAAGCTGCCGTCGGCGTTCAGGCCATGGCCTGAAAAACTGATGATCAGCAGGTCGCCCGGCCGCGCGCGCGCCAGC
>CXWL01026498.1_pt1 | contig 11425 bp, 13 predicted proteins | sample 590931 | NCBI WGS metagenome assembly CXWL01 (sample SAMEA3498368, study PRJEB10139) | groundwater metagenome | biome: water well; material: biofilm material | place: Germany | collected 2015-04-27 | reverse complement strand
TGGGGTCGGTATAGGGACCGGACGTGTCATAGACGCGCACCGGGGCGTCATCGCAGCCGGGGTCGAGCGATATTTCGCGCATCGCGACACGGTATTCACCGACATGGATTTTCTTTGATCCGCGTATCGGGCCGGTGGTGACGCCTATTTCGGTCCCGGTTTTTTCGGTGCGCGCTGCGATGTCGGCCATGTCTTTTCACTCCAAAGGGCGGAGGACAAAGGGCAAGCGTATTTCGGACATGAAACCGCTCCCTCCCTCCGCCCGCATCAACGGGATCAGGTTCAGCGGGTTTCGGCCTTTGCCGATCTCAGTCGCCCATTCGCGACGCCCCGGGGATGGGTGGACTATAGCGGCCTTATGCTGCGGTTCAAACGCGAATATTAAGTGGCGGTGGACGCATCATAGACAAATTCAACCCCGTCCAGATTTATCGCCGGGAACTCATTACGTTCCGCCCAATAGTCCTGATTATGACGCCATTCAGGCTTGTCGCCGCGTCGCGGCAGCTGATCCAATCCGCGCATCAGATAACCGGGATTGAAATTATCCGCATCAATCCACGGCAAGATGGCCATGCCCTTGTCCTGTTCGCGCAGCTTTACCTCAACGCGCTTGGCCCCTTTTGCGTCCATATGGCCTAGCAGGCTACAGACAAAATCCCCCATCATGTCGACGCGCAAGGTCCAGCTGGCGCGAAAATAGCCCATCACCCAAGCCATGTTGGGCACACCGGTGAACATCATGCCGCGATAGGTGATCGTGTCGCCCCAGTTGACAGGTTTGGCATCCACACTGAACGGAATATCGCCCATCACCGACAGCCGGAATCCAGTGCAGGCGACGATGATATCAGCCTCTATTTCCTCACCCGAGCTGGTGCGCACGCCCTTTTCGGTGAAGCGGTCAATTGTATCGGTGACGACCGTCAGTTGGCCCGCCACTGCTGCCCGGAAAATATCGCCCTCCGGGCAAAAGGCCAGCCGTTGTTGCCACAGGCGATATTTGGGAATGAAATGCGGCTCGAATTGGAAATCGGGCTTGCCGGTAAAGGCGCGGACGGCTTCCTTGAGTTCTTCGAACACGACATCGGGCTCCGCGATGGCGCGCCGAGTAATGACATCCTGATCATGCATGATTTGCTGGCGGACGACGCGGTGGATGGTCGGCTCGTCGATACCCACTTCGCGCAAACGGTCGGCCAGCTCATTTTTGTTTTCGCTACAGTAAAAATAGGTTGGTGACCGCTGTAGCATCGTCACATGGGCGGCCTTTTCTGCAAAGGCGGGGATCACCGTTGCCGCAGTCGCCCCAGATCCGATGACCAATATTCGTTTGCCCGCATAATCGGTTGCGGGGTCCCACAGCTGGGCATGAACGAACTGGCCCTTATAGTCGGCAAGCCCCGGCCAATCGGGAATATAGGGCTTTTCATGGTCATAATATCCTTGGCACATCCACAGGAAATTGCAGGTGAATTTGTGTGCTTTCCCATCGGCCTTGCTAATGGTCTCTACGGTCCAGAGATTGTCTGCACTCGACCATCTGCAGGCGGTGATCCGGTGCCCGTATCGGATATGATCGGCGATACCATTTTCTTCGATCACCTCGCCCATATATTTGAGGATTTCACCAGCGCTGGCGATTGGCGCGCCCACCCATGGCTTAAACCGATAGCCAAAGGTGTAGAGGTCGCTGTCGGAGCGCACGCCGGGATATTTGTGCGTTTCCCATGTCCCTCCAAAGCTATCCTTCATCTCAAGGATGAGATAGCTCTTGGCTGGGCTTTGATCCTGTAGATGATAGGCCGCGCCAATGCCCGAAATACCCGCCCCGACGATTATAACATCGATATGTTGCGGGGCTTCGTCCATGGTGTCAGCTATGGCCATTACGCAATCCCTCGCTTATTTTGACATGTATTATGCCATTAGATGAGCGATCCTGATGTTTGCAACATTGATGCTGGTCAAAATATGATATGATTGGCAGGGAGGCGCGATGACTTTGCCAGAGGCGAATAAACACAACGAACCCCCGTGGATGGAGCGCGTGCGGCGCATTGGCTGGGGGCTGATGTTGCTTTCGCTTGGTGCCATGGCTGCGGCGCGGGTGGGGCCGCAGGCGTTGCATGTGGCAGCGGTTGTAGTGGCATTTGCGTCGGGGTCGCTAGGGCTGCTTGCGGTTCTCAATATTGCAATGGTGCGCGGCCTGTATAAGCGGATCGAGATGAAATTGGCGGACACAAGCGACAGCGAACAGTAAAGTTCACTTCCCGCGTTTGCGTAATTTATGGCCCAAGGCGACGGTTTGCACGACGAACACGCCGAGTAACACCATGGCAAATCCGCCCGCGAAAATGTCGAACCCTGAGTAAGCGTGGCTGCCGATTTTGTCGGGGCCGTAATAGAGCATCGCCAATGTCATGCCGATCAGGATGATCCGCATTTCGGTTGGCCCGCCCGCGAGGTAGGTGAGGTTGAACTCGTCCACTACCTTGGCTTTCAGGAAGGTGTGGATCGACAGCAATAGGTATGTGACAAGCGCAAACAAGGCGACGTCGAGCCGGACATAGGGGCTAAGCCCGATACCGCCGACAATGGCCAGATTGCCCAGCGCGTCGGCGCTGTGATCGACAAAATAACCAAAGGACGGGCGCTCAATCTTGCGGAAGCGCGCGAGGCTGCCGTCCAGACTATCGCCAAACCAATTGATGAAAAAGCTGATGATAGAAAGCCATAACCAAGCGGGGTTAAGGTGGCTGAGCGCATAGCCCGCGCCGATAGCGAACGCCGCGACAAAGCCAAGGCTGGTCAGGCGGTCGGGCGTGATCCACATCGGCAAGCGCGCTGCGAGCCATGTCAGCAGCCGCCGCTCGGCAGTGGCGAGGATGTTGCGCTGAATGCGGACGGGGGGAGTCATCTTGGTCAAATGATCCCCACGGCGCGACCAGCGCGTTCAAAGCGGGCAAGAATTTCCTCGACTTGTGCAGCCGTATGTTCGGCGCATAGCGAGCAGCGCAGCAAGGTCATGCCCGAAGGCGTCGCGGGCGGGCGGGCCAGATTGACGTATAGGCCGTTGTGCAGCAGCGCTTCCCACATCATCGCCCCGCGCTCCAGATCTGGCATGATGACCGCGATGATCGCACTTTGCGGAGTTTCGGTGCCGAGCGTGAAGCCGAGTGCTTTGAGGCCGCCATGCAGGCGCTTGCTATTCTCCCACAAATGCGCGCGTTTGTTCGACCCGTGCATCAGTTTGCGGATCGAGACGGCGGCGGTGGCGACGACGCTGGGGGGGAGCGATGCGGTGAAGACATAGGGGCGGCAGACGAGGCGCAGCACCTCGAACTTCGGGTGGTTGGACACGCAAAATCCGCCAACGGTGCCGACGCTTTTGCTGAACGTGCCGATGACGAAATCGACATCGTCCAGCACGCCCTGATCTTCGGCGACACCGCGACCATGCTCGCCGATAAAGCCCATTGAATGCGCTTCATCGACCAATATCATCGCACCAGCCGCCTTTGACACCGCGATCATTTCTTTGAGCGGTGCGACGTCGCCGAGCATCGAATAGACGCCCTCCAGCACCACCAACTTGCCCGCTTCGGGGGGCAGGCGGTTCAGCCGTTTTTCCAATGCCTCGACATCATTATGACGAAAGGCAACGATTTGCGCATTGCCCAGCGCGCAGCCATCATAGATTGAGGCATGGCTGTCGATGTCGAGGATGACATAATCATCCTTGCCCGCCATCGTGCTGATGATGCCCAGATTGGCCTGGTACCCTGTGGAAAAGACCATGGCATGGTCCATACCGTAAAAGGTTTTGAGCGCTTCTTCGCAATCCTTGTGCGGCGAATAGGTGCCATTGAGGACGCGGCTGCCGGTCGTGCCCGCCCCAAAATTGTCGAGCGCAGCGTGCCCTGCCTCAAGCACATCGGGGTCGAACGTCATCCCCATATAATTATAGGTGCCAAGCAAGATGGTTTCGCGTCCATTACATATTGCAACGGTTGGCGACTTCACTTGTTCCATCACCAGATTGAATGGGTCGGTGACGCCAGTGGCGAGCAGATCCTCGCGCGTTTTGATGATCGGATCGAACTTTGAGAATAAATCGGTCATGGCGTCACCCTTTGCCGGCCAGTTTCGCCACTGCGTCGATCAATTGGCCGACGGTTTCAATTTCGGCCTGCATGTTCATTGTGATGATGATGTCAAACTCATCCTCGGTTGATGCCACAAAATCCATGACCGTCAGGCTGTCCCATTCAAGATCGCCAGCAAAGGTGGTTGCATCGGTTAAAGCCACGCCCCTTTTATTAAACGCCTCAACCAATGTGAGGATGGTATCGGTGATGGTTGTGCGATCTTGCATAAGGCTTCCCAATATATTGTCGGCAATGCCGCTATTAGGCTCGCCGTTAGGACTCTAATGCGGCGATATTGGGACGCATTCAAGCGCCCGCTTGCCGATTGCCGCACTTCGTGGCACTTTTGTGACGTAAAGGGTAGAGTCTGTCTGCTTCCGATTGAAGCAGAACAATCTCTATTTTCCTTTCTATAACCCGCGTTTTCGAAGCCGTCAGATGCTTCCATCTGACTTGAAAACGCTCTAAGGGAAACAGTGCATGGACGATATTGATACCGTAAAAAATAACGCCGGGGCCAACGAATATCCGCCCAATAGCATTCATTTGGTGCGCACCGCGCAGCAAATCACCATGACCCTGTCGCAGATGGCGGATCAAAAAGCGTCGATCCTGATGGGCGCAACCTTTGTCGTGTTCACCGTTTCGATTGGACAGGCATCACGCACCGCCATGCCTATATCGCTAGGCGTGCTGGCGTTATTTGCCTTTGTCTCGGCCGTGCTCGCGGTAACGGCGGTGCTGCCGCGCATCGCCTCACGCGGCGCTCAGCCCAGTTCCAATATCCTGTTCTTTGGTAATTTCAGCGAGATGGGCGAGCAGGAGTTTGTTGATGAAGTCAAAGCGCAACTGCGCACTGACGATGATATTTTGGGGACGATGTTGCGCGACATCCACCAGAACGGGACGATGCTGGCGCGGCGCAAATATCATTATCTGTCGATGGCCTATCGCACCTTCATTGCCGGGCTGACGCTGACGTTGATGACATTCCTCTATGAACTTAGCCGCAGTATGATCTAGCCGCGTTTTCCGAGCCGTCAGGCGCAGGTGCCTGACTTGAAAACGCTCACGATGTAAAACATCAGGCGAGCCAGCCCTGCGCGCGGTACCATATCGCCGTGTCGGCCAGTCCTTGCGAATGCGGGATGGCGGGGCTCCATAGTTCGGTTGGTGGTGCCATCGCGGGGTCGGCTACCCAATCATCATGACTCATATAGGATGCTCGGTCAGGGGTGAGCTTTGCGCGCGGCCCCCGCAGCAATAGGTCAGCGTGCGCGGCGAGGTGCAGCAAGGACCGTGGCGCAGAGAAGCTTAACATATTGTTGCGACCCATGGCCGTTCTGACCGCTTGGCCCAATTGCTTGTGGCTAAGGCCGTCCGGTGTTCCGTCGTCGGGTTCGTAGATTCGGCCAATCGCTTCGTGCGCAACAAGAGCGATCAACAGCCGCGCCAGATCATCAACGTGGATGAGCGACGTTCGCCCAGCTGGCGGTAACAGCATGACCCCGCGCCGCGCCATGCGGAACAGTTCGAACATATCGCTGTCGCGTGGGCCATAAACGGCCGGGGGACGGACGATGGTCCAGTCGAGTTCGCATGCGGTGACGGCGTGCTCTGCTTCCGCCTTTGACCAGCCATAATTGCTAAGCTGCGGATGGCGTGCGGCGAGCGAGGAGACGTGGATGAAGCGTTTTACATCTGCGCTAACGGCAGCATCGACGACCGCTTGCGTGCCCACGATATTGGCGGCGGCGAATGCTTCGCGTGTTGGCACATTGACCGCACCAGCGATGTGGAGAACCGCGTCGGCACCCTTGACCAATCGGTTTAGCGCGCTCGCATCTTCAAGTGTCCCTTCAATCCACGAGATGCCATCACGGGCAGGTTGTGGGCGGCGGGTGAGGGCGGTAACGCTATGCCCGGCAGCCAACGCGGAATTGACCACGGCTTGACCGACAAAGCCAGTCGCGCCGGTGACGGCGAGCGACAACGCAGGGTCGCCGGTAACGGCGAGGGTAAGGGTCACAGCATCGCCATATGGTCGCGGTGGACCATCGCGCTGCGCGGGGCATAGCCCAGAGCTTCGGCAACGGCATCGCGGCCAAGGCCAATAATTTTAGCTGTGTCGGGTGAATCATATTCCACAAGCCCATGCGCAACCGTCCGGCCATCGGGGCCAATGACTGCCACGATGTCACCGCGTTCAAACTGACCATCAACCTTGCGCACGCCCACGGCGAGCAGGCTAGCACCCGATTGCAGCGCCGCCACCGCGCCCGCGTCGATGGTCAGCGTTCCCGCTACGGTCAACCGCCCCGCCATCCATGCCTTGCGTGGATCGTGCCCCGCTCCTGCAACGAACAATGTGCCGCAATCTTCGGTCTCAAGCCGCTGTAGCGGGTGGAAGGGCTTGCCCGATACGATGACCATATCAGCCCCAGCGTGGGCGGCAATATCTGCAGCGGCCAATTTGGTGGCCATTCCGCCAGAGCCCATTCCCGAGGCGCTGCCCGACGATGCCATGGCGCGGAGCTCGGCTGTCATTGTCTCAACGATCTTAATACGCTTGGCATCGGGATCGCGCGCGGGGTCGGCACTATATAGCCCATCAACGTCGGAAAACAGGATCAGGCCGTTTGCGCCAGCCGCTTGAGCAACGCGTGCGGCCAGCCGATCATTGTCACCAAAACGGATTTCCTCGGTCGCGACGGTATCATTTTCGTTGACCACGGGGATAACGCCCAGCGCCAATAGTCGGTCGAGCGTCGCTGCGGCGTTAAGGTAACGGCGGCGATCCTCCAAATCCCCAAGCGTCAGCAGGATTTGCGCTGCGGTTAGATCATGCGCGGCCAGTGCGTCGCCCCACGCCCCAGCCAGCGCGATTTGCCCCACTGCCGCCGCAGCTTGCGCGTCCTCAAGGCTGGCGCGGCCACCCTTGGGCAACGAAAGACGACGCGCGCCTAGCGCAATCGCGCCAGACGAGACGATGATGACCTGTTGCCCAGCATCACGCCGTTCCGCAATATCCGAGGCCAGCGTGTTCAGCCATTGCTGGCGCAGTGCACCGTCGCTGCCGACCAACAGAGACGAGCCGATTTTGATGACGATGCGCGCATGGGTGGCGGGGGGCAGGGCGAGCAAATGCATAGGCGGCCCCTCTACAGCGGCGACCATGACGGTGCTTCGTCCTCACCATCGACTTGTATGTTTGCGCCGGGCATAGTCGCTGGCCTGCCGATGATCGTAATTATCCGGTCGAGCACTGCATCAACGCCGTCACCGGTCGCGCCGGACAGCGTCATCACCGCGCTCGCGCCTGCTTTTTCAAGTTTTTTGACCAGTTTCGTCAAGGCCTTTGCATCCACAATATCGGACTTATTCAACCCGACAATCTGCGGCTTGTCGGTCAAGTCTGCGCCATAGGCTTCGAGTTCGGCATTGACGGTGAGGAACGCACCCAGCGGATCGTCGCCCGCCGCATCGACAAGGTGAAGCAGCACGCGGCAGCGTTCGATATGACCAAGGAAACGGTCGCCAATCCCTGCGCCTTCGGACGCGCCCTCGATCAATCCTGGAATGTCGGCGATAACAAAGTCGCACCCCTTGTGCCGGACCATGCCCAATTTGGGCTGGATGGTGGTGAAGGGATAATCGCCAACCTTGGCCTTGGCATTGCTGACCGCGTTGACGAAGGTTGATTTGCCAGCATTCGGCAGGCCGGCCAGTCCGACATCGGCGAGCAATTTAAGCCGTAGCCACACCCACATTTCATCACCCGGCCAGCCCATGCCATGTTGGCGCGGGGCACGGTTGGTTGGGGTTTTGTAACTGGCATTGCCGCGTCCGCCATCGCCGCCACGGAGCAAGGTGATGCGCTGTCCAACATGCGTTAAGTCGGCAATCAAGGTGCGTTCATCATCATCGGCCAAAATCTGTGTGCCTATGGGAACCTTGACGACGATGTCGTCGCCGCCCGCACCGGTGCAATCGCTGCCGCGCCCGCCTTGGCCCCGGTCGGCTTTGAAATGCTGGGTGTAGCGAAAGTCGATGAGCGTGTTGAGGCCGGGCACCGCTTCAAAGATGATGTCGCCGCCTTTGCCGCCATTGCCGCCATTGGGCCCGCCATATTCTTCGTATTTTTCACGGCGAAAGCTGACGGCACCGACGCCGCCCGCACCAGAGCGGATGAATATTTTTGCTTGATCGAGGAAATGCATGATGCTGCGCCCATAGAGCCAACGTCGCGCAATTGCTAGTTCGCCGCGTGCTGTGCCCAAAAGGCCTTGAGCCGCCCCTCGATCAGTTCGGTGGCGAGCGCGCGCGACGTATCGCGCGGCAGGCCAAGCGCCCCCGCCATCGCGTCGCCCATCAATGCATCGCCCAGCGCCATCAGCACCAGCGCCAGCGTGTCTTCGTGCATGATGCGCTGTTCGTGCGCGTCGGGGGTCAAATCGTCAATGAGGTTGTGGATCGCATCAATAATCGGGTCGAGCGCGTTTTCATTGCCGGTCATCAGCATCCATGTGGCCAATGCGCCCGCACCGCCTGTGCCAAAAGCATCGAAAGTCATGTCGACAATCTCGCGGACATTGCGGTCGCCATCGGGGCCGGGCGCAATTTTGTCGGCAATCTCGTCGCACACCGTTTCGGTCAAGTGCCGGGCCAGCGCCTGTTGCAGCTCTGCGGCACTACCGAAATGGTGGAGCAAATTGGCATGGGTGCGACCGATCCGTCCCGACACAGCTTTGAGTGTGACCGCTTGCGGCCCAGCCTCTATCAACAGGTCGCGCGCGGCATCAAGCGCAGCTTGGCGCGAAGCGGTATGCGACAGGCGGCGGCGAACTATTGACATGAATGTAAGTTTCTCCTATTCCCTTACTGCACCTTGACTCTAGAGAAGCACAAATGTCCAGCCTTTCGCTCTCCCCCACTCCCGCCGACCTCAAAATCACCCCGCGTGACCGCCGTTTTGGCCGCAATAGTGCGCAGCCGCGCTGGTGGGCGGGGGGCGATCCTATCGCCACCGCTTATTATAATGCGCTTTCCGTCACCTTTCCGCGCGGCGAAGCAATGTTTATCGAAGCGGTCAAGGCGCACCGTGATGGCGTTTCTGCCAAGCTGGCCGCAGAGATTCGCGCCTTCACTAGCCAGGAAGTGATGCACAGCCGCGAACATATTGCGTTCAACCGCAAGATTGAGGAGGCGGGCTACGATCTCAGCGAACTCAATGCCGATGTCGAAGAGATATTAGCGCTGTTGGCGTCGCGCCCGCCAATAGTCGATTTGTGCGCGACCATCGCGCTCGAACATTATACCGCGATGATGGCGGCGGACATGTTGTCGCGTCCCGATTTTATGGCGGACACGGACCCTGAATGGGCCAATTTGTGGCGCTGGCACGCGATGGAAGAGATTGAGCATAAGGGCGTAGCCTATGACACTTTCCTTCATGCCACGCGTGACTGGTCGCGGCTGCGCAGGTGGCGCGCAAAATCACTGACGATGCTGCTAGTGACGATGCGGTTCTGGCCGCGCCGGGTGAAGGGCATGAAGGCGTTGCTCAAACAGGACGGCCTGTCTGGTTGGCGCGTGACGGCGCGCATCTGGTGGTTCCTGCTCGGTAAACCGGGCGTATTGCGCCGTTTAATCCCTGCATGGGCCGCCTATTTCATGCCAGGATTTCACCCATGGAACCATGATGACCGCGCCCTGATTGGCAAAGTTGATAGTCAATATGGCGATGCCAACATGACCGAAGTGGTTGCCGCCTAATTTTATTACGGTTAGGCTGGCGGCATGATGATTGCCCCGATGATAGAGACTGAGCGGTTGCGGCTGCGCGCCGCCGAAATGCGCGACTTTGACGGCTTCGCCGCGATGTGGGCGGATGAGGCGACGGTACGCTTTATCGGCGGCAATGTCCGCACCCGTAACGAAAGCTGGATGCGCTTCATTGGCCTGCCCGGCATGTGGCCATTGATGGGCTATGGCTATTGGATATTCGCCGACCGCGATACTGACCGCTTCGTTGGAGCGGGCGGCCTCAGCTGGTTCGACCGTGGCCTGCCGCTGCTCGAGGGCACGCCCGAAGCGGGCTGGGCATTCACCGTCGACACATGGGGCAAGGGTTATGCCAGCGAAGCGATGGGTGCCGCGCTATGTTGGGCCGACACTGTGCTGGCCGCACCCGAGGTGCGGTGCATCATCAATCCCGGGCACGGCGCATCGGAACGGGTGGCGGCAAAGCTGGGCTTTGTCCATGTCGGCGGAGAAATGCTGCACGACGAGCCGATCAACGTTTATTCGCGGATGCAGCGCCCGTTAGCTTAGGCAGCAAGTTGCATCGCACAGCCACGGGCACCTGCGTCAGCATCGGCTTCTTCCTCGTAGTGCGCGCAGGACGCATCGCCGCCGCGCGCCGCGCTGGTGCGGGTAGCGGTCCGCCCGGTCGAGCGAAATCCCAATTTGCGCAGCACGTTGGCGGATGCAGGGTTGTCGATGAAATGCGCGGCACATAGGCTTGGTAAGCGGTTTGTGCGTGCGATTTGCATGACGGCACGGCCAGCCTCGGTGGCAAAGCCACGCCCCCAGTGCGCGCGGGCTATCCAATAGCCCAGTTCCAGCACCCCGCACCCGTCATCCCCATGCCGATGAATGCCGATGCCGCCAATGATGCGCGGTTTCGTCACCGTCCGTTCGACTATTAACAGGCGGGGCAACAGCGGCTCTTCGGGGAGCGTCAGAAAATCTGCGGCATTCTGTGGCCGATAAGGCCAGGGCAGGGACGACAGGTTACGCGCCACCGATATGTCGCCAATCGCGGCGGCCAGTTCGCCCGCATCCTCAATGAATCCGGGCCTTAATAACAAGCGATCTGTGCGGGCAAACATTCAACCTCTCCTCGTCTGGTCGCCCCTGCACATGATTGGTGACAGGATTGCGACATTGAAAGAGGGAGACTGTGATCCGTTGTTTTGGCGGGGCAGGCCGCATGAAAATGGGCCCGAAACGCGAAAAGGGAAACGGGGGATGACCCGTCTCCCTCTTTATCCAGATTGCGGTGCCGATGTGGCTTCTCGAAATCTGGTGGCCAAAGTGGCCGGGGGGTCATCCGCTTGCGGACAACCCCAAAGATTGTCCGATTATTCGGCCGCCGCCATCATGACATCAACCGACACATATTTGCGTCCAAGTTTGCCGTCATGGAATCGCACATGGCCATGCGCGGTGGCGAACAATGTATGATCGCGGCCAAGGCCGACATTGGTGCC
>CXWL01009537.1_pt1 | contig 11426 bp, 8 predicted proteins | sample 590931 | NCBI WGS metagenome assembly CXWL01 (sample SAMEA3498368, study PRJEB10139) | groundwater metagenome | biome: water well; material: biofilm material | place: Germany | collected 2015-04-27 | reverse complement strand
GCGCGAGATGCCATTTTGAATGTCGCCAAAGGCGAGGAAGGTGAAGTCGCGCGCCGTGCCCGGCGGCGTCGAGAGCGTGACGCGGTCGAGCGTACCGAGCCGCACCGTCCACGCGGTGGTGAGCGGACGATCAACCACCGGCGTGCCGGCCACGGGGGAACCATCGGCCGAGAGCACTCCGGGCGGCGCCACCAGCATCAGCCCGTTGGGAATATTCGTGAGTTCCAGGTGCAGGGTTGAAAGCAGAGGAGAGCGGCGCTCGAGCTCGAAGTCGAACTCCAAACACGACGCGCGCAGCAGCACCGACGCATCGGTGGAGCTTTTGACGTGCAACAGCCCGTCAGCCGCGTGCAAGCGATAGGTCGCGGTCTCGAGCTGGCCGACCGCCTCGTCCGCCGCTGCTCGGGTCTCGGGGTCGATGGAGCAACTTGAAGCCAGCAAGGCGGCGCAGAACAATGGAGTCACCGCGCGCATCAGAGCCTCCATTCGACGGAAGTGAGAAAGCCGTTGGGGGTGCCTGCGAGCACCCGGCCCGAAATCACGATGCCTTGCGGCAAGAGCAGCTCGCCTCCTCCATAGAATGAACCGAGAAAGCCGGTGCCGATGCCTCCGGAGAGCGCGTTGCGGCTGTGCTCGTAGCCGACGAAGAGCCGCGCGTACTGGTGCACGGAGTAGCGCACGTCGAAGCCGCCGCAGAAGGTGAGCTCGAAATCCAACGCGCCGTTCGAGCGGTAGCGTGTCCACGTGGGGTCGACGCCGGCACGCAGTTGTGAAGTGACTTTTCCGAAGCGGCCAGAGAGGAGCCCCATGGGCAGCGTGCTCACCAGTTGCACCCGCAGCCGCGTGCTGTCGAAGCCGAGCCGCCCCATCCATTCGCGGTGCGCGCCGAGCTCGACCCAAAGGCCGGCGCCGGGCGCCTGGGCGTCGTAGCTCAACAACCGAAAACCACCGGTCGCACCCAGCCAACCGTCGGGTGAGACCGGCAGGTAGCCTAAGTCAACCCCACCCAGCCAACGTTCACCCCGGTATTCGCTGAACAAACTCAGCGCGTAGTCGCTGGGCCAACCGCCGCGGGGAGCTCCACCGAAGGTCAGCCCGGTGCGCAGGCGCGCGTTCCACGCGTCTTTGATGAGGTACGGGTGAATGCGCTCACCTTCCTCTGAGAACGCGCCAATCGCGCTGGTGAGCCCGAGCGAGAAGAAGCTGCCGATGCCCACCAGGGCAATGGGTACGCCGAAGGCAGTCGGCACATCGCCCGCGCCGGTAAGGCCGACCAAGGTCATGCCTGCGAGCGCGGCGCCGAGGCTGGCCCCTCCTGTCCACAGCAGCGTCTTGCCCGCGGGGTTGTCTCCCTGAATCATCTGGCTGCTCCCCGGTGCGAGGAGAGAGAGCGGCACCGCCAGTGGCAGCCAGCCTGGGTGCAAGGCGGGAGCGGGCTTCTCGATGACTGGAGCGGGAGCTGGCCCCTCGATGAACCGTGGGTCCATCGCGCGAGCGACGGTTGGCCCCAGGCACAGCGCGAGCATCAGGGCAACCGGGGTTCGCTGCACGGGTGGGGAGTTAGTGCTCGCGATCTTTCCGCGCAACAAGCTTCTTCACCCCTTTCGTATATTGTCCCGCGCGCCATGGCACTCGCGAGCGTCAGCATCGGCACCATGAACTTCGGAGGCAGAACCTCGGCCACCGACGCCGAGCGCATCGTGCTGCGCGCGCTCGACGCCGAGGCCACGCTCTTCGACACCGCCAACGCCTATGGTGACGGAGAATCAGAACGCATTCTCGGCGCCGCGCTCAAAGGCCGCCGCGACCGGGCGCGCATCGCCACCAAAGTCGGGCTCAAGAAGCGCGAAGGGCTCTCGAAAGCGAGTGTTCTCGCAGCTGCTGACGAAAGTCTTTCGCGCCTGCGCACCGAATACGTCGACCTCTACTACCTACACGCGCCTGACCCGCATACCCCCCTCGCCGATACGCTCGACGCCATGCAAACGCTCCTCGAGAGCGGCAAGATTCGCGCATGGGGCGTTTCGAACTTCGCTTCGTGGCAGATTATGCAGCTGAACGCGCTCTGTGATTCTCGGGCCATGCCCAGACCCGCCGCCTCGCAAGTGCTCTACAACCTGCTCGTGCGTCAGCTCGACCTCGAATATTTCGCCTTCGAGCGGGCGCACCCCATTCACACCACCGTCTACAACCCGCTCGCCGGTGGTTTGCTGGCCCGCGTTCCCGTACCCGGAGAGGTGCCCCCCAAAGGCTCGCGCTTCGACCGCGCCGAGCACTACCGCAAGCGTTACTGGAACGCGTCGCTGATCAAGCTGGCCTCGCGCTTTGACGAGCTCGCTGCCGCCCATGGCCATTCGCTGTTAGCTCTCGCCTATGCCTTCGTCGTCAGCACCCCCGGCGTGCACTCGGTGCTGTGCGGCCCCGCGACGGTGGAACACCTCGAAGCAGCGCTCAAAGGCTGCGCCACCGAGCTCGCCGCCGACGTTCGCCAGAAAGTCGACGCCATCTATCGCGACTTCATCGGCACTGACGCCAGTTACGCGCGATGAGCCTGTTACTGCCCGATGCCGCGCAGTTAGACCTCACCGCGGCGCTCGCCCAGTTCGCCGACGACGGGTACGCACCCTTGGGCAGAGTGCTCAGCGATCAGGGCCTGCATCTGCTCCGCGACCGGGCTGAAGAGTTGATGCTTGGCAAGGTCACTTACCCCGGTCTCTTCTTTCAGTTGGACTCGGTCACCGGCCGCTACGAAGACGCTCCGATCGGTTTGGGTTGGCAGGGGCCTTCGCTCGAGTACCGCAAGCTCGAGAAGCTCGAGCTCGACCCCCATTTTTGTCAGTGGCTCAAGAACCCGCTCTTCGAACGCGTGGCCCGCGCGCGCATCGAGGGCCCGGTGGTGCTGTACCGGGCGATCATGTTCAACAAATCAGCACGCGGTAGCAGCGACATTCCCTGGCATCAAGACGGCGGCAAGCTTTGGGGCCTGAGCGAAATGCCACACCTGCAGATTTGGACCGCGCTCGACGACGCGCCGGCAGGGGGAGGCTGTCTCGAGGTCGTGCCCAAAAGCCATGCCTGGGGCTTGGCCAGCGAGCTGGGCGGCGTGGTGCCGAGAGCTCAGCTCGACGCACGCGGGGCCGAAGCCCAGGCGGTGTCGTTACCGGTCAAAGCGGGCGAAGCGGTGTTGGTACACAACTCTCTTTGGCATCGCTCGAGCCGGAGCCTTCCAGGGCAAAGACGGCTCGCATTCTCGGCGTGTTACATGAGCTCGGCGGTGCGCTGTCTACGCCAGAAGCGGGCGCCCCGCATTTTCTTTCCCGTCTTTGGCTAGTTTCCGCTCTAGAATCGCACCCCATGGCCCTGACCCACACCCAACAACAATTCATGCTCACCCGGCTGAACGCGGTTTGGCCGCACCCCAGGAAATGCCCCGCCTGCCGCCGCGAAGAATGGGTGGTGGGCTCGGTCAGCGAGCTCAAAGACTTTCACCCGGGTGGTGGCGTCGCCCAAACCTCGGTGACGCCGTTGATACAGGTGTCATGCGCGATTTGCGGCTCGACGCTGCTCTTCAACGCGCTCGCCGTGGGGCTCGTTGACGCCACCACTGGCGATTACGTCGTGGCTTGAGCCGACCGCCGACGGCGCTCCGGGGCACTCGGCGAGACGGCGGAACAGCTTGTGTTGGTTGCTCCGGCGCACAGAAGTGCATGTCGCAGACCTGCCAATAAGGTGCCGGCACCCAATTCGTCAGCGCTCTCCGAAGGGCGCAGGGGGCAGGGTCGAGAGATACGCCCACGTCGCCCTACGCTCGGTAGGGTTCATGTTGCGCAGGACGACGACGGGCATGAAGGGGTCGAGCGGCTTGCCGTTCTTGCGCATGCCGGTCTCGATGAGCTTGTCGAAGTCCTCGTAGGTCCAACCTTTGAGGCCGGTCTCGTGCGGGGTCAGATTCAAGGGTATCGCCATGTCCGGAGGCGTGCCGGGAATCTTGCCGCCCGCCATCTGCTTCTCGCCGTGACAACCGCGACAGCCGATGGCGAGGAGCTTGCCGTACTCGGCAGACTCGGTCGGCGCCGGCGCGGCGGCGATCTCGGCGTGGTTGACGCGGCGGGCGACGTCGAGGGGAATGTTGTTCAGGCGATCAAGCACTTTTCCCATGGCGCCGATCTCCACCGAACCGGGGTTACCTTCGACCGGAGCCACGGTACGCAGGTAGCTGATCAGCGCGGCGCGATCGGCCGCGGGCCACCATTCCCACTCGAAGGCGGGCATCAAGATCACGCCCGTGCCCGAGCGTTTCACCCCGTGACGCAAGAGGCGGTCGAGCTCTTCGTTGCTGTACGGGCTCAAGGCGCTGCCCCTGCCCGGAGTGATGTTGGGGTGCACCAGCTTTCCCAAGGGCCCCATGCTCTCGACTTTGCCGCCGGCCAGGTTGTCGCCGTGGCACGCCGTGCAGCCTCCAATTGATTCCGCCAGATGCTTACCGCGCGCCAAGGCTTCGGGCGTGACGTCGAGCACCACCGGGCTGAGCGCGATGTCGTACTTCTTCGTCGTGCTCTCGTTGAAGGCGCTGATGTGCATGCCTGCCCATGCGGCACCACCCGCGGCGGCGAGGACGACAACGGCCACGAGACCCAAGAGACCTTTTTTCATGGCGATGGCTTTCGACGAACAAGGAAAGGGCGCGCCGTAGCACGAAACTCCAGCGGCGGCATCGCACTTCTCGCCCCCCCAGAGCCCTGCCCCGCGACCCGACCCGGCTCGACCCCTTCAGGCCTGCGATTGAGCTCCCTCTTTACGCACGCCCATCGCGAACCCGGTGACGAGACGGATGATTAGACGAAATCTCATAACGATCCCCTGAGGTTGGGTGAAAAGCTACGAGCCCTTCGTCGGCACTGATTGTGCCAACTACGAAAAAAGACGGTGCACACTCTAAACTGCGCTCGAGGTTCACTGTGACACCGTGGCCCAGTGAGGCATTCGTGCTGGCTCGACGCCGGCGCCTCAGCGCAATTTTCACCGGGGCGAAGACGCTGGCACGCCTGTCGCAAGGACACCGACGGGCAACGCATCACAACTCAAAAAAAGGAGAACGCCATGCAGAACCACATCACGAATAAGCACACGACCAACAGCCCTGCGTACGAAGTCGCGGCCGACATCGGCCAGAAGGTCCTCGACGTGGTGCAAGACGGTGCCACCCGCGCCGGAGCCACCACCGAAAAGGCGGTGCGCAAGTACCCGTTGGCGGCGGTCGGCGTCTCGCTGGGTACCGGCGTCGCGCTCGGCGCCATCGGTTACCGGCTGATGAACCCCAAGCCGCGCTTCGCCTTCATCGAGAAGCTCGGCCTCACGGCCCTCGGCGCCACCGTGGCGCGGGCGATTTCGCGCTTCTTCTAAAGAGCGCGTTTCCCCAACCCGGCCTTGGCCGAGACGTTGCGGCTCATCGTGTCCAGCAATTCAGAGAGTGCCCACCAGCGCAACGCCGGCAAAACTCTTTTCAAGAACCGGCACCAACCACCATGAGGCCTTCGCGTCGGCGCTGCCCAATTGCCCGCTCCGATAACGCTGCTCGGCATCGACCAGCCCATGCGGCTGCGTCAGCAAATTGAGCTCACCCACTACCACGCCCACGCCCGCGCTGATCGCCGCCGTCTTCCAACGCCCGTAACCCAAGCCCAAGACCAACGCCAAGGCGGTGTTCACCGCGACGTTCCCCGCGTGCCCGATCAAACTTCCGCTCAAGCGATCCACCTCGGCGGCGGCGAAAAATTCCGCTTCTGCATCGGCGAGCACTTGGCAGCGATCTGTTCCACCCAACGATTCGCGCACTCGCGCCGCGGGCCAAATGATTCGCAGCGGCAACAGATAGAGCGACACGGTGCCTATACCGGCCGCTATTCCCCCCGCGACAAGATCAACCCGGGTGCCGCTGTCTCGCACCAGTGGAAGCGCCACGCCCTGCGCCACGGTCGCCACGGCGTACGTGGAGCCCCAAAGCCGCGACCAGATGCGCAGCCGCGAAGCGTTGGCATCTAACGAGCGCGAGATGAAATCGATTCGCGTTTCGACCTGAACGCCTTCGAGCGCTGCGAGCTCCGCGGACGCGGAGCATGGAGCCGCCCAGGCGCTGGCGCTCCACCACAACGCCAATGCGAAGACGCGCTGAGCGACCGCGACGCGTATCACCGAACCGGCCGCTGTGTGCCGACTCCAGCGAGCCGAGCCCAAACCAAGCTCTGGTAGGTGGCGATGGTGGTCGACCCATTCTGGCGGTACTCATCGTAGGTCTTGAAGTTCTCGTACTCGACGCCGATGCGGCCGCCGATGCCGGCGGTGTCGAGCTCGAGTGTCACATCGCCAGCGTTCTGTTTGGCGCGGGTCTGGGTGTTGTTCACTTTGAATTCGAAGCCCAACTGAGTCGGCGGGCGGGCGTGCAACGGCTGCACGATGGTGTTGGCGTTGAAGTACGCGTTGCCCGCAGCGAGCTCAGCGGGCACTGCTGACTGCTCGAGCAGCCTCAGCTTGCCGTCGACGAGAAACGGGTTACCGCCGGCGTAACCCTTCTGTTGAGGTACCAGGGTGACGCTGACATCTTTCCCCGCCGTGGCGTGAGCTCCCAAACGCATGAGCACGTCATCGAAGACCTCGATGTTCTGAAACATCCACGTGGTTTTTCCACGCGCGGCCAGTTGGGCGGTGCGTCCTGATTGGTCGAGGTACTCTTTGGCCCGGCCGGCGCCTTCGCCGATCAGCGCCGTGCCGGCAATCGGCTCGCCGGTGGTGGCGTCCATCGCCGGCAACCCAACTTGATAACCGAACAAGTGGGTGTCGCCCGCGGCCTCGGCATTGGCGAAATATTTCCCCAGCGCCGAAACCACGGTGGCCTGCACCTTGGGGTCGGGGTGAAAACCGAGCGTGCGAAAATTGTTTTTGAACGCGTGGAGATAGTCAGCGATGGCGGTCTGGGTCTGCTCGCTGGTCCACACATCGAACGGTATGTACGTCTTGGCTTTGCGGCTCGCGAGGGCGACGTCGACCAGCTTCATCGCCAGCGGGTTGAGCGCGCGTGGATCAGACCGGGCGGGAGCGAGAATGGCTTCGATTTCCTGCCTGGCCTCGCCCACCAGCGCCTCGGCCACCGCGTTCACATTCTCGCCGGGGAGCACGTCGCGCGTCTTGATGAAGAGGACGTCGGCGGCGCTCTTGGCGTTGACAACCTGGTTCGCTTGCACGAGGCGGTCGAAGGCGGCGGGCGTAATCAGCTCGGCGAGATTGAGCGGCACCAGCGCCTTGATTTGTCCGCCTCCGCGCGACCACAGGCCGGCGCCACTGGTGAAGTAGTAGAACTTCGGGGCGTGCGCGGCTCCGAGCGCGGTCAGGGCTTTTGCCTTTGGCGCATCGAGTTGGTTCAAATCGACCGCGAGCTCCGCGGTGGTGACGCGTTTGATTTCGCCCATGGGGGCCTTCGAGAGATCGCCTGCGCGCAAGGTGTCGAGAAACTGCTTCGAAATTCGCTTCACGTGCTCCGCGGGGGCGGGCACGAAATGGCCGGCGCGTGAAGCGTAAGGCGCGAGCGGGGCTGGCGAAGTCGATGCCTGCGAACGCAGCGACTGCCGTGTGGCGCCAGGCTGCTTCCAGACATTTTCAGGGGTGGCGTTCGCCGTGGCTGGAAGGTTAGCGGCCGCGGGGGCGCGCTTCTGCGCGGTTGGCGCAAGGGGAGGACGGACTGTGGTGGAAACCTTTCGAGCCAACGAAAACACCCTAAACGATCACGCCAACAGGTGCCGGACTTTACATGTTTTCATTCTCACCCAGCGCAGGCCGTCAGCCGAACGGACCTCTTTGGAACGCGACGAATTGCCTCGCTGTGGCACAGGAGTCACGCCGCGCGTCTAAGTATCCCCTGAAATCAGCCCCATGAGGCGGCAGCCCTCTTGCATTGCGTGTGCTGCGAATAGCGGTCATCTCGATCGCCATTCTCAGCAGGGGGAACACCATGAGTAACACCATGATCCTGATCGTCATTCTGTGCGTAGTGCTCTTTGGCGGTGGCGGCGGTTACTACTTCACGCGCAGGCGGTAGCGCAGGTAGCGTTACCGGGCAGCGCCTGGCGCCCGATGAGAGCCGCGGGAATGGCGGCGTATTGGGCAACTTCTTCGAAAGGGCCGCTGGAATAGGGTCGAGCGCCAACGTGAACATGCTCAACGTGTAGAAGCCGACAAGCTCCAATGGAAACCAGGGGCCTAACTATCTCACCACCCTCGCCACGACATTCCACGCTACCGCGGGCGAACACCGCTCCTGCCACGCAATCACCAGCGCATCTTCCACGAACGCCATCGCCGGATACGCCGCCTCACACGCTGGGTTCGCATCCAGCACCACGGGATACGGCGCGACATACCCCGTGCGCGGAGGGCCTCCGAAATCAACCGGCCCACCACCCGCGCCCGACCACACCGAGCCGGCAATCGTGCGAAAGCGAATATCGCCATTCAACCCATACGCCACGTACACATTGCCGCCCCAACTCACGACGTCGTAACCCGTCACCGCGCTCGCTGAAATCACCTGCTGCCCACCCGTATCAACGCGCACCAAGGTGAGCGCACTGGCCGCCCCCGACTCCACCGCGAGCAGCTTCACCCCATCTGACATCGGCTCAAACCGCAACGAGCTCACCAGCGTGTGCGCCACCGACGGAGTGAACGTGCTCCACGACAAATCACTCGCGTTCCTCTTACGAACCAACAGCGCCCGCGTCGGCCCGGTCGCCGCCGCCATCAGATTCTCAGCCGTCGCCACCTGCGGCACTTCCGTCAGCCCCGTTGCCGCCACGTCCGTCGTCGTGAACTGCTGCAGCGCCCCATTCCACGTGTCCACCAGCACCCTGCCTGTCCCCATTTCGAACCTGCCCGTGCGCAAATCCGTATCCCAATTATCCGGCGCGCCCGTCATGCCCGAGAACGTGCTCCAGGCACCGGCGCCGCTCCTGCGCACCACCTGCCCAGCCACTCCGCCATCACTCGGCATCGAGACGAATAGCTCCGCTCCGGCAAACACCGCGCGATGCGCCCCCGGCACCGTTCCCGCCGGCAGATTCAAATTCTGCGAAGTGCTCGAGAGCGCACACGACGGCTCGCACGTCGGGCGCGTCGCGACGTCCAGCCCGCTGAAGCGAACCAGCGAAGTTCCCTGCGCGGCCACCAGCTCGTATCCAGCTACGGAGCCAGGCACCACACCCGCCGCCGCTTGCGCCTCACCCGGCACCTGGCTCAGCGTCGCCAACACCGGCCGCGGGTCATCAAACGCCGACGACGAAACGTACGGGCCATTCCACAACGTGCTCACCGTCACCGTGCCCGCGCCGAACGGCGTGTTGCTCGTCACATTCGGAAACTGCGCGAAATCGGTCATGTCAGCGTTGAAGCCCGAGCAGCTCGCGCCCTCTTGAATCGGTGAATACGTCGTGCCGGCAATCGCGGTCTTGAACAACACCTTCGCGCTCAGGCCGTACGGAATGCTCGGGCTGCACGTCGCCGCCAGCACCGCGGCCGCCAACGGCTCGCTCGCCTTCACCAGCAAACCGAAACGCCCCATGCGCGTCGGCTCGATATTGCTCGACACCACCGTCGGCAGCGCTCCATCGCGCAAGAGCACACTCGTCGTCCCCGAGATCATCGCCGGGTTCAACGGAAACTGCCCCGCCGCGTTCACCGTGCACGACATCGTCTGCGTCGGCCCCACAATCGCCGGCGCCACGAATCTCGGCGTCAACGTGTCGCCACCCACCAAGCTCGTCGCTGGCATGCACGACCACGCCACCGTGTACTGAGGGTTCGAAATCACCGACGACGCGATGCTCGCCGTCAATTGCACCTGCGGAGGCGACGCTCCCACTACGATGCTCTGCGTCGGGCCCGCGTCCACCGACCAATTGTTCGGGTTCGCCCCCCGCACCGTGTACAGCTGCGTCACCACGCTCGACTTGCCACCGATGCCGTTGCTCACCTGCAGCGTCACCCCTCCAATACTGTCGGAGTCGCCGAACATCACCGCGGGCGTCTGCCAGAACGCCGTCGGGCCTCCATCTGCGATCAGCGTGCCCCCCGTGCCCGCGAGCAAGCGCCAATCGTGCGTGGTCAACACCACTCCCGCGTCATCGTAAGAGCTCCAGCTCAGCGAAACCGTCTGCCCGCCGGCGAACACCGCGCCGCCGTCAGGCGTAAAACGCGCTATCGGTTTGACGCCAATGCCCACCTTCACTGTCGCCGGAGCACTCAGCGCGCCCAGCCGGTCTTCGACCACCAGCTGCACTTCCACCACCGTGCCCGCCGCCGGAGCCGTGAAGCGCGGGCTGTGCGCCAATTCAGTGTCATTCGCGCTTAGGTTCACCGACGTGCCCGCCGTCTGCATCCAGTGGTACGTGAGCGGAAAATCGCCGGTGCTGCTCATGCCGCTGAGCGTGACTTGCGAACCCGCCGCGGCGAGGTCCGGCCCCGTGGCAATCGCGACCGGGCCCGCGGTGCCGCCGTCCATCATCGTGTTGGGGCCACCATCGGGCATGCCGCCACCGCCCTGTGTCATCGGGTCCACTCCACTGAGATTCACCCGCGTCGAGGTGCCATCGATGAGCTCGAAGGTGCCCAGATCGTTGTCACCGGGCACGAACAACACGTTGTACACGCCGATGGAAAGCGAGCCGTCGCGCTCGATGGCGATGGAATACACGCCCGCGGCGAGGTCGGCTTTCGAGAACTCCCCCGCTGCACCGGAAACGGGGAGCGTCTGTTCCGTGCCTCCATGCCGCATGCGCACTTCGACTCCGTCAGCCGCCGTGCCATCGCCCTTCTGAATTTTGCCGTGAACCGTCGCCGGCCCGTCGACCGCGCGGGTGAGCTCGACCGTGCGCAGCGTCTGCTCTTCTCCCGCCGCCAGCTCGACATCGAGCGAATTGACCGCGTACCCGGTGCGGAAAAAGGCCACTTGCAGCGCGCCTTCGGGCAACGACTCGACCACGTAGCTGCCATCGTCCGCGGTGAGTGCGCTCCAGGGGCCGGCGGGGACGAAGGCGGTGACGCCCCCCAAGCCGGTGTTGCCCGTCTGGTCGCTCAAGCTGATGCGGCCGCGAATGGCTGCGTTGCGTGAGAGCACTACTTCGCCCAGCGTGATGTCTCGGCCCACTTTCGCGCCGATATCTTGCAGCCGCAGCGCGCGTTGCCGCTTCACTCCGTCAGCTTCGAATTCCAGCAGCAGCGTGCCCGTGCTCTGCGTGATTCCCGAGAGCACGAAGTGGCCTTGCTCGTTCGAAGTCGTGGCCAGGCCCGTGCTGAGCACGTGCACGTGGGCAGCAGTTGCGGGGGCGAAGTCTGAACGGCCCGGTACGGCGTAGACGAGCGTGCCTTGAATCGTGCCGGGG
>CXWL01021375.1_pt1 | contig 11431 bp, 10 predicted proteins | sample 590931 | NCBI WGS metagenome assembly CXWL01 (sample SAMEA3498368, study PRJEB10139) | groundwater metagenome | biome: water well; material: biofilm material | place: Germany | collected 2015-04-27 | reverse complement strand
CTACAACCACAACCTCGATACCTCGCCCGAGTTTTACGGCAACATCATTAGCACCCGCGACTATCAAGATCGGCTCGACACCCTAGAACGGGTGCGCAGCGCGGGGATGAATGTCTGTAGCGGCGGTATCGTCGGCATGGGCGAGAGTCTTACCGAGCGCGCCGGCCTGATCGCCCAACTGGCCAATATGCAGCCCTATCCCGAAAGCGTGCCGATCAACCATCTAGTCAAGGTGGAAGGCACGGCACTGGCCAACCAGCAAGACCTCGACCCGCTGGACTTCGTCCGCACCATCGCCGTCGCGCGCATCACCATGCCAAAAGCGCGAGTACGCTTGTCCGCCGGTCGTCAGCAAATGAGCGATGCCGTGCAGACACTGTGCTTCCTCGCCGGCGCGAACTCGATTTTCTACGGCGAGCAACTGCTCACTACCGGCAATCCAGATGTAGAGCGTGACCGCGCCCTACTCGATAAGCTAGGTATGTACGCTTACTCGGAAGATCATTGAGGCAGATCGGGTTGTCGGCCGTGCCGCGCAACTCAACAGCGTATGCAATTCGCCCCACTAAAGCTAGAGCTCGAAACCCGCACCGAACAAGGCCTGCTGCGCCGCCGCCGTCTGCTGGACTCGCCTCAGGGCGTCCATCTTTTGGCGGACGGCAAGCCCTACCTCTCCTTTTGCAGTAACGATTACCTAGGCTTGGCCAATGACCCGCGCCTGACTGCCGCCATGCAACGCGGGGCAGCGGAGTGGGGTGTCGGTTCGGGCGCTTCGCACTTGGTCAGCGGCCACTTCTCCCCGCACCACGAACTTGAAGTCGCCCTAGCGAAATTCGTTGGCAAGCCGGAAGCTCTGCTGTTCTCTACCGGCTACCTCGCCAACCTTGGCGTAGTGCAGGCGTTGGTCGGACGCGGCGATGGCGTGTTTGCCGACAAACTCAACCACGCTTCGCTCAACGACGCCATGCTGCTATCGCGCGCCGAGGTGCAGCGCTACCGCCACAACGATGTCGCACACCTATCGCTGTTGCTAGAGAAGAGCGTAAGCAAGCGCAAACTAATCATCACGGATACCGTGTTCAGCATGGATGGTGACCTTGCCCCGTTGCCAGAATTATTGGCGCTGTGTGAGCAGCACGACGCTTGGCTACTGGTCGATGATGCTCACGGTTTCGGCGTAGTGGGCGATCAGGGGCGCGGTGCGCTCGCACACTTTGGGCTGAGCTCCCCGCGCATCATCTACATGGCCACGCTGGGCAAAGCGGCGGGTATCTCCGGTGCGTTCGTCGCCGCCGAACAAGTCGTTATCGACACATTGGTGAACCAGGCGCGCAGCTACATCTACACCACCGCCAGCTCACCCGCTCTCTCGGTGGCTTTGCTTGAAAGTCTCAATATCATTCGAGTAGAAGGCTGGCGACGTGAGCGCTTGCAAGAGCTGATCCAAATACTGCGTGCAGGATTAACCGAGCTTCCGTGGAAATTGATGTCATCCGCCACACCGATCCAGCCTTTGTTGGTAGGTGGCAATCAGGATGCCGTAGAATTGAGTGATGGACTGCGCGCGCGCGGCATTCTAGTTCCGGCGATCCGCCCGCCCACCGTCCCGCAAGGTACGGCACGGCTACGCATCTCACTTTCGGCCGCGCATACCGAAGCCGATGTGAACCAACTGATCGAGGCATTACATGAGCTTGCATGTTGAAACTCACGGCAGAGGCGAACCACTCCTGCTGATCCACGGCTGGGGGATGCACGGTGGCGTGTGGGACAACCTCGTGCCTCGCTTGGCTGAGTTGTTTCAAGTGCTGGTGGTGGATCTGCCGGGACATGGCCGCAGCCCCACCAGCGGTGATGGCAGCTTGGACAGTATCGTCAGCATCCTCACCGCAGAATTTCCCGAAGCGCTGAACGTTTGTGGCTGGTCGTTGGGTGGGCAGATCGCTTTGCGTTGGGCTGCGCTGTATCCGGCGCAAATCAAGCAGATGGTGCTGGTGTGCAGCACCCCCTGCTTTGCCGAGCGTGATGATTGGCTGTTCGGCATGGAGGCTGCGACTTTGCAAAAATTCGCAGTCGAACTAGAGCAAAACCACGCCGCCACGCTACGCCGTTTCCTCGCCTTGCAACTACGCGGCAGCGAGCATGAACGTGAGTTGTTGGCGCAACTGCGCGCCCGTCTATTCGCCCACGGTGAACCGAACCTCGCTGCATTACGAAGCGGATTGGAGATTTTGCGCGATGCTGACCTCCGCCCGCTCCTACCCGAAATCTTGCAACCGACACTGGCGATCGCCGGCGAGCGCGACAAACTCACCTCACCCGTGGCGTCCTACTATCTGGCGCAATCCATGCCCAACGCACAGGTGGTCGAGATCGACGGCGCAGCTCATGCGCCCTTTCTCTCGCACTCGGACATCTTTATCGAACACATGACGAATTTCCTGCATGAACGAATTTGAAATCGACAAATTGGCCGTGCGCCGTGCCTTCAGCCGCGCAGCCACCCAGTATGACGCAGCCGCTGTGTTGCAACGCGAAGTTTGCGGCCGGATGCTGGAGCGGCTGGATTTGGTGAAACTACAACCGGCGCGCGTGCTGGATGCTGGCTGCGGAACCGGCTGGGGCACGCGGCAGTTGTCGCTGCGCTATCCGGCCGCACAGGTGGTCGCACTCGACATCGCCTACGGCATGCTGCAGGCTGCACGCGGCGACACGGGCTGGTGGAAGAAACTGTTCGGCGGCGCGAAACAGAACCATCTTTGCGCGGACATCGAAGCGATGCCGCTGGCAGCCAACAGTGTGGAGTTGGTCTGGTCTAACCTTGCCGTACAGTGGGTCAACGACCTACCGAGCGCGCTCGCTGAGCTGCATCGCACACTCAAGGTCGATGGCCTGCTGATGTTCTCCACCTTCGGCCCGGACACGCTGAAAGAGCTTCGCGCCGCCTTCGCCCATGTGGACGGCCACAACCACGTCAGCCGCTTCATCGACATGCACGACATCGGCGACATGCTGGTCGGCGCGGGTTTCGCCGAGCCAGTCATGGACATGGAAATGCTGACGCTGACCTACGAGGATATGCGCGCAGTGATGCAAGACCTGAAGAGCATAGGCGCACACAATGCCACCGCTGGGCGCAGCAACGGCCTCATGGGAAAAGCGGCTTGGCAACAAGTGATGGCTAACTACGAACGCTTCCGTCGCGACGGAAAACTCCCCGCCACCTTCGAGATCGTCTATGGCCACGCTTGGAAGGTACCCGCTAAAAAATCGGCTGACGGGCGGGCAATCATCCAGACGCCGTTCAAGTTATGAGTTACTTCGTTACCGGCACCGACACGGGTGTGGGCAAAACACTGATCTCTTGCGCACTGCTGCACGCCTACGCCTTGAAGGGCAAGCGTGTGGTCGGCATGAAGCCGGTCGCGGCTGGGCTAGACGACGAGGGCAGGAACGAGGACGTGCTCGCCTTGCGCTCCGCCAGCAATGTGTCGGCCACGCCGGGGCAGATCAACCCTTACAGCTTCTACCCTGCGGCAGCGCCACATCTGGCGGCACAGCACGCGGGTGTACGCATCGAGTTAGCGCGCATCTCCACTTCGTTCCACGAGCTTGCCGGACAGGCGGACGTGGTCATTGTCGAGGGTGCGGGCGGATTTCGCGTGCCGCTGAACGATAAACAGGATACCGCCGACCTGGCCCGCGAATTGGCGCTGCCGGTGATTCTGATCGTGGGCATACGCTTGGGCTGCATCAACCACGCCCTGCTGTCGGCGGATGCCATTTCTGCTTCTGGGCTAAAATGTGCAGGCTGGGTGGCGAATTGCGTGACATCAGGTATGCCTTTGCAACAGGAGAACATCGAGGCCATCCAGCAACGGCTGGCCACGCCCTTGCTGGGCGTGGTCGAATATCAACCGCAACCTGACGCTTGCATCGCCGCTCGCTCACTGGATCTGAGTTTACTTAATGATTGAATTCAGCCTAATCGCCGTTTTCTTCGTCGGCTTCCTAGGTGGCGTGCACTGTCTCGGCATGTGCGGTAGTCTGGTCGGCATCTTCACTGCGCAACTACCCACGGGTGGTAATCGCTGGCCATTCCATCTCGCCTACAGCAGTGGCCGCATCGCCAGTTACACGCTGGCTGGAGCATTGGTCGGCTTGCTCGGGCAAACAGGAATGCTCTTGCGCGATCAGGTGCCGGTACAACATCTGCTGTTCGCGCTATCCAGTCTAATGCTGATCGCCTTAGGGCTGTATCTGGCTGGACTGTCGGGCGCGGTGCGCAGCATCGAAAAACTAGGCAGTGGTCTGTGGCAACGCATCCAGCCTTACACCAAACGGCTGCTGCCCGTGACCAGCGTACCGCGTGCGCTAGCGCTGGGCGCACTGTGGGGTTGGCTGCCGTGCGGACTGGTCTATAGCGTGCTCATCACTGCGCTGGCTAGCGGAGACGCAGTGCACGGCGCGTCCATCATGCTAGCGTTCGGGCTCGGCACACTGCCCAATCTGCTGGCCATCGGCCTATTCTGGGAGCGGCTACGGCACTGGGTGCAATCACCAAGCGTGCGCTTGGCGGCAGGGCTGATTGTGGCAGGACTCGGTGCTTACGGCTTGGCGAAAGTCGGCTACACCTTTGCGGTGCATGGCTGGAGCGGGAGTTGCCATGTGGCGGCATAGCTCTTATCTTGGCCGCTTAATGTTAGCGCTCACCCTGATAGCATGCATTGCCATGACTGGATGTGAGGAACCGAAATTGCCGTCACCCTTCGCTGCCAGCGATATGAGCGGCCAATATGCCCAAGCTGATTTCCACCTACGCGATCCAGCAGGTAATCCTCGCTCACTGGCCGACTATCACGGCAAAGTAGTCGTTCTGTTCTTTGGCTACACCCATTGTCCAGACGTGTGTCCAACCACATTGGCCGACTTGGCGCAGGTGATGAGTATGCTGGGGAAAGATGCCGCGTCAGTTCAAGTTCTATTCGTCTCGCTCGACCCTGAGCGCGATACACCACAGATGCTGGCGGATTACGTGCCAGCCTTCCACCCCTCCTTCTTAGGTCTGACCGGCAACGCTGCAGAGATCAAGCAGGCAGCTCAAGCGTTTGGCATCATCTGGCAAAAGCGCCCGAGCAGTAATGGCAACTATACCTTGGACCATTCCGCAGGAAGCTTTCTGATCGAAGCATCGGGTCGCCGAGTGTTACTCGCACCTTATGCGCAACGAGCCGATTTGCTGGCGCAGGACATCAAGCTGTTGCTGGCACTTCGCCAGAAGCCCTAGCAAAGGGGAGCATCATGGACAGTAAGAACCTGCCTACCTTAGTCGAGGAGCTGCGATTCCATATAGATGAAAGCACCTTGCTGATCCGTGCCGATCAGATACGCACGCGTCTTGATGCCTATCCCGTAATGATTGTAAGTCAGGCATTACTCGCCGTCGCCTTGGTTTGGATGATGTGGGGAGTCATTGCTACTCATATTCTGTCGGGGTGGTTAGCACTGATGCTCACGGGTTTGGCACTCGATGGGCTATTCCTTTTCCGCCATCGCGCTGAAGTAATTACAGTAGAGCAATGTCAACGCTGGGCACGCCATTTCGTGATCTTTGTCACGTTGCTGGGAGGGTTGTGGGGAGCCGCAGGGGTAGTGATGTTCGTTGCCGACAACCTCGGCTTTCAGGCGCTGCTAATCTGTGTCGCACTTGGGCTTGCAGCGGGCGCAGTCACAATCAACCCGATTTTTGTACCCGCTCTAATTATCTGGGAAATACTTGTGCTAACGCCGATCACTCTGCGGGTATTCGCCGAGGGCGATGATATCCACTTGGCGCTAGGTGCGATGCTGTTGTTGTATTCCATCACAGTGGTCAACGATGGGTATAAATTAAGCCGTCGTTTACTCGAAGCGCTCTTGCGCGGCCATGAAAATACCGCTTTGTTGCAAGACTTATCACGTGAGCAAATCATTGCCGAACAGGCGCGTGAAAAGGCCGAGACCGCCAACCGCGAGAAATCGCGCTTTCTAGCGGCTGCCAGCCACGATCTGCGTCAACCTTTGCAAGCTCTGATTCTGTTCAGCGATGCGTTAAGTAGCCATATCCATGGCCGTGACCCCATCGCGCAAAAGCTGGCCAGGCAGATCGAAAGCTCGGTGAATTCGCTGACCGATATGCTGAGTGCCTTGCTCGACATTTCGCGCTTGGAGTCTGGTGTGGTCCAGCCTCAGCTGCAGCACTTCAATCTTCAGCACCTACTGGATCGCCTCTATCTGGAGTTTCATCGCATTGCACAGGAGCAGGGGTTAGCCTTCACTATTCCGGTGTTCTCCGAACAGTTTGATGGAGTGGTGATTCATAGTGATCCGCACCTACTGGAGCAAATCATTCGCAACCTGGCCTCGAATGCGATTCGCTATACCATCGAAGGCAAGGTCGAGGTCATGTGTCATCTGGTTGGCGACAAAGTGCGAATCTGCGTGGCTGATACCGGTATTGGCATCAGCCAAGAAGACCTGCCGCACATCTTTGATGAGTATTTTCAATCGAACAACTCGCAACGAGATCATCGGCATGGTTTAGGGCTGGGACTTTCCATTGTTCGCCGCGTAGAAAAGCTACTCGGTTACCATCTGGTGGTTGAGTCAAAACTAGGGAGTGGAACATCAATTTGTTTCACCGTTCCTCTGGGTGATGCGGATCGAGAGACTTTCCCTTATCAGGTCTTAGAAGAAGCGGAAGATATTTATGCCACGCGCGTTGCTTTGCTGGAGGATGACGTAGAGATACGCGAGGCGACGCAGGCGCTACTGGAGTCATGGGGCTGCATCGTGTTTGCTGCTGCATTACCTGATGAATTGATCGCTCAATACACAAAAGAGAAGCAGCGCCCAGATGTTTTGCTCAGCGACTACCGCCTGCCTGCTGGTGTGACGGCTATCCACGCACTCAAGCAAATGCGCGAGTTATGGGGGCCTTCGTTGCCTGCCATCGTGGTTACTGGCGATACGGGTAGCGAGGCGCTTCAGGAAATTCAAGCCAATCAAGCCATCTTGTTACATAAACCACTATCCCCAGTACGCTTACGCGCCGTAATCTACCAAGCCGCGCAAGGGCCGCGTTGACCACGCGCCTCCCCACGTCTTGCGGTATGATTACACTGAGATATTAGAAAATCAGGGGAAAACCATGAAAATACTGATCGCAGACGATCACGCGCTGTTTCGCGATGGAATGCGCTATGTATTACAGCAACTCGGCGATGAGGTGGAGATTATCGAGGCCGCCAACTTTCCCGAAGCATTACGCCGCATGGAGGTCAACCCTAAATTCGATTTGGTATTGATGGATCTATCCATGCCGGGGAGCGAGGGTGCCGCATCCGTGAGGCAATTTCATCACCGTTACCCCGATGCGGTCATAGTTGTGATTTCTGGATTGGATCATCGCGAGGAGATTGAGCGGGTCATGGAAAGTGGAGCCGTCGGCTTCATCTCCAAAAGTACACCAAGCAAGGTTATGCTCAATGCTCTCCGCTTAGTATTGGAGGGGGGTATCTACCTGCCACCACAATTGTTGCAAGTAGCACTACCGCATGATCAGTCTCTAAGCACACCGGTAGGATCGCGCAGGCAGACAAATGCTCACGGCCTCAGCTCTCGTCAGAATGAAGCTCTCACCCTGCTCGGGCAAGGTCTGTCGAATAAGGAAATTGCAGAAATCATGGGCTTGGCGGAAGGTACGGTGAAGATCCACATTGCTGCCGTGTATCAAGTCCTCCACATTAGCAGTCGTTTTGAAGCCATGCGCGTAGCTGAGCGCATGGGATTAGTCCCACCTAAAGAGCAGTGAGCGCCAACCTTTGAACTTCTCAGTTTTTTCTCGCCCCTCCGTCCTAATAAGCGAAAGTTTGGCATGGCACTGAATGATGTGTCAGGTAAAACCTCCTCCTTGCCTAGTCAGTTGACGACGCTGTTGCGCGAATCGCGCTGGCTGGTGCTGGCCGCTATCGCTGTTTATCTGGTGTTGATTCTCTACGGATATGACCCTGCCGACCCTGCCTGGTCGCACAATGAAACCGTGGGCGTAACACGCAATCCCGGCGGCACAATCGGGGCTTGGTTGGCGGATGTTTTACTTTCGCTGTTCGGCCTATCGGCTTGGTGGTGGACAGTCTTTCTATTGCAGCAAGTGTGGGCGGGTTACCGTCAGCTGCGCGCCGACAGTTTGTTCGACCGCCGCGCACTCTCTGTTGCTTTGATAGGATTTTTCTTACTGTTGCTGTGCAGCAGCGCACTGGAATCATTGCGGCTGCACAGTCTAAAAGCACTGCTACCGCAAGCGCCAGGAGGGATGTTGGGCGCATTGTTGGGTGACCCGTTGGCGCTGTCGCTAGGCTTCACCGGCTCGACACTGATCTTGCTGGTACTGATGGCTGTAGGATTTAGCCTGTTCAGTGGACTATCTTGGCTGCGATTCTCCGACTGGCTGGGGGGCGTGATCGAGACCACTTTCATGCACTCCCGTATTCGCTGGCAAACTCGCCAAGATAAGCGTATTGGTGAGCAAGCCGCGAGCGAACGATTGGTTGAGGTGGTTGAAGAGAAGCGGCGTGTAGAGGAAAACAAACCTATTCGGTTTGAACCGGCCATAGTCGATGTGCCGCAATCCAACCGCATGGCAGTGGAACGGCAAACTCCGTTGTTCGCCGAGATGCCTGATTCGGCCTTACCGCCACTGCATCTGCTCGACCCGCCACCGCAAGAGACCGAGACCATCTCGCAAGATACGCTGGAGTTCACCTCACGCTTGATCGAACGCAAGTTGATGGACTTCGGTGTCGAAGTCAAAGTCATGGCTGCGTTGCCGGGGCCGGTCATCACTCGCTACGAGATCGAGCCCGCCGTGGGCGTAAAGGGTAGCCAGATCATGAATCTGGTCAAAGACTTGGCCCGTGCGCTGTCAGTCATCAGCATCCGCGTGGTCGAGACCATCCCCGGCAAGGCTTACATGGCACTGGAACTACCCAACCCGCGCCGACAGGTGGTTAAGCTATCCGAGATACTCAGCTCCAAGGTCTATGCTGACATGGCATCGCATCTGACCATTGCCATGGGTAAGGATATTTCTGGCAACCCTATCGTTGCGGATCTGGGCAAGATGCCGCATGCGCTGGTGGCTGGCACAACCGGCTCAGGCAAGTCGGTGGCGATCAACGCCATGATCCTAAGCCTGTTGTACAAGGCCACGCCGCAGGAAGTTCGATTGATCCTGATCGACCCAAAAATGCTGGAGCTGTCAGTCTATGAAGGCATTCCGCACCTACTGGCACCGGTCGTGACCGACATGCGCCAAGCCGCATCTGCGCTCAACTGGGCCGTTCAGGAGATGGACAAGCGCTACAAGCTGATGTCAGCACTGGGTGTGCGCAACATCGGCGGCTATAACCAGAAAGTGCGTGAAGCCGCTAAGGCTGGGCAGCCACTGACCAATCCGTTCACGCTCACGCCGGACGATCCCGAAGCATTAGAAGAGATGCCGCTCATCGTCATCTTCATCGACGAGCTGGCCGACCTGATGATGGTGGTGGGCAAAAAGATCGAAGAGCTGATCGCCCGTTTGGCGCAGAAGGCACGCGCCTCGGGCATCCATCTGGTGCTCGCTACCCAGCGCCCTTCGGTGGATGTCATCACAGGCCTGATCAAAGCCAACGTGCCAACGCGCGTGGCCTTCCAAGTGTCCAGCAAGATCGACTCGCGCACCATTCTCGACCAAATGGGCGCAGAAGCGCTGCTCGGGCAGGGCGACATGCTGTATCTATCGCCCGGCACTGGTTACCCGACGCGGGTACATGGCGCTTTCGTCTCCGATCAGGAGGTTCATCGTATCGCTGAACACCTCAAGGCGCAGTCCGAACCGAACTACATCGACGGGATTCTGACGTCAATGGACGAGTCTAGCGAAGGTGGTGAGGTAAGCGAGGGTGGAAGCGATGCCGAAGCTGATCCGCTCTACGATCAAGCGGTTGAGATCGTGGTCAGTTCACGCCGCGCCTCGATTTCTCTGGTGCAGCGCCATCTGCGCATCGGCTACAACCGCGCCGCCCGCCTAGTGGAGCAGATGGAGCGTGCGGGCGTGGTGACTCCGATGCAAAGCAACGGCAACCGCGAAGTGATCGCACCTACCCGTACGGAGTGAGTATGCTGCGCACAACTACCGCCCTCTTGTTTTCCCTGCTTCCTCTGCTTAGTCACGCTGGCAGCATTGATCGCCTGAAAGCGTTCATGGAAGGAAGTCGCAGCGCTCAGGCCGACTTCAGCCAAACCGTGATGGACAAGAACGGCAAGAAGCTTCAGTCTGCCTCGGGCATCATGCAGTTCGTCCGCCCCGGAAAATTCCGCTGGCAGTATCAAAAACCCTATGAGCAACTCATTGTCGGCGATGGCGCTAAATTCTGGCTATACGACGTCGACCTGAATCAGGTCACGGTGAAAAAACTGGATGCCGCGCTTGGCAGCAGTCCAGCGGCATTGCTCGCGGGTAACAACGAGATCGAACGCAGCTTCAGCCTGAAAGACATTGGCAATCAGGCTGGGCTCGATTGGGTCGAGGCCACGCCCAAGAGCCGAGAAACCAATTTTGAAGTGATCCTTCTGGGCTTCAGCGCTCAGGGTGAGCTGGCTGCGATGGAGCTACATGACAACTTCGGCCACGCTACCGTGCTGCGCTTCTCCAACCTCAAGCGCAACCCGACACTCACACCAGGGCTATTCAAGTTCACCCCACCCAAGGGTGCGGATGTATTAGGCGATTAGCTCGGCGATCAGTGCCAAAGCGTTTGCTGTCGCGCCGCGATGGGCGATCACGAATGCTTTGCCCTGCTCGCCCATCGCGGCAAGCGCAGCGCTGTCATCGCGTAGCTGGTTGACTCGTTCCAGCAACTGATTCGCATCCTTAACGCGCTCTGCCGCACCCGCCGCCACCGCCTGTTGCGCGGCTTGGGCAAAATTGTACGTGTGCAGCCCCAACAGCACCGGCTTACCCACCGCACAGGCTTCCAGCAGATTTTGCCCGCCAAACTCCAGCAGGCTGCCGCCGATGAAGGCCAGATCGCACGCCTCATAGTAAGCGAACATCTCGCCCATGCTGTCACCCAGCACCACTTGGGTGTCGGCTGCGATGGGCTGATTGACGCTGCGGCGCTGATAACGCAGACCGTATCTTTCGATCAACGCGGCGACTTCGTCGAACCGTTGTGGATGGCGCGGCACGATTACGGTCAGCAGATCGGTTTCTGTCAGCTTGGCAAGCTCGGCCAGCAGCAGCGCCTCCTCACCTTCGCGGGTGCTCGCCGCGAGGAATACGCGACGCGACGCACCGAACAGTTCGCGCAGTTGACGCCCAAGTTCACGCTGGGCGTCAGGTGGAGCG
>CXWL01131545.1_pt1 | contig 11432 bp, 12 predicted proteins | sample 590931 | NCBI WGS metagenome assembly CXWL01 (sample SAMEA3498368, study PRJEB10139) | groundwater metagenome | biome: water well; material: biofilm material | place: Germany | collected 2015-04-27 | reverse complement strand
CAGTGCGCCCTTCACCGGCATGTACCCCAAGACCTCGAAGACCGGCCTGGCCTACAACCTGGCCGCGATCCTCGAGTACCAGCTCGCGCCCAAGATGTTCCTCGGCGGCTCGATCGGCCTGAACAACGCGCAGAACTACCGCCAGCTGACGGGCGGCCTGTACATCCGCTACGTATTCGACGGCGCGAGCTCGCTGGGCGTGCCGAGCGGCACCACGCTGCGCCCGCTGGTCTCGCCCTATACGCCGCTGCTTTGAGGCGGCGGCGCTGAAGGCGTGGAGCCCGGCGCGGTGGGCGCCGCCTGCGAGCCCTGGGGCGGCGCCTTGCGGCCCCACGGCGGCGCACGCTCGAACTCGGCGACCCAGCGCTGCATCAGATCGGCCGCCATCGGCTTGGCGATGCCGTAGCCCTGGGCCAGCGTGCAGCCCATGGCGAGCAAGGCCTCGCCGTGGGCCAGGGTCTCGACGCCTTCTGCCACCGCGGTGCGCCCGAGCGCCTTCAGCAGCAGCAGGATGCCCTGGACGATCGCGCGGTCGGGCTCGCTGTCGAGCATTTCGCGGATGAAGGACTGGTCGATCTTGACCGACGACACCGGCAACTGGCGCAGGTAGGTGAGCGACGAATAGCCGGTGCCGAAATCGTCGATGGCCACCGCCACGCCGAGCGCGCGGCAGGCCTCCACGAAGCGGGCGACCGTGGCGAACTGGCTGATCGCCGTGGTCTCCAGGATCTCCAGCTCCAGCGCGCCGGCACCAAGCTTCGGATACTGCGCGAGTTGCTCGGTGAGCCGGTCGACGAAGTCGTGGCGCATCATGTGCAGCGGGCTCACGTTGACGCTCACCGACATCCGAAGGCCCGCCTCGCGCCAGTCGTAGAGCTGCCGAAGCGCGGTGCCGATGACCCACTGGCCGACCTGCTCGGCGAGCATTTCATCTTCCAGCAGCGGCACGAAATGAATGGGCTGCAGCAGCCCGCGCTCCGGATGCCGCCAGCGGATGAGCGCCTCCGCGCCCACGACGACGCCGCGGCGCATGTCGACCTTGGGCTGGTAGTCGAGGAAGAACTCGTCTTGCGCCAGCCCCTCCTGGATGCGCTGGCGCTGGCGCACGACCTGTGCGTCGGCCTTGGCCTGCGGCGCATCGAAGTAATGCACCTTGCCGTCGGCTGCGCGCTTGGCGAAGAAGGCCGCATGCTGGGCATCGCGCAGCGCGATTTCGGGGGCCGGACCAGTGCTGTCCATCAGCCGCGCGCCGAGGCTGGCCCCAAGGTTCGCGGTGAGGCCGCGCCATTCCCAAGGCTCTGTCAGCGCCAGGAGGATGCGCTCGAGCACCTCGTGGCATTGCGGAAACCCGAGCCCAGCGAAGACGGCGCCGAACTCGTCGCCGCCGATGCGCGCCATGACCGATTCGCGCGGCAGCTGGGCCTTGATTCGGCGGGCCGCCTCGACCAGCGCGGCATTGCCGCCGGCCATGCCCAGGCGCTGGTTGACTTCGGCGAAGCGGTCGAGGTCGATGTCGCAGACGATCGCCAGGCGCTTGCCCGCGCGCGCCCAGTCGTCGATGAGCGGAGACAGAACCTCGTCGGGAGGAAGGCGTTTCAGCTCTTCGTCCGGCGGCGTGGAAACATGCGCGTGCTTGTTCGGCAAAGGAATCGGGCTCCGGAAAATGCAGGCTGGCGTTTTCCGGATTCAGCCTGTCCGCTCCCCCGATGGCAAGGGATTTTTCGCCGGCCGCGTGTGCGGATCGAAACCCTGGTTTTTTTCTACGACAAAAGAACTCCTGGCCGGCAGGCGACGGCCAGTTTCGGCCTACCCGCAATAGGCGCCGACGATCCGGCCCGTGGGTTCGACCTGCAGATTGAGGCGCGTGGGGTCTTGCGCAGTGCTCGCGGTTTCGGTCGCCGGCACCGTGCGGCCGGTCTTGGCGCCCGCACGCTGCATCATTTCCTGCAGCAGAGCCTGGGTCGCCTGCAAGCCGAGCCCGAAGCGAGCGGCCGCGGCCTGGCAAGTTTCCGGCGGCGGCGCGAAGCTCGGAGGCTCGGGCACCTCGGAGGTCAGTGGGCGGTCCTTGGGCGGGGCTTCGCAGCCCGCCACCAACAAGGCCACGACCGACAGGCACAACCAGCTTCGACCATTTTTCATGCGCATACTTTTTTGCTCCTTGAACTGGACGGAAGCTTATTCGCCAAAAACGACATGCCGCGTGCAGGTTAATCCTGTCGAACACAAAGCATCAACTAATTCACGATCGTATCGGCGATGCCTTTTCGATGGCGTATCCTGAACGCGATGCATGCAGCAAAGGCCCGATGGGCGCCCCCTTCATGACACAGCAACCTGACACCGTTTTCCTGATCGACGTCGACAACACCCTGCTCGACAACGACGGCGTCGTCGGCGACTTGCGTGCCCACCTCGAAGACGCCTTCGGCGCCGAGAGCGCGAACCGCTACTGGACCGCCTTCGAGGCATTGCGCAACGAGCTCGGCTACGTCGACTACCTCGGCGCATTGCAGCGCTACCGGGCCGAGGAAAGCAAGCGCGGCATGAGCGATTCGCGGCTGCTCTTGATGTCGAGCTTTCTTATCGACTATCCGTTTGCCGACCGCCTCTACCCCGGCGCGCTCGATGCGCTCAAGCATCTGCGCCGCCACGGCCCCACGGTGATCCTGTCCGACGGCGACGTGGTGTTCCAGCCGCGCAAGGTGCAGCGCTCGGGCCTGTGGGATGCGGTCGAAGGCCGCGTGCTGATCTATGTGCACAAGGAGCAGATGCTCGACACCATCGAGGAGTGCCACCCCGCGGCGCACTANNCGCGGCTCACCACCGTCTTCGTGCGGCAAGGCCACTACGCGCTCGATGCGCAGGCCATTGCCGCCTACGCGCCCGCCGACATCACCATCGAACGCATCGGCGACCTCATTCAAATCGACGACTGGGCACCCAAGACATGAGTCAACAAGTAAATCCTCTCGCAGGCAAACCCGCTCCCCTCGAACTGTTGGTGAACGTGCCGCGCCTGATCTCGGCGTACTACACGGGCCGGCCCGATCCTTCGGTGCCCGCGCAACGCGTGGCCTTCGGCACCTCGGGCCACCGCGGTTCGTCGTTCGACGACGCGTTCAACGAATGGCATGTGCTGGCGATCAGCCAGGCGATCTGCGACTACCGCAAGCAGAAAGGCATCGACGGCCCGCTGTTCCTCGGCATCGACACGCATGCCCTTTCCACGCCCGCCTTCAGCAGCGCGGTAGAAGTGCTGGCTGCCAACGGCGTCGAGCTGATGCTCTCGAAGGACGACGAGTACACGCCGACGCCCGCCGTCTCGCATGCGATCCTGGTCTACAACCGCGGACGCACGACTGGCCTGGCCGACGGCATCGTCATCACGCCTTCGCACAATCCGCCCGAGAGCGGCGGCTTCAAGTACAACCCGCCGAACGGCGGCCCCGCCGGCACCGACATCACCTCCGCCGTCGAAGCCGCCGCCAACAAGATGCTGGCGAACAAGCTCGAAGGCGTGAAGCGCATGCCGCTCGCGCAGGCGCTGAAGGCTTCGACCACGCACCGCCACGACTACCTCAACACCTACGTCGAAGACCTCGCGCAGGTGCTCGACATGGATGCGATCCGCGGCGTGGAGATCGATCTCGGCGTCGACCCGCTCGGCGGCGCCGGGGTGCACTACTGGCCGGCCATCGCCGAGCGCTACAAGCTCCAGCGCCTCACCGTGCTCAACCAGGAGGTCGACCCGACTTTCCGCTTCATGTCGCTCGACTGGGACGGCCGCATCCGCATGGACCCGTCCTCGCCTGACGCGATGCACAAGCTGATCGCGCTGAAGGACCGCTTCGGCATCGCCTTCGCCTGCGACACCGACCACGACCGCCATGGCGTGGTCACGCGCAGTTCGGGCCTGATGCAGCCGAACAGCTACCTCGCCGTCATGATCGATTACCTCTACACGCACCGCCCGCACTGGCCGGCGGGTGCGGCCGTCGGCAAGACGGTGGTGAGCAGCCAGATGATCGACCGCGTCACCGCCCAGCTTGGGCGCAAGCTCTACGAAGTGCCGGTGGGCTTCAAGTGGTTCGTCGACGGGCTCGTCGAGGGATCGCTGGGCTTCGGTGGCGAGGAAAGCGCCGGCGCCACCTTCCTGCGCCATGACGGCTCGGCGTGGACCACCGACAAGGACGGCATGGTGCCCGCCCTGCTTTCGGCCGAGATTGCCGCACGCACCGGGCGCGATCCGGGCGAACGCTATGCGGAGCTGACGCAGGCGCTCGGACAGCCGGTATCCGACCGCGTGGATGCGGCAGCGACGGTCGAGCAGAAGAAGAAGCTGTCGAACCTGTCGCCGCAGCAGGTCAGTTCAACCGAGTTGGCGGGCGACAAGATCGAAGCCGTGCTGAGCCATGCGCCCGGCAATGGCGCGGCCATCGGCGGCGTGAAGGTCGTCACCGCCAACGGCTGGTTCGCGGCACGGCCCTCGGGCACGGAGAACATCTACAAGGTCTACGGCGAGAGCTTCAAGGGCGCGGAGCACCTCGCGCGCATCCTCGAAGAGGCGCAGCAGTTGGTGGATAAAGCGCTGGCGAGCTGAAGCAAAAGCAGCCGGCCATGGAAGCGCACGCGCTGCGATTGAATCCGGGCGATGACCTGCGCGGCGCGCTCGATGCNNGGCACGCTTTCAACGGACGGCGCGCATCTGCACATCAGCGTGTCGGATGCGACGGGCCAAGTGCGCGGCGGCCATGTCGCGCCAGGCTGCACGGTGCGCACCACTGCCGAAATCCTGATCGCCTGGCTGCCCGAATGGCGCTTCGCCCGCGAGCACGATCCCGCAACCGGCTATCCCGAATTGGTGCCGCGTCTCAAAGCCTGAGTCCGCGCCGATGCCCTGTTCAAGTCGGCGCGCTCGCCAGCCTGCGCTCCAGCCACACGCTGTAGCGCGAGAGCCCGAAGCACAGCACCCAATAGACGGCGGCGATGAAAAGATAGCCCTCGAGATAGAACGGCCGCCAGACCGGGTCGCCGCCGAGCGCGAGGCCCAGCGCGCCGGTCAGCTCGAAAAGGCCCACGACGGTGACGAGCGAGGTGTCCTTCAGCGTGCCGACGACGCTGTTGGTGAGCGCCGGCACGACGAGGCGCAGGGCTTGCGGCAGCACGATGTCGCGCTGCACCGGCCAGCGCCCGAAGCCCAGCGCCATCGCCACCTCGGTCTGGCCGCGCGGCACGGCCTGAAGGCCGCCCCTGATGATCTCGGCCAGGTACGCCGCGACGAACAGCGTGAGGCCCGCGAGCACGCGCACCAGCACGTCGGGCTGCCAGCCCGCCGGCCACAACAGCGGCAGCAGGAACGACGCCATGAACAGCACAGAGATCAGCGGCACGCCGCGCACCAGCTCGATGTAGCTCGCACTCAGCGTGCGGACCACCGGCCAGCCCGAACGACGGCCCAGTGCGAGCAGCAGCGCGAGCGGAAAGGCCAGCGCCAGCCCCACGACCGCGAGCCCGATGGTGAGCGGCAGGCCGCCCCAGCGGCTGGTCGGCACATGACTCAGCCCCATGACACCACCGCGCATCAGCAGCACGAACAGGACCAGCGCAACCACCCACAGCGGCACCAGCCACCAACGCCAACTGCGCGGCCACGCACTCAGCACGGTGACGGCGGACAGCACGACCACAGCGATGGCCGGGCGCCATTGCTCCTCATACGGAAAGCGACCGAACAGCATCGGCCGCCATTTCTCGGCCACCACGCCCCAACAAGCGCCGTGCTGCACCGCGCGGCAAGCTTCGGCATCGGCGCGGAACACGGCGTGCACCACGGCCCAATCAACGATGTGAAAACCGACCCACGCGAGCAACACGATCAGCAACACCGTCGCCAACGCGCGCAGCGGCGAACCCCAGAGCTCGCTGCGCCACGCAATCGGGCCTTGCGCCACATTCCTCATCGCCACCCCCGCAGTGCAACGCGCGCGTTGTAGCGGTTCATGCCGAAGGAGATCACGAGCGACAGCAGCAGGTACACCGCCATGATGATCGCGATGCACTCGAAGGCGCGGCCGTTCGAGCCTATGGTGGTGTTGGCGACCGACACCAGCTCCGGATAGCCCACAGCCACCGCGAGCGACGAATTCTTGACGAGGCTCAGCAGCTGGTTCGTGAGCGAAGGCACGATCACCCGCAGCGCCTGCGGCAGGATCACGATGCGCAGTTGCTGCACCGACGACAACCCCAGTGCCTGCCCCGCCAGCACCTGCCCCTGCGAGACCGACAGGATGCCGGCGCGCACGATTTCCGCGACGAACGCGGCCGAATAGAACGACAGGCCCGCGACGATGGTCACGTACTCGGGGCTCAGCGCTGCGCCGCCGCTCACGCCGAAATCGCCGCGCTCGGGCCATTCGAAATGCGTCGGCCACCAGCCGCCCTCGCCCGCCACGGGCCAGGGCACGGCGAGACCGCCCTTGCTGAGCCACACGCCCGGCAAAAGGCGCACCGGTTCGGTCGGGTCAGGCAGCAGGTTGGCCATTGCGAAGGCGAGCATCAGCAGTTGGACGAGCAGCGGCACGTTGCGCAGCAGCTCGACATACGCGGTGCAGATGCCGCGCAGCAGCACGTGCGGCGCGAGCCGGCCGATGCCGATGAGCGTGCCGAGGACGACCGAGAAAATCGCCGCGGGCACCGCCGCGCGCACCGTGTTGATGAGGCCCGCGAGAAAGGCGCGCCAGAACGGCTGGCTGGCATCGAAATCGAGCCAGCCCTCGCTGATCGAGAAGCCCGCGGGCTCGGCGAGAAAGTCGAAGCCAGAGCGAACGCCGCGTGCGCGCAGCACGTCGAGCGCGTGGTGCACTACCCAGAAGGCGCCGGCCACGACGGCCAGCACCAGCAGCGCCTGGACGGTCCAGGCCAGCCAGGCGCCGCGGCGCGAGGCCTCCCGGCTCATCGAACCGGTGGTGCGTAGATCAGACCGCCTTTGCTCCACAAGTTGTTGGAGCCGCGCGGCAGCTTGAGCACCGACTTCGGTCCGACGTTGCGCTCGAACACCTCGCCGTAGTTGCCCACGGCCTTGATCGCGCGGAACGACCAGTCCTTGTCGAGGCCCAGCAGCTTGCCCAGGTCTTCACCGGTGCCGACCAGGCGCTGCTGCGCCGGGTCTTTGCTGCTGGCCTTGAGTTCGTCGGCGTTGGCCTGCGTGACGCCCGCTTCTTCCGCCTCGATGAGCGCATTGGGCACCCACTTGGCAATGGCGAACCACTCGTCGTCGCCACGGCGCACCAGCGGCGCGAGCGGTTCCTTGGAGATCAGCTCGGGCAGGATGATGTAGTCGTCGGGGTTCGGCGCTTCCTTGTTGCGAAGGCCCGCGAGCGCCGAGGCATCGGTCGTGAAGGCTTGGCAGCGGCCCGAGAAGAAGGCCTTGAACGAGGCTTCGAAGCTCTCGAAGACAACCGTCTTCACCGGGATGTTCTGCGCGCGGAAGTAGTCGGAGACGTTCTTCTCGTTGGTGGTGCCAGACTGTGTGCAGATGGTGGCGTTCTTCAGTTGCTTGGCGCTCGTCACCTTGAGCTTCTTGGGCACCAGGAAGCCCTGGCCGTCGTAGTAGGTGATGGTGGTGAAGTTGAAGCCGAGCGAGGCGTCGCGCGTGAGCGTCCAGGTGGTGTTGCGCGCGAGGATGTCGATTTCGCCAGCCTGCAGGGCCGAGAAGCGCTGCTGCGAATTGAGCGGCACGAAGTCGACCTTCTTCGCATCGCCGAGCACGGCCGCCGCAATGGCACGGCAGGTGTCGACATCCAGGCCCGACCAGTTGCCCTGGGTGTCAGGGGCGGAGAAGCCCGCCACGCCGTTGGTCACGCCGCACTTGACGGTGCCGCGCTGCTTGACCGCATCGAGCGTCTTGCCCGCGAAGGCCGGGGCGGCGGTGGCAAGGGCGACCAGGGATGCGGCGGCGATGAGCGCCGGGCGGAATCGATTTTTCATGGGGGTGTTTCTCCTCAACAGACAACAAAAGCCAGTGTACGGGGCGTCGACGCGGCGCGCCAAAGAACACTCGGTTGGATGCATATGCCCGATTTCGACCCGATCCTGCGGCAATACCGCAATACCATACGGCCCTTTATCAACTCTCCCGAACAGGAATCACACAATGTTCAAGTCCGACGACACCGGCAAGCTCGTTCTGCGCCTCGCGCTGGGCATCCTCATCCTGCTGCACGGCGTGTCCAAAGTCACCAAGGGCGTCGATGGCATCGGCGGCATGCTGGCNNACGCGGCCGGCCGCGGTGATCGTGGCGATCAACATGCTGGTGGCGATCTGGCTGGTGCACCGCAAGGACCTCGGCGCCATCAACGGCCAGGGCGGCTGGGCGCTGGAACTGCAGGGCATGTTCCTGTTCGCGGCGATCTCGCTGGCCTTCACGGGCGGCGGCCGCTTCGGTCTCAGCAATAAATAACGACCGGGGCCTGGCGCCTCAGTCGTCGTCGGCTGCATCGAGTCCCGGGAACAGGACCTCCGTGTAGCCGAAGCGCGAAAAGTCGCGCACCCGCATCGGGTACAGCTTGCCCAGCAGGTGATCGACTTCATGTTGCACCACGCGCGCATGAAAACCGCTGGCGACCCGGTCGATCGGGTCGCCATACGGATCGAAGCCGGTATAGCGGATGTTGGCGAAGCGCGGCACCACGCCGCGCAGGCCCGGCACCGAAAGACACCCTTCCCAGCCCTCTTCCTCGTCCTCGCCGATGGGCGTGATGACGGGGTTCAGCAGCACGGTGCGAGGCACCGGCGGCGCGTCGGGGTAGCGGGGGTTGACGATGTCGGTGCCGAAGATCACCAGCTGCTGGTCCACGCCGATCTGCGGGGCCGCGAGGCCGGCGCCGTTGACCGCATGCATGGTCTCGAACATGTCGCGCACCAGGAGGTGCAGTTCGTCGGTATCGAAAGCGGCGACCGGCTGCGCGATGCGCAGCAGCCGGGGGTCGCCCATCTTGAGTATTTCGCGAATGGCCATCGCGGGATTATCGCGATGGCCTTACGCCACGCTCAGGGAGGGGCCATGGTCTGGTTCTTCGAATCCGGCGAGGTCCACAGTCGCGCCCGGCCTTGGGGCATCTGCTGCGGCTGCGAGGGCGTGATGCCCGGCACGCCAGCATTGGCAGGCGGACGGCCACCACCCCAACCGCCTGGCGGGCGCGCGGCGGGATAGCCAGGCCTCACCGCGGGATAGCTCGGACGCACCGCCGGATAGCCGGGGCGGCCGTAGTACGGACGACGGTCGTAATAGCGACCGCGCTCGTAATAGCCCCCGCCCTGGATGTAGACCGGCGCCGGCGAAACGACCACGGGCGAGGGTTCGGAGTAGTACGGCTCGGAATAACCGCCGGAGTAGCCACCCGAGTAATACGGATCGCCTGGAACCGCAACGCAGCCGGTCAGCAGCGCAACGCCACCGAGGGCAATGCTGGCACCAAGAACGCGAATTTTTTGCATGAGGGGCTCCTTGTTGGCCTTCAGTTGTCTTTCAACGCCAGGTTGTAGACCCTGTTGACTGCGCTCCGATGAAGCTGCGTAACGGCGGGTAAAGAGGCCGCGCGTCGCGCTCACATCTCATTCCGTGACGCCGTTCTCGAGAATCTCCAGCATACGCGCCTCGTCGATCACCGCCACCCCGATTTCGCGGGCCTTGTCGAGCTTGCTGCCGGCTTCTTCGCCGGCCACGAGGTAATGGGTCTTCTTGCTGACGGAGCCGGCGACCTTGGCCCCGGCTGCCTCCAATTTATCCTTCGCCTCGTCGCGGCCCAGCGTAGGAAGGGTACCGGTGATCACGAAGGTCAGGCCCGCCAACGGCTTGAGTGCTCGGACCGCGGGCTCGCCCTCTTCCCAGGTCAGCCCGCAGGCGCGCAGTTGCTCGACGACTTCGCGGTTGTGCGGCTGGTCGAAGAAGGTGCGCAGGCTCTGCGCCACCACCGGGCCCACGTCGTTGACCTCGAGCAGGTGCTCCTCGGTCGCGTCCATGATCGCGTCGAGCTTGCCGAAATGCTTGGCCAGGTCCTTCGCCGTGCTTTCGCCCACGTGCCGGATGCCCAGCCCGAAGAGGAAGCGCGGCAGCGTCGTGTTCTTGGAGGCTTCGAGCGCATCGACGAGGTTCTTGGCCGACTTCTCGGCCATACGGTCCAGGCCCGCCAGCGTGACGAAGCCAAGTTTGTAGAGATCGGGCAAGGTGCGGATCAGGCTGGCATCGACCAATTGCTCCACCAGCTTGTCACCGAGCCCATCGACATAGACCGCACGCCGTGCCGCGAAGTGCAGGATGGCCTCCTTGCGCTGCGCCGCGCAGAACAGCCCGCCGGTGCAGCGATAGTCGACCTCTTCTTCCTCGCGCACCGCCGCCGAGCCGCACACGGGGCACTGGTGCGGCATGGTGAAGATCGGGCCGCGTTCGCCCTCTGGCTTGGCGAGGCTCTCTGGCACCACGCCGACCACCTCGGGAATCACGTCTCCGGCACGCCGCACGATGACCGTGTCGCCCACGCGCACGTCCTTGCGGCGGGCCTCGTCCTCGTTGTGCAGCGTGGCGTTGGTCACGGTCACGCCGCCGACGAACACCGGCGCGAGCTTGGCCACCGGCGTGAGCTTGCCGGTGCGACCGACCTGGATCTCGATGCCCAGCACCTCGGTCAGCTGCTCCTGCGCCGGGTACTTGTGCGCCACGGCCCAACGCGGCTCGCGCGATACAAAGCCCAGTTGCCGCTGCAGCTCGACGCTGTCTACCTTGTAGACCACACCGTCGATGTCGTAGGGCAAGGCATCGCGCTGGCGGCCGATGTTTTCATGGAACGCGATCAGCTCGATGGCACCGGTCGCCCGCGCGGTCTGCGTGGCCACGGGAAAACCCCAGGCATGGAACTGCTGCAGCCAGTCGAACTGGGTCGGGCAATCCGGCCCGCCTTCTGCGGCCGGCGTGACCTCACCGAGGCCGTACGCAAAGAAGCTCAGCGGCCGCGCTGCGGCAATCGCCGGATCGAGCTGGCGCACCGCGCCGGCCGCCGCATTGCGTGGATTGACGAACACCTTCTCGTTCTTCTGGCCGGCCGCGATCTTCTCGCGCTGGCGCTCATTGAGCGCGTCGAAATCGGCGCGCTTCATGTAGACCTCGCCGCGCACCTCGACCACGGGCGGTGCCTTGCCGCTGAGCCGCAGCGGAATCTCGCGCACCGTGCGGATGTTCTGCGTGACCTCTTCNNTGCACCAGCACGCCGTTTTCGTAGCGCAGGTTCATGGCGAGGCCGTCGAACTTGAGCTCGCAGACGTACGACACCTGCGGGCCGTCCTCGGCCAGGCCCAGTTCCTTCCGCACGCGCGCGTCGAAGGCGCTCGCGCCGCCCGGCGTGATGTCGGTCTCGGTGCGGATCGACAGCATCGGCAC
>CXWL01037642.1_pt1 | contig 11434 bp, 11 predicted proteins | sample 590931 | NCBI WGS metagenome assembly CXWL01 (sample SAMEA3498368, study PRJEB10139) | groundwater metagenome | biome: water well; material: biofilm material | place: Germany | collected 2015-04-27 | reverse complement strand
GTCGATGCTGGCCGTCAGGACCGCGTCGGGATCGTGGATCAGGTAGCCGTAGTTGTCCTGCCGACAGGGGATCTGGTGGATCTGGAGGGCGGCCACGGCAATCTCAGACCTCTTTGAGCCGCGGTATCAGTTCGACGAGATTGCAGGGCCGCGTGCGGTGGTCGAGCTGGGAGGAAATAAGCCGGTCCCAGCCCGTCGCGCAGGCGTTGCTTGAGCCGGGCAGGCAGAAAACGTAGGTACCGTTGGCCACGCCGGCCAGGCAGCGGGAACTGAGGGTGGAGGTGCCGATGTCGTCCCAGGATAGCCAGCGGAACATCTCGCCGAAGCCCTCGATGACCTTGTCGAGCAGGGGCAGGATGGCCTCGGGGGTGCTATCGCGGCCGGTCACGCCGGTGCCGCCGGTAGTGATGATCGCGTGGATGCCGGGGTCCGCGATCCAGGCGGAGACCGTGGCGCGGATGCGGTAGATGTCGTCAAGTTCCAGGGCCCGGTCACCCAGCAGGTGCCCCGCGTCCTCGATGCGGCTGATCAGCAATGCACCGGACGTGTCCGTCTCGACCGTGCGGGTGTCGGAGACCGTGAGCACGGCGATGGAGAGGGGCAGGAATTCGCGCGGTGTGTCCATGCGGGCATGATACTCGTCAGGCCGCGTCATCGCCGCCCGCGCGCCGCACCTGCTCGCGCAGGAATTCGGCGAAATGCCGGCAGGCATCGTTGGCCGTGAAGACCCCCGCCAGCTTGCCGTGCCGCGTGACGATGGCCGAGCCCAGATGGCGCTCGGCCATGTGCGCAAGGACCTCGTCGAGACGGGTGTCCATGTCCACCATGTAGGCGTCCTTCACCATGGCGTGGGCCACCCGGGTCTCGTGTTCGTCCGGGTTGGCAAAGTCGGGTCCTAAGATCAGCTTGATGTCCCGGTCGGAGACGCTGCCGACGAGCTCGCCATCGTGAGTCACGGGCAGGTGGCGGATGTGGTGCTCGCGCATGAAGGCCTGGGCGTCGGCCACCGAGGCGCTGACGTCCACGGAGTAGGGAAACGGGGTCATTACGGCCTTGATCGTGGGCATCCGCTTCATGGCCTGATCATAGCCCGACTTCCCCGAATTGTGTGCCTCGGGGAAAGACGGTAGGGTGGATTCCATGGAACTGGACCTGCAACCCTACTGGATGCCCTTCACGGCCAACCGGTACTTCAAGCAGCACCCGCTGTTCATCGAGTCCGCTGCGGGAATGTACTACACCACGCGCGATGGCCAGAAGATTCTGGACGGCATTGCCGGGCTCTGGTGCGTGAATGCCGGCCATTGCCACCCAAAGATCGTCGCCGCGGTCCGGGAGCAGGTCGGCAAGCTGGACTACGCCACGGCCTTCAATATGGGTCACGCCGGCGCTTTTGAACTGGCCGCCGAGCTCGTGAAGCTGGCGCCCGGCAACCTGGGCCACACGTTCTTCGTCAATTCCGGTTCCGAGGCCGTGGACACCGCGCTCAAGATTGCCCTGGCCTATCACCGGGTCCGCGGCGAGGGTCAACGCTTCCGCTTCATCGGCCGGGAGCGTGGCTACCACGGCGTCGGCTTCGGCGGCATTTCCGTGGGCGGCATGGTGGCCAATCGCAAGGCCTTCGCCAGCGCAATGCTGCCGGGCGTGGATCACCTGCCGCACACCCACGACCTGGCGCGCAATGCCTTCTCGCGGGGCCAGCCGGCACACGGTGCTGAACTCGCCGACGCGCTGGAACGGCTCATCGCCCTGCACGACCCGAGCACGATCGCCGGTGTGATCATCGAGCCCGTGTCCGGTTCCGCGGGTGTGTTGCTGCCGCCGAAGGGCTATCTGGAGCGCATCCGCGCCATCTGCGACAAGCACGGCCTGCTGCTGATTTTCGACGAGGTCATCACGGGCTTCGGCCGCACCGGCTCCGGCTTCGCGTCCCAGACCTTCAACGTGCAGCCCGACCTGATGACGGTGGCCAAGGGCATCACCAGCGGTGTGGTGCCGATGGGCGCGGTGCTGGTGGACCGGCGCATCTACGAGGCCTGCGTGAGCGCCTCCGGGTCGCAGGAGCAGGCGGTCGAGTTCTTCCACGGCTACACCTACTCGGGCCATCCCCTGGCCTGCGCGGCGGGTCTCGCGTCCCTGGCGGTGTACCGTGAAGAAGACTTGTTCCAGCGCGCCGCGTCCCTTGCACCGGCGTTCGCCGACGCCTTGCACAGCCTGAAGGGTGCACCCCACGTCATCGACATCCGCAACATCGGCCTGATGGGTGCGGTGGAGCTTGCGCCCCGCAAGGACCAGCCGACGCTGCGGGCCCTCGATGTGTTCCGGCACTGCTTTGCCAACGGCGTGCTGGTGCGTACGACCGGCGACATCATCGCGCTCACGCCACCACTGATTATCGAACCTGCCCAGATTGCGCAGATTGTTGACGCGCTCGGCAAGGCCCTTAAGGCCGTCGCCTGAGGCCCGCTGAATTTTCTTTATAAGGAGTCTCGCATGCTCATTGGCGTTCCCACCGAGATCAAGCAGGACGAACATCGTGTCGGGCTCACGCCCACCAGCGTTCGCGAACTGGTATTCCACGGGCACAAGGTGCTGGTGCAGAGCAAGGCGGGTGCCGGTATCGGCGTGCGCGATCCGGATTACGAGCGGGCCGGCGCCACCATCCTGGGTTCGGCCAGTGAGGTGTACGCCCGCGCCGAGATGATCGTGAAGGTCAAGGAGCTGCAGGCGAGTGAATTTCCGCTGCTGCGCGACGGCCAGGTGCTCTTCACCTACCTGCACCTGGCGCCCGATCCGAAGCAGACCGAGATGCTGATCAAGTCGGGTGTCGTCGCCATCGGCTACGAAACCGTAACCGGACCCAACCACAGCCTGCCGCTGCTCTCGCCCATGAGCGAAGTGGCGGGCCGCATGGCCGTGCAGGCCGGGGCCCATTGCCTCGAACGCGAGGCCGGCGGCGCGGGCATCCTGCTCGGCGGTGTACCGGGGGTGAAGGCGGCGAACGTCGTGGTGCTCGGCGGCGGCGTGGTGGGCACCAATGCCATCCGCGTGGCCATGGGCATGGAGGCGACGGTGACCGTGGTCGACCGCTCCCTGCCGCGCCTCAAGGAGCTGGACTTCCAGTTCGGCGGCCGCCTGAACACCATCTATTCCACCGTTGAGGCCATCGAGCACTACGTGGCCGAGGCGGACCTGGTGATCGGCGCCGTGCTGGTGCCCGGGGCGGCGGCGCCTCGCCTGGTGAGCCGGGAGATGGTCAGGGAAATGCGCGATCGCTCGGTCGTCGTCGACGTCGCCATCGACCAGGGCGGCTGCTTCGAGACCGCGCGCGCCACGACACACTCGAAGCCCACCTACGTGGAAGAGGGCGTGGTGCACTACTGCGTGGCGAACATGCCGGGCGCCGTCGCGCGCACGTCAACGTTCGCACTGAACAACGCGACACTGCCCTACGTGCTGGCCCTCGCCAACAAGGGCTACCGGCAGGCGCTGCTCGATGACGCCGGCCTGCTCGAGGGCCTGAACATCCACCGGGGCAAGGTGACCTACGAGGCAATCGCCGCTGCGCTCGGTTACGAGTACGTGCCGGCGCGGCGGGTGTTGGGGACCTGACCTGCCCTGTAGGAGCGGCTTTAGCCGCGACGACGGACTCTGTTACCAGGCGAAGAAGCGCGCCGCATAGCCGGCCGGGAACTCCACGATACCTCGAGGTAGCTCGACGAAGCCGTCTGTCCCGCCCAGCGCGACGAAATCACCTGACGTGTTCGTCGGCTTCGGCACCGCGAGGCACTGGCCATCGGCCGTGTAGTCGAGCGTCACCGGCAGGAAGTACGCCAGGTCCGGCTCGAAGCGCACGTCTCGCGCGAGACGCACCACGGGTTCAGGACGCGCCGTTGCCCCCAGCGCCGCCACCAGCGCCGGCGCCACGTAGCGCACGAGGCATACCAGGCTCGACACGGGATTGCCGGGCAGCGCGAAGACCGGCTTGCCGTCAGGGGAGACACCGAACCACATGGGCATGCCGGGCCGCTGCAGCACTTTGTGGAAGACGAGCTCCATCCCGAGGTCCTGCAGCACCCGGGGCACGTAGTCGAATTCGCCCATGGACACGCCGCCGGTCAGGATCAACACGTCGTGCTCCGCGAGGAGTTGGCGCAACTCCCGCTCCAGCACGGCCCGGTCATCGGGCAGGTGCAGCCGGTCACAATCCAGGAAGCCCCGGGTGGCGAGCGCCGCCGCGATCGCCCGGTCGTTGGACGCGCGGATCTGCATCGGCCCGAGCGGTTGTCCCACGTCCACCAGTTCGTCGCCCGTGGAGATGACGGCAATCGAAGGACGACGCGCGACCTCCACTGTTGCTGACCCCCCGACCGTGAGGATGGCCAGCTCCGGTGCTCCCAGAACAGCGCCGAGGGACAGCAGCGTGGCGCCCTGCGAGTGGTCCGACGCGCGCCGGTGAATGCACTGGCCCGCCACCGGCTGGTAGCCCGCCTCGATGATGGCGGTCGTGCCGTCCCGGGCAATGCGTTCCACCGGCACCACGGTGTCTGCGCCGGGCGGCAGCGCGGCGCCGGTCATGATGGCCACGCAGCTGCGCTCGTCCGGCAGTGGCACCGGAGCACTGCCGGCGCCCTGGGTGCTCGCCACCTGAAAGGTCCGCAGGCCGGCGGCGAACGCGCTGTGGCGGATGGCGATGCCATCCATCGTGACGCGATCGAAGGGTGGCTGGTCCCGCTCGGCGGCGATCGTTTGCCGGAGCACCTCGCCCTGGGCGTCGTCGATGGGGACGCGCACCGTGCCCCAGCCGCGCAGCCGGTCGCGGATCAGCGCCGTGGCTTCCGTCACATCGATCCGGCGGTGGGCGGTATCGGCCATCAGCGGGTTCTCGTCGTAGCGTGAATCTCTGCCAGGATCGACAGCGCGATCGACTCGGGCGAGTCTGCGCCGATGTCGAGTCCGGCAGGGCCATGCAGCCGGCCATCGAGCGCCCCGGCGGCGTCGCCCAGTTTGCGCAGCAGCCGGTCCCGGCGCCCGACGGGTCCCAGCAGTCCTATATAAGGCACTGGACTGGCAGCTAGCGCGGCCAGGTAGCTCTGGTCCGTGGCCAGGTGATGGCTCATGACGAGCGCCGCGGCGAAGGTTGCGAGCGGCACCTGGTCGGCGAGCTCTGCCGCCGGAGAACACACTCGCGAGTCGGCGACGGCGAAGGCGGGCCGCTCGAGAGATGCCGGCCGGTGATCCACCAGGGTGATGCGCCAGCCCAGTGTGTCTGCCAGGGTCACGACGGGTACGGCGTCCGGTCCGGCGCCCAGCACCAGCAGGCGGGGCAGGGGCCGGAGTGGCGTGTACAGGACGTCGGCTGCCGCGAGATCGGGCCGGCCGAAGGTTCCGTCCACGCTGATCAGCGTCGTGCCCGTCCGGAGGTCACCGTGGTCTGCCAGGACCAGGGCGCAGCCAGCCGTGACGTCGCCGCGGAAGACGTTCGCGAGAGTCGCAAAGGGCTCAAACCCGTCCGCCGGGGACAGGCGCTGGAGCAGGATCCGCAGCAGTCCGTCGCAGCCGATGCCGAGACCGAACAGCTCGTCGGCTTCCCCACGCAGATCGTAGGTGATTATCCGGGCATCGCCCGAGGCGATCACCTGCTGGGCATGCGCCGCCAGATCGCCTTCCAGGCAGCCACCACTGACCAGGCCCTGGTAATCTCCCGAGTCGGTGATGAGGATGCGATGGCCCGGCTTGGTGTAGGTGGAGCCGGCAGTGCTGACGACAGTGGCGAGGGCGAGCGTCCGGCCCTCCCGGTGCCACTCGTCGAAGCGCTGCAGGAGCGCCTTGTCGCTCATGATGTGCCGCTCATGCGTCTGCCGCTATCCGCAGCACCACCTTGCCCCGTGTCTCGTTTGCTTCGAGGATGCGGTGGGCTTGGACTGCCGACGTGAGCGGCAGCACATGCTGGATCACGGGTACGATCGCCCGTTGCTCCAGGAGCGGCCATACCGCTGCCTGAAGTGCCCGGGCAATGCGGCCTTTTTCCTCGATGGGGCGATTGCGCAGTGTCGAGCCGGTCAGCGTCAGGCGCTTGATGAAGAGCTGGCCCAGGTTGATCTCGGCCTTTGCGCCGCCCAAGGCGGCGATACAGACCAGCCGCCCGTCTTCCCGCAGCAGCCGGATGTTGTCGGCGAGGTAGGGCGCGCCGACCATGTCGAGGATCACGTCCACGCCACGCTTGTCGGTGGCCTCCAGAAGCACGCCGAGGAATTTCTCGGTCCGGTAGTTCACCGCTCGCTCCGCGCCGAGCTCGACGCACAGCGCGCATTTCTCGTCGCTGCCGGCCGTCGCGTACACGCGGGTGCCAAACGCCACACCCAGCTGGATCGCCGCGGTGCCGATGCCGCTCGCACCGCCGTGGACCAGCAGCGCTTCACCCCGCTGCAGCCGGCCTCGTTCAAAGACGTTGGTCCAGACCGTGAAGAAGGTCTCCGGAATGGCGGCGGCCTCGATCAGGCTGAGCGCTGCCGGCACCGGCAGGCACTGCACTGCGGGTGCCACGCAATACTCCGCATAGCCACCACCTGCCACGAGCGCGCACACCCGTTCACCCAGGGCTGGCGCCGATACCCCGGGCGCGACGGCAACCACGGTGCCGGCAACTTCCAGACCCGGCAGATCGGAGACGCCCGGGGGCGGTGGATAGCTGCCCGCCCGCTGCAGACAGTCCGGCCGGTTCACCCCGGCCGCTGCAACGCGGATCAGGACCTCCCCGTCGGCCGGCACCGGCACGGGGCGGGCGCAGACGCGCAGCACCTCCGGCGGGCCGGGCTGTGGAATTTCGACGGCCTGCATCGAGGTGGGCATCGCCGAAGTATATCGGGATGAGCGATGTCAATGCCCAGGTTGAACCGTCTGCTACCATCGGTCCATGCCCGAAAAGGTCATCCAGTTTCAGCGTAAGGACGAGCCGCTGGTCATGCTCCCGGTGATGCCTCCGGTAATTACAGACCGGCTGCAACGGCCGCTGCGTGACCTGCGCATCTCGGTCATGGACCGGTGCAACTTCCGCTGTCCCTACTGCATGCCCGAGGACAAGTACCACCCGGACTTCGAGTTCCTGAAGAGCAGCGAGCGCTTGTCCTTCGACGAGATCCTGCGCCTGGCACACATTTTCTCCGGGCTCGGTGTGTGCAAGTTGCGCATCACGGGCGGCGAGCCGCTGCTCCGGCCAAACATCGCCGAACTGGTCGGCGACCTGTCACGGGTGCCAGGCATCGACGACATCGCGCTCACCACCAACGGCATCCTGCTGGCCCAGCACGCGGCGGCGCTGAAGGCGGCGGGCCTCTCGCGTGTTACCGTCAGCCTCGACTCGCTCGATGACGCCGTCTTCCTGCAGATGAGTGGTGGCCGGGGCAGTAAGGCGCAGGTACTCGAAGGCATCAATGAGGCCATCACGGCCGGACTCACTCCGATAAAGGTGAATGCCGTCGTCAAGCGCGGGGTAAACGAGCACACCGTCGTGGACCTGGTGGAGCACTTCCGGGGGACCGGCGTGATCGTGCGCTTCATCGAGTACATGGACGTGGGCACCATCAACCACTGGCAGGTCGGCGACACGGTGCCTTCGCGCGAGCTGCTGGCTAAGCTCGCGGCCCGCTGGCCGCTGACGGCAGTCGAAGCGAATTACCACGGTGAGGTTGCGGAGCGCTACCGCTTCAACGACGGCGGCGGGGAAGTGGGCTTCATATCGTCCGTGTCTGAGCCCTTCTGNNCTTCTGTGGCTCCTGCATCCGTGGCCGCCTGTCCTCGGATGGCCAGCTCTACACCTGCCTGTTCGCCTTCCGCGGCACGGACCTCAAGGGTCCGCTGCGTGCCGGTCTCGACGACGACCAGCTCCGCGCACTGATCACGGGCGTGTGGAGCCGCCGCGAGGACCGGTACAGCGAACTGCGCGCTAGTAAACCCGCCGCCGACAAGGTGGAGATGTACTACATCGGTGGCTGAGTCATGCCCGTTGTAGGAGCGCCTTCAGGCGCGACCCTCTGGCAGCCCGATGCGGCACGCCTCCGCCGCGCTCACCTGACGCGCTTTATCGACCGGGTCCGCACCCGCTTCAACCTCCCGGTTCCCGACTATGCAAGCCTGCACCACTGGTCTGTCGCATCGCCGGTGGAGTTCTGGGGCGAGCTGGCCACCTTCTGCGACCTCCGCTGGCGCCGCGCTCCCGATGCGGTACTGGAGCACGGCGACCGGATGCCCGGCGCGCGCTGGTTCCCCGGCGCCACGCTCAACTTCGCCGAGAACCTCCTGCGCTTTCGCGACGACCACCCGGCGCTGATCTGGCGCGATGAGACCGGACAGCGCGGCGAGCTGAGCGACCGCGAGTTGTACGAGCAAACCGCGCGTGCCGCAGCGGGGCTGCGCCGGCTCGGTGTCGGTCGGGGCGACCGGGTGGCGGCGTTCCTGCCGAACGGTCCCGAGGCCGTGATTGGCATGCTGGCCACCACGAGCCTCGGCGCAATCTGGTCGTCCTGCTCGCCGGATTTCGGTGCGGCCAGCGTGCTCGACCGGTTTGGGCAAATCGTGCCGAAGGTGCTCATCGCCACGGCCGGGTACTGGTATGCGGGGAAGCGCATCGATACCAAGGGCACTGTGCGGGAGCTGGCGAGGCAGTTGCCGGGGCTGGCCGCTGTGGTGGGAGTCGGTGACCTGCCGGAAAGCATCAGCTGGCAGGACCTCACTGCCGAGATGGCGCCACTCGAGTTCGTGGCCACACCTTTTGATCACCCCGTCTACATCCTCTACTCGTCGGGCACCACGGGCCCGCCAAAGGGCATCGTGCACGGGGCCGGCGGCACGCTGCTGCAGCACCTGAAGGAACACCTGCTGCATGTGGACCTGCACCGGACAGACCGGCTGTTCTACTTCACGACCTGCGGCTGGATGATGTGGAACTGGCTCGTCAGCGGCCTCGCGAGCGGGGCCACGCTGGTGCTGTACGATGGCTCGCCGACGCACCTGGACTACGGCACGCTCTGGCGGCTGGTGGATGAGGAGGGGATCACGGTCTTCGGCACGAGTGCGCGCTACCTGGCGGGTCTTGCGAAGAGTGGCGCGCGGCCCCGGGACACCTGCCGCCTGATGACACTCCGCACGATTCTGTCCACCGGTTCACCGCTGGCGGCCGAGACCTTCGATGCGGTGTACGACATTGTGAAGACCGACGTGCAGCTGGCCTCGATCTCCGGCGGCACTGATATCTGCGGGTGCTTTGCGCTGGGCAACCCGCTGCTGCCCGTGCGGCGCGGGGAGCTGCAGTGCGTGGCACTCGGCCTGGCGGTGGAGATCTTCGACGTAAACGGCAAGCCGCTGCCCCAGGGCCGGGGCGAGCTCGTCTGCACCCGGCCGTTCCCGTCCCAGCCTGTCGGGTTCTGGGCGGATGCGGACGGGGAAAAATACCGCCGCGCCTACTTCGCGCGCTTTCCCGGCCTGTGGGCTCACGGCGACTACGCGGAGCACACGCCGTCGGGTGGCCTCATCATTCACGGCCGCTCGGACGCCGTGCTGAATCCGGGTGGCGTGCGCATCGGGACGGCGGAGTTGTACCGCGCCGTTGAAACCGTGCCGGAAGTGCTGGAGAGCCTGGCGATAGGGCAGCGGTGGGCGGGGGACGAACGGATCGTGCTGTTTGTCGTGCTGGCGGTTGGGCAGCAGCTGGATGCGGCACTTACTGAGCGGATCCGGAGTACCGTGCGCAGCGTGCTGTCGCCGCGGCATGTGCCGGCAAAAGTGCTGCAGGTTTCCGACCTGCCCCGGACCCGCAGCGGCAAACTGACCGAGCTGGCGGTGCGTGCCGTCGTGCACGGCGAGCAGCCGGGCAACGCGGAGGCGCTGGCCAATCCGGAAGTCCTCGCGTATTTCCGGGATAGGCCGGAGTTGCAGGTTCCGTAGGAGCGCCTTCAGGCGCGACCCGTCAATTCCCTACGAGGCCCACCCCAACCATACTTCCAGCTGACGATCGCCGGGGCTTGCCTGTTATCCTCGTTTTGGCTCGTGAATCGTCTGGTCTGGTGCTTACCGCATAGTCACTTTGGCAGGGACGTTATGCGACACTTTCGACGTAGAAACTGTATTTCGATGCGACGGGAAGCAGGACATGGCTACGACGACGCGCTGGCTGATTCAGAGGTCACGAGAGACTGTCATGCAAATCGTGGAGAACCAGGAAAAGTACCTGCCGGACTTCATTCGCCTCAACGAAGAGTGGATTAGTCGATATTTCGAAATTGAAGACGCGGATCGCGTTCTGGCCGCCTATCCGATGAAAGTCATTGAGGATGGCGGTTACATCTTCAGTCTGGTCATGGGTGACGACGTTATTGGTGTTTGCGCGTTGTTCAATGAGGGCAACGGCGTCTATGAACTGGCGAAAATGGCCGTGTCGGCAGCCCATCAGGGCCGGGGTTATGGCCATCTGCTGATGCAGGCCACCCTGTCGAAGCTGGAAGCGCTTGAAGCCAGGAAGGTCTATCTGATCTCGAATACCCGACTGGACGCCGCCCTGACCCTGTACCGGAAACACGGCTTCAGGACGGTATCGGAAGGGCAGCACCCGAAGTATTCACGGGCTAATATCGTCATGGAGCGTCAACTCCTCTGATAATCGGTCGTCCCTACTGACAGGAATCCCAGGTCATGCGCGCACTCATCGCCTCGCTGCTCCTCATCCTTGGCACAGCCTACGCGGAAGACACGCCGTTCCGTCTCGTCAGCCCCGACCTGATCCCCGGTTCGGCCATTGCCACCGCCCAAGTCTACAACGGCTTCGGCTGCACCGGCGGCAACGTCTCGCCCGCTCTGAGCTGGCGGAACCCGCCAGCCGGCACGAAGAGCTTCGCGCTGCTCATGCACGATCCCGACGCGCCGACCGGCAGTGGCTGGTGGCACTGGGTCGTGTGGAATATCCCGGCTAACCTGATGTCGCTACCCGCTCGCGCCGGGGATCCGGCGTCGGGTCTGCTGCCGGCCGGCGTCATGCAGGGCAACACCGATTTCGGCACGCCGGGCTATGGCGGTCCCTGCCCGCCGCCCGGGTCCGGACCCCACCACTACCACTTCCGCCTGTATGCGCTGCAGGTGGAGAAGCTCGACCTGCCGGCCAATGCCACGGCGGCCTTTGTGGGCTACAACGTCATGGCCAACTCGCTGGGAACGGCGGAGCTGATGTCGACCTACTCGAGGTAGGAGCGCCTTCAGGCGCGACCGGTACGTGTCATGGCTGAAGCCGCTCCTGCAAGTGTGGGGCTGGTCACGGCGCGCGGACGTGTGATGTCGGACCCTGTCGCTCGGGCAATTGGACTGGAGTGGGTCGATGGGGCACAGATTCGCAACGCTGGCGGCGCCGCTGCTGCTTGGGTTCGCAATGCCGGCGCAGGCCGGCGAC
>CXWL01001826.1_pt1 | contig 11434 bp, 13 predicted proteins | sample 590931 | NCBI WGS metagenome assembly CXWL01 (sample SAMEA3498368, study PRJEB10139) | groundwater metagenome | biome: water well; material: biofilm material | place: Germany | collected 2015-04-27 | reverse complement strand
GAATGAAGTGAAATGACGGACAAACAAGATGGGACCAACATGATCAGGTTTATGCTGTTTCATCGCTACTACGGCGCGGACTATAGGCCACCAATTCGGACATGTCAAGAGGCATAATCGTGAGTAATTTAGCATTGATTGAGGCATTATAGAAGGATTGTCCCCGCCAATAAAAACACTCAGGACTCCTGTACTGCGGCAACGATATATGGTGCCCAGAGGGAGGGTTGAACTCCCACTCTCTTACGAGAACCGGATTTTGAGTCCGGCGCGTCTGCCAGTTCCGCCATCCGGGCATAGACCATATGCATACACAAGGAAAACGCCGCACATTCTTAACACGAAGCCATGTGCGGGTCAATCAATCTCCCCTCTTTTCTTACAGATGAACGCAGTGCTACACTAACTACTCACCCACTTCATACATATGTGCAGGAGGATCTTTAGATTATGGCAGACGTTCAGTGCGTCACGTGCGGACAGGCGGGAGAAGCCATCACCGACACCCTCTTTATGGGAAAGCTCGAAACCGAGATCAAAGCTAAGGTCTGCAAACCCTGCTGGAAAAAATGGGAAGGCATGCGGGTCATGGTCATCAACGAGTATCAGGTCAACCTGGGCGAGGAAAGCGGCAGAGAACTCGTCAAAAAGCAGATGAAAGCGTTCCTGAAGCTCGGCGAACAAATTGACACCGCAAAGATCGACCAAAACTTTCGCCCGCAAGCCTAAGCCTCACGGCCACTCAGCAGACTCCGGCGCCTCCCCTTTGTCGATGATGGCGAATTTCACCTGATTTTCTCCAGCGATCTCGCAGGCTTCGTTGACAGGCTTGTTTCGAAAGTGCTAAATTGTTCCCTTCTTGATCCATCCATGTGGATGATCAGCATTTCCTCACGACCTTAAAAAGGCGAGGAAGAGGAACGGGTTTGTCGTGATTACACAGATGCATATCAAGGGGCTGATGTTTGACCCCTACAATAACGCCTATATCGTGGTGCTACGCGACGAAGAACATTCCGACATGCTCCCCATTTGGGTCGGAAAATCAGAAGCCGGTGCGATCAGCATGGCGATGGAAAATGTCACGCCTCCCCGGCCGATGACGCACGACTTCATGAAGTCGTTTCTCGATGCCTATAATGCGAAAGTCATTAGTGTGGTCATTACGGATCTGTCTGAGCATACCTATTTTGCGAAGATTCACTTGATGTACGAAGACTCAGAATATACCGTCGATGCCAGACCCAGCGATGCGATTGCACTCGCCCTTCGGTCCAATGCGCCGGTATTTGCCAATGATACCGTCATTACGAAACAAAGCTCCGAGGAACTTGAACAGTGGCTGGAAAACCTTAAGCCGGAAGATTTCGGCAAACTGGACTCCTGATTCAAGGACACTCGACATGAGCACCATCGATTCATCCAAAGAGCAAAGCCTGATCGAATACCGGGTAGACCGCATTCTCGAAGAGGCCAATACCGACACCAGAATCGTCGTATTGGCAAGACAGGACGGCTCCCTCGACACATTCCCGATCTGGGTCGGGGCTGCAGAAGGTAATGCCATTAAACTCGCGCTCGATGCCATGATCACGCCGCGCCCTATGAGCCATGACTTGATCAAGAGTTTCGCGGAACACTTGAGCGTCACGATTCAGCGTGTCGTCATTGCCGACGTGAAAAGCAGCACCTATTATGCGACCGTCTATGTCGCCAACAAAGGCGTGGAGCGGACGATCGACGCCAGGCCCAGCGATGCGATTTCTCTGGCGTTGCGAGCTCATTGCCCAATCTACATCACCCAGGACGTATTGACCAGGCGGAGCACCACCAATCTCGACGCCTGGCTGGCAAAACTCGAATCGAAGAATATTGGCACACCGGAAGTACAGGAAACCTGATTCACTCGTTAGCGAAGGAGCACGAAAACACAATGTTGACCTACCAACAAAAGCCTTTAGACGTACAAGAGAAGTGGTATCTCGTGGATGCAGAAGGGAAAACACTGGGCCGCCTGGCAGCCCGCGTGGCAGGAATGTTACGCGGCAAACACCGGCCGACCTTTACCCCCAATGTCGACATGGGCGACCATATCGTGATCGTGAACGCCGAGAAGATCCACCTGACCGGCGACAAGATGACCACGAAGCTCTATCGTCACCATACCGGGTTCCCGGGCGGACTCAAGACCGAATCGGCGCAGCATGTCTTCCGAAAAGACCCCACGATCCTCTTGACCAAAGCGATCGAAGGCATGTTGCCGAAGACCCCATTGGGAAATGGCATGGCCAAGAAACTCCGCGTCTATGTCGGACCCGTTCATCCGCACCAGGCCCAAGGACCGGAACCTATTACACTGTAATCAATCATCACCGAGAGTGAAGAAGGAGACGTTGTAGCATGGCAGCAGTAACTCAATATGCAACCGGACGACGCAAGTGCGCAGTCGCCAGGGCCTGGGTCACCGGGACGGCAGGCGACATTACGATCAACGATCAACCGATTGAGAAGGCATTCCCACGACTGACCTTGCGGCAGATCATTCAGTTCCCGCTCGAAATCGGCGGGGTCGTCGGACAGTATTCGATTAAAGCCACGGTACATGGCGGCGGAGAAGTCGGACAAGCCGGCGCCCTCCGTCATGCAATCGCACGTGCGTTAGTGGTGCTGAATCTCCCCCTCCGTACGCCTCTGAAGAAGGAAGGCTTACTGACACGCGACTCGCGCGTCAAAGAGCGGAAGAAGTACGGACAGAAGGGCGCGAGAAAGAAGTTCCAGTACTCGAAGCGATAAACATCGGAGCCACAGTCAGAAAAAGGGAAGGCTCCATGCCTTCCCTTTTTTTGTGTCTGTGGAGTGCGCCGTAGGTGAGGGCGATGAAAAAGATACGCGTCGCAATTGCAGGAGCCAGTGGATATGCCGGAGCGGAGCTCGTCCGCCTGGCAGCCCTCCACCCGTATTTCGAGCTGCACGCCGTCACATCGGAAAAATCCGCGGGAACCCCCGTGGCCTCCGTCTTCCCCAGTCTGACAGGGCTCGTATCTCTTTCATTTCAAGCGCTCTCGCCCGAGGCCTTAGCAGATCAGGTCGACGCAGTCTTTTTAGCACTTCCTCATACCAAGTCATTGGAGCCAGTCTCCGCCTGTCTTCAAACAGGCAAACTGGTGGTCGACCTCAGCGCCGACTATCGCCTGAAAGATTCCGCCGTCTATGAGCATTGGTATCGCACGCCGCATACCTATGCGGGCCTCCTGAAGGATGCGGTCTACGGACTTCCTGAATTACACCGTGCCGCCATCGCCAAAACCAAATTGGTGGCCTCTCCAGGCTGTTACCCGACTGCCGCTATTCTGCAGTTGGCCCCACTCTTCGCCCACGACCTCGTGCAACCGAACACCGTGGTCATCGATGCGAAATCTGGCATTTCAGGCGCAGGGCGAAGCCCAGCTCTCCCCTATCACTTTCCAGAAGCCCACGAATCTCTAGAGCCCTACAAGATCGGGCAGCATCGCCACATCCCAGAGATCGAACAGGAACTCGGTGGATTACTTCAACGGGCCTCGTCGTCGGCTGGAGTAAGGGGGACACAGCCGATCGTGACTTTCACTCCGCACCTCGTCCCGATGAACCGCGGTATCTTGAGCACCGCCTACTGCAAACTGAAGAGCCCGATGGCACTGGACGACCTGCGGATGCTGTATCGAGACTTTTATAAGGGCGAGCGATTCGTCAGAGTCCAGGAGGACATCATGCCGAATCCGCGCTACATCAAAGGCTCCAACTATTGCGACATCGGCATCTATCTCGATCCCCGTTCCGGTTCAGTCATTACGGTGGCCGCGCTCGATAATCTGGTGAAGGGCGCCGCAGGCCAAGCCATTCAGGCGATGAATCTCATGTCGGGCTTCCCAGAGGAAACAGGATTGACGGCTCCCGCAGCCTATCCCTAACGCATACAGACCAGGACGGCTCTTTCACCATGACAACCAAGAAGACATCAACCGCATCTCCGAGACGCGGAATCACCGCGCCACAGGGATTCCGCGCTGCCGGCATCCATTGCGGGATCAAGAAGCCTGGCCTACTCGATCTCGCGCTGGTCGTCTCAGAACAAAGCGGCCCCATTGCCGGTGTCTTCACGCTGAATCAGGTGGTCGCAGCACCGGTCGTCGTCGATCGCCTCCACTTACGCAAAGGAGTCGGGCGAGCCATTCTTGTCAACAGTGGTAACGCCAACGCCTGTACCGGCGCCAAGGGATTGGCTGCCGCAAAAAAAACCGCGACCCTGGTCGCACGACACGTAGGAGTCCCCTCGCACCAGGTCTTCATCGGATCGACCGGCGTGATCGGCCGTGTCTTGCCGCTCAATCGAATCATGAAAGGAATCCCGAACGTATTCGGCCAGCTCAGCGATCGTGGAGGCCCAGACGCAGCACGAGCGATCATGACGACCGACCTCCGCCCGAAATCCATCGTCCTGCAAGACACCATCGGAGGCCGTTTGATTACCATCGGCGGGATGGCCAAGGGCTCTGGCATGATCCATCCCAATATGGCCACGATGCTGGGCTATTTCACCACGGATGCCTCGATCACGAGGAGCGCCCTCCAACGAGCCCTCACGCTGGCGGCCAACGAGTCATTTAATTGCATCTCGGTCGATGGAGACACGAGCACGAACGATACCGTCCTTTGCTTGGCGAACGGCATGGCGGAGAACCGCACCATCAAGGAAGGCACCCCCGCCTTTCGCCGGTTCCTGCAACTCCTGACAGAAGCCTGTCAAGCGCTGGCGCTGGCGATCTGCCGCGACGGCGAGGGAGTCACCAAAGTCGTGAAGATTGAGGTGACCGGCACAGCCACCGTGGCACAGGCCAGGCAGGTTGCCCAGACCATTGCCACCTCAAACTTGGTAAAAACAGCTCTCTTCGGAGAGGATGCCAATTGGGGCCGCGTGATGGCCGCGATCGGCCGGGCCGGAGTTCCGATTATCCCCTCGAAACTGAATGTGTGGTTTGACGAGGTTCAGATGGTCCAGAGTGGAATGGGACTCGGACTCGTTGCCGAACGCCGTATAGCGAAGGTTTTCCGTCAGAAAGAATTTACGATTTCCGTCGGGTTAGGCAACGGTCGTCACCGATCCCATATGTGGACGACCGACCTGTCGTTCGATTATGTCCGTATTAACGCAAGCTATCGATCCTAGGGCATAATTCCACCATGCCGTCTTGCAAACGCAACGTCATTATGCTAGCGTGCCAAGGCTTTAGTAGTCAGGAGACTGTCTCCTTCTCGCATAATTTCGTGCGTTGAGGAACCGTATCAAATTCATATCGGCGTCATGGACGTCGCTCGACTTGAGAATAAGGGGGCCAGTCCCCCTCATCTGCGTCAGCAGGTGCTCTGCAAGTCTTGAGGGGAGGTGAAGGCATGGGAGTGGTTTCGATCAAGGAATTGCTAGAAGCGGGTGTCCATTTCGGACACCAGACGAATCGGTGGAACCCAAAGATGAAGAAGTTCCTCTTTGGCGAACGTAACGGCATCTACATCATCGACCTTCAGCAAACATTGGCTCGGATGGAGCAGGCCTATGCCTTCGTGCGGGACACCGTTGCCGCCGGCCAGTCGGTCCTGTTTGTCGGGACCAAACGACAGGCTGCCGAGATCCTTCAAGAAGAAGCTCTGCGCGCCAACATGTTCTTCGTCAACCAGCGTTGGCTCGGCGGAATGCTCACGAACTTCCAGACGATCAGGAAGAGCATCGATAAGATGAAAAAGCTGGAGACCAAGCTCGCGGATCCCAGCCAATACGGCTTGAAGAAAAAAGAAATCATGAAGATGCAGAAAGAGATCGTCAAGCTTCAGAAGTATCTGAGCGGCATCAAAGACATGCGCGGCGTCCCCGGAGCCGTCTTCGTGCTCGACACCCGTATCGAACACCTTGCCGTGCAGGAAGCGAAGCGGCTGGAGATTCCGATGATCGCGATCCTGGACTCAAACTGCGATCCGGACCACATCACCTACCCGATTCCTGGAAACGACGACGCCATTCGCTCCATTAAGCTCATCACGTCCCTTATTGCCAACGCCTGTATTGAAGGCGCCAATATACGGGCACAGCGCGAAGAGGCGGACTTTAAACCAGCGCCTGCGGCCGGCGGAAAACCAGCAGCCATGAGCCTCGCAAGCACGCCGGCCTCATAACGTCCGGCATAGCATAGGTCAACTACGGCACTCACTGTTTACTGAAAAGGACCGTCACGTATGGCTGGATCAAGTCAGCTTGTCAAAGAACTGAGAGAAAAGACCGGTGCCGGTTTCCTCGACTGCCAGAAAGCACTCACCGAGAACGGCGACGATATCGAGAAAGCCGTGGACTACCTGCGGCAAAAGGGCTTGGCTGCGGCACTCAAAAAGTCAGGCCGTGAGACCAACCAGGGACTCATCCACTCGTATATCCACATGGGTGGAAAAATCGGCGTGCTCATCGAAGTCAATTGCGAAACCGACTTCGTGGCCCGGAACGAAGAGTTTAAATCCTTCGTCAACGACTTGGCCCTCCAGGTGGCTGCCGGGAAGCCCTCCTACGTTAAACGGGAAGATATTCCCGCCGAGCTGATCGCAAAAGAGCGATCGATTTATGAGGGACAGGCCAAAGAAATGGGCAAGCCCCCGGCGGCTTGGCCGAAAATCGTCGAAGGCAAACTGGAGAAGTTCTTCCAGGAGAGTTGTCTCATCGAACAAACCTTCGTCAAAGACACCGCCGTCACGATCAAAGATCTTCTGGCCTTGAAGATCTCCAAAATCGGCGAGAACATGAACATCCGCCGCTTCACCCGGTATCAATTAGGCGAAGCATGAGCTCTGCCAACTATCGGCGCATCCTCCTCAAAGTCAGCGGAGAGATGTTGGCCGGTGAGCAGGGCTACGGCATCCAACCTTCCATCCTTGAAGGTCTTGCCACGGAAATTGCCTCCGTCGTGGCCCTCGACATCGAAGTCGCGGTGGTCATCGGCGGCGGCAATATCTTCCGCGGTATTGCCGCCAGCGCATCGGGCATGGAACGGGCCTCTGCCGACTACATGGGGATGCTCGCAACCGTCCTCAATGCCTTGGCCCTGCAAAATGCACTCGAGCGCATCGGCATCATGACGCGCGTCCAATCGGCGATCGAAATGCGTCAGTTGGCAGAGGGCTATATCCGCCGCCGGGCCATTCGCCACCTTGAGAAAAAACGTGTCGTCATCTTTGCCGGTGGCACGGGCAATCCCTACTTCTCGACCGATACAGCCGCCGCGCTCAGAGCGATGGAAATCGGGGCGCAGGTCATCATGAAGGGAACCAAGGTCGACGGCATTTACGATGCCGATCCCGTGAAGAATCCCACGGCCACAAAGTATCAGACCATTTCCTTTCTCGCGATTTTGAATCAGAACTTGAAAGTCATGGACGCGACGGCCATCAGCCTCTGCATGGACAACAATCTACCGCTGATCGTGTTCAACCTGAAGGAACAAGGCAACTTCAAACGCGTCGCCACTGGCGAAGCGATCGGAACAGTTGTCACGCCCGATCGCCGCTAATATTCCAGGGAGTCTCGCATGTCGAATCCTGCTGCTATCCACCAAAAAGTCATGGAAAAGATGGAGTCCGCACTGGAATATCTGAAGCGCGACTTGGCTGGACTCAGGACAGGACGAGCTTCCGTGGCTCTCTTCGACGGTGTCCGTGTCGACTACTACGGCACCATGACCCCGCTGAAGCAGGTGGCCAACATTTCAACTCCCGAAGCGCGCCTCATCACGATCCAACCGTGGGAACCAAACCTGATCAAGGAAATCGAAAAAGCCCTGGCCGGATCGAACCTCGGCGTGACCCCGTCAAACGACGGAAAAATCATTCGCATTCCCCTTCCTCCGCTCACCGAAGAGCGCCGCAAGGAACTCGGAAAGGTCTGCAAAAAGCACGGTGAAGACACCAAAGTCGTGGTGCGAGGGTTTCGTCGAGATGGCAACGAAGAGTTGAAGAAACTGCAAAAGGATGCCAAGTTGACAGAAGACGATTTGCGAAAAGCCGAAGCCGACACCCAAAAGCTGACCGACCAATACATTCAAAAGGTCGACGACGTGGTGAAGAAAAAAGAACAAGAAATCATGGAAGTGTGACTGCGGCTTCGACCTTGTTACCCACCTACGCCACCGTCAATCTCTCGGCACTCGCCCACAATCTCTCGTGTATCCAAGGCTATCTCTCTCCCGGCTGCAAAGTCATGGCCATCGTCAAGGCCAACGCCTATGGGCATGGAGCCGTTGAGATTGCTCACGCCCTTGTACGCAAGGGTATCGGACGGTTTGCCGTCGCCTCGCTTGAGGAGGGGATCACACTCCGTCAAGCCGGCCTCTCGACTCCCATCGTCGTGCTGGGAGCACTCTTCGACCAGCAACTGGCAGACCTGGTCGCGCACCGGCTGACCCCAGTCATCAGCAATGGATTGATCCTGCCTGCCTTGGCACAAGCAGCCAATTCGCAGCCATCCCCCTACCCGATTCACCTCAAGATCGAAACCGGCATGGGGCGGTTGGGGTTTTCGCCGGAAGAATTGCGCCCGCTCCTCGATAACCCTCTCTTGCGTGGTGCGCTTCACGTCGAGGGCTTGATGACACATCTTGCCGACGCAGACGGAACGGATACCGCCTTCACGGAGCGACAGATTGGCATATTTCAGGCCATCCTGGAACAGGTCCGGCGGCGCGGACTTGCCCTCCCGCTGGTACATACGGCCAACAGTGCCGCCATCGTCCGGTTTCCCGAATCTCACTACTCACTCGTGCGCCCCGGCATCATGCTCTACGGGTACCATACCCTGCCCGTGCCCGCACCAAACCTTCAACCGGTCCTTTCACTGCGTACCACCATCGCCCACATACGGACCATTCCACGGGGCGGAACGGTCAGTTACAACAGGACATTTACCGCGACTAGACCGACGCGGATCGCGGTACTGCCCATCGGCTATGCCGACGGTTATAGCCGACGCCTCTCTAACCGCGGATCGGTGCTGATTCAGGGTTGTCGTGCCCCAATTGTCGGGCTGGTCTGTATGGACATGACCATGGTGGATGTCACAAACATCCCACCGGTAGAAGTTGGCGAGACCGTCACGTTGATCGGGCAGCAAGGTGGGGCAGCCATCTGGGCAGATGAAGTTGCTGACTGGATCGGCACGATCCCCTACGAAGTCCTCTGCGGGATCGGTTCCCGCGTCCCCCGCCTCTACGAATCCACTGTGCGAGACTAGCGGGAAAAGCGCGACAAGCGAGGCGCGTTAGAGATCAATTGGTCTACATCGCGCCTTTCTCGCCCCTCCCACCCATCGCGCGTCCTCGTTAGTAGATCATTCGAATCGAGACACTTCCGGTGTGCAGTGTCGTACGATAGGTTCCGTTGACGGTCGGGTTGCGATTGCCCAGCACCGTGCGGTCCTCATAGAACGCCGCTTGGTAGGAGAGATCGAGTCCAATCGCCTTCGGCTTCAGCGATCCTACACCGAAATCTCCACATCGCATCAGCCCCAAAAACGATCCCTGCTCCTTGCAGATGAATCCCACCCCTCCGCCCACGATATGGAGGTCCGAAGAGGGAAGCCCGGGATCGTAGGTCAAATCAGGCATCTGCTGTTGTTGGTTGGTATAGCCGGCCCGTAGCGCCATCTCCCAGCTTGGAAGGGATTCTAGCGCCAGCCACTTGTATTCGGTGCCGAGCATCACAGCATAGGTACTCTTCCAATTCTGCGGCTGCGGGATCGTCGCACCGTTCGCCAAAGTCACATCGAGATTTCGAACAGATTTCCATCCCACGTAGTCGACGTCCATCTCCAACTTCCATTCCCGTTCTGGCGTGCGAACCGGCCACAGGGCAATGGCGCCGGTAATCACTTGCGGCAAGACCAAGGTCGCCTTGGCATCCGAAACCTTGGCGCCATTCGCCAACAAGGCTCCGCTCAAATGAAGCGTGGCCTGACTGCGATAGACAATGCCGATGTTCGCCACCGGTTTCCCGTCGGCATTACGCAGCGCCGTATACAAGAGACTGGCATTGAACCCGGCTGCGGTGTCTTTGCCGGACAGCTCTACCTTCGACCCTGCTGGAATCCCCAGTCCCCCTGGCCACACCGACTGTTTTTCAACCTGCCCCTCGCCGACGAGTCCACTGAACGTATAGATATCCGCACCCAGCCCGAGTGAGAGGTTTTCCGTTGCCTTGTAGGCCAGAGTCGGTTTGATATCCAGAAGCGGCAGTGTGTTGAACGTGGTGGCGGTCCTGAACGGCCCATCGTTCGGCCAGCGGGTGAGCGAGCCAAATGGAACCGTCAGACCGATCCCGGCCGTGAGATCGCCCAGAGCCGTCACCCCGAGATCCTTCAAATTCGCCGTGAGGAAGGTGTGCCCGGGAGGAGGCCAGGCGGCACTTCCATTCCGGTCCCCACGAGCAGTCACCCCTGTCAGGCTGGTAAAGTTCGTCGATCCACCCGAGATGAGGGCCCCCGCCATAAGCTGAACGCCCTGTAGTTGAGTCATCCCTGCGGGATTGTAATGTACCGCTGACGGGTCGTCAGCTTGGGCTGCATAGGCATTGCTCATCGCCGACGCAGCGGTTCCCTGGCCTTGAATGCGCGGCACCTGCGCCGACGCCTCCCACGGCAGGCCACCCCAACAGATCCCTACGAAGAACAGTGCGGATCCCCACATCCAACGCACTGATCCTAACCTGCTCCATCCCCAGCCCCATCCTCTTCTCACTATCGTCCTCCCTCTTCTCTCACTCACCTGGTGCAATCGGCTCCACCGAAGACTCCGGCGACCTCCGCTCCGACGGCCTGAACCAGCAATCGGCGATCCGTTCGAGCTCATCGATATCGAACGGCTTCAGCACATAGGCCTGCGCCCCCATACCGATCGCACGAATGGCCAATTCCTTGGACCCTGACGCTGTCACCATCACAATGGGAATCCGCTGATCCCATCGCCGAATCTGCCGCAGCACATCCATCCCGTCCATAGAGGGAATGCCGATATCCAGGATCATGCCCTCGAAGGTCTCGGCCCGGACGGCTTCCAAAGCTCGGACTCCATCCACTTCCAGTTGGACACGATAGCCCCTCGCTCGCAAACGATCCTGCAAGAGCTGCCGAATATCCAGATCATCCTCAACAATCAAAATGCGCGGCGCTTCTGCGGATGCGCCAGCCAGCGGCGCGGCCATGGCTGGAAGTAACGGAATGGTGAACGAGAGTTCCGCACCCTGCCCCGGTTCACTCTTCGCAACGATCGTCCCACCCTGTAACTCCACCAACGTCCGCACAATCGACAAACCCAAGCCCAGCCCTTTCGTACCGCTCCGGGCCTGCTTCACGCGAAAGAATGGATCGAAAATC
>CXWL01016875.1_pt1 | contig 11436 bp, 9 predicted proteins | sample 590931 | NCBI WGS metagenome assembly CXWL01 (sample SAMEA3498368, study PRJEB10139) | groundwater metagenome | biome: water well; material: biofilm material | place: Germany | collected 2015-04-27 | reverse complement strand
CAGCAATCGTCTTTAAAGTCTCTTCGGCTTTATCTGTCTGCTTTTGCGTTAGTTGTAGCTCAGCCAGCATGAATCGCAAGTCATACTGGTCCGGATTTTGTTCAATCATCGGTTGCAACTCAGCGACGGCTTTTTCCGGGCTTCGCTTGGCGACCAGAAAGCTGATCAATGTGGATTTGGCGGCAATGGTGTCTCCCAGGTCTTTGGCAGCCTGGCGATAAACGTTTTCTGCATCATCCAGCCGGTTTTCAACTATCAAAAATGTTGCCAGACGTTTGCGATGTTCAAGTTGTTTAGGCTCGATTGTTATCAGTNNAAGACACCTGCCATTAGCAGCATGCCTTCAACATGACTCGCATCAATAGCCTTGACTTCATTGACCATTTTTTCTGCTTCATCCAGTTTTTTGAATAACAAATAGATCTGACCCATCCGTACCCTTGACATCAGGTGTTTAGAATCTTCGGTAGTGACCGCCAGGTATTGACTGACGGCAGGCTGGATTTCACCCAGCTTGCTCAGCGTTTCGGCCATTTGATAACGGGCTTCTGCATCTTTTGGGTCAATTTGCAGCACGTTTTTAAATGAAAGCTGGGCTTTTTCGTAATCGCCCGTTTCAAATAATTGTTTTCCCTCTTTCATATACTTGGCCTTTCTTTCGGCCGAACCGCCGCAGGCCGCCAACAGGCCAATCAGAACAACAACAAACAATTTTTTTAATACGGGTACCGCTGATATCATGGATAAATCCTGCTTATCTTAAAATGAAATGAATAAATGTAACGGGGGCTGGGCATTTATGCCTAAAGCATCAGTGCATGGATCAGGTATGGCATTTGATAGAGAAACCATCGGTAATAGCCGGTCTTTAGCTGTCAACGGATCAGCAAGTCAGTACCAAACAGTTCCACCATCAGATGCCGATATTGTTCAGCCTTGGCAATTTGCATGTGTTCTAACGGATTGAAATTATCAGTCAGAATCACGCCTTTGGCATTATCCAATGGAATTTGTCTGGTCTTTAACCAGGCAGCCTGATCAGGCAATAATGATTTGGAATTCAGGTCAATCGGTTGATTGGCTGCAAGAAAAATATAGTCATTGAAGTTTTCGCCTGGGTCGGATACAAACAGGGCCTGATGGCCGAATACCTGTTCGATGGTTTTGGAAACCGAAGCCAGCGACGCATTATGGCCGTCATCATAAAAAGCGACGAAATTGAGCGCAAGAATGCCATGTTCCGATAACAATCCGCGCAATTGCTTCAATGTTTCAACCGTCAGCAAATGCGAAGGCTCTGATCCACCGGTAAAGCAGTCATGGATGATCAGATCATAGGGTCCCTTGAGATGGCGAATCTCATAGCGGGCATCTCCGATGATCGATTGACCTGACGCGGTAAAACCAAAATAATCCCTGGCCGCTTCTGCAACTGCCGGATCGATTTCCAGCGTATCGGTAGGAATGCCATACTGTTCGTTCAAGACCTTTTCCATCAAGCCCGCGCCGAGTCCAATAATCAAAGCGCGTTTCATTTTAGGCACCAAAGCCGGCAGCACGCCGACTATATTCTGATAAGTGAGCCGATTGTCTCCTTTTGCAATTCCGGCCGCACCAATGGCCGAGGCATCTGATGTCAGCACCCGAAGATCATTGGTCTTGTGATCCATAACCCGAACCCAGCCATACAAGCTTTCCTGCTCGAACATCACTTTAAATGAGCCTTTTGAAATGCCGGCATGACCCGCTCCGGCAATTTTGGGTAACAGGCATGCACCTGCAATTGCCAGCACAATGCATGGAAGCATAGCACGGGCAACGCCCAGTTCGTTTTGTTCAAAAAACGCCACTACTACGGACAAACTCAACAGCAAAATGCCCAGGCCCATCAGGATCTCCCTCGATCCCACCAATGGAAACAGATAAAATCCCAGCACCAGTGTTCCGATCACACTGCCCAGCGTACTGACGGCATAGATTGATCCGGCGCTTGCACCGACCCCATCCAGTTGGGCCGTTGATAGTTTAATGGCAAAGGGGCCGACCATGCCCAAGAATGTCAAACTCGGTAAAAACAGAATCAACGCACTGACAAATGAGCCGGCGCGAAGCCCCAAAGGGTCCGTGATCAGCAGGACAGGCCGGGTCAACCAGGGAATCATCAGTGTTAAAAAAGCGGCCAGTGCAATGATCAACGATAAACCGGTACTTTTTGCCTGATCCGCCCACCGGCCGCCAATAAAATAGCCGATGGCCAATGCGATCATCGTGACCGAAATCAGGGATGACCAGGAGTAAAGACTGGAACCGTAAAATGGTGCGATCAGCCGAGTACCCAACAACTCAATCACCATTACACCCGCGCCGGTCAAAAATACAGTCAGAAATAGGCCAGCACGTCCGCTGAACTGGAGGGGTTTATTGTTCATGTTGATTGCCTTGTGTTACTGAAGATTAAGCCGGTTTATATAATTGGTCGCAATGCGGGGATTTGATACTCGGGTAAATGAAGTCAAACCAGAAAAAGCCCTTGTCTGGTTAAGTAATAACAATCCCGGTAAGTCTCATAGTGCTCATTAAAATGCATAGCTCCAGGTTGCCGATAAAGCCCCGTCTCTATCCAGTTGATAACCGTTATAATCGGTACCGACCGGTTGCAGCCATTCAAAACTCAGATTATTGCCGGCCAGATCGCCCGATATGACCGAAGCATTCAAGCCCAGACCGAGGTCCCAGAATTTGCCGCCGTAGTTTTTAGAATAATCCATCGGTCCGAGTGTTTGAATCAGGCCATCAAACTGGTGTCTGACCGGACCCTGTTGTGTGTAGACGCCCCGGACTGACGCGGAAAGCCAATTAAACAGATTGTAACTGCCCCACGCGGTTGACTGAATGATGTCGCCAAAGGCAAAGCCCGACGAATTCTTGTGTTCCAGGCGTTTGGTGCCACTCACCTGGGCGCCCCAGGACCATTCGTCAAGTTGTCCGGTATAGGTCAATGCCGGTTTGAAATCCCAGGTACCGCTGCCCAGTTGCATGCCGTAATGAATAAAGCCGCCGTCGACCGTGTGGTTACGCCTTAATTGAATACCCACATCACCGGTAGGTGCAGTAAAGCCCAATGTCATATTAACGTGATGATTATGCGAGCCCAGCAACTTAAATAATGCATACATACCTGTGTCGCCAACTCCGCCGGTGGTATGGCCTGCATCAACGTGGTGTTCTATATGAAGTCCCTTGGGGCCTGCAAAGGCGTCACGAGAAGGATCACCAAGACGTCGCATTGTCATGTTCATGTCCATAAATTGCGGCATCAACATCAGGTTTAACCAATCGATCGGAGCATACATGAGATCCAGCATATGCATATGCATATTCATGTTGTTGGGCGTCACATAACATTTATCGGCTATCGCTGTCCCGCAACCTTGATTAACAATAGCCTGATCAGCAACAGGATCTGAACCATGCAACATTTTTCCGGCTTGCGTGCTGTACATATAGCGATAGCCGACCATAAAGGCACCAGGCTTATCCATCATATGTGCAAACATGACCCCTGCCGGGATTGGACCACCGTGGTCATGATTATGTGCATGATGGCCCGAATCACCTGCACCGCCACCAAAACTCAAGGCAGATAAATTGACCTTTAAAGAAGCATTGGCCACAAAGTAATCAAAGTTTGAATAATCGCCTTCACCGCCACCGCCAATCTTTAAAGAACCGGAATGCGAGTAATATTCAAAGCCTGTTTCCAAAGTGACCCCCTTAGCAAAGCGCTTGCTCATCGAAATGCCACCACTCAATGCACCATACGCAGATAAACGTTGATCACTGGAATAATTGGCGGGAAGCTTCAGGTAATCATTGGAACCGGTGGTGGCTTGATTAACTACAAGATACGGCCGATAAAAATCGGCCCCATCCTGAGAATAATAACGAACCCGCGGCGTAATGGTCCACCCGTTACCCAGAGGCTGCACCCAGTCAGCTTCGAAAGTATGGGCGTGTATCCCCCAATCATCGGCTGCAAAACGATAATCAAAATGTAAAGCCGCATCAAGCGCATTGATAAATTGTACGTAACGCCCGCCGACATTCCACTGGTTGCGTATATCGGGCCGCCGCTCAAGAAAGGCTTTGATATCAGCCCTAACTATATTGCCTGGCCTTAATTCGCCAACTATAAAGAAATCTCTCCCGTCGCCAAATAAATTGGGACCGTTAGGCACCTGATTAGGATTAACAAAAAGCACTTCCATCGCTTTATAAGGGTTCGCCATATAGCCGGTTCCCCGACTGTAACCGAAACTGGCTTGCACCAAAGCGTCTTTGTTCAAAACTTGGGTTAACCCAAAATTGGTGGACCAATCCTGTCGATTACTTTGTAAACGCGATCCTGTCGGTGATGTTTGCAGTTGGCCTGATCCATCGTATGAAAAGGTATCAATATAGGGCAAAGCATCGTGGTCGAGCAAAGCATTAGTGTCACTGTTGGTGTAACTTAAACCTAGATTTAAGCTGGTCAATTTTTGATTAAAATCCAGACGTCCACCAAGACTGGCGAAACGGGACTCATAATCTCTTTCCACAGAAATGCCGCCACCGACATCCAAAGCGGCCTCATCCCATTCATAACTCAATTTGAAATCACCCTGCTTTCGAGTTTCCGGAGAAGCAACAGAGAGCGTATGAACCGGTTGCGTATTTTTCACATAAGTCTGGATACCGGTGTTCGGGTCAGTCCCCACATACTGTACAGGATTAAAATTATTTTTATCAACAAAGACAGCCGGGATTACAATAAGAGGTGATGCACCGGCAACCGTCCCGACTGAATTGAAAACCTGATTACTTTGAGCGACTAACGGTGCCGTTGTAACCGGTGTCGCTCCTCCCCAAGTATCCTGAGTATAATTGAAAGCAAATTTGATACGATCAGCCAATGTTATCTTGGCCCCACCGTGTATCGTATCCACTTCGATAGGATTTCTGTTATCGGGCGTGTTTCCGTAAAGATTACGCTTGCCTTCCTGATAGTGACTATATTGAAAGCTAAACTCATCACCTTCGGCAAAACCTTGTGCAGGTAGAATTAAGCCTGGTAATATCAGCGCCGCGGCTGTCAGTGTCTGTAATGCAGGGGTATTGGCAAGTGAGGCTTCTAAATTTTTAACTTGCTTTTCAATAGCAGCCACAACCACCGCCTCCGCTTGAACTGCTGCCTGCTGCGGCTTCTCTACTGCCATAATTATGTCCACGCATTTCATTCAGCATGGGATAGGGGTCCAACGCCATCTGCGGTTTGGCAAGATTGCCTCGCTCCCAGGGCGCAACTGAAGCACAACCCTGAAAATATAGGCTACCTAGCAATGTCAATAGAGAAAAAAAATGTTTATATTTAAATCTGCTCATTGGGTGCCATTTATCTTATTTTTCTTATAATTATAAATTTGCATCTTAACTTAACCAACACCTATTATTCAACTTTTGAACAATAGCTAATCCAGCTTACCTACAATCGACATGTAATTTCAAACCTGATTACGTATTAGCTTCAGCCAATATCAAAGAGCCATAAGATTCCAAAAAACGTCGCCCCGGCATGGATTACCGGGGCCCAGTCTACACGGATGTAAACCCAGCAATTAACTTTACTTACAAGTCACTTCCCTGTGTTCTGGATACAGGCAATCTATAACGGCATGTCGGCTACTGCGTGTTTGCTAATCAGCTGAAGCGTATGGGCAATCAGGATTTCAAATGACAAAGCCCACTTATATTGATATCTACTTCTTGACTTGGCTGTTCTCGGCCAACAACTGTTCAACCAACACACGAAATTCTTCGGCCTCGCCTGGCCGAAATCCTAAGTGCATGTGACGAATGACACCGTTGCGATCAACCAAATACGATGACGGCATCGCCTTAACACCAAAACTCTTGGCACACTGCTTGTCTGCATCGGTCGCTATGGTAAAACTGGCCGGATACTGTTCCAAAAACTGTTTTGCCTCTTGAATATTTTCATCCAGATTAATCCCTATCAATTGCAAACCACGATCTTTTAAGTCCCGATTCAAATCATTCATGAACGGAAAAGATTTCGCGCAAGGACCACACCAGGAAGCCCAAAAATCGACATAGATGACTTGACCTTTGAATTGTTTCAAATCAATAGTTCGATTGTCGATCATGGATTGCAGCGCACACTGCGGCGTTTCATGATTCAGGTCAGTTGCTCGTACAACATTTGACACAATCAAAAGCAAAGACGCTAAAAAATGGAGCCCGCGCAATCGTTTCATAGACAGAAGCATTTTGTATCGTTAAGGGAATATTACTTAATTCAAAAACATTATAAGAACATTACAGTTTACCGGATCAGTAAGCCCAAATCATTCTCAGCTAATTTTATTCATCTTGAATCAGCGTAGGCACATTCGTTCCTGTATGATCACCCGCCGCATCCTGACAATGGACCGACAGAAGATAGTTATCCGCCGCCGCCGCCGTATGATGCACAACCACTGCAAACGTCGCATTATTGTTCGGAGTTGAAGCCTTTACTATTTTAGCAGGGCTGGCAGCATTCAAAGTAGTGGTGCCTGGATTAAATACACTTGTATCAGTTACCGTCACGGCCCAGACATCACTAGTCGCTGTAGCAGTTATTGGCCCGCCAGCAGTGCTGCGATCCTGTATTTGAACAGAAAGACGATCCGTTGGGTTTTGTGATAAATTAGGGTCCAATGTGCAAGTAATCGACCAAATATCTGTCGCGCCTGCACCGGGCCCACAACCAAAGGTCGACGGCGTAGCACATGTTGCACTCGTTGGAACACCCGATAAAGTGCCAAAAGTGCCGGTTGTAAGCGTTCCCGTCACATCATGTGCCGATGCTGTACCCAGAAAGCCGGCGGCTGTTACAAAGAGACCGCAAAATAACCTGATTTTTGTAGTTTTTTTCATTTTAAAATTCTCGTAGTTTGACTTAATTGAAACGATGGGGCATTTAGCCCTGTTTACAGACATTATAAGCCCGTTACCTCTGCAAGCTGCACCTATTTGCAATAGTTATATAGTCTTATGCCATCTTGGTTTTCTTTAGTATTTATTTTCATTATTATCCAATAACGCCAGCTTTGTTTTTGCATAGCGCCGAATACTGGCATCCGTATCATTCAATGCCTGTTGCAACAACAGCCGGTCGTCTCCGCAATGCTCTATTGCCATTCTGCGCACTTCAACATTTTCATCAGACAGGGCCTGTTGTTGATTATCGGCAATCGCTTCATTCCCTTCGTGCCGCGCCAGAGCAAAAATTGCTTGAGCCCTGACGGCAGGATTTTCATCAACCAGCGCTTGTTTCAGCACGGCCCGCACTCTCATATCATTTTTGCGCCCCAGTACCGCCAATTTGGCAATCCCTTCCACCCGTTGCGACGGGTCTTGAAGTTGCGCCAAAAAATAATCGGTATGGTCAACAGTCTCCCTATTTTTTTTATCCACTTGCGCCTGTTCAGTGTTATTCCCGGATACAGGTTGTCCGGCGGTGGTCTGGGGTGCGGGCAACGCCCGTGGCAACAGCCAGACTTCTTCCGGCTGACTCATGAAGCTTCTGTTAAAACGATTCAATACTCTCTCCCGTAATACCATATCGACACGGGAGCCCAACAAGCACATTAAAATGCGCTTTAGATCACCTTGACACGCCACAGAAACCAGATCGTCAGGTAACATAGAATAATGAATCGCTATTCCGGTGGATTTCATTAATGTATCAATGACGTTGACCAACCCGGCTCGACTCGCGGTTAGCTGCCATTCCAAAACAGAGTTTTGCTTGACCATTACAGTCGGATCCGCCGCTGACTGACCTTTCCCTAGGGCATCACGTTCATTTGCTGCAACCCCGTGCTGCAAAGCAAATATAATCAACAACCCACTGACATAAAACCGTATCAGCAACACCGATAGCTCCACAATTCATCCAGACAGTCACTATATAGTGTTTGTACTTCAAAATTCGGTTTTATATCCCCCTGATTCTCCCTTCTCCCTCCGGGTGAAGGGATTAAGGTGCCGAATTTTGAAGATCGATGAATATAAATAAAGCAGAGCGGATACTCCCTGATGAAGCACCCGAAACCCTTAATTTTGCGACGGCTATATATGACGATGCCAGACACCAAAGCGCACATGCAGACTGATGGCAACGTTATCAAAAGGCCTGGTATCGATTATTGTTTTTGCGTCCCACCAAACCCAAACCCGCCAGAACAGAACCAAATAGCCAAACGGCGGCTGGCAATGGCACTGCTGATGGGGTCACATCACCCGTAATAGTCAATGTGTAGTTGTTGAAAAACACGCCTGTAGGGACACCAGGTAAATATTGCCCCCATAATGCAGATTGCAAATTCGAGCCCAATGCAATGGTTTGCCCTACAGAGCCAGCCAAAGTTAATGGATCAAGCGAAGTCGGTCCATTCTGAAAATCTGACTGAATGACCAAATAATTTGTACCTGCTGTCAGACCAACTGACAAACCTGGATCCGATATACCCCCCAAAGGATCAGAGGCACTCCACTGATGCACTGTTGAGCCATAAACATTCTGGGGTGGGTTCAGATCGTTGTTTGCAGCTGTTGGCGTAAACGGTGCATCGTTATTGGCCCCGATCAATTCCCAGTTACTGCCCACCTGCTTCCAGACACTCAGCAGTCCGTTCATTGGTGCGAATGTATTATCTATCGAACTCAGAGAAATATCTGAAGCTCCTGTAAAATTGGAGGTAATGAAATACGTCTCGATAGAGTTTGTATCCGCCGTCATGTGACTATTGTTAATAGACAAGTTAGCCTGCGCCAAGCCTGCTGTTGACAAGCCGAGTATTGCCACTACAACTAATATTTTTTTCTTCATATCACTAACCTCATATATATTTAAGTGTCATTTATTAATGTCCCCATCTGCATCAAACCCATTACTCTGATCAGTTCTGGGCTTGATACGCTTCTTATCAAAACTAAATTGTCTGACGCTGCTCTTTCCTTTTTGAAAGACCCAGGAATCCCATCAAACCGGACCCAAACATCCAGACTGCAGCTGGCAGAGGCACGGCCGATACGCTACTTTGGAAATTCAAACTATTAGCCATTACGCTAGCACCATCAACATTCAAAGAGTACTGAAAGAATCCGGCTGCCCCAGCTCCTGTAAAGCCATCAGCTAACAGGTTACCTATCGGCGCTATTCCTGAACCATAAATAGAAACCAAATATTGACCCGCTGACAAGTTCGGTAGTATTTTCGCATCCAAAGAATTCATTGTTTCAAAAAAATCCGCCGTCGTTCTATTGTCGTTGGATGCAACCAATGTCCAATCGGCAGCTGTTGGCGCCGCAGCAGTTGTCGACCATAACGTAAGCGCAAGGTTTGCCGGAGTAGATGATTCTGTGTAGATATTAACCAGACTACCCAGTGCATCCACACTGAAAGTAAAAAGGTCAACCTGATTTTTGTTAGTTAGCTGACTAGCTGAGGTCTCCAGAGCCGCTTGAGCGCCACTGGCTAACAATAACAGCGCAAGTGCAGAAAATATTTTTTTCATTTCTTTATCCCTTATATTATTTACGATAAGTAACTGAATCATGTTTTAAGCATTCGAATCGCCGCCACCCAGCGACGATCCGATTTTATTAAACGCTTTTCAGTTGTCGTTAACCCTATTATCTGAAAGTGTTGCCGTTAGCAGTTGCACCCCAGCCAGGGAATTGCAATGCATTAATATCAGATGCAGATGGCTTGATAGTGATATCAAAAACGGGGTCAGTGCCGACTGGCGCGCAGTTAGCTGGGTAAGGATTTACTACAGGATCGCGGTTAATTGTCAGGTTGGTAGTAGCGGCGCCATTCTCTGTAACTTGTGGCGGGAACGCTGATGTAGCAAGACCTGGTGTATTATTATCAATCCACAGGTTAAAGCCGATACCTCCAGTTTCCGAACCGGGCAGACCTAAAGGATTAGCAGCAACGAAAGGCGGCTGAGGGTTTGGATTGGAGATATCAGCCACTGCAACACCGATCACCAATTTGCTTGCGCACAAATCAGCTGCAGTCAAACCGTTTGGATTGATTGTTGGCAACACTGACCTAAAATGTGGAGCGGCAAAGCGGAACGGTACTTCACCATTCAAATTTACTTGCAGACTTCCCTTAGTAGAAACCCAACCGATGGTTTTATTAGCAGAGTCAGCTTGCTCAATTTGCGCTGAGAAAATATCTTTGCTTTGAATCAACTGCGGAGAGCCGGCAACTATCCACTCAGTGCTGGTTACAACACCGAGAGCGCTAGTAGTTGTTCTAGTGCCGGTATCTGCTGAGGTTTTATTGGTTGCGAAGAAGTCACCCAACCCAACTGGAGCAGGCAACGTTACAGCTGAGACTGCTGGCGTCGTAGCTGTAGCAGGTATGGCTGGAATCAAACGACCCAAAATAGGATTGACAGTCGGAAACACAACGGATTGAGCGACAATCGGGGTAGGCGGTGCAGTATGGTTATTGGCATGATTAACACCGACACGAGAAAATCCGGTCGCGCCACTGTTAATAGCATTCAGGATACTGGCATGAGCAAAAGCAGATTGACCTGCACCCACGGCCAATACAGATCCCAAGCCTAATATCACAGCTTTTATTTTTTTGTTGCTTAACTTCATAACGTCCTCCTTTGGACATATTTTTGATTGATATTTAGGAAAGCGACCTTGATTCAAACGGATCATCCCTGGTTCTAGCCAAGGCCACTGCTTAATCATTAGCACTAACCGTGCCAGTAACTTTCAAACTAAATTTTCCACTTGAAATTATCAAACAAATAACATGTAAGTAATTGATATATGTGTTTATAATATTTTTAAAAAATAAGCACATTACCCACCTTTTCACGCCCACCAACCATTCAACCCATCAATCTCATGGCTGTTTAACGCATTCCGATGCCTGGATTTAGTATTTTTTTCAGCTCATTTAAGTCATTTCGCCCATCGCCATCCCTCTATTTTCAAGGCTTACAAGCCATTAAGTCACATAACACACCCTGAACAACAAAACTGTGTCAAATGACACAGCTAAATTAATTCATTCTTTTTCACCGGCACCCTTACATAATTTTTATTTTGTCCTATACTCTGAGGTTGCACTTCCGGATTGCCAGTTTTTTCGACTTAACAAACTGTATCCAAAGAAAAAAACCCAAAATTTTGTTCAAATGTGCCATCACTTTCCTGCAGCCTGCTTTAAGCATTCTAAATAGACAGATCGACACCCCAAATAATTAAACTATGTTAAATAACGCAGTTTAATTTTATTTGTGTCAAATAACACAGTTTAATAAATTCCGGGGCATTCCTTCCTCCCGATAC
>CXWL01020405.1_pt1 | contig 11437 bp, 11 predicted proteins | sample 590931 | NCBI WGS metagenome assembly CXWL01 (sample SAMEA3498368, study PRJEB10139) | groundwater metagenome | biome: water well; material: biofilm material | place: Germany | collected 2015-04-27 | reverse complement strand
GCCGAGGCCAAGCGCGGCATCAGCACCACCCCAAGGGCCACACCCAACAACGCGGTCGGGAATTCCATCAGGCGATCCGCATTGCTCAGCCAGGTGACGCTGCCCGGCGTCATGTAAGAGGCGTACTGGGTGTTGATCAGCAACGATATCTGCGACACGCCGACGCCGAACAAGGCCGGCACCATCAGTTTGGCCACACGCTTGGTGGCGGGGTCCTGCCAGGCTTGCTTCACCGCCTGCCAGCGCAGGCCCACGCGTGGCAGCAAGCCCATTCGGTACAGAACGGGCAACTGCACCCCCAACTGCAGCAGGCCGCCCAGCATGACACCGCCGCCCAGGGCATAGATTGGCTCGATCCCGTGGGAGGCGAACCATGGTGCCCCGATCCACGCCGCGGCAATCATGGCCAAGTTGAGCAAGACCGGCGCCGCCGCTGGCAAGGCAAAGCGCCGCCAGGTATTGAGCACACCGCCGCACAAACCCGCCAACGAAATGAACCCCAGGTACGGGAACATCCAGCGGGTCATGAGCACCGCCGACTCCAGACCGTGTGGGTTCTGCTTCAAGCCGCTGGCCATCGCCCACACCAGCACAGGCGCTGCCAGCACGCCTGCGACGCAGGTCAGCACCAGGACCCAGGCGAGCACGGTTGCGACACGGTCGATCAACAGTTTGGTGGCCTCCTCACCCTCTTGAGTGCGGGCGATGCCCAGCGTCGGCACAAAGGCTTGACTGAAGGCGCCTTCGGCAAACAGCCGGCGAAACATATTGGGAATACGAAACGCGACGTTGTAGGCGTCGGTCATGGCGCCGGCACCAAAGGTCGAGGCAATCAGCAGGTCGCGCACCAGACCGGTCACGCGCGAAGCCAATGTCAACAACGATACGGTATAGGCAGATTTGAACAGGCTCACCGCGCCAGTGTAGCCGCCCAAATCAGGCCGCGCCCCGCGCCGGGCCAGCCTGGGAACACCCTGATACAATGGCGGGCTTTGCTGGCAACATCCTCAGACACAAGGAACTACTTATATGGCATCTGGAAAACCCAAGAAAAAGAACCCGCGCCTGGCGTCGGGCCGCAAGCGCGTCCGTCAGGACGTCAAGATCAACGCCGCCAACACCTCGTTGCGCTCAAAGTACCGCACCGCCGTGAAAAACGTGGAAAAGGCCGTTGCCGCTGGCGACAAGGCCAAAGCCACCGAGGCATTTGGCAAGATGCAAGCCGTGGTGGACACCGTGGCCGACAAGGGCATCTTCCACAAGAACAAGGCCGCTCGCGACAAGAGCCGCCTGTCGACCAAGGTGAAAACCTTGGCAACCGCCGCCTGATTTCAGGCAAACCGCACGCCTATCTGAATCATTGCAGGACAGACCGCCGCGCCGCGAAGCGCGCAAGCCCTGTCCTCAACTGATCAGAAATGCGCCGTTTGTAACGGGTGCGCTGTCAGCAAAGCAAAAAAGCCGTCGCAAGACGGCTTTTTTGTTGCCCGCTCCACTGAGCCAATCTCCGCGCCTACCGCGCCGCGGACCCAGGGGGGTCGAACCGCAGTTGCAAGTCGTTGTCTTTGGCAAAGTTCAGGCAAAAGTCCCAGGCCATCACGTCGTAATCCCGCAAGTCTCGATGCACGATGACACATTTGATGCCCCCCAAGGTGGTCGGAATGCACCATGGCGAGTAGGCCAAATGGCTGCCGGGCTGCGGTCCGCCCGGGCGAAACTGGCTCATCACCCCGGCCAGGCGCTCAGCCCAATCGCTGGGGCGAAAAGCCTTGCCAGCGTGGGTCGAACCCAGGATGAAGACTTCTTTGGCGGAGTTGGGAACCATCGGCGCAATGCAAGGGGGAAGGGAGTCAAGGCGTTGTTGCAACGCACCATGATTCTACCCTATCTTATGTCTTATAGAAGACTTAGGAAGCGTGTTCGTACGACTTGAAACAGCATCACAGTGATGCCGCTTTGTCACGAAACCCACGCGACAGTGCGCCTAGAATGACGCTTCAACGGCCCGCCATTGAACGGGCCGCTTCGTTTTATGACCCCGCCGGAGCTTGAAAACCATGAATGCCGCAGCCCCCCACTTCATCGAAGCCGCATCGCCGCACGTGATGAACACCTATGGACGCGTACCGATCGCCCTGTCCCATGGTCAGGGTTGCCGCGTCTGGGATGTCAATGGCAAGTGCTACCTCGACGCCTTGGGTGGCATCGCGGTCAACACCCTCGGCCACAACCACCCCAAACTGGTACCCGCCTTGCAGGACCAGATTGCCAAACTGATACACACCTCCAACTATTACCACGTGCCCAATCAGGAAGTGCTGGCCAAGAAGCTGGTCGAACTCTCCGGTTTGACCAACGTATTCTTTTGCTCCACCGGGCTTGAAGCGAATGAGGCGGCGCTCAAACTGGCGCGCAAGTTCGGGCACAACAAAGGCATCGAACGCCCGGAGATCGTGGTCTATGAGAAGGCCTTTCATGGCCGCAGCATTGCCACCTTGAGTGCCACCGGCAATCCAAAAGTGCAGGCCGGCTTCGGCCCGCTGGTGGACGGTTTTGTTCGGGTGCCGATCAATGACATCCAGGCGCTGAAGCAGGCCACCGAAGGTAATCCCAATGTGGTGGCGGTGTTTTTCGAGGCGATCCAGGGCGAAGGCGGCGTCAACCCCATGCACATGGACTACCTCAGAGACGTACGCCAACTCTGCGACGAGCGCGACTGGTTGCTCATGATTGACGAAGTACAGTGCGGCATGGGCCGCACCGGCAAGTGGTTTGCCCACCAGTGGTCGGGCATCCAGCCCGATGTCATGCCACTGGCCAAGGGACTGGGCTCGGGCGTGCCGGTCGGCGCGGTGGTGGCGGGCCCCAAGGCGGCGACGCTGTTCCAGCCGGGCAACCACGGCACCACCTTCGGCGGCAATCCGCTGGCGATGCGGGCCGGGGTGGAAACGATACGCATCATGGAGGAAGATGGCCTTCTCGCCAATGCTGCAACCGTCGGTGCGCACTTGGTAAATGGCCTGCGGCGGGCGCTGAAATCCGAACTGGAAAGCGGTCAGGTCAAGGAGATTCGCGGCCAGGGGCTGATGATCGGCATTGATCTGGCCAAGCCCTGCGCTGCCTTGGTGCAACGCGCCGCGGATGTCGGCCTGCTCATCAGCGTCACCGCCGACAGTGTGGTGCGACTGGTGCCACCGCTCATTTTGAGCACGGCCGAGGCCGACCAGATTGTGGACCTGCTGTGCCCGCTGATCTCCGCCTTGTTGAAAGAGACACCATGAGCGCAACACCCGTGGTCATCCCCAGCACCGTGCCGCAGGGCGCGCCGCCACTGCGGCACTACCTGCAGTTCTCCGATTTCAGCGCCGAGGAATACAGCTATCTGCTCCAGCGCGCGGCCTTCATCAAGCACAAGTTCAAGACCTTCGTGCGCCACCCAACGCTGGTCGACCGCACGCTGGCGATGATCTTCGAGAAGGCCTCCACCCGTACCCGCGTCAGCTTCGAAGCGGGCATGTACCAGATGGGCGGCAGCGTGGTGCACCTGACCACGGGCGACAGCCAGTTGGGCCGCGCCGAACCAATCGAAGACAGTGCCAAGGTGATCAGCCGAATGGTCGACATCGTCATGATCCGCACCTTCGAGCAAACCAAGATCGAGCGTTTTGCCGCCAACTCGCGGGTGCCGGTGATCAATGGCCTGACCAATGAGTTCCACCCCTGCCAGATTCTGGCCGACATCTTCACCTACATCGAGCACCGCGGCCCGATCCAGGGCAAAACGGTGGCGTGGGTTGGCGACGGCAACAACATGGCCAACACCTGGCTTCAGGCGGCGGACATCCTGGGATTCAAGGTCCACGTGAGCACCCCTGGCGGCTACGAGGTCGATCAAGCGGTGGCGGGTGTCCGGTCCAGCCACAGCTACCAGGTCTTCGCCGACCCGATGCAGGCCTGCGCGGGCGCCGACCTGGTCACCACGGATGTCTGGACCAGCATGGGTTTTGAAGCCGAAAACGAAACTCGCCGAGCCGCCTTTGCCGACTGGTGTGTCGACGCCGCCTTGATGCAAGCGGCCAAACCGGATGCCCTGTTCATGCACTGCCTGCCCGCCCACCGCGGCGAAGAAGTCCAGGCCGAGGTGATCGACGGCCCCCAGTCGGTGGTGTGGGACGAGGCTGAAAACAGAATGCATGTGCAAAAGGCGCTCATGGAGTATTTGCTGCTGGGTCGCCTCGCCTGATTCACCCGGCACCATTTGATGGATGAATAGTTTAGGCTTCATGTATTTATTGGGGCTGTTGGATATTACCGACACCAGGGTTTTGGGGGGAGTGATACCGTCACATCCTCATGAAAAAGATCTGGGACATCTCCCCACCCGTCAACGCTCGGTCAATCGTCTTTCCGGGTGACACCGCGTACCAACAACATTGGTCGGCCACTCTGTCGCCACAGTGTCCGGTCAACGTCAGCGCGATCACCCTGTCGCCCCACGTCGGCGCGCACGCCGATGCACCGCTGCACTACGACCCGCAAGGTGCCGCCATCGGGAGCATGGGCCTGGCGCCCTACCTTGGTCCATGCCGGGTGATCCACTGCGTTGGCTGCCGACCCCTGGTGACCTGGGACCACATTGCCCACGCAACGCAAGACTTGCCCGCGCGCGTCTTGGTGCGCACCTATCAGCAGATGCCGCAGGACCGCTGGGACCCCGAGCTTGCCGCCTTCGCCCCCGAAACCATTGCGCGGCTGGCCGACCTCGGGGTGACGCTGATCGGCATCGACACCGCCAGCATTGATCCGGCCAGCAGCAAGACCCTGCCCAGCCACCAAGTGATCCGGCAACGCAACTTGCGCGTGCTCGAAAACCTGGTACTCGACGCAGTTCCCGAAGGCGACTACGAACTGATCGCCCTGCCCCTGAAACTCACCGACGCCGACGCTTCGCCGGTGCGCGCAATATTGCGGGAGCTTTGACCCCCTTGCGCAACGGACACGGCCGCGATGGCGCGCTGTCCTCAACACTCTGTAAACCATGAAGACCCTCGACAACTGCCATCAACTTGACCTGCAAGACCCCTTGCGTCGTTTGCGCGACCAGTTCATTCTGCCCGCCGGCGTGATCTACCTGGACGGCAATTCTCTGGGCGTGCTGCCAAAGACCGCCGTGACACGGGTGGCCGAGGTCGTCGCCAACGAATGGGGTCAGGGGTTGATCCGGTCCTGGAACACGGCCGGCTGGTTTGAGGCGCCCCAGCGCCTGGGCGACAAGATCGCGCGCCTGATTGGCGCCGGTCCCGATGAAGTGGTGGCCACCGACAGCACCTCGGTCAACCTCTACAAGGTGTTGAGCGCGGCGCTCACCCTGGCGCAGCGCAACGAACCGGCGCGCCGCAGGATCGTCAGTGAGCGCAGCAACTTCCCGACCGACCTTTACATCGCGCAAGGGCTTTGTCAAGAGCGCGGCTGCGAGTTGCAGTTAGTCGAGCCCGAGGGTATTGCCCAGGCACTGAACGCGGATGTCGCCGTACTCATGCTCACGCATGTGAATTACCGCACCGGCGCCATGCACGATATGAACGCCGTCACCGCCACGGCCCAGGCCACAGGCGCCTTGACCGTCTGGGACCTGGCCCACAGTGCCGGTGCGGTTCCGGTTGACCTGCGCGCGGCGAAAGCCGACTTTGCCATCGGTTGTGGCTACAAGTACCTCAACGGCGGCCCCGGCGCGCCGGCCTTTGTCTGGGTCAACCCGGCACACGCTGATCGATTTTGGCAACCCTTGTCGGGCTGGTGGGGTCATGCGGCGCCGTTTGAATTCACGCCCGACTACCGACCCGCGCCGGGCATCAGCCGATACCTGTGTGGCACGCAACCCATGATCAGCATGGCGGCGCTGGAGTGCGGCGTTGACAGTGTGCTGGCGGCCGAGTCGGTGGGTGGCATGGCAGCGTTGCGCGCCAAGTCGCTGGCGTTGACTGACCTCTTCATTGAACTGGTGGAAAGTCGTTGCGCCGGTCACGGCCTGACGTTGGTCACCCCGCGCGCGCACGCCCAGCGTGGCTCGCAGGTGTGCCTGGCCCGCGCGCCTTCGGCCACGCTCGGCGACGGCATTTCAGACGCCTACGCCATCGTGCAGGCGCTGATTGCCCGGGGCGTGATTGGCGATTTCCGGGCCGGCGATGGCGAACGACAACAGGACATACTGCGCTTTGGCATGACGCCGCTTTACACCAGTTTTGCCGACATCTGGCACGCCGTCGACCACCTGTGGCAAGTGCTGCAGAGTGGCGAATGGCAAAACCCCGCGTTCAATCAAAAACAATCGGTAACCTGAGCATGTGCCCGCACCAGACCCCGCCCGCCGAGACCCCATCCTGTCCCCTGGCTGCGCCCGAGCGCATCGTCGTTGAGGAAGGCGCGCAATTGGACTTCAGCCAGTCCATGAGTTATGGCGACTACCTGCATCTGGACGCCGTGCTCAGCGCCCAGCATCCACGCTCCAAGGAACACGATGAAATGCTGTTCATCGTGCAACACCAGACCAGCGAACTGTGGATGAAACTGATGCTGCATGAGTTGCGTGCGGCGATCACCAACATCGCCCAAGACGAACTCGGCACCGCCTTCAAGATGTTGGCGCGGGTCAGCCGCATCATGGAGCAACTGGTGCACGCCTGGGATGTGCTGGCCACCATGACGCCCCCCGAGTACAGCGCCATCCGCCCGCACCTGGCCAGTTCCAGCGGCTTCCAGAGCCACCAATACCGTTGCATCGAATTCGCCCTGGGCAACAAGAACGTGGCCATGCTCAGGCCTCATTCCCATCGTGCGGACCTGCTGGCGCAGGTGCAGACTGCCTTTGAAGCGCCGTCGCTGTACGACGAGTCGCTTCATTTGCTGGCCCGCCGGGGCCTGCCGGTTCCAAGCTCCCACACCGAGCGTGACTGGACCCAACCCTACCAAGCCAACGCCGAGGTTGAACAGGCCTGGCTGCAGGTCTACCGCAACCCCAAGCACCACTGGGACCTCTACCAGTTGGGCGAAGAACTCACCGACCTGGAAGACGCGTTTCGCCTTTGGCGCTTTCGCCATGTCACCACGGTGGAACGCGTCATCGGGTTCAAGCGCGGCACCGGCGGCACGGGCGGTGTCAGCTATCTGCGAAAGATGCTCGACGTGGTGCTGTTCCCGGAAATCTGGAGCCTGCGCACGGAACTGTAAGCCCGCGCACCTGGCGTGTCTGTCCGACCACTCAGTGGCGATACAGCCACGGCATGTCCAGCAGCAGCGAGCCGAACACACGCAAGGACACGTCGCGCCCCCAACGCACCAGACCCTCCGAGTGGTAGATCTCGCCGTTGCGGATGGATCGCGCCTGCACACGCGCACAGCGCGCCCATCGCTCCGCCGCGTAACGACCCAGCGCGGCGGCAACAGATGACGAGGCCTCGCCCGCTTCCACCAAGTTGCGCCCCAAGGCCCCGGCATCCTCGATGGCCATGCCCGCGCCTTGTGCCAGATAGGGTCGCATCGGGTGGGCCGCATCACCCAGCAAGGCCACCAGACCCCGTGCCTGCTGGTTGGCACCTCGCATCGGCACGCGGTCACACAGCTCCCACAAGCGCCAGGTCGGAATAGCCTCGACCAAATCGGTCAGCGCCGGACACATGCCGTCGAAGGCGGCGCGCAAGTCTGACGCTTCGGCACTACGGTCCCAACTCCGCACATCACCCTTGGCTTGCCCCTGCACAATGCCAACGACGTTGAGCCACGCCCCACCGCGCACCGGGTACTGAATCAGGTGCAGCTTGGGCCCGAGCCAGGCCGTGACCTGCTGGCTGCGCAAGTGTTCGGGCAAGCTGTCCTGGCGCACCATCGCGCGGTAAGCCAGATGACCGGTCACGCGTGGACCCCCATCACCCAGCAGTTGCTGACGCACCCGGCTCCACAGCCCGTCGGCGCCAATCAGCGCATCGGCCCGCACCGGGGCGCCCGCGCGGTGCTTGACCGCGACACCCGAACTCGTCTCGATAAAGCCTGTCACTTCAGCATTAAGCTGCAAGTCAATTCCATCGCGCTGGCGCACCGCCGCCAACAAGAGCTGCTGCAAATCGGCGCGGTGCACTGTGGCGTAGGGCGCCCCATAACGTTGTACCGTGCGTTGGCCCAGTGGCAACTCGGCCAGCGCTAACCCCGAGGCGGCGTTGCGAACCTGCAATCGCGCGGGGAACGCCGCCACCTCCGCCAGCGCCTCGCTCAAGCCCCAGCCATGCAGAACGCGCACGACATTGGGTCCCAACTGGATGCCAGCGCCTACCTCGGTGAACTCTGCACCGCGCTCCATCAAGTGCACCCCGCAACCGGCCCGCGAACAAGCCAACGCCGCCGCCAAGCCGCCAATGCCGCCGCCGGCAATCAACACGCGATGGGTCATGCTTCGACCTTGGTTTGGGTAGCAGGGTCGTGCGCGCTGGCAAGGGCCGTGCCGTCGGCACGTCGCAACGCCGCGACAATAAGCGGTTTGTCGATTTCCATAGCCAGCGACAGCGCCGTCTTGCCGTCCAGCGGCTCGTCCACCGCCACAGCGCCACTCGCCACGAAGAGTTCCACCGCCAGTTGATCGCCACGTCGGATCGCCGCGAAGAACTGCACCGGATCAAAATACTGTAGACCCATGGCGGTGAGTTCCTTGCGCGCGTCCAGCGCTNNCCGCCATGCGCGCGGGGGCGACTGGCTCGGGCGCGGCATCGCTCTTGCGCCTGGGCACGCGGTGAACATCCAGCAGGCTCTCGATGCGGGCAAAGACTTCGAAGCGTGAAAACGGCTTTTTCATGAAGTCATCGGCGCCTATGCGTTCGGCATAAAACTGCTCCGTGGCATGTTCATTGCCGCTGATCATGATCACCGGAATATGCTGCGTGGCGGGGTCCTTGCGTATGGCCCGAAGTGCGCCAAACCCATTCATGCCCGGCAGGATGATGTCCAGAAAAATCAGGTCCGGCTGCTCCTGCGCGATCATCGCCAACCCCTGCTCGGCGTCGGGTGCCTCGCGGGTGGCGTAACCGGCCGAGCGCAATATCTTGCGCAGTGCCGCCACGACGGTCGCTGAGTCGTCAATGATCAAGGCCTTGGCCCCATGCCGCGCGTTCTTGCGCTTGCGGTGACGCCGGTCAGCGGCACCCGCCCGGGTGGTCCCGAGATCGACCTGATCACCCTGCCTGAGCGCGATGGATGGCGCCTCGGTTTTCTTTGCGGTTCCCCAGAACCGGTCAAAGATGCTCATGATGCGGCCTTGTCTTGTTGGGTGGTACTGCTCATCCGGTTCAGTATGTCAGATCACAAGTCAGCGGTCGCTTGATCATGGTCAACTCGACCGGCTTCAAACGACTGTAGGGTCACACAGGCACCGACTGGCGCCGACTGGCACAAAAAGTTACACTTTGGGTGACGTTGCCTGACGGTGGCGTGATAAAAAAGACACCATGAATTGGACTTTGACGAAAATCGCAACCAGTCTGATGGGCCTGTTGGCGCAGCCTGAAAAAAAGGTGTCCGACTCGACCATCGACAACCGTTGCGAGGACATTCGCGAAGCGATGTTGGCGGTGCTGGATCAATGCGGGAACGACACCACCACCAATGCCGTTTCGAACCGGGTCTGCTACGCCCGCAATATCGAGGCCCTGTGGTATTTACGCGGCGCCATCATGGCCCAGCTCACCATTGCCATTGGGGAACCTCTGGCACGCGAGCAATTGGCCCGCATCACTGAGATGTTCAAGGGCTATCTGCCGGCTGGCTTGGGGCCACGCTCCCGAGCCCGCAACAGGGCGGGCAGATAGACGGCGTCTCGCCGGTACATGGTTGACCAGCCAACGCGGCTGGCGCGCAAAAAACCGCCTCGTCTGCACGCATAATCGCAAACAAGTACCAAGAGCGCATGAACGCGCCTCGGTGAACCCAATTGCAGCAATCAGGGGAGGTTTTCTATGAGCGTCCAAAACTGGACAGACGGCCAAGTGCTGGCCCAACTCGTTTCCGGCGAACGCTGGGGCGGCAGCACCATCACCTATGCATTCCCGCTGACCGCGGCGGGCCTGTATGCGGACGGCGAAGGCAGCGCTTTTCGTGCCGTCAACCTCGCCCAACAAGTCTGGTTTGTCCAGGCACTGCAGACCTGGGACGACTTGATCGCCACCACCTTCGTCCAGACCACGTCGAGCAGTTCCGACATCGAGTTCGGCTACACCACGTCCGACATTGGCTACGCCCACGCCTACTTTCCGCCCTACGGCAGCGCCTGGTTCAATGCGTCGACCGGGCTAAGCTCGCCAAGCACCGGCTCATACGAGTTTCTGACGCTGGTGCATGAAATCGGCCATGCCCTGGGGTTGGAGCACATGGGCAATTACAACGGTGCGGGCGTGTTTCAGCCCTCGTCGTACCAGGACTCAACGGTCTATTCGGTGATGTCCTACTTTGGACCGGTTGGCTCGCAACGTTCGTCGGAGGTTGCCGGTGCCGACTGGACCGGCGCCGACGGCGTCACCTATTCACCGCAAACGCCGATGCTCAATGACGTGTTGGCCATTCAGAGCATCTATGGCGCGTCCGGCACAACACGCCTGGGCGACACCGTCTATGGTTTTTCCAGCAATCTGACCGGCCCTTCGGCACAGATTTTTGACTTCACCTTCAACCCCCACGCGATCCTGACTCTGTTTGATTCTGGCGGCATCGACACGCTGAACCTGAGCGGCTGGGGCGCGGCGTCAAACGTCAACCTGGTGGCGGGACAGTATTCGTCTGGCAACTTCATGACGAACAACATCGCGATTGCCCGCAACACCGTGATCGAGAACGCCATCACCGGCACCGGCAGCGATGTGCTCAATGGCAACGACAGCGCCAATCGCCTCGATGGTGGCGCCGGCAATGACACGCTCAGTGGCGGCGCGGGTGATGACACCCTGATTGGCGGCGCTGGCAACGACGCCATCACCGGCGGCGCAGGTGACGACACGGCGGTGTTTGCCGCCGCCTACGCCAGCTATGCAATTTCATTCAACGTCGCCAGGGGCGCGTACTCGATTTCCAGTTCCGTGACCGGCCTTGACCTCGTCGATGGCGTCGAGTTCTTTCAATTCAGCGACGCTCTGAAGTCGGCCGACCAACTGGTGTTCGACGACAAGCTGGCGCCGACCCTGACCAGCGTGGCACCGGCGGACGATGCCACCGAAGTCTCGTTTCGCGTCAATCTCAGATTCACCTTCAGTGAACCGGTGCAGGTCGGTCAGGGCAATCTGACCCTTTATTACGCCGACGGTACAGTGGCGAACAGCATTGCCGTGACCGACACCGGTCAAGTCACGATCATCGGCAACCTGCTGAGCGTCAATCCGACCATTGATCTGCGGCTGAGCACCGGCTA
>CXWL01006276.1_pt1 | contig 11437 bp, 7 predicted proteins | sample 590931 | NCBI WGS metagenome assembly CXWL01 (sample SAMEA3498368, study PRJEB10139) | groundwater metagenome | biome: water well; material: biofilm material | place: Germany | collected 2015-04-27 | reverse complement strand
GCAAGGCCGCAGCCGATGAAAGCACCGGAGGCGTAGCCTCTGGGCTACGTTGAGGATGCTTTCGAGGGGAGAACGAAGCTGGCGAGCTTTTTCAGCATCCTGCTAAGGCTCATTGATTGGTTTCGTTGCGATAGCCAACTCTTCGATCGGAATCCGCTGAAGAATATCCAGCACTGCGACGACATGCTTGTACTCAACCCCGGAGTCGCCGCGGAGCACGAGCGGCAGCTTGCCTCCCTTGGCCGCTTTCAAATCCCGTATCAGCTTTTCCAGCTCATTGAGCTTGATCTTTTCCTCGTCCATATAGACATCGCCGCCCTTTTTCACCGAGATGGTCGGCGTGTTGCTCTCCATTTCAGTTTCATGAGGCGTGGCCTCCGGCAACTTGAGCTCAATCCCTTGCACCATCGCCGTAGTAGTGATGATGAAAATGACCAGCAGCACCCAGGCCAGGTCGAGCAACGGGGTCATGTTGATATCCGACACCGCGGTGTGACTCTTTTTCGAAAAACGTCTCATGGATTCATCCTATCTTGTCTCGCAGGATGCTCAAAAAGCCCGTCCAGCAAGGCCGCAGCGAGTGAAGGACCGGAGGCGTACCCTCTGGGGTACGTTGAGGATCCGAACGATGCGAGAACGAAGCTAGCGGACTTTTTCAGCATCCTGTTAATGTCCGGTTGCTGCGCCGGAAGATTCCGACTCTTGGCGGTGTCCACCAGGGCGGTAGTCCTCGGGATCTTCTTGCGCAGACGAAGCTCCGTTCTTCTCTTTGAGATACTCCGTGATGAACACGGTTTCGAGATGGGCTGCGAAGTTATCGAGTTCCATCGTGAGCGTTTTCGTCTTGGTCACGAGAAAGTTGTAGCAAAAGAGCGAGGGGATCGCGACCATGAGGCCCGCGACTGTCGCGATCAAGGCCGAGGCCACACCGGGCGCCATGGTCGCGAGGGTGGCCTGCTGGGCTCTGCCGATGCCGGCGAACGTATCCATGACCCCCCAGACTGTCCCGAGCAAGCCGATAAAGGGGCCGCCGCTGATCGCTGTCGCCAGCACGATCATCCCGGATTCCAGCCCCACCGCCGCCTCACCCAGAACTCGCTCCAGCTCGATCCTTACGGCGCTGATGCCGTGATTCGGGATCTTGTCTGTCCCATACTTTTCTTGTTGTACTTTCAATTCCTCGCAGCCTCCATAATAGAGTTCGTACATGGGAGAGCCCTGAAGCTGTTTGATCGGCCCTTTGCTAAAGATCACCAGCGGGCCTTTCGCCTTGGAGTAGAGACCGAGAAATGTTCCGTTCCTCGTCTTGGCCTTCGCCAGTTGGCGGAACTTGTTGATGATCACCGTCCAGCTGACCAGCGAAAACACCAGCAACACCCCGATCGTGATCTTGCCTTCCAGCGTCGCATGACTCAGCGCGAACGCCACTCCACCAGAACTCATATCCATATTGAGAATCTCCCTACCCGCCTGACTGCGGTTTCACGTCCACTTGAATGATGACCCCGTGCTTCATCTTGATCGACTGAGCGACGCTGGCCCCTTTCTTGTCCTTGTCGTTCGATTTGGATGCCACCTGTTTTCCCTTGGCATCCGACCCCTGGCCTGCCGCATCTGCGGCCGTATCCTGCGCATCTGAACTCGCTTTCACGGCACTGCTCGTCGTCGCCGCAGTCGAGGAACTGGAGGCGGCCGAAACAGAACCGGTTGTGCCGGTAATGCCTCCCAAGGTGCCGCCACCCGCGCTGCTCGACCCGCTCACACTGCCGCCGCTGCTCGATCCGGTGACCGAACCGCTGAAGCTGCCGCTCAAACTGCCAGTCACTGCCCCTGCCGCAAACCTGGTCAGGCCGGCAATGAGACCGCCCTGGAGATCCAGCGTTCCGTTCGGCGCCAGGAGATCGATGCGGCGGCCCCTGATCCCCGCCACCGGCACTACAATGTTGCCTTGCCGAGCCTCCAGCCTCACATTCCCCAATTGCTTGCTCAGGATGAAGTTCTCGAACACTTGGCTGAAAATGGGTTCTTGTTCCGCCAGCAACTGCCTTTCCTTCGCCCGCAGAGCGGTCGTATCCTGACCCAGGAATCCCAACTTGGCAATTTCATTCCGCACTGCATTGATCTCGTTATTGTCGAATCGAGGAAAGTCCAGCGATTCCCCTCTCGGCTGGTCACCCGCGTGGTAAGTAAAGATCCCGCTTCCTGGCACGTCGATTTCGATGAACTTACTAGGCAATGGTCTTCCTGTCACCGGATCGACTTGCTTAATTTCGATGATCTGTGTGATGACCTCGTTTCTGCCACCGCTACCGGCGCTAATGCTGCCCTGGAGACTTACCAGATTGATGTCCCCCGCCTGGTACGGCTCAGTGCCTGGTTGGGGAAATGCCATTGTAGCAATGCGCGATTTATCGACATCGATGTCTCCAGTCGCCTTGATGTCGATCGCGCCGCCGAAACCAGTCACGATCCCTTTTAAATCCTTAGGACCAGCTAGATCGACCACGTTAGACCCAACCTTGATCCCACCCCCTGTCGCTCCCACTTCGGACACGTTCGAGGCCTGGACCAGCACCACGGTCCCCCCATCACGCACAACCGTGCCGTCAGGCTGAACATGCACCACCGGTTTCACGAGCACTAAATCGCCATTGTAAATGACCGCCTTGCCGTCGACACGGAGGACTTCCAGCCGAGCGCCGTTGGGCACGACATTCCCGCTGCTATCGAGCATGACCAACTGACCGTTTTGCTCGACAAGCGCCACATGTACTGTCACCGGCCCATCCAGCCTTTTTTCATTTCCCGTCAGGACCAGGGTCTTCCCTTCGAATTTCACCTCTTGGGGGACAATCTGGCCATCTGCATTTCTCGCATTGACAGAAATTCTTGTCCCGTCGGAACCGGGTACCTCCGTACCGACCAGGGTATTGGCAATCCCGCTCTTTGTGAGACCATGGATCGAGATGGAGGCCCCGTTATAGGTCGCGATCCTGGACCGATCCATGATGATGTCGCCCCCGACCGCAATATCCAGAAACCCTCCTTGATTCTGCTCGGTACTGGGCGTGGAAAACCGCCGGAACCGGATTCCATCACTGGATCCGAGGTCGAGATTGCCGCCAACGCGAACCCTGCCTGTCCCAGTCCCTGCAAAAGCAATCTGTCCCGTTCCACTAGCCAGGTTGATCGTACCACCGACATCCACGAGCGACTCCACTCCTCCCGGCGCAGCCAGCGTGGCAGTGACGGTATCAAGGTTGCCGGGCGCTGAGATCGTCACCTTCTTCTTGAATAGAGCGCTCCCAAAGTTCAGAAAGAGACCTGCTATATTGCCATCGCCGTCGATCTTGGCTTGCTGAGCCGCCTTGGTCGTGGGGTGGCCATCTGTGATACCGGTAAAGCCGGCAGTAAGGCTGACGTCGACCGGAGCATGGTCCGCTACCAGGTTCGTCTCCTGAAAAAATGGGCTCAACAAGTTTTCGAGTGTAAACCCACCAGGGTTACTGGGCCTGAATTGAGAAGGTCTTGCACCGTTCAAACGAGCTGGATCCGCCTGCAGCAACGTGATGCTCCGTTGCGCGAGGGGGGCTGGACCAACAGGAAATGTGATCGGATCCCCGGCCGGAACAGGCCTGGGCGGAGCCCCTTGCGGGACAGCTCTTGTCAAATAGGGAGCGAGATAGGGATTGAAATTGACTTGAGGGTCGGTCCTATCGATGAGGATCCACTGCCCTCCTCGACCCACCTCGCCCACGAATACATATTCGGACGCCTGCGGAATGAAACCATCACCCTGCGCATTGGGAGGAGGGGGAGCCGCCTGGCCCGGGATGGCAGGTGGAGTTTTTAACCCGTTCGCTGTATTGAGGAATGGGGAAAGGACCGGACTCTTCGCCGCTTGGGCGAGATCGACCAGGACCCAGGCTCCCCCCTGTCCAAACTTCCCGATAAAAATCCATTGGTATTGGCTGCTCAATAACGGAGGGGAGCCGAATGCAGTCCCCTGGATATTCTTTCCAGCTTGAAAGGCTATCGTTCCAGTGGGCGATCCCCAGAAGGAGAGATTATTTTCGACAAAAATATTTCCCTTGGGCACGATGGCCTCAAACGAAGCTGGGTAGACTGTGACCCCGGGGTTCTTTTTATTCACTGCAAACAATGACGTCGGATTCAGGAATAGATCTCCGTTATCAACCATCACTGTCACCTTGTTGTTCGGATCGACTGAGATCGTCTGGAGATCATCCGACTCCAGATCCGTCAGCCCCTTGTCCTGAATCCGTCCGAGATAGACATTCCCGGTCGTCGCATGCAGCGTAATCTTGCCCGATGCCATCGTGATCTGCGCGTACTGATCATCCGAGTTGAACGAGCCTTTGAGCGGCCCTCCGATTTGCTGCGCCGTGACTTCGGCTGTTCCATTGGTGAGAACAAAACCTGGGCCGAACAACCGGCCATTGACCCGTCCACCGATAAAGTCTCGGCCTGCGGTGAGGTTCAGGTTCCCGGTTCCATCGAGCCGGATTCCTCCGAACCTCGCCACAGCTCCAGGGGAAAGTCTAATATCGTTGACGAACACGCTGGGGCTGATGATGTCTTGTCCTGCCCTCAGCGTGATATTGCCGCCGGCTTCCGATGTGCGAATGGTTGAGAGCAGTCCCTGCACCAATAAATTTCCTCCAATGTTCGTCGATTCTACGAGGCTGATGCTGCCTCTGGTGGCGGTGAAGTCCAGGTTCCCGCCGAACCCTGTCTCGATGAATGATCGATTGAAGCGCACATGGTTATCCGCCGTGCCGACGTAATCCCAGGCGACACCGGAGCCGGTATTCCTGAGCGAGAAATCCTGGAAAAGCAGATCGCCGGTGGAGGCGGTAAATTTGATCGTCCCACCTTGGCCGGCCGGGAGCTGCCATTCACCAGCAGCTAAGTCATAGGCGCCTGTGACTGTGAGGCCGCTCCCGGGAGCCGACTGAAATTCCACCAGGCTTGCGCCGCTGTTGGCAAACGAGTGGATCTCCGCCGCATCGACGGAACAGGGACCGCCGTCCACGCAGGTCGGGTCGATGAGGAAGCGTCCGCCGGTATAGCCCTGTGACGCGCGCCCGAAAAATTGGCCGCGGAGGCTGACGCTCGCCGCGCTGATCTCTGCAAATCCGGCATGCCCGCCGTTCTTGCCGCCCGAAACATCGACGACTGCGCCCTTCTGAAAAGTGGCTCTACCGCTCACCAAATTGGCAATCGCGCGGATGATGCCTCCGGCCGAGACACCCTCGTCGCTGCCCCTGGCGATAGTGCGGCTGCCGTCTTTGAGGGTAACCGCGTTGCTCGCCAATAACTCAATCGTTCCGTTCTGCTCTCTCACGCTGTTCGCTTGGATGAGCCCCTCTTGATTCACCACTTGGCCTGCCAGGGTGATATGGCCGCCATCGGCAATGAGATCCTTGAGGTTCACGGCCCGTCCGACGGGGTTGGAGAGTTCGGCGAGAAACCCCCGCCCATCCGGACGGTTCGACAGAAAGGCTGTCGTGCCGGCGGCCAAGACGATGTTTCCCCCGGGACTTGTTATCACACCGCTGTTTTCGACGTTGGGCGCGAGCAGATAGACGCCATTGTGCGAGGCATTGATGAGGCCCATGTTTTTCACCGGGCCTTCGAGACCTGTTCCCTGGAACAGATAGTGGCCGGCGAGAAAATTCGCGCTCGATATATTCAGAGACGACGCCACCAGCCCGCCGACGTTGAGCTGCGAATTTGGACCGAACAGGATCCCGTTTTGGTTCAACAGGAACAGCCAGCCCATGGCATTGAGAGTTCCGTCGAAGCTTGTAGGATTGATATCGCCTATTTTGATGAGCATCGCCGCATTGGCCGCCTGGTTTACATTTACCGTTTCATTGTGCAGGGTGTTGAACCCCTGAGCGTAGACGACCGAACTGAGCGCAGAGGATGTAATGGTCATGTTCGGCGTGCCGACACCATCGAACGACACTCCGGTGGTCGGACTGCTCAGACCGACTGGACTGGCCAGCACGACTGGTACGATCGTCAGCTGAATCAGATATGAACAGAGGACGATGCTCGCGAGAATCCGTAGCTTGTTCATGGCAGCATGCTCCAGTTAAAACACAAGGCCGACCGAGAAATGCACGAACGTGTCGCCTTGCTGCGTGAGCGCTGTGTCCCTGAGCGCGAATCCTTGATCGATGATGAGCTGGCCTACATCTTTGGGAAACTTTACTCGAATCCCGGCCCCCACTCCTTCAAGCCGGAACTTCGACGTCTGCCCTGGCTGCGCCTGCTGTACCCAGAGCTGGGCCGCATCGTAGAAGGTCGCGAACTTCACCCTGACTGTGTAATCCGCGCTGCGGCGGCGCTGCCAGATTCTGTCGATCGGAATGTCGATGAGGTCCGGGGTCGTCAGTTCCGCCCGGCCGCGGACAGCATTGTCGCCGAGCGCTTCAAATTGACGATAGCCTCGAACCGTATCGAAACCTCCGGCAAAATACTGCTCGGCTGGAATCAGCGGCTGGCTCCCCCATTGACCGTCTGCGTGAAGCAACAGCATGAAATCTCCCGGCAACGATTGCACGCGATCGAGCCCGCCCTGCAGGACGGCAAACGTCCCAGTCGATCCTCTGCGTTGGCCCGGTGGGGCGGACGGATTGCTTGGATCCCCCGAAAAATCCTCCTTCGATCCCCCTGGAATCGTTCCTGCCACATAACCCTTGGCCGTCGTGCTCAGACGCGTGTACCCCCAGGCATCGTAATAGGTTCCGGTGTAATTTACGGTGGCGGGGGTATATTGAATCGCGCCGAGCACTGTGGCGGTGCCGAGATTGCCGGGAAAGGTTGCCTCGGTTGCCTTCAGGTGCTTGTAATCCATTCCCAGCGACAGCGAATGGGTGCCAGGAAGGTTTTTTGCGATGGGCATGGCATACCGGAACCCCGAGATGGTGGCATTACCGGAAACCGATATATTGCCGCCGCCGACAAACGCCGACCCACCGGCCAGGACAGACTTGCTGGTCGATTGCGACCCATACAGACTGAACAAGTGGTCGGGCCACACGATGGGAACGACTATGCTCGCACTGTAGCTTTGTACTTGCCCCCAGTCGGTGGGTGTCTGCACGGTGCTCACAGTGAAGATTTCATCTCCGCCGAACAGATTGGTATGCTGCGCCTCCGCCGTTAAACGATTTTGAGGGGTCGAGATTGCGCCCCGGTTGTCGGCCTCGATCTTTCCATGAACCGGAAGCCGGTCCTTCACTTTCAATTCCAGGTTGATCAAGCCCTTCGATTCCCCTGGCTTAAGCACCGGTACAACCTTCCGATCCGGATGGACGTTGAGGAGATTCAATTCTTTCATGAACGTCGGTTCATACAACACATTCCCTTGTGTCAACGATGGCAGTTTATCCAGGATTTCGTATTGCCTAAAATGCTGATTACCGGTCACGGCAATCGATCCGATCCGCCCCTCAACTACGAGTAGACGAACCGTCCCTCCTTCAATCGTTTGTTCAGGAATCGTGACGAGGACGGTCGGATAGCCGGCGTCACGATAGGCCTTCTCCAGCTCATTCTTGGCCTGTTCAATATCTTTTAGAATCAAGCCTTTGCGTCTGTACTTCGCAAGGATCGCATCAATTTTTTCAGCCGGCAACAGGCTATTCCCCTCTACGAGGTACTGATCGACCGCGAAGCCCGATGACTCAGGCTGAGGCTTCGGTTCTTGAGCCTGCGCCGGTTGCGGAACTTCCGTCGAACTGGACGAGGCCGCTGCTACTGCTTCTCGCGAAACCGCCCCACCCACGGCTTGCGCCACGCGAATGCCGGGAACGGATGAGTCCTTGCGCTGTCGGACTTCCCCTCCAAAAGACACGCTCGGAAGGGCCAGGGCCTCACCCATTACCGCCCCTCCCAACATTACGATCACGATCCATGTGAACAACTCCCTCATCCCCCATCGCCTGGTTGAGCGAACGTAGATACCGGCACAGGATATAGCTATCTGGGGGATGTTACAGAAGTGTTATCAATCGATTCGTGCGCAGTTAACTTCACCGGACAGGTCGATGCAGCCGCTCAGTGAGAACGAGATTCATGTATGATCGCTTCCTCAAACCAGCAACCGATTACAAAGGATTTTGAACATGATTCGGCATCAGTGGATACGTCGCGCGCTGCTCGGCACGTATGTCATGTCGATCACATTTATACTTGCGCATTCCATCAATGCGTTTGTCTCTCATTCACTCACGTCATCGACGGATTCAGTCCTGCCGGCGATGGCGCAGAGGAACGCATCATCAGAAGTATACGATGCGAATGCCCTTGCGGAATCTATTCTGGCCGCGCGCCTGTTCCCCCTTCCTTATGATGCAGGNNAAAAAGCAGACGCTCTACCGTATTCATGAAGCTGTGCCCTCCGTGGGGATGATTGCCCAGATTGAAAAGGACAGAGTCCTCTTCCGGCAGGGATCTCAGGAGGAATGGCTGAACCTTGCTATTGGAAAACTCAGCGCCGGTTTCGAACGCACAATTTCCGCTTCAGCGCAACTTGCTTCTCCACGACCGGTTTCTAAGCCAATAGTCGCAATGCCGGTTTCGCAGATGTCATCGAAGGGCAGGAGGCCGATCGCACGACAGATATTGATCGACACGGCAAATAACCCGACACAGGTGAATCAGCATGCCCGGCTGGTTCCTTGGCTTGTGAACGAGCGGCCTCAGGGCATCCTGCTGGAAGCCGTCAACCACTACAGCTTGTACGGGCAGCTTGGATTTCAGTCCGGCGATGTTCTGAAGCGAATCAATGGGCTTGAACTGCGTGATCCTTCCATGTTTGCCTCCCTCTTCCAACAATTGAAAGACGAGCGGACGATCAAAATCGACATCCTCCGCGACGACCAGCCCAAGACACTGACGCTCGACGTTCAGTGAGAAACCCTGCCTGACTGGTTCATTTGGTCTATTTAGTTCATTTGGTTTGTTTGGTTCGTCTTGTTTATTTGGTTGAACGAAACTAACCAGATAAACCAGATCAACCAAACAAACCAAATAAACCAGATTGAGTGTTTACCGAAAGTTAATAAGCGCGTAATGGCCCTGTCACGGTAGATGGGCAAGGTGTTGAACTGTTCATCCACCACTCGCATGGGGGTAGAGAAAATTGCGCATTCGGCATCTGCTCGTTCTTCTGGTTCTCAGTGGTTGTATCTCCCTATTGACGGCAATATTGCCTCAACGGAGCGAAGCCGAATGGTACCTCGGAGCCTATGGAGGCTATAGCATGCCGGGGAAGTTGAGCGATGTACAGATGCCTTTAGAGGGCGAGCGGCAAGCTCAAGCGCAGTTTCCTCAGTTCGTTCCCAATAACGTTTTTGGAAACAAGCTCACCAGTTCTTTGAGCGGTTCGAACATATCGCTGAAAAACTCGGCGATCTTCGGGGGGAAGGCCGGGTACTTTTTCAAGGACGAAGGATTCAGTTGGCTGGGGGTGGAACTTGAAGCCTTTACGACTCAGCCGACCATCAAACAACAGACTGTGACAACCACCCTCGATGCCACCTACATCCCAGGAAGTCCAGGCCCAGGAAATGAAGCGACCAGCATCAGCCAGCCAGGGACGCTCCAGTTAACAGAATCCTCCATGCGGTTGGTCACAGTCCTCTTCAACGTGGTGGCTCGATATCCAGGTACAACCTTCCAGCCCTATGTCGGTGTCGGCGGCGGCGCCTTCCATTTCAGCGCCTCAGGCCAAGACGATATCGGCAGCTTAGGCCAGATCCTCCACGGCATCAGCGGACGCCAAGTGGTGCCGGGACTCAATGCACAGGCCGGGTTGAAAGTGCTGGCGACTGAGGAATGGTCGCTCTTTGTGGAAGGGAAGTACAACTACGCCACGATCACAAACCTCGACCCCGTCGGTGTTGGACTCAGCGGCGTCTACAGCGCCTTCAATGCCGTTGCCGGTGTCGCGTACCACTTCTAGCAAGAATAAAACTGTTATTTGGTTCGTTTAGTTTGTCTTGTTTATTTGGTTGAACCAGATGAACCAAACAAACCAAATGAACCAAATAAACCAGCCAGGGATTGATTCTTTCCCTTTCGATCTGCAACAGTGACGGTCCCGCGAGGAGACCGTGATGGCTCATGCTGACAAACCTTCCTTGAAATCGCCGGATCCGGTTGCGGTCCACCCGACTGTTACATCCACAGTCGAGCGTGAAATCAAACTGACGATCGATGACCAATTTCGTCTACCCAAGCTCCCCGGCACTGCAATTCCGAGACATTTGCTAACCTCAACCTACTTCGATACTTCCCAGTACGACCTCGCCCATGCTGGGATCACCCTCCGCCATCGAGTCGAGCGTGGCAAACAGGCCTGGCAACTGAAACTCCCTCTGGCGAAGGACCGACAGGAAGTGGAACTGGTCGATCGCCAGCCACTTCCACCGATATTGTTCCGCGATCTGCTCTTGCTCCATCTCGGACAGCGAAAGCTCATGCCTGTGGCAACCTTGCGAGTCTGGCGGGCCGGCGTTCATGTCCACATAGACCGTGCCCCGGTCGCAGACGTCACGCTCGACCAGGTGTCCGTCATAAAGGATGGAGCGGTCATTCAGCGTTTTCGAGAACTTGAAATCGAGCAGGTCAATGGAGAGGACAGCACACTGCCCGACCTCGAACGGCAACTCCGCCGAGCGGGAGCCGAGGATCATGACGGACGCCCCAAGCTGTTTCGCGCGCTTTCTTTGGCGATCTCCAGTCCTGAGCCACCGCCGGCACCGGACGCGCCGGCCTTGACCCATGTCAGATGGGCCCTAGCACGACACGCCCGATGGCTGTGCGCGCACGACCCAGGTGTAAGGCTCGGGAAAGAGCCGGAAAGTCTACACCAAATGCGCGTGGCCACAAGACAGTTGCGCACTGTCTTAAGGGCCGCCATGCCCCTGCTGATGCCTGAGTGGGTCAATTCGTTGCGGGATGAGTTACGCTGGCTCGGCGAACTCCTGGGACCGGCCCGCGACCTCGATGTGCAACTTGCCTATTTCCACGAGGAATCAGCCGAGTTGGATGCGCGAGACCGCCGAACTCTGACCCCGTTCATCGCCCATCTGGAAGACCAACGGAACAACGCCCAGGACATACTATTGGGCAAGCTGAAGGGCCCACGCTATCTCGACCTCATCAGGCTGCTCCGGGAAGCGCCGCACGACCCTACCGCCGTCGAATCCACCGCGACCTTGCACGACCTCGCCAAGCAGGAGTTTAGAAAGTTACAAAAGGTGATTCACCAGGCTGGTGACAGACCCAACAATGCCAATATCCACAGGATCAGAATCAAAACCAAACGGGCCCGCTATGCCGCCGAACTTGCGGAATCGACGGTCGGCAAGTCCGCCTCACGCTTCATCAACAA
>CXWL01031784.1_pt1 | contig 11438 bp, 10 predicted proteins | sample 590931 | NCBI WGS metagenome assembly CXWL01 (sample SAMEA3498368, study PRJEB10139) | groundwater metagenome | biome: water well; material: biofilm material | place: Germany | collected 2015-04-27 | reverse complement strand
CGACAGGCGGCAGGCGCCCTCAGGCCCGCAACGCCGCCACCACCTCGGGCGGCGCCTGCACCAGCTCGATCAGCACGCCCTCGCCGCCGATCGGGAATTCATCGTTGCCCTTGGGGTGGATGAAGCAGATATCGTGGCCGGCAGCGCCCTTGCGGATGCCGCCGGGCGCGAAGCGCACGCCGTGGGCCGCCATCCAGGCCACGGCCTCGCGCAGGTCATCGACCCACAGGCCGACATGGTTGAGCGGCGTGGCGTGGACCGCCGGCTTCTTGTCGGCATCCAGCGGCTGCATCAGATCCACTTCCACGGCATGCGGGCCGCGGCCCAGGGCACAGATATCTTCGTCGACGTTCTCACGCTCGCTGACGAAGGTGCCGATGACGGTGAGGCCCAGCATCCCGACCCACAGCGACTGCAGGCGCCGTTTGTCCGGCCCGCCGATGGCGATCTGCTGCAGACCCAGGATGCGGAACGGCTTGTCGCTCTCGTGGCTCATGAAAAACTCAGGATCGGCTGGTCCACCGCCAGGCTCTCACCCTTGCGGGCCAGCACCTCGGCCACGGTGCCGTCCTGCGTGGCGGTGAGGATGTTCTCCATCTTCATGGCCTCGATCACCGCCAGCCGCTCACCGGCCAGCACCTTCTGGCCCGGCAGCACGGCGACATCGGCCAGCAGCCCCGGCATGGGCGAGAGCAGGAATTTGCTCAGGTCCGGCGGCGGCTTGTGCGGCATCAGCTTGAGCAGCTCTGCGGCGCGCGGCAGCAAGACCAGGGTTTCGATCTGCGCGCCGTTGTGGGCGACTCGGATACCCAGCGGGTTCTTCTGGCCGCTGCGCTCGACCTGCGCCGTAAATGCACGGCCGTTGCAGGTGCCCACCATCAGCAGATCGCCCAGCTTGGTCGTGCTCTGGATCGCGAAGTGACGCTCGCCGATGATCACATCGGCCTGGCCCGAGACCGGCTCGAACGACTCGATGCGCACCGCATGATGCTGGTGCTCGCCGCTGCTGCCGAGCACCACCACCACCAGGTCGGGCAGCGACTTGACGCCATGCCCCGGCAACTGGCCGCTGATGCCGGCCGAGCGCTCGCGCGCCTTGCGGCGCACGAAAGCCGCCAGCGCCACCAGGAAGAGCCCATCTTCGTGCCGCACATCGGCAGCGCTGAAACCCTTGCCGTAGTGCTCGGCGATGAAGCCGGTATTGAAATCGCCCGCCACGAATTGAGACTGCGCCAGCAGCGCGGCCTGGAACGGGATATTGCTGCTGATACCACGGATGACAAAGCCGTTGAGCGCCTCGCGCATCCTGGCAATGGCGTCGGGCCGGTCGCGGCCGTGCACGATCAGCTTGGCGATCATCGAGTCGTAGTAGATCGGGATCTCGCCACCCTCGACCACACCGGTGTCCACGCGCACGCCGCCGTCGACGCTGACTCGACCGGCGTCGCCCTGCCGCGACAGCATCGGCATCGCCGCTGCCAGCGTGGCGGCCGGTGGCACGTAGCGCACCAGGCGGCCGGTGGACGGCAGGAAGCCGCGCAGCGGGTCTTCGGCGTTGATGCGGCACTCGATGGCCCATCCGTTGCGGGGAATCTCATCCTGCGTGAAGGGCAGCTTCTCGCCAGCCGCCACCCGGATCATCCATTCCACCAGATCGAGCCCGGTGATGCACTCGGTGACCGGGTGCTCGACCTGCAACCGCGTATTCATCTCCAGGAAATAGAAACCCTGGTCCTTGCCGACCACGAATTCCACCGTGCCCGCGCTCTGGTATTGCACCGCCTTGGCCAGCGCCACCGCCTGCGCACCCATGGCCCGGCGCGTGGCATCGCTGATGAAGGGCGACGGTGCCTCCTCGATCACCTTCTGGTGCCGGCGCTGGATGGAGCATTCACGCTCATGCAGGTAGACCACGTTGCCGTGGGCATCGCCGAGCACCTGGATCTCGATGTGGCGGGGCTGCTCGACAAACTTTTCGATGAAGACGCGGTCATCGCCGAAGCTGTTTTTGGCCTCGTTCCTGCAGGAGGTGTAACCCTCGATCGCTTCCTTGTCGTTGTAGGCCACGCGCAGGCCTTTGCCACCGCCGCCGGCGCTGGCCTTGATCATCACCGGATAGCCTATGCCCCGGGCAATCTGCGCGGCCTGCTCGGGCGACGCGATGGCTTCGTTGACGCCCGGGATCGTGCTGACGCGGGCCGCGCCGGCCAATTTCTTGGAGGCGATCTTGTCACCCATGGCGCCGATGCTGTAGTGCTTGGGGCCGATGAAGACGATGCCCTCTTCTTCCACGCGGCGGGCGAATTCCTCGTTTTCCGACAGGAAGCCGTAGCCCGGATGCACGGCCTGCGCGCCGCTGCTCTTGCACGCCGCGATGATCTTGTCGGCCTGCAGGTAGCTCTCGCGGCTGGGCGCCGGGCCGATCAGCACGGCTTCATCGGCCAGCGCAACGTGCAGCGCATCGCGGTCGGCCTCGGAATACACCGCCACCGTCGCGATACCCATCTTGCGCGCGGTCTTGATGATGCGGCAGGCGATTTCCCCGCGGTTGGCAATCAGGATCTTCTTAAACATCGCGCGTCTCCGCGGGGAAATCCCCTGCATGCGCTTCGCGCACCAGGCAATTTGGCTTCGCCGCAACGGCCTGACGGCCGTTGTCGCCGCGGTTGGCAATCAATATCTTCTTGAACATGCGCGGCCCCTACAGCGGAATGTTGCCGTGCTTGCGCCACGGGTTCTCGATCTGCTTGTCCTTGAGCATGGCCAGGCTGCGGCAGATGCGCTTGCGCGTCTCGTGCGGCTGGATGACATCGTCGATGAAGCCGCGCGCGCCGGCCACGAAGGGGTTGGCAAAGCGCGCCTTGTATTCGGCCTCGCGCGCGGCCAGCGTGGCCGGGTTGCCCTTGTCCTCGCGGAAGATGATCTCCACCGCGCCCTTGGCGCCCATCACCGCGATCTCGGCATTGGGCCAGGCAAAATTGACATCGCCGCGCAGGTGCTTGGAAGCCATCACGTCGTAGGCGCCACCATAGGCCTTGCGCGTGATCACCGTCACCTTGGGCACCGTGCACTCGGCGTAGGCATAGAGCAGCTTGGCACCGTGCTTGATGATGCCGGCGTACTCTTGCGCCGTGCCTGGCATGAAACCCGGCACGTCCACGAAGGTGATGACCGGGATATTGAAGGCGTCGCAAAAGCGCACGAAGCGCGCGGCCTTGATGCTGCTCTTGATATCCAGGCAGCCGGCCAGCACCAGCGGGTTGTTGGCCACGATGCCCACCGTGCGCCCGGCCATGCGCGCCATGCCGATGACGATATTGCGGGCGTGCTCGGGTTGCAGCTCGAAGAAGTCGCCGTCATCGACGACCTTGTGCACCAGCTCCTTGATGTCGTAGGGCTTGTTGGCGCTGTCGGGCACCAGCGTATCGAGCGACATATCCAGCCGCCCGGCCGGGTCTCCGCTGGGGCGCACGGGCACGCCGGCGCGGTTGTTCAGCGGCAGGTAGTTGAAGAAGCGGCGCAACATCAGCAGCGCCTCGACATCGTTTTCAAATGCGAGGTCGGCGACCCCGCTCTTGCTGGTGTGCGTGGCGGCGCCGCCCAGTTCCTCGGCCGTGACTTCTTCATGGGTGACGGTCTTCACGACCTCGGGGCCGGTGACGAACATGTAGGAGCTGTCGCGCACCATGAAGATGAAGTCGGTCATGGCCGGCGAATACACGGCGCCGCCGGCGCACGGACCCATGACCAGGCTGATCTGCGGAATCACCCCGCTGGCCATGACATTGCGCTGGAAGACCTCGGCGTAGCCACCGAGCGAAGCCACGCCCTCCTGGATGCGCGCGCCGCCGCTGTCGTTGAGCCCGATGACCGGTGCGCCGACCTTCATGGCCTGGTCCATCACCTTGCAGATCTTCTCGGCGTGCGCCTCGGACAAGGCGCCGCCGAAGACGGTGAAATCCTGGCTGAAGACGAAGACCAGGCGGCCGTTGATCATGCCGTAGCCGGTGACCACGCCATCGCCAGGCACCTTGTTCTCCTGCATGCCGAAATCGGCGCAGCGGTGCTCGACAAACATGTCCCATTCCTCGAACGTGCCTTCGTCCAGCAGCAGGTCCAGCCGCTCGCGGGCGGTCAGCTTGCCCTTGGCGTGCTGGGCGGCGATGCGCCTCTCGCCGCCCCCCAGTCGTGCCGCGGCGCGTTTTTTTTCCAGCTGTTCGATGATGTCGTGCATGGCTCGGTGCCCCTACTTCAGTTCAACAGATCCAACAGGCGGCGCGCGGCCACCGACGCCGCCAGGCGGCCGGCACGCACCTCGCTGCTGATCGCCGGCAGTGCACCACGCACGGCGGCGTGCTGGCGGAAGCGCTGCCGCAGCCCGGCCTCGATGCGCTCCCACATCCAGTCCTCGTTCTGGGCCTGCCGCCGCATGATGAGCCGGCCATTGAGCGCGTGCTCCTCGCGCAGGCCGTTGACCGTCTGCCAGAACTCGGCCAGGCCCTCGCCCTTCAGCGCACTGAGCTGCAGCACCGGCACGCTGGCGTGCGCGTGCGGGCCCAGAAAACGCAGCGCGCCGGTGATCTGGGCGCGGGCCCGGGTGGCGGCCGCCTGATCCAGGTCGGCCTTGTTGACGACCACCAGGTCAGCCAGCTCCATCACGCCCTTCTTGATGGCCTGCAGGTCGTCACCGGCGTTGGGCAACTGGAGCAGCACGAAGAGGTCGGTCATGGCCGATACAGCCGTCTCGCTCTGCCCCACGCCCACGGTCTCGACGATCACGATGCCGTGCCCCACCGCCTCGCACACCAGCATCGCCTCGCGCGTCTTCTCGGCCACGCCGCCGAGCGTGCCGCTGGCGGGGCTGGGGCGAATGTAGGCCCGCTCGTCCGCCGCGAGCCGCTCCATCCGGGTCTTGTCGCCCAGGATCGAGCCGCCTGCCACGCTGGACGACGGGTCCACCGCCAGCACCGCCACGCGGTGGCCTTGGTTGACCAGGTACAGCCCGAGCGCTTCGATGAACGTGCTCTTGCCCACGCCCGGCGCACCGCTGATGCCCAGGCGGAACGACTTGCCGGTGGCCGGCAGCAAGGCGCCCAGCAGCTGATCGGCGCGCGCGCGGTGATCGGCCCGCGTGGATTCCATCAGCGTGATCGCCTTGGCCAGCGCGCGGCGCTGCGCCGGCCCGGGCGGCCCGAGCAGCTGGCCCTTCAGCGCTTCGTCAGCGGCCGTCAGGTTCATTGGAGCCCCCTACGGCGCTGCGCGCCGGTCCCCCCAGGGGGGAGCGAGCGCCTTCGGAGCGGCCGTGCGGCGCTCACCCCCGCGCCGCCTTGATCTGCATGAGCACGTCTCGTGCGCTCACCGGGATCGGCGTGCCAGGGCCGTAGATGCCCTTCACCCCAGCCGCGTACAGGAAGTCATAGTCCTGCTGCGGAATCACGCCACCGACAAAGACGATGATGTCGCTGGCACCCTGGGCCCGAAGTGCCTCGATGATGGCCGGCACCAGCGTCTTGTGGCCTGCCGCCAGCGTGCTGACGCCCACCGCATGGACATCGTTCTCGATGGCCTGGCGCGCGCATTCTTCGGGCGTCTGGAAGAGCGGGCCGATATCCACGTCGAAGCCGAGGTCGGCAAACGCGGTGGCAACGACCTTGGCACCACGGTCGTGGCCGTCTTGCCCCAGCTTGGCGATCATCACGCGCGGCCGGCGACCCTGCTCATCGCCAAAGGCGGCGATCTCGGTCTTGAGCTGGTCCCAGCCCGCGGCGCTGTCATCACTGGCGGAAAATGCGGATGCGTACACACCGGTCACCTTTTGGATATCGGCGCGGTGGCGCCCGAAGATCTTTTCAAGCGCCTCGCTGACCTCGCCCACGGTTGCCCGCAGGCGCATCGCCTGGATGCTCTGGGCCAGCAGGTTGCCCTGGCCGCTGCGCGCCGATTCGGTCAACGCGGCCAGCGCGGCTTGCACCTGGGCCTCGTCACGCGTGGCCCTGATGCGGGCCAGCCTGGCGATCTGCCCTTCGCGCACCTTGACGTTGTCGACCTCGCGGATCTCGATCGGGTCTTGGCGGGCCAGCTTGTATTTGTTGACGCCCACGATGACGTCCTGGCCGCTGTCGATGCGGGCCTGCTTCTCGGCCGCGCTGGCCTCGATCTTGAGCTTGGCCCAGCCTGTATCCACGGCACGCGTCATGCCACCCATGGCCTCGACTTCTTCGATGATGGCCCAGGCCTTGTCGGCCATCTCCTGGGTCAGCGTCTCCATCAGGTAGCTGCCGGCCCACGGGTCCACCACGCTCGTGATGTGGGTCTCTTCCTGGATGATGAGCTGGGTATTGCGGGCCAGGCGCGAGCTGATATCGGTGGGCAGGGCGATCGCCTCGTCGAAGCTGTTGGTGTGCAGGCTCTGGGTGCCGCCAAAGACCGCCGCCAGGGCCTCGATCGTGGTGCGCACCACGTTGTTGTACGGGTCCTGCTCGGCCAGGCTCCAGCCCGAAGTCTGGCAATGCGTGCGCAGCATCAGGCTCTTGGGGTTGCGCGCCTCAAAGCCCTTCATGATGCGCGTCCACAGCAGCCGAGCGGCGCGCATCTTGGCGATCTCGAGATAGAAGTTCATGCCGGTGGCCCAGAAGAAGCTCAGGCGCGGCGCAAACTCATCCACATCCAGGCCACGGCCGACCGCCGTGCGCACATATTCCTTGCCATTGGCCAGCGTGAGAGCCAGCTCCAGTGCCTGGTTCGCGCCTGCCTCCTGCATGTGGTAGCCGGAGATCGAGATCGAGTTGAACCTGGGCATCTTGCGGGCGGTGTACTCGATGATGTCGGCCACGATGCGCATCGACGGCGCGGGCGGATAGATATACGTATTGCGGACCATGAACTCCTTGAGGATGTCGTTCTGGATGGTGCCGCTGAGTTGCTCTTGCGCCACCCCCTGCTCCTCGGCCGCCACCACGTAGCCTGCCAGCACCGGCAGCACGGCGCCGTTCATGGTCATGCTCACGCTCACGGTGCCCAGCGGGATGCCGTCGAAGAGGATCTTCATGTCCTCCACCGAGTCGATCGCGACGCCGGCCTTGCCCACGTCGCCCGCCACGCGGGGATGGTCGCTGTCGTAGCCGCGGTGGGTGGCCAGGTCGAAGGCCACGCTCACGCCCTGCCCGCCGGCGGCCAGCGCCTGGCGGTAGAAGGCGTTGCTGTCTTCGGCGGTGGAAAAGCCCGCGTACTGGCGGATCGTCCACGGCCGCACGGCGTACATGGTGGCCTGCGGCCCGCGGATGTAGGGCTCGAAGCCCGGCAGCGTGTCGGTGTGCGGCAGTGCGGCCGTATCGGCTGCGGTGTACATCGGCTTGACGGTGATGCCCTCGGGGGTCAGCCAGTTCAGCGCGGCCACGTCACCACCGGGCGCCGAACTCGCGGCGGCCCGCGCCCAGTCGTCATGGCTGACGGCGCTGAACTCGGGCTGGCCGCTGCGGTGGGTCATCTCTCGTCTCCTGGGCCCTTGTCGGTAGGCCATCATTATGCATAATTATGAATTCAAAACTGTCGATAATCTGACATCCCCAGCGCCCCATGCCCACCACCGCATCCCCGCACCCCCCCGCTGCACTCGCCCGCCGCGCCCTGTATCACGACGTGGCGGAGCGCCTGCGCCAGCAAATTTTCGCGCGCGAGCTGGAGCCCGGGGAGTGGATCGACGAGATGAAGCTGGCCACCGAGTACGGCATCAGCCGCACACCCCTGCGCGAGGCGCTCAAGGTGCTGGCGGCAGAAGGCCTGGTGACGATGAAACTGCGCCGCGGCGCCTATGTCACCGAGATGTCAGGCGACGACGTGGCCCAGGTCTACCACCTGCTCGCGGTGCTCGAGAGCGATGCGGCCGGTCGGGTGGCCGCGCATGCCAGTGAGGCTGATCGCGTCATGCTGGCGCGCCTGCATGCCCGCCTGGAGAAGCAGGTGCGCCAGCGCGACGCCTTCTTCGCCACCAATGAGGCATTTCACATGGCGCTGTTGCAGATTGCCGGCAACCGCTGGGCGGTGCAGATGGTGACCGACCTGCGCAAGGTCATGAAACTCAACCGCCACCACTCCTTGCTCAAGCGCGGGCGGCTGGCTGACTCGCTGGCCGAGCACCGTGCGCTGATGCAGGCGATCGAGGCGTGCGACGCGGCCGCCACATCTCGGCTGATGAAGGCGCACTTCGAGAGCGGGCTCGAAGCGGCGGCCTAGGCACCCGACCCGGACGCTCAGCGCTCGCCGATGGGCTTGACCTGGCGCTGCGTCGAGCCCACGAAGAGCTGGCGCGGGCGGCCGATCTTGTACTCGGGGTCGCCGATCATCTCGTTGAGCTGGGCGATCCAGCCCACCGTGCGCGCCAGCGCAAAGATGGCCGTGAACAGGCTCACCGGGATGCCGATGGCGCGCTGCACGATGCCGGAATAGAAATCCACGTTCGGGTAGAGCTTGCGGGCAACGAAATATTCGTCTTCCAGCGCGATTTTTTCGAGTGCCATGGCCAGCTTGAACAGCGGGTCGTCGTGCAGGCCCAGGGCGCCCAGCACCTCGTGGCAGGTTTCGCGCATCAGCTTGGCGCGCGGGTCGTAGTTCTTGTACACGCGGTGGCCAAAACCCATCAACTTGACGTTGGAGTTCTTGTCCTTCACGTTCTTGATGAAGTCGCCGATCTTCTCGACGCCGCCGTTGCGCTGGATATCCTCGAGCATCGTCAGCGCCGCCTCGTTGGCACCGCCGTGCGCCGGGCCCCACAGGCACGCCACGCCGGCCGCGATGGCGGCAAACGGGTTGGTGCCCGAGCTGCCGCACAGGCGCACCGTGGAGGTGGAGGCGTTCTGCTCGTGGTCGGCGTGCAGGATAAAGATGCGATCGATCGCGCGCACGATCACGTCATTGGTGACGTACTCCTCGCACGGCGTGGCGAACATCATGCGCATGAAGTTGGCCGAGTACGACAGATTGTTCTTCGGGTAGACAAAGGGCTGCCCGATGCCGTACTTGTAGGCCATTGCCACCAGGGTCGGCATCTTGGCGATCAGGCGGATCGCGGCCACGTCGCGGTGGTGCGGGTTATTGATATCGGTGCTGTCGTGATAGAAGGCCGAGAGCGCCCCCACCAGGCCCGTCAACACCGCCATCGGGTGCGCATCGCGCCGAAAACCGCGCAGGAAAAACTGCATCTGCTCGTTGACCATGGTGTGGTTGGTCACCAGCTTGACGAAGCCGGTCTTCTGCGTCGCGTTGGGCAGGTCGCCCTTGAGCAGCAGGTAGCAGGTTTCCAGGAAGTCGCACTGCTGCGCGAGCTGTTCGATCGGGTAGCCGCGGTACAGCAGCTCGCCCTTGTCACCGTCGATATAGGTGATGCTGGAGTTGCACGACGCGGTGGACAGGAACCCCGGGTCGTAGGTGAACTTGCCGGTCTGCGCGTAGAGCTTGCGAATGTCGATCACATCCGGGCCGACACTGCCCTTGTAGATGGGCAGATCCATGCTCGGGCTGCCGTCCGAGAAGGACAGGGTGGCTTTGACGTCGGAGGGGGTCATCTCAGGAGCCTTTCTTCAGTTCTGGCTGGCAGGCTGCCGGCGCAGCAGGGCCAACACTTCATGCACTTCGGGCAGGTCGAGCTCACCCCGAGGTTCATGTCGGGCAAGCAACAAATCCAGCAAATCGTTATCGGCCAGGTCCATCAGCGTGTTGAGCCCCAGCGCCTGGCGGTGTGTGATGGTGTTCTCGTGCTGGTGGAAGAAGCGCTCGATGAAGAGGTCGTTCTCGAGCAGGCCGCGGCGGCAGCGCCACTTGAGCTTGCTGAGGGCCCGTTCATCGATGCGCATGCGCTCGGCCCCGCTCAGGCTCAGATGGCCCGGCGGACCATCAGCTCCTTGATCTTGCCGATCGCCCGCGCCGGGTTCAGATCCTTCGGACAGACATCGACGCAGTTCATGATGGTGTGGCAGCGGAACAGCCGGTACGGATCTTCCAGGTTGTCGAGCCGCCCGGCCGTATCCTGGTCGCGACTGTCAGCGATAAAGCGGTAGGCCTGCAGCAGGCCGGCCGGGCCGACGAATTTGTCCGGGTTCCACCAGAAGCTGGGGCAACTCGTGGAGCAGCTCGCGCACAGGATGCATTCGTACAGGCCGTTCAGCTCGTCGCGCTCTTCGGGCGACTGCAGGCGCTCCTTGTCGGGCGGCGGTGTGGTGTTGACGAGGTACGGCTTGATCGAGTCGTACTGCTTGAAAAACAGCGTCATATCGACAATCAGGTCGCGGATCACGGGCAGCCCGGGGAGAGGCTTCAAGACGATCGTGCCCGGCAGCGTGAGCATATTGGTCAGGCAGGCGAGGCCGTTCTTGCCGTTGATATTGATGCCGTCCGAGCCGCATACACCTTCGCGGCAGCTGCGCCGGAAACTCAGCGTCGGGTCCACCGCCTTGAGCTTCATCAGCGCGTCGAGCAGCATGCGCTCGCTGCCGTCGAGTTCGACCTGCAGCGTCTGCATGCGCGGCTTGGCATCGGTGTCAGGGTCGTAGCGGTAGATCTGGAATGTGCGTAGTGTCACGGGGGATGCCCTCGGTACTTGGAGTCGTGCGGATGGCTCAGACAGGCGCGGGCTAGAAGGTCCGCACCTTGGGTGGCACCGACTCCACCGACAGCGGTTTGAGTTGCACCGGCTTGTAATCCAGGCGGTTGCCTTCGGCGTACCACAGCGTGTGCTTGAGCCAGGCGTCGTCGTTGCGGCCATTCGGGTATTGCGCGCTGTCGGCGTAGTCGTCCACCGTGTGGGCGCCGCGGCTCTCGCGGCGCGCTGCCGCGGAGACGATGGTCGCCTGCGCGGCCTCAATCAGGTTGTCGACTTCAAGCGCCTCGATGCGCGCGGTGTTGAAGACCTTGCTCTTGTCCTTGAGGCCGATCGCCTGCACGCGCTGGCGCAAGGCGGCGATCTTGATCACGCCTTCGTCCAGCGTGGCCTGGGTGCGGAAGACGCCGGCGTGCTGCTGCATCGCACTGCGCAGGTCGTTGGCCACATCCTGGGCGTATTCGCCGCCACTGTCGCTTTCGAGCCGCGCCAGCCGGGCCAGCGACTTGTCGGCGGCATCGGCCGGCAGCGGCTTGTGCAACTTGCTCTTCTGGTTGAACTCGGCGATATGGTTGCCCGCTGCGCGGCCGAAGACCAGCAGGTCGAGCAGCGAATTGGTGCCCAGCCGGTTGGCGCCATGCACGCTGACGCATGAGCATTCGCCCACGGCGTAGAGGCCGTTCACCACCGCGTTCGCGACGCCGTCCTTCGGTGCCACGACCTGGCCGTTGATATTGGTGGGGATGCCACCCATCTGGTAGTGGATCGTCGGCACCACGGGGATGGGCTCCTTGGTGATATCGACGTTGGCAAAGTTGTGGCCGATCTCGAAAACGCTGGGCAGGCG
>CXWL01028644.1_pt1 | contig 11438 bp, 8 predicted proteins | sample 590931 | NCBI WGS metagenome assembly CXWL01 (sample SAMEA3498368, study PRJEB10139) | groundwater metagenome | biome: water well; material: biofilm material | place: Germany | collected 2015-04-27 | reverse complement strand
CCTGTCCCATGGGCTGCTGCAGCAACGGCATGTGCTTGGGTGGCAACACGCTCGGCGCGTGCGGCACCAGCGGCAACGCTTGCACCGCCTGCGATATGACCCGGGCCGACGGCTGTTCGACCGGGGCCTGCAAGTGCGGAGCGAACCCGATGTGCAGCGCCGGTGAGCAGTGCCTGGGCGGTATCTGCGTCTGCAATGCGGCGACGTGCGCTGGCTGCTGCAAGACCAACGTGATGGGCGGCAGCTCTTGCGTGGCGGGCACCACCTCGAGCGACTGCGGCCGCGACGGCGGCCCGTGCAAGACCTGCGACATCGCCGCCAACGCGTGCACCAATGGCTCGTGCGTCTGTGGCATGCAGGGCATGGCCTGCGCACCCGGCCAACAATGTGTCGGCGACTTCTGCGCCTGTAACGCGACCAGTTGCCCCAACGGCTGCTGTTCGGGAACGACGTGCATTCCCTTCGGCTCGCAGAACAACACGCTGTGCGGCCCCGGTGGCGCCGCATGCGCGAACTGCACGATTCAGGGCCAGAGCTGCAATCTCATCAGCCACAAATGCGAAGGCGACTGCCCCGGTTTCTGTTTTGGCTCGATGGACTGCTGCTGCACCTCAAGTGGAACGGCGGTGTCGAACCAGCCCGACGACAAGAACTGCGGCTCGTATGGCGAGCAGTGCGCAGACTGCACCAGCATTTTCAGCACCTGTCAGTTTGGGTTTGGCATGGGTTTCGGGGGTGGCGCCGGCGGCGGCGTCTCGGCGCTCGGCGGTGGTGGCGGGGGCGGCCCCGGTGGCGGCATCGTCGCCGGCGATTATTCCTGCGGCCCGGCCGGCGGCTAGCCCAACGACTTACGAGGCCAACTTCTTTAGCGCCCATTGCGCCGCTTCGCGCACGCGCTCGCTCTCGTCAGTCGCCAAGCGTTCCAACAGCTCGCACGCCGAGCTGTCTTGCGCGGCTCCCAGGGCATAGGCGGCATTTCGTCTTAAGCCGTCGTACTTGGCCCGAGCCAAAGGCGTGCCGGGTATGAGCCGCTGATAATCTTCTTTGCTTAAGGCCGCGAGCTCGAGCGTGGTCAGCCGCCCCACCTCACGCGGCGCGAAGCGTTCTTGCGCCACCACCGGAAAATTGTTGAGCGGACACACCGTCTGACAAATGTCGCAGCCAAAGACGATGTCTTCCATCGTCTCTGCAATCGGCGTGGGAATGGCGCCTTCGTTCTCAATCGTCCAGTACGACAGGCATCGGCCGGCATCGACTTGCGCGTTCGGCAAAATGGCATCGGTCGGGCAGGCGTCGATGCATTGCCGGCAGCGCCCGCACCGGTCGGGCATCGGAGCCACGGCATAGCCGTCGACTTCAGCGTCGATAATCAGCACCGAGAGCAGCACCCAAGAGCCAAACGACTCGGTAATCAGGCACCCGTTCTTGCCCACGTAACCTAGGCCCGCGCGCACCGCCCACACCTTTTCCATCACTGGGCCGGTATCGACAGAAGCGTAGGTCTCGATGCCCGGAGCTTCCTCGAGCAAGAGCCGCCGCAAGGTGCGCACCCGATCTTTCAAAGTGGCGTGGTAGTCGCGGCCCCGAGCGTAGCGGGCAATCGGCCCCTCGGCATCGTCACGCCAATAATTACAGGCGAGCGCGATCACCGTACGCGCCTCGGGCAACAGCGCTTTGACGTCGAGCCGCTTGTCGATGCGGTCGCGCATCCAGTCCATGTCGGCGTCGAAGCCGGCTTCCAACCACTCGAGCAGAACGCGCGGCTCGATGGGCGAGGGCACCGCGAAGCCGCAGAGATCAAAACCCGCTTGCTTCGCCAGCTCTCTTAACCGGGCACCCTTCAAGATTTGCCGGGCGGTACCCACTTCACGTCCTTCACGCCGGCGCGGTGATTCGCCACGCGGGCCATCACAAAGAGCAAATCAGACAGACGATTCAAATAGACGATGGCTTCTACCCCCGCCTTGCCATCGCGTACCAACGGGAGCACGTGGCGCTCGGCGCGCCGGCAAACAGTGCGGGCAAAGTGGAGCGCGGCGCTTGCGGCCGAACCGGCGGGCAAAATGAACGTCGTCAACGGCGTAAGCTCGGTCTCGAAGTCGTCGATGGCTTTTTCCATCGCCACCGGCCACTGCGGCTGCAGCTGGGGAATCGCGGCGGCGGCCTTCGAGTCTGAGGGAGTCGCCAGCACCGAGCCCAAAGTGAAGAGCTGCTCTTGGAGCGTGCCGGTGAGCGCATCGAGCTCACCCAACCCCGCCGCCCGCGCCATGCCCAGCGCCGCGTTGAGCTCGTCGACTTGGCCATAGGCTTCGACGCGCGGGTCGTCTTTGCCGACGCGGCCGCCGCCGAAGAGCGAGGTGTCTCCAGTGTCTCCGGTCTTGGTGTAAATCGAGGTCATCGTTCGAGATCGCGCTTAGATTTGAGTGAGAGCCGCCGAGGCTGACTTCAGATAGAGGACCTTCGCGATGCCCCAGCCCAGGGCGATGAAGACCCCCGCGAAGAGCCAGTTCAATTCATGGCTGTACGCGCTGGGCAAATGAAAGCTGACCATGAAGAACACCAGTGGAATGCTCAGGTAGACGTTGTGCTTGGAACGCATCGCCGCCAGCGTGGGCACGCTGGGGTCAGGCGCGGGCGAAGTGCCCTTGATGCCCCCGATGACCTTCTTCTGCGAGGGCCAAATACGCATCCACACGTTCATCAGCATGATGGTGCCGAGCGCGCCGCCCATGTGAATGAACATCGCCCGACCGCTCATGATCTTGGAATAGCCGAAGGCCAAGGCCACTAGCAACACGAAGGAAAGTGACGCGGCGACAGTCTCTTTCTTACCCAGCGGCGACTTCCACATTGCGTCGTAGGCGAAGAAAGCCAGCAGCATCACGGTGAAGCCACCGCCAATCGCGGCTCCCTTCGACATCGAGCGGTCCATCACCATCAAACCACCGTAGTGATAGACGAGCCCTAAGAGCAGCACCCCGGTGACCCAGGTCCACAGTGCGCCATGGCGAAAGAAATAGAGCGCCCGCGGCATCAGTTCGGGCACCACCTTCTTCTTGGTGTCGGCGTCGTACGTCTTCACTACCTGCGCATTGACGAAGTTGAACCAGTACAGCAGTCCAAGCCACATGATGCCGGCGACCACGTGCAGCCACCGCAGCACCACGTTCGAATACTCGAAGACGGTTGGATTCATGCGCCGTCCATACCCCAACGGTTCAAATCAGGCGACGGAACTCCGGTAAATCCATCTTCCACACGGGCACGCCGCAGAACCGCGGCCCTTCGGGACAGAATGGAGTGATGCCCGCTTCTTTTCGCAGCGTGCACGGCGGAGCGATGTATTTGCCCAGCAGCGGGTGCACCTTGCGCACTTGCATCGTCTCTTCGAGCGACGCTTGCCAGATCTCTTCTTGCGCCGTGTAGCAGAGCCGGTGCACCCATTTGTGATGCAGGTGCATCAGATCGCCCGATTCCAAGAAGCGCAAAGAGAAAGCGTTGGGCAACAAATAGAGCGCCATCTCCTCGGGCACTCCGGCGTCGAGCAATTGCTCGATGGCCTGCCACAACCCACGCATCGTCTCATCGAAGAGCCCGTGCGCTTCGGGCACGGCTTTGATCAAATCAGGAGTGATCACATCGACCATGCCCGGCACGAACTGCGCGTGGAGCACGGGGCGCGAAGCCGGCGTCATGCGGTGACGCTGGTCTTGGCTGTCGGCGGTATGCGAGAGCTTCTTCTGAAAGGTGTAATGGGCGTGCGAGAGCGCCCGCGTCAGCTTGCTCAAGGTGGTGAGCACCAGCGACTCACCAAAATACGGGTTCTCTTTCGGAGACAGCACCCGGTTGAGCGCGGCTTCGTCAGACAGCTGGGCCCGCGTGGCCCCAAGCACGTCACGCACGCCCTGCGCCACCGATTGCGGACCGTTCACTTTGTAGTCGACGAGCTTCGAGCACAGCGGCCCCAACCCCTCATCGAATTCTTCCACGTAGCCCTTGGCGTCGTGGCTCGCCTTCAGCCGCCCCATCTGCTGCAGCGCCTTGAATTCCAGCGTCTCGTCCATTCGCAATGGGTCTTCGATGTTGCGGAAGAACAGCGGGTCGACTTTCGATACCTCGTCGACCATTGCCTGCACCATCAGGGTGGTCTCGGTGGGCACGTCCATCTGTTGGCAGAGCCGGTGGTAGCGGTGCAGCGTGAGCCCCGACACCGTGTGATAGAGGTGCGCGAAGGTGCCCACCGGCAAGACGTAGCGCGCGATTTCCTGCGCCTTCTTCTTCAACCCCAGCGCCCATCGGTCGGGGGCCCGCACCCGCGCCGGAAAAATGCGGAAGAACTCTTCTTTCACTTTCGGCAGCAGCAGCGTGATCAACTGCTGGTACGCGCCCATGGTGCGTTCCACCATCTGCCGGTAGATGACCTGCTGCGGCTCGCCCATGTTCGGCAGCACCACGTTGCCGGGTTTCACTTCGACGTACCGCTGGCTCACCTGCTCTGAGTTGTAGAAGGGGTGGCTGTGAAGAAATGACCAGATCGCCTGCCGGCTCACGTTCTCGAGCGTGAACTGAAACGTGGCGTGCTGAATGGTGGTGTGGTGCCCCGCTTCATAGGTCTCGGTGCCAATGCGATCGCGCAAGGCACGCGACTTCTCGTCTTTGCGCACGTCTTCCGCGGTGATGATGCGGCTGTTGTAACAAGTGCGCGCGGTGGCCATCGCATTGTCGAACGCGTCAGCCCCAAAGCCCTTCACCAACGTGACTTTCGGTGGCGCTGAAATGAAGGGAGGGTTCATACCGGCGCGGATTCTCAAGGGTTTCGACCCCTCGTACAAGGAGCATTAGCCGTGCACGGGGTCAGACGTAAGCGCCCCCTAAACGATATTGATTATCAACATTGAAGTTACATAACGCTCTGGCGTAGTGTTTTCAAACGATGAAGCGCACGGTCTTGCTGGCGGCGGTGATGTGGGGTGCATTGACCGCGAGTGTCGCGCTCGCCGATCCATTGCCGCGCGCCGAAGACTGGCAGCGTTTGGTGGGAGTCCTCCAGTATCTGGAGGGGGACTACCCGGCCGCGCTGAGCTCGCAAGACGCGTTCGAGCTGGCGGAACAGCGGGCGTTCATTGCCGAAGCGCTCAACACCGCGCGCGCTCTGGGCCCTGACGCGCAGCCCTTCGTGAATCGGTTGCTCGCGGTGCAGCAGCGCATCGAGGCGGGTCGCGATGCCGACGGGGTCAGCAAAGACACTGGCGCCTTGGCGACCGAAATCGCGGTACATGCCCGGTTGGAGCGCAGGCCGAGCCGCTCTCCTGATTTGGCGTCGGGGCAAAGGCTGTGGGCCGTCAACTGCGCGGTCTGTCATGGCGCCCAAGGCAACGGGCAGACGTCCTTCACTGAGACATTGAAGCCGCCGCCGACTGATTTCACCGACGCACAGGTGCTCTCGGGCCTCTCTCCGTTTCGCGCGTACAACGCGCTCTCGTCGGGCATTCCCGGTACGGCGATGCCTGCCTTCCCTACCCTTTCCGAGCAAGAGCGGTGGGACTTGGCGTTCTATCTGTTCGGCTTCTCGCGTCTGCCTTGCGCCGCGCCACCACCGGCGGTACCGCTGGAGACGCTGGCGACGCGCAGTGACGACGAGCTCACCGAAGCCTACGGCGCGGCAGCGACGAATTGCCTCCGGCTGGCTCCGCCCGTGGAGACGACGGAATCTGTTTTGGCTGCGGCCATCGCGCGGGTCGAGAAGGCCCGTGAGCTGGCCCGCACGTCGGGCCCCGCCGCGGCGCGGGCGGCATTGGTCGATGCTTATCTGCAAGAGTTCGAGCCATTGGAGCCGCTGCTCAAATCGCGCGCTCCCGACGTGGTGGCCGCGGTGGAGCGTGATTTCTTGGCCGCGCGAGCCGCCACGGGCGACCCGCGACAACTCGACGCGGCGGTCACTTCGCTGGTCGGTCATCTGCACCGGCTCGAAGGCAAAGAAGCGCCACAGGCTGACTTCTGGTCGGTCTTCTTGTCGGCGCTGCTGATTCTGATTCGCGAAGGCTTCGAGGCCGCGGTAGTCGTCGGCGCACTGCTGGCGATGCTGAAGAAGGTCGGCGCCACGGCCCAAGCCCGCACCGTGCACTTCGGTTGGGTGAGCGCGTTGATCGCCGGCGCAGCGGGGTTCGCGCTTGGGCATCGCGCATTGTCAGGCGCGAATCGCGAGTCGCTGGAAACGATGGTCGGTTTCTTCGCGGTGGCAATGCTGGTGTACGCCGCGCTGTGGTTGAACGCGCGCAGCCACATCAGCCAGTACATGGGCGAATTGCGCGAAAAGATGAAGGGCGCGCTGGGCACGGGGAGCACCTGGGGCCTCTTCGCCATCGCGTTCACCGCGGTGGCGCGTGAGACGTTCGAGACCGCGCTCTTTCTGCAGGGGCTGGCGACCGATTCGATGTCGGGCGCGATTTACGGAGCGGTCAGCGGCCTTGTCCTCTTGGCTGTGCTGCTGGCGTTCATTCGGCGCGTCGGCTTCGTGTTGCCGATGAAGACGTTGTTCAACGCTTCGACCGTGCTCTTGGTACTGACCGCGGCCATGATTCTCGGCAAGTCGATGCATGGGCTGCTCGAGTTGGGGTACTTGGAGAGCGCACCCGTGCCTTTCTTCTCGATTCCGGCGCTGGGTATTTTCGCCGACCTCTGGAGCCTGATACCGCAGGCCGTGCTCGTGCTCGTGCTCGTTCCCTCTGCGTGGTGGAGTTGGCGGCGCACCCGTCAGTCGAAGTTCACTCGGCCAGCCACGTCTGAAACGTAACGCCCACGTTTAAGCCCGCCTGAATTGCTCGCCTTGCTGCACCACGCGGCCCTCGCGACGAAGCTTCTCGAGAATCGCCAGCGTGTTGCGCTCCGCAATCGGCCACACCATCGACGCCACGTCGTCGTACACTTTCTTGACCAGTTGCTCCACCGCCTGCGCTTCGGGCCCCAACGCCTCGAGCACTTTCGCTTCTCTCCAGGCGCGGTGCGCCAAGTATTCGTCGAGCTTGTCCACTCCGTCGGGACTCGCGGGGCCATGCGCGGGGTAGAGCGTACCCACGGGCAGCTCGCGCAAGCGTTTCAGCTGAGCCAGGTATTCCGTCATGTCTCCCTCGGGAGGGTCGATGACAATCGTGCTCAGTCCCGAGACCATGTCTCCGGCGATGGTGGCGCTCGACGCTTCATCAACGAGACAAATGTGCCCCACCGCGTGCCCTGGCGTGTGGAGCACCTTGAAACGCATCGCCGGCTCGCCACCCAGCGTCAACACCTCGCCATCGCGAAGCAGCCGGTCCGCCTTCCAGGGAATGCGCTGCGACGTCAGCTCATGGCACCACAAAGGGAGCGGCAAATGCCGGCGCAACGACTCCACTCCACTGGTGTGATCGCCGTGATGGTGCGTGAGCACGATGGCCACGGGCTTCATGCCTTCGGCTGTAAGCCCGGTCAGCAGCGCGACCAGTCGCTGGGTCTCGACCTCTTCGTGCGTACCGGGGTCGACGATCAGGAACTCTCCCTGGCCCAGCACATAACAATTGGTGTGGGTCGCTGGCGGCAGCGTCGGGCTCTTCATCGGAAAGAGCCGAATGCCCTTCTGAAACTCGATGCGCTGGGCGATGAAATCTTGGCAGTGCAGCGGTGAAGCCAATTTCGCCTTGGCCTCTTCGAGCGTGGTGAACTGCTCCATCACCTGCAACGCGAAGAGGTTGGGCGGGTGCAACAGCGCCCTGCCCGCTTTCCATTGCTCCAGCGCCTGCGCGGGCTTCACCCACGCTCCGTAAGAGAGCTCACCGGGCCAGACGTTCGCATTTTCCTTCAATGGAGCTTCAACCAAGAAGAATTGCGCGTCGAAACGGGCGGGCACGAATTCTGGAGTCACCCAGCGGCCGAGCGGGTGGAAAGGAGCGCCATGGAGCGTGAGCCGGTGCGACGCGAGCAGCTGCGCAAAGCCAACTTTCTTCTCCAGCAGTGCCGTTCGCGCCGCGTCGAGCTCAACTTGCGAGAGCTCTGAAGCGCCCTGCGCAATGAGCACTCCGGTTTCCTCGAAGAGTTCCCGCGCCGCCGCCACCACGCGCGCTGCGTCTGTTCCCGTCAACCCCACGACCGGCACCGCTTCGTCCGCCGCGTCGACTTTTCCACCGGGAAACGCGTAGAACCCTCCCGCGAAGGCGAGCGTCTTTTCGCGCTTCAACCAGAAGACTTCGGCGCCCGACGCGGCCCGCCGAAACANNACGCCGAAACAGCACCACCGACGAGGCAGCGCGCGGAGGTTTTCCCGGCGGAGGGGGCGGCACCCCTGCCAGCGCCTCGCTCACTTTGCGCTCCCACCTTTGGTGAGCGTCATCACCAATGGCTTCGAGGCCTCCACCTGATCAGGCCGCACATACACGCGTGAGAGCCTCACCGCGCCGCTGTAACGTTGGTAGAGCGGCGTGTAGCGGGCCACTTCAGTCAACCGCCCGGTCGACGTGTCGAGAATGTAGAGCGGAGGGCTCTCGCCTGCTGCAGCGTATTTCGAGAGCGCGCTCGTCGATTCCACCGAGAAATGCTCGATGCCAGCCGCCTTGAGGGCGTCAGAGAGCACGTTCAAATCGTAACCCGCATCGCGCTCGGTGAATTCCACCACCCGCTTGAAACCTTGCCGCGTGGCGATGCGATGCGCCCACGGGTTCTTCGAGCGCCTCAGCGCCGAGATCAACGCCACGTCGTCACATTCCAAGAACGCTTCGGGGTCGGCGGGGATCTCGAATTCTCCGCGCGCCTCTTCGTAGAAGCGTTGCAACATCCAATCGAAGCTGACCGCGGTGTGGTGCAGGTAGACCGAGAGAAACATGTGGTAGCGGCTGAGCAGAAAATCTTCGAACGCGAACGCAGCGGCTTTGGCCAGCGCCAGGTACGCGCGGCCATCTTTCACCGCGGGGCGAAGGTTCTGAGCGATCCATTCCAGATCGTACCGGCCGTAATTCACGCCTGTGTAGAACGAGTCGCGCAGCAAGTAGTCCATGCGGTCGGCATCGAGCTCGCCCGAGACCAGCGCCCGTAAGAGCGGCGCCCAGTCGACACCCGCGGCCTTGAACCCAATGCCCCCCGGTGGAGAACAGCCGGAGATCAGCGACGTCAGCAGCTCGGGCGTTACGTCATGCTGGGCGTAGGCCTCGGTGACAATCGGCGTCAGCGCGCTGTCGAGAAGAATGCGCGCGGTGAAGTCTTCGTGATGGGCCTGCTTGTCTTGGCCGCCCGGGGTCAACCACATCGGCAACTTGAGCAGACTGCGCGCGGGCGCGATGCGTTCTGACGCGTGCGAGAACGGCATGTGGCCGAGGTCATGGCAGAGCACCGCCGCGCGCACGGCGGCTCGAAAGCGTGATTGCGTTTTCTCGTCCAACCCGGCGTCAGCCAGCACCGCGTCGAGCAGCCGCGAAGCCACATGCATCGCGCCGATGGAATGCGCGTGACGGGTGTGGGTCGCTCCCGGGTACGCGAGCTCTCCAAAGCCGAGCTGGCGAACCGAGCGCAGCCGCTGAAACAACCGGCTGTCGATGACGGCTTTTTCTTCGTCGGTGATCGCGATGGTGCCGTGAATCGGGTCGCGAATTCTGACCCGGTGCGAAAGAGTCACTGGAACTTCACTTTCGCTTTCGACATCACGTGGTCCACTGCGACCAAGTGCAGCCCCAGTTGCGCTACCTCTTCAGCGAGCATCTTCGACTTCGCGAGCTCGGCCTTGAGCGTCTTCTTGTCCATGCCGGCTTGGGCGGCGAAAGTCAGCAGCAGATCTTTGCCTCGCTTCGGGTCGAGGGTCAGACCATCGCGATCGACAATCGCTCGTAGCACCAGGGCAGTGGCCAGACGGTGCTGTGTTTCCGCACGAAGCCCCGCGTTGCGGAGCCAGCCCTCAAATGCTTCTTGTTGCTCCGCGGCGCCAAACGAACGTTCCGCCATCGCACGGCCTTCGTGGTTCGCCCACTTGCGCCGAATTTCTTCGTCCACCAGCTCTGCCGGCACCTCGACCACCACGCGCGCGAGCACGGCGTCCAGCACCCGGTTTTGAACCTCGAGCGCAAGCGCACTCGATTGGGTTTCTTCTAAGCGGCGGGTGACCTGCTTCAGCCAGTCTTCGTACGACTTCGCCCCGGCCTTCTTCAGAAACGTGGCGGTCTTGGGGTTGGGTCTCTTCAACGAGCGCGCAGCCTTCACGGTGACGATGTAGATCGCCGGCTGGCCTCGCAGTGCCACTTGGGAATAATCGTTGGGAAACGCGAACCGCATCACCACCGTTTCGCCCACATGGGCGTTGGCAATCACTTCGAGCATGCCGGGCAGCTCAGGCTCTTCTTGCAGTCGCATCCAGAAATCGAAGCGCGCCGAAAATGGAATCAGCCTTCCGTTCGAGTAACCCAGGACATCGACGCAGACGGTGTCCCCCCTCTCGAGCGCCTCACCGGCTTGGCGTTCGCGTTCTGCCCCCAGCGCCGAAAGCTCATTTTCCGCCGCGCGCAGCACGTCGTCGACCGTGAGGTCGGGGGGAGTCGGCATGTCAACAAGCAGACCCTCGAGGCTGGGGGCTTTAACCTCTGGCAGTTTGATGGAGCTGACCGCCACGGACTGCGCCAAAGGCAGCTTGCGCAGCATGAATTCGATGCGGTCGGCAGTCATGCTCTACGCAGATAGCAAAACGACTGATTCAGCGCGACGAGAGAACGAAGTGCGTGATCAGTTGAGGGCACCGACGATCGCCGAGGCCCCGGACACTAATGCTCCCGCCTGCGAAAGACCGAGAATGTTGCTCGCGGCCACGACAGAGCCAAAGGCGGTGATGACAGACGCGGTCTTCTTCACGTACCCGGCTTGGGGATCGTTGAGAGTAGAAGCCATTGCGGCGGTGTCTGCCGCGGCCATCAAGACGTTGGCCCCTGGCAAAAATCTCGCCCCCTGCTTTGCGGCGAAGGCGCCCGTCGTCTTGGCCATGGCCAAGGCCGTCTTGCCGCCCACGGACGCGGCGATGCGCGGGCCAGACTTGGCCACGGCTGCGACAACTATTTTGCCCGTGCCTTCCGCGAGATTGAGCGCACCCTGGCCCATGCGTACGCCCGATTCGATGGCGTTGCCCACGGAGCCCGCCGCTTTCGACAGAGTGTCTTTGCTCAGCTCTCGACCCAGTGCCTGCAAGTCGCGCGAAGCGGCAGAAAGGTCGTCTTTGATCGTCACCGCCCCGGCGACCAAACCGACGCCACCGGCCGCGGTGCTCAGACCGTTGAGCGCCCCCTTAGGCACCTTCTTTTCAATTTGATCAGAGAGCTTGGCGAACTTGCCCGGCTTACCTTGCTTCAAGGCGACCTTGGCATTGTGGCCATCGAGCTTCTCGAGTCCCGACTCCAAGGTGTCGGCGGTGTTATTGGCGAGCTCTTTGACCTGGTCAGCGT
>CXWL01005605.1_pt1 | contig 11438 bp, 13 predicted proteins | sample 590931 | NCBI WGS metagenome assembly CXWL01 (sample SAMEA3498368, study PRJEB10139) | groundwater metagenome | biome: water well; material: biofilm material | place: Germany | collected 2015-04-27 | reverse complement strand
AGTCGCCGTAGCGGTCGCGGAAAAAGAGGGGAGTTCGTCGTCGCTGTCGGCAGCGGCAATGTTGCAGGAGGCGCTGGGAAGTTGAAAGGTCTTACGTGCACATTTTGCGTCCAACCCCCAATTTGCTATCATCCCGGCATGAAGCTCGCCGATCGCATCGTCGCCGACCCGGAAACTTGCAGCGGCCATCCGCGTATCGAAGGCACGCGCGTGCGGGTGTCGCATGTCCTGGGATGGCTCGCTTCCGGAATGACGCGCTCCGAAATCACGACTGAATACCCCTATATCAGCGAGGCTGACATTGGCGCGGCGCTACAATTCGCAGCGCACGCTGTCGATGCCACGCCTGTCGCGGCGGAATGAAATTCCTGATCGACGAGAACTTGCCGCCGCGCCTGGCGGCTTGGCTAAATGCGCGCGGTCACCAGGCGATCCATGTTGGCGAGTGTGGCTTGCTGGGTGCGGGCGACGGCGCCGTCGCTGCTTCTGCCGCGCGCGAGGGGCGCATCATTGTCACGCAAGATGCCGATTTCGAGCATCCAATTGTTGGCGTGCGCGCGCTCCGCCTTGGGCTCGGCAATGCATCGACTGCCACCTTGATCGCTTGGCTGGTGCCGCGCCTGGACACCGCGCTGGCGCGATTTGAGTCAGGTGAAACTGTGGTAGTTTTGGAAGCATAGCCTGGCCACGCCTCGCGCGCTCGGGGATCGCCAAAAGCAAGAATACAATAGCCTCGCCCAAACAGGAATCTAGAGCCCCGATCCTATTCCATCGGATCGAAACAGGACACTAGCACGGCTTACGCGAAACTCCAGTCAGCGTTCACCCTGTTCCGGCTGCAAATCCGACCCTCGCCCCCGCCTTTGGGCGGTCCAGACNNCCGCCGCTAAAAGCGCCAAAGGCGCCGCCCACAGGGCCCAGGTGCGAGGGTCGAACGGCGGGCGGAACAGGACAAAGTCGCCATAGCGGTCGCGGAAAAAAGCCCGGACTTCGTCGTCGCTATCGCCGGCGGCGATGCGCTCGCGCACGGCTGCGCGCATGGAAGCGGCGATATCGGAGGTAGATTGTGCGATCGGCTCGCTTTGGCACTGCACGCAGCGGATCTCCTGATCCAGCGCTAGCGCCCGCGCTTCGAGCGCCGGGTCGCCGAGCGTCGCGGCGGCGAGCGCGCTCACCACGGCAGCCAACACACTCATGGCTCACTCCTCCGACGCAGCAGAGCCGTCAAGCTGAGTGCGCCGCCGAACGCCATCAGCAGAACGCCGTAGAAAATAAACTGAACGAGCGGGTTATAGTAAAGTCGCACGATCCAAGCCGCACTCCCGCGTTCGGCCGGCTCGCCCAGCGCGAGGTATAGGTCACCGTCAAAATCGCTGAGGATTCCCACTTCGGTAGTGGGCGCTGCCGCCGTGGGATAGAAGCGCCGCTCCGCCGACACCGTGCGAATCTCGCCGCCGCGCTCGACCCGAAAATCTGCGCGAGTGGCGGAATAGTTCGGCCCCTCGACAGCGCCGATATCGAGCAAGGTAACGCGGCGGCCAGCAAAATCGATACTCTCCCCCGGCGTAAGCGCCGCCGCGCGCTCAGAGCGAAACCCGGTTTCGCCCACTGCGCCAATCGTCAGCACGCCAGCGCCGATATGAGCAGCGCTCATCGACCAGACTGCGAGCGGCAGCAGCGCCAACTTGCGCAACGGCCCTCCCTCGCCCCGCCGCAGCCGCACCCGGAGATAGACCAGCCCGCCAGCGACGAGCCAAACGCCGATGGCAAGCCCTAAAGCTGGCGCAGCGCGCCCGTGGGAGGCAATCAAAGTCGCGGTGAGGGTAACCACAGCCGCCGCCAGCGCCGGCCACAGCGCCCGCGCCGCGGCGGCGAGATCGCCGACGCGCCAGGTCAGCATCGGTCCGAACGGCAACACCAAAAACAGCGCCGCCAGGAGCGGCGCTACGGTAGCGTTGAAAAAGGGCGGGCCCACAGAGATCAGGCCTCCGCCGAAAGCCTCCACCAGCATCGGGTAAAGCGTGCCTATGAGGACGATCCCAGCGGCGACCGCGAGCCCGTAATTGTTCCAAAGCAACATGCTTTCGCGGCTCACCGCTGCAAACCCGGAGGCGCGGCCCAAAGTACGCGCGCGCCAGCCGTAGAGCCCAAAACCCGCGCCCAAGGCGAGCGCGAGCAAAACCAGCACCGCTATGCCACGACGCGGATCGACAGCGAAAGCATGCACCGACGTCAACACGCCCGAGCGAACAAGGAACGTTCCCAGCAAGGCAAGGCCGAAACCGATGATCGCCAGCAATATGGTCCAGCCCGCGAACGAACCGCGCCGCTCTGTGACGATGGCGGAATGCACCAGCGCACACGCCGCCAGCCACGGCATGAAGCTCGCGTTCTCGACCGGGTCCCAGAACCACCAACCGCCCCAGCCCAATTCATAATAAGCCCAATAGGAACCGAGGCCGATGCCGAGCGTAAGGCAGGTCCAGGCCGCCAACGTCCATGGCCGCAGCGCCTTTGCCCAATTCTGGTCGGCCCGGCCCTCGATCAAAGCGGCTAGCGCGAGTGAAAACGGCACGCTCAAACCGACATAGCCGAGATAAAGCATGGGCGGGTGCGCCGCGAGCGCGGGGTCCTGCAAAAGTGGGTTAAGCCCCGAGCCCTGCATTGGCGCGGGATCGAGCCGCGCGAATGGATTTGAGAGAAAGAGCGTATAGATCAGCGCACCAGCGGTGACGAGCCCCTGCACGCCGACAGCGCGCCGCCACAGCCCCTCATCCTGCGCGCCCCGCCTCCACGCAAGCGCAGCGGCGAATGCGGCGGACACCAGGCACCAGAGCAGCATCGAGCCCTCGTGGTTTCCCCAGGCGCCCGCTATTTTGTACATGAGTGGCTTGTCGGTGTGCGAATGCCCAACCACGACAGCCAAGGAAAAATCGGACCGAACGAAAGCAACGACCAACGCCGCAAACGCAATCGCAACCAGCATTGCCCCCGCCAGCGCCGCCACGCGCATCGCGGCGCTGTTGGCGTCGCTCCGCGGGAGCGCAATTCCCAGCGCGCCTTGCAGTACGCTTAGGGCGAGCGCTAACGCCGCGGCGAACGCGCCGATTTCAGTAATCATGGCGGGNNCCGCCTCTCCACTCACCGCCTTGCTTCAGCGCCTCAGTGACCTCGCGCGGCATGTAATTCTCATCGTGCTTGGCGAGCACGCGTTCGGCGGCGAACGCCTCGCCCGGCGCCCAACTTCCTTCCGCCACGACGCCTTGTCCCTCGCGAAACAAGTCTGGCAGCAGGCCGTCATAGCGCACTTCGACGATCGTCGCGCCATCGGTGACACTGAATTGGGCGACGGTTCCGGCTCGCCGCAATGTGCCCTCCACCACCAATCCGCCAAGCCGAATGCGACGCCCTGGCTGCGCCTTCTCCGCCAGTTCCGAAGGTTTGACGAAATAGACGACGCTGCTGCGCAGCCCGACCAGGGTCAGCGTTATCGCAGCGACGAGCACTGCCGCTGCGATCGCGATCATGATCAGGCGCTGGTCGCGTCTACGCATCGCGCTAATTGCCGAGCTGTTGCTGCGCCATGGCGCGGCGCGGGTCGTCGGCGCTCATCCGTGCGAGCGCACCGCGCCAGAACGGACGTGCGTCACGCCCCTCCTGCATCGCGGCCATAGCCTGGTAAAGCCACGGCGCGGGGTCGGTGGAGCGTTCGCCCGCCCGTTGGAAATATCCCAACGCCTCTGACGTCACCCGACCCTCGATTTCAAAAATGGCGCGCCCCATGCCCAGCATCGCCTCGCCCGATTCAGGTTCACGCCGCAGCGCCTGATCGAATTCAGCCGCCGCCTCGCGCGCGCGGCCCAGCTCCAACAGCACTTTTCCCGCTTCCAAGCGCGGAATCGCGTCGCCGGGATGTTGGCGCGCGATATGGCTCCAGAGCGCCAATTGCTCCTCGCGCGTTACCGCCGGAGGCGCTCCCGATTCAAACGCCTTGACCAGCGCATCGAGCCGCGGCTGGAACGGACGATCCGCCAGCGCCGGACGGCCGATCACGGCGTACACGCCCAAAGCAACGAGCATGGTTGCAGCAAAGCCCACCAATGCCCGCCACGGCCGGCCGCCCGCGCGCCGATAGGCGGCGAACGCCCACCAGGCGAGACCTGCGCTTAGTACCGCAGCGCCAAGAGCAAGCATGAGGCCGGAAAGCATAGCTGCGCTCTAGCCCGGTTCGCGGCGCAGCGAAACCCGGCTCGACGCCGCACGGCGTCAGCCGGACTTGCGATTTGCCCCCATCGCACCACAGCCGCTTAAAAATTGTCCCGAAGCCAAGCCCATGCGCCGGTGGCGGCGTTGCGCATGGCGGCGGCGGTTTGCAGCAGCGACGGCTGGAAGTGCGTGTCGACATCTTCCAGCGTCGGCGCGTCGAGCCGCCAGCGCAGCAGGCCGGCAGCGGCCGCGTAACCAGGCCCCGCTTCGCCGTGGTCGAAACCTGAGAGATCGAGCGGGCGGCCGATGCGCACGGGCATGCCCAGCGTTTCTGAGGCAAGTTCACGCAAGCCCGGCGCCTGGGCGCCGCCGCCAACCAGAACCGCGCGCGCAGGCGCGTTGGCGCCTGAGAAGCCGGCCCGCGCCAAACGGTCGCGCACAAGCAGCAGCATTTCCACAAGGCGAGGCGTCAAAGTGTCGGCGATGGCGCCACGCAGCGTGGTCGCCGCCTCCAATCTGCCATCGCGGCCGAGCTTTGGCGTGAGCACCGCTTCACGCGGATCGCAGGCGCCGCGCACCGCCCCGAATGTGAGCTTCACGCGCTCGGCGGCGGCGAAGGTCGTTTCAAGCCGCTGCGCAAGGTCACGTGTCAGACGAACGCCGCCGGCGGCGATGGTCTCAGCATGGACCAGGCCCTCGCACGCGAACGCCGCCAGGCCAATCGAGCCCGCGCCGATATCGACCAGCAACGCCCCGCTCTCGCGCTCGTCCGGCGACAACACCGCCAGGCCCGCTGCGCGCGGCGCTGCAACGATGTCCTCAATTTCAGCGCCAGCCCAGTTAACGCACGCCTTCAGCGCCGCCACCGCATCGCTCGGAGCAACCACCGCGCAGGCTTCCAGAACCAGCACACGTCCAGGAAAGCCGAGCGGGTCCGACAGCGGTTCGCCGCCATCGATGGCATAGCGAAGCGGCTCCAAATGCAGGATAGCGTTCTGCGCCGACGAAGCCGCAGCCATCGCCGCATCGATCGCGGCGTCGATGTCGCGTCCGTTGATCACTTTGCTGCGCACGCGGACGCTGGCGCGGACAATGCGCGAGGACAATCCCGGCCCGGAATAGCAGGCGGTGACCCGCTTGATAGGAGCGCCGGCCATGGCGCTGGCCCGGTCAATCGCCACCCGGATCGCGCGCGCGCACGCTTCGAAATCCCCCGGCATGCCCGAGGCGATCGCCGGCGCGGTCTCGACGCCTACGCCAAGCACGCGCAGCGGACGCTCGGGGTGCAGATCGAGCACCGGGTCGCGGCGCGCAGCCAGGCACACGGTTTTTGAGACGCCCACATCGAGCGCCGCGACCAACGGCCCAAGCGGTTGCCCAAGCGGCTGCCCGTATTGGGTCTCATCATGTGCGGCGAAAGTACGAAGCGCAGTGTTCATCTCAGGCGCCGCGCAATAGGTTTCGGGGACCGCCAATACGCACCGCAAGCCGCCCCGGCGCGCGCATATCCAGCGTCGACACCGGACGATCCAGCAGCGCGTGCTGCGTATGCAATTGCTCAAGCTGCGCCAAGGCGGCGGCAGCGCCGGTTTCCGGAAGCTCAATAATCGTTCCGGAATTCAGTTCCACATTCCAACGCCGGTCGCCAATACGTACAAGCGCCTTCAGGCGCGAGCGAAGCTCAGGCAAATCTTCCAACGCGATCAACAGCGATTCCGCCGCTGGCCCCGCGCCCCGCCCAATCACCAACGGCAGATCGGCATGGTCGGCGGCGCGCTCGGCGAGCAGGCGCTCGCCATTATAGTCGATCACGGAAATCTCGCCGTCCTCTTGCCAGCGCGCATAGGCTTGGCGGCGCTCCACTTTGACCACAAGCGTTGACGGCCACAGTCGGCGCACTTCCGCCCGCTGCACCCAGTCCAAACTCTCCACACGCGCGCGCACCTCGTAGGGGTCGAGCGCGAGCATCGAATGGCGCCCTTCCGGCACGATTTCGGCGCGCACCTCCGCCGCGCGCGCTTCCGACACGCCCTCAACTTCAACGTCGCCGATAGCGAACCCAACCGACGCCGCCGCGGAATCGGCTGCGCCCGCAAAGGCTTCGCGCACATCGAACAATGAGGAACCAAGGAATGCAGCACCCGCAATCGCTGCGCCGCAGAAGAAGACGACCCCAGTGAGCCCCGCCATCAAGCTCTTGCCGCTCACCTGCATGTCGTCCCCGGCGATGCCGCCGGAAAGTTTGATGCGCGCAAGCCGCGGCATGTCGCCGCTCGCCGCGTTAGGGATGCGCCCGCGTCCGCGTTTGCCGGAATCCGCACCGCGTACGGGACGACGGGCTCTCAACGCGGCCATGACGCATCCTCCAAAATCCACGCCACTAATTGATCGTAGGACATGCCCACATAAGCTGCCTGCTCGGGCACGAGCGAGGTCGGCGTCATGCCGGGCTGGGTGTTCACTTCCAGCAACGCGACACGATTGCGCTTGGGGTCGTAGCGGAAATCCGCGCGGGTCACGCCGCGGCAGCCGAGCGCGGTGTGCGCGGCGTCGGCCGCGCGCATGAGCTGTTCTGCGATAGGCGCCGGGATGTCGGCCGGCACAACGTGGCGCGAGCCGCCTTCTGCGTACTTGGCGTCGAAATCGTACCAGTCGCCATCGCTGGTGACGAAAATCTCGGTGACCGCGAGCGCGCCGCGTCCGTGCATGACTGCTACAGTCAGTTCCTTACCGTCGATGAATTCCTCTACCAGCACCTCTTCGCCGAACGTCCAGTCCGGATCGAGCAATTGTTCTGGCGGGCGGTTGGCGCCTTCGCGCACAATGAACACGCCAACCGAAGAACCCTGCGCGTTCGGCTTGACGACATAGGGCGCAGGCATCGGATGCGCTTTCGCCGCTTCCAGCCGATGCATCAGCTTCCCGCTCGCGAGTGGCAATTTGGCTTGCGCGAAAATCGCCTTCGATTTGTCCTTGTCCATAGCGAGCGCCGAGGCGAGCACCCCTGAATGCGTGTAAGGCAACTTCAGATAATCGAGTACGCCTTGGACGCGCCCATCCTCGCCCCACTCGCCGTGGAGCGCGTTGAACACCGCGTCGACATGCGCGCTGCGCAGGCGCTCGATCCAGTCTTCGTCCTGCGGGTCGATCTCAAGCGCATCATGGCCGAGCCTGCGCAACGCAGCCGCGCAACCGGCGCCCGAGCTCAGGCTCACCGATCGCTCCGGGCTCAAGCCGCCCATCAATACCGCCACCCGCGCCATTTTGCGCCTCAACCCCTGAAACCGACCCAGAACACGTTGGGCAAGCGCCTTTTCTGCGCCTGCTCCTGTGTCTCACAATGAAACCCCTCGAGGTTAAGGCAAGGTTGGCAAGCAGCGCATTATGCGTTGATTTTTATGGTGAATTTTGTGTGTTGGTAAAGAAACGGAAAACCTTACGCCTCAGTAAAGCAGGTGCGCGCGGCGCTCGCGATCCCAGGCCGCCTCATCAGGCAAAGCGAGCGCATCAAGATCGCCGGGAATTGCCGCCGGATCATCGACCCATTCTCGTAACAAAGGCGAGCCGTTGATGACGTCGATGGCGAGTTTTCCAAGCTCGTACTCGTAGGGAAAATCGCGCCACAATTGATAATCCGGGTAGAGCCGTCGGATCGCTTTGAACGCAAGCGCCTGCAAACGCCACGGCTTGAACGCCAGGTGATCGTAGCTCGGGTCCTCGACGTGAATTTGTACACCATTGCAGAGCTGCTTGGCGTGCTTATGGAAGGTCGGTTCGAACCAGCACTCGCGCAACCGGCAACCCTGCAGCCAGCGCGGCGCAAGCGCGCGCATTTCCACGATCACCTTCGCCGCATCAATATCGGGCGCGCCGAACACTTCAAGGGGCCGTGTGGTTCCCCGCCCTTCCGAGAGCGTCGCCCCCTCCAACATCACGGTCCCGGCATAAGCGCGCGCCATCCATAGATTGGGCGCGTTGGGACTGGGGTTGACCCAAGCGCGCTCGCCCAGCGGCCAGCCGAAGCCCGGCGCGGCGTCTGGCGCGTACCCCTCCATCGCGATTACGCGATAATCGACATCGAGCTTGAAGTGACGGACGAACCATTGCCCCAACTCGCCGAGTGTCAGCCCATGGCGCATCGGCATCGGGCCGGCGCCGACGAAGCTCTCCCAGCCGGGGCGCAGCGTCAGCCCCTCGATCGGACGGCCCGCGGGATTGGGGCGATCGAGCACCCACACTTGCTTGCCTTCCCGCGCCGCCGCTTCGAGCATGTACAAGAGCGTGGTGATGAAGGTGTAGATGCGGCAGCCGAGATCCTGAAGATCGATTAACACGACATCGAAGGTGGAGAGCGCCTGCCCGGTGGGGCGACGGCTCTCGCCATAGAGGCTGAACACAGGGATCCCGTGCGCGGGGTCGGTATAGTCAGCGCTCTCGATCATGTTGTCTTGCTTGTCGCCGCGCATGCCATGCTGCGGCCCGAAGGCGGCGCTGATGCGCATGTCGCCGCAGGCGGCCAGCGCGTCGAGGCTGTGGGTCAAATCGGCGGTGACCGACGCAGGGTGCGCCAACAAGGCCACGCGCTTGCCGGCCAGCGGCGCACGCAATGTCGCATCGGAAATCAGCCGGTCAATGCCGAATTTCATGAACGCTCCCTTCACTCCCAGCGCAAAGCAAAGCAGTCCAAATGATGAAAATCCGGTTTTCCCGGCGGGTGCGCCAGCGCCCAATAGGATTTGTCGCCGTTCATTTCCTCGATCACCGCGGAGGCGCCGATCCGCAGCGGACCGCTTAGCATCTCGTTAAGCGCTCCCAGCTCGAACGCGGCCCGCAACTCCAGGCTGGCCGCCGCCGCCGTGATACTGACCTGCGGAGCGATGTTCAGGTTCGCCACACCCTCGCGATAATTTGTGAAACCATATGCGGCCCATTGTGTGGAGGGGGAGAAATTGAACTCCACATAATTGTCGCCCGCCTCGGCCCGCAGGAACAATTCAAAGCAAGTGTGCCTCCACAATTCGTCGGCACGCCCACTCGTGGCTGCCTGAGGAAAGCGCAGCTTTCCGATTTCGCCATGCGCGACAAAACTCACTTCGATCTGATCGTCGCGGCGCGACAGCCGAACCTCTATCCGGCCGATCGCCCCGCACGGCGCATCCGGATGACGCTTCAGTTCAACCTGCATCTCGCGGCCTTCCAATCCGCTTGATTTCCCATTCGAGTTCAACTCCGCTATTGGCCAACACCGCCGCGCGCACCTCTTCGCCCAGTCCCTCGATATCGGCCGCACTCGCCTCACCGGTATTGATCAGGAAGTTGGCGTGCTTGTCGCTCACCTGGGCGCCGCCGCGGCGGCGACCGCGCATGCCCGCCTCATCGACCAGCATCCAGGCCGAGAGCTTGTCGCCGTTGGGGCCGATCGGATTCTTGAAGGTAGAGCCGCCAGTTTTTTCGCGTATCGGCTGGGAGCCCTCCCGCTTGGCGGTAATCTCGGCCATGCGAGCTTGGATCGCCCCCGGTTCGTCCGGCCTCCCCTGGAATGTTGCGTCGAGGAAGATCGTCCCCGGCGGCAATTCATTGTGCCGGTAACTGAAGGCGAAGTCAGCGTTGCTCAGCTTTAACACTTCGCCTTGCCTGGTGAGCGCGGTCGCTTCCACCAGCGCACCGCCGGACTCCCGTCCATAACAACCCGCATTCATGGCCAGCGCTCCGCCGATCGTGCCGGGCACGCCGACATAAAACTCCAGCCCGGCAATCCCCGCTTTCGCCGCCCCCTTCGCAACCATGGCGTCCAGCGCGCCAGCGCCAGCGCGGATGCGCGCGTGCTCCAGCGGCTCGATCGCAGCGAAGGCGCGCCCTGCCAGACGGATGACGATCCCGCCGACGCCGCCATCGCGAACGATCACATTGGAGCCCACGCCGAGCAGCGTGACGGGTAGTTCAGCCGGCGCCCGGCGCAGGAATTCCATCAGATCGTCACGATCGGCTGGCAGGAACAGCGCATCGGCGGGGCCCCCGACGCGAAACCAGGTGAACGGGGCCAAATTTTCCGAGCGCAGAATCTGGCCGCGGACCGAGGGAAGTTCACTCATTGTTGATCGGCTATCTCATGGTTCTTGCGCCTGTCAAAGCCTCGTCCTCTCGCTACTTATGGAATTGTCCCGCATAATGCCCGCCAAGGAGACGTAACATGGTGCGTTATACCCTCTTCGCCGCAATTCTGGCGCTCAGCGCGTGCGCAACGCCGCAAGACAATGCGAGCAGCACTCCCCCCGCAGGCCGCGATTGCTTCAATTCCAACTCCGTGAGCGGATATTCTTATATCGACAGCGAACATGTCGGCATCAATGTCGGCGCCAATCGCAAATACGTACTTACCACCATGTTCAACGCGCGCGATCTGGATTGGACTCAAGCGATCGCTCTGCGTTCCTCCAACGGGTGGATATGCACCGGCAATGGCCTCGGCGTGGAAGTGATCGGCGGCGATCCGCGCCGCACTTATCCGATCACCGCCATCGAGCGTGCGCCCGATCCCGCGCCGAACGCCGACCAGGGAAGCTAGCGCGTTTCACCTATCTAATTATTGACGATAGAACACTGTCATTCCGGACGCGCGGGACGCGCGATCCGGAATCCAGGGGATAGAGCTGTGCGGTTGCTCCTGGATTCCGGGTATCGCTACGCGATCCCGGAATGACGGTTTCGGAGATCCGAATTCACCTGCGGCTACCCCACCTTCAACCCCGCCCGCAGCGCGATGCGCCCGAGCGCGCCTTTGACGATGACGTCGAGCTGGCTCTTGGGCTGGTAATCGGCGGGCGCAACATAACTCACGCGATCCTCGGCGATCAGGCGCGAGATCTTGTCCAGGCTGCGCGGCTCGGTCCATTGATAGGGATCGAGCACGGCGATGGCGCAGCCGCCTTGGCTTGTCACCATGCGCATGGAGGGAATGTCGGTGTCGCCGTCGCCGATGAAGATCATGCGCTCGAACGGCAGCGCGCGCGCGTCGTCGTGCATCCAGCGATTGATCGCCTCGGTGTCGTGGACGTTGTCGATGCCCTTGTTGATGCGGAACAGGAATTGAGTCTTGGTCGTGTAATTGATCGCCACGCTCGGCCACTTCGCTTCACCGCTTTTGTCGTACAAAAACCGTGAAGCGAATACCTGTCGAAAGCGTCCGAACAAGGGGCAGCCTTCGATCATCTCGTAGATGCCAGAAGAAACAA
>CXWL01034259.1_pt1 | contig 11440 bp, 7 predicted proteins | sample 590931 | NCBI WGS metagenome assembly CXWL01 (sample SAMEA3498368, study PRJEB10139) | groundwater metagenome | biome: water well; material: biofilm material | place: Germany | collected 2015-04-27 | reverse complement strand
GAGTTTGTCGGCCTGGCGCAGTACGAACGGCTGTTTGGCAACGAGCGTTGGCTGTTGTCGCTGCAGAACCTGGCGCTGTATGGGGTGCTGTTTATCGTCGCCTGCATGGTGATCGGCTTCCTGCTGGCGGTCTTCATCGATCAGAAGGTCAAGGGCGAGGGCGTATTGCGCACCATTTTTCTGTACCCCTACGCCATGTCTTTCGTGGCAACCGGTCTGGTCTGGCAGTGGCTGCTGAACCCAGGCAACGGCATCCAGCAGGCGCTGCGTCAGATGGGCTTGGAGGACTTTACCTTTGACTGGATCATCGATCAGGACAAGGTGATGTACACGGTCGTCATCGCCACCGTCTGGCAGGCCGCCGGTCTGGTGATGGCCTTGCTGCTGGCGGGCTTGCGTGGCATCGATGACGAAATCTGGATGGCCGCGCGCATCGACGGCATCCCGACCTGGCGCGTCTACATCTCGATCGTGTTGCCGATGTTGGGGCCATCCGTCGCCACCGTGTTTGTGTTGCTGTCGACCGCCGTCATCAAGCTGTTTGACGCGGTGGTATCGATGACCCAGGGCGGGCCCGGCACCGCCAGCGAAGTGCCCGCCAAGTTCATCATGGACCACTTGTTTGGGCGCGCCAACATCGCCCTGGCGTCGGCCGCCTCAATCGTGTTGTTGCTGACGGTGCTGGCGCTGTTGGCGCCGCTGCTGTATGCACGCGAGCGGTCCAAGCGCAGCGGGAGCAGTCAATGACGACCCACGCGAGCGCATCCGCGCGCCCAAAGCGACCTTACCGGTTGCAACCGGCGCGCATCGGCGTGTATGCCTTCTTGTTCACCGCCGCGCTGTTCTTCCTGATGCCGCTGTACATCATGCTGGTGACCTCGTTCAAGACCATGGACGAGATTCGCTTGGGCAACATCTTCGCGCTGCCCATGCACGTCACGGTCGAGCCCTGGGTCACGGCCTGGACCTCTGCCTGCACCGGCGTTTCCTGCGACGGCATTCGTGGTGGTTTCTGGAACTCGCTGATGATCACGGTGCCCAGCACCGCCTTGCCGATCCTGCTGGGCGCGCTCAACGGCTACGCGCTGTCGTTCTGGCGGCCGCGTGGCGCCAACCTGCTGTTCGGCGTGCTGATGCTGGGCGCCTTCATTCCGGTGCAGGTGATGATGTTCCCGCTGGTGCGGATCTTGGCCACGCTGGGGTTGTTCAGCTCCCTGGCGGGCATTGTGATGATCCACATCATCTTCAGCATGCCGGTGATGACGCTGCTGTTTCGCAACTACTACCTGTCGATCCCACAGGAGTTGTTCAAGGCGGCGCGGATCGACGGCGGCGGCTTCCTTCGCATCTTCGTGCAACTGATGTTGCCCATGTCCACGCCCATCATCATCGTGGCCGCCATCATGCAGGTGACCGGTGTTTGGAACGACTACATCCTGGGCCTGGTGTTCGCCGGGCGGGACAACCTGCCCATGACGGTGCAGCTCAACAACGTGATCAACACCACCACCGGCACGCGTCTGTACAACGTCAACATGGCGGCCACGATTCTCACGTCGCTGGTGCCGCTGACGATCTATTTTGTGTCGGGGCGCTGGTTTGTGCGGGGTATTGCCGCCGGCGCGGTAAAGGGATAAGGCCATGGCAAGCGTCGGAATTCGCAACCTGTGTATTCGTTTTGGTGACACCGAGGTCATCAAGGACCTCGACCTTGACGTGGTGGAGAGTGAGTTCCTGGTGCTGCTGGGGCCCTCGGGCTGTGGCAAGTCCACTTTGCTGCACAGCATCGCGGGGCTGATCGATGTGACCGATGGCAGCATCCACATCGGTGGCCAGGACATGACCTGGGCCGATCCGACCGACCGCAATATCGGCATGGTGTTTCAGTCGTACGCCTTGTACCCCACCATGACGGTGGAGCGCAACATGTCCTTTGGTTTGCGCATCAACCGCACGCCCAAGGCCGAAATCGAGCGCCGCGTCAAGCGCGCCGCCGACATGCTGCACCTCACGCCCCTGCTGCATCGCAAGCCATCCCAACTGTCGGGTGGCCAGCGCCAACGCGTGGCCATTGGCCGGGCGCTGGTGCGTGATGCCGGCGTGTTTCTGTTCGACGAGCCGCTGTCCAATCTGGACGCGAAGCTGCGCGCCGAATTGCGCCGCGAGCTCAAACTGCTGCACAAGACACTGCACGCCACCATGGTCTACGTGACGCACGATCAGGTCGAGGCGATGACGCTGGCGACCCGCATCGTGGTGATGCGCGGCGGCAAGATCCAGCAGATTGGGGCACCGGCCGAAGTCTATGACAAGCCCGAGAACCTGTTTGTGGCGGGCTTCCTGGGTTCGCCCGCGATGAACTTCCTGGCCGGCGAACTGAGTGTCCAAGCCGGTCGAATCACGTTTTATGCGGGTCCTCTGCGCCTGGATGCGGCAGCGTACGCGTTCAGAAGCCCACCCACCGGCGTTCAGCATGTGGTGCTGGGCATTCGCCCGGAAAACCTGCTGATTCATGCCGGCGGCGACCTGCAGGGCACGGTGTCCCTGATCGAGCCGATGGGCAACCACCACGTGGTCTGGATCGAATTCGGCGCCAACCTGCTGTCTTGCGTTGTAACCGGCGCGTTGACGTACCGGGTGGACGAACCGGTCCGCTTCTCGATCGACGTGAGCCATATTTCTCTGTTCGAGCAGGTCACCGAGCAGCGTCTGTGAAGCGCTACAAGCCATTTGTTCAGGAGCATTCCATGGCAGTGTCAGTGGCAGGGGTAAGGGACGGCATGGGCGTGCTGCTGGTCCTGGCGTGGTTGTGGGCCAGTGTGCACACCGCACAGGCACAGCCCACTGGTGCCATGGCTGACACGCGTCACGGCGCGGTCAAGGCCTGGGTGACCCTGACGGATCGGACCCAATTGCTGGCGCCCCTTGAAGGACTGGTTTTGGGCGCGGCCAGTCCCTTGCCCCTCAACATCGAGGTGGATCCCGGCAAGCGTTACCAGGAGATGGTCGGCTTTGGCGCCAACATCTCGGATGCATCGGCCTGGCTGATTCAAAACCGGATGAATCCAACCCAGCGTCAGGCCTTGATGGAGGACTTGTTCGGCAAGCCGCCCGGCCTGGGGCTGAGCTTCACGCGGCTGACCATCGGCGCGTCCGATTTTTCGCGCAGCCACTACTCGCTGGACGACGTGCCCAAGGGGCAGACCGACTATCCCCTGGCCAAGTTCTCCATCGATCCGATGCGTGCCGAAGTGCTGCCAGTGGTCAAGCGTGCGTTGGCGATCAATCCCAAGCTGCAGGTCATGGCGTCCACCTGGAGTGCGCCGGCCTGGATGAAGAGCAACGACAGCCTGATCCAGGGCGCCTTGCGACCAGAGGCCTACGGCGCGTTTGCCCAGTACCTGAGCAAGTTTGCTGACGCCATGGAGGCCGAGGGGGTGCCCCTTTTTGCCCTGACGCTGCAGAACGAACCCCATTTCGAGCCCAAGGACTACCCCGGCATGCGGGTGAGCTCAGAGGCGCGCGCCAGGCTCATTGGTGATCACCTGGGGCCCTTGTTGGCCAAGCGTGGCAAGCCCGTGCGTATCCTGGATTGGGACCACAACTGGGACGAACCGCAGGCGCCCCTGGCGGTGCTGGCCGATGCCAAGGCGCGTCCGTTTGTGGCGGGCGTGGCGTGGCACTGCTACGCGGGCGATGTGGCGGTGCAGGCGCAGGTGCATGACGCCTATCCCGACAAGGAGGCCTACATGACCGAGTGTTCGGGAGGCGAGTGGAAACCGCACTGGCGTGAAACCTTGCCGTGGTACATGCGCCACCTGATCATCGGCACCACGCGCGGCTGGGCCAAGGGCGTGCTGCTGTGGAACCTGGCGCTCGACCAGCAGCACGGGCCCCACTTGGGTGGATGCTCGGATTGCCGTGGCGTCGTCACCATCGACGCCACCACCGGTGAGGTGACGCGCAACCTGGACTACTACGCACTGGCGCATGCCAGTCGGTTCGTGCGGCCGGGCGCGCGCCGAATTGAATCGACGACCGGCGTCGAACGTCTGGAATCCGTGGCCTTTCACAACAGCGACGATGACTCGATCGTGCTGATCGTGCTGAACTCGGCCGCCAACGCGCGCCACTTCTCCGTGAGTTCGGGAACTCGCAGCTTTGCGCACCGCATGCCGGGGGCCAGCGTGGCCACCTTTGTCTGGCGTGCGTCGCCTTGAGTCTCGGCTAGCCAGCCGACTTGGTTCGCGGCCAGGCATGCCAGCTCAGGCGAACACAGTTCAAGTGAACCATTGCCAGGGTCCGGAAACCATTCCATAATTCGCTGACACTCTTTGAAGAAGGAGTTGGCGAACTTAGGCAAGAAAACCATGCGCAACATCAGGCTGTTCGACTCGGCGGATCACAAGTTCATTTTGCTCAACGAGAGCGAGCCCGGTGAAGAGGACGGCATCCGCTCCAACCAGTACCTGGTGATGCATGGCGAATCGGGGGTGCTGCTGGACCCGGGCGGTTTTGGCGTCATGCCGCGGGTGCTGGCCGAGATGCTGCGCTACCTCCCGCCTGCGCAAATTCGCGGCATCTTTCTCTCACATCAAGATCCCGACATCGTGGGCGGTTTGGCCACCTGGCTGGACCTGATCAAGGCGCCGGTGTATATCTCGCGCATCTGGTTGCGCTTTCTGCCGCACTACGGCCTGAAGGACATGTCGCAATTTGTCGGCGTACCCGATGAGGGCATGGAGCAAGTGGTGGCGCCGGGCTTTGCACTGAAACTGGTTCCGGCGCATTTTCTGCACTCCGAGGGGCAGATCAATGTCTACGATCCGGTCTCGAAAATCCTGTTCAGTGGCGACATCGGCGCGGCCATGATGCCGATGGACAGGAACGAGCCCTTTGTGGACAAGCTCGACAGCCATCTGCCCTTCATTGCCGGTTTTCATCGTCGTTACATGTGCTCCAACAAGGCGATTCGCTGTTGGCTTGACACCATCGCGGACCTGGATATCGCCATGATCGCGCCGCAGCATGGGCCGGTCTATCGCGGCGCGGCGGTGCCTCAGTTGCTGGACTGGCTGCGCGAATTGCCATGCGGCGTCGATCTGCTGCGCAGCGGCGGACGATTCGACGCATGAGCGAGGCGCTGCCCCGCGACCTGGAGGGCGCGCGCCTACGGGTCATCGACCGCATGGCGGCCTTGCTGGAAAGTCAGACGCGGTCCAAGCTATTTGGCGCCAACCTGAACGCGTTGGTACGCGAAGTCCACCGGGAAGTGATCGACGACTTGCGCCACATCGCCCAACAGCTCGCCGTGCCTGAACTGGCCGACCGCCTGGAGCAGGCGGTGCAAACCTGCGAGCGCCTGGATACCACGCTGGACCACTTGCTGGACGAGCGCCTGCGGCAGTGGCACCGCAATGGCAACCATGTGCAGGCGACGATGCTGGAGTTCAACCAGACCCTCGACGGGCTGGCATCGACCTTGATTGAAAAGGACTTGTTCGAGCGCCAGAGCCGCGTGCTCGAACGCATCATCCTGTCGCACGAACACGTGGCGCAGTGGAAGGAATTCGTGCAGGAAATCCTGGCTGACTTCCACGCCATTTTCCCGTTCAACTTCTTCTACATCGCCTTCGCTGAAGAGCACGAGCTGTCGCTCTTCCTTTATTACCTGGGTGACTACAGCGACGACTTGAAAAAGGCCGCGCGCGACATGCTGTCCAAACAGATGCTCGCCAGTCTGAAGCTGCCTGGCGATGCGCCACTGGGGATTGAAGAGTTCATCATCAAGGGCGACGCACCGATCGAACACATCGACGCGGTGCGCATGATCACCGTGGCGGTGCCTGAGCACACTCCCAAGCTGGCCGGGCTGCTGGGCGTGGCCTATGTGGCCAGCGGCGCGCTCAGCGCGCAGGAGGAAAGCGTGGTGCGCTCCATCCTCTCGGTGATGGTGATGGTGGTGGGGTCCAGCAAGTTGCTCTCGCGCACGCTGGCCGAGCTTGAATACTATGCCATGCACGACCCGCTGACCGGCTTGTACAACCGCCGGCATTTCAATAACGTGCTGGAGTACGAGGTGGGCCGCTCGGAGCGCCACGTGCATGAGTTTTCCTTGCTGATGCTCGATCTGGACGATTTCAAGGACATCAACGACTCCTATGGCCACCCAACCGGCGATGACGCCCTGTGCGGGGTGGCGGAGATCCTGCGTGAGCAAATCCGCAAGGGCGATATCGCCGCACGCATTGGTGGCGACGAATTCTCCGTGCTCCTGATGGAAACCGGCCGCGTCGGCGCCACCACGGTGGCCGGCACGCTGGGCCAGACGCTGCGCGAGCGCGTGTTTACCGCGCCCGACGGCAAGCACTTTCACCTGACCGCCTCGATCGGCATCGCCACCTACCCGGTGGACGCGCGCAACGAGTCGGATTTGCTGGCCGGTGCCGATGTCGCGATGTACCGGGCCAAGGACATGGGCAAGGACGGTGCCTGCACGCTCGATGCCCTCAAGGGCCGTAGCGAGGGCGCGCGCAACACACGCGACTACGCCGAGCAATTGCGCGAAGCGCTGCACCAGGATCGCATCGTTCCGTACTACCACAGCATCGTCAATTGCCAGACCGGTGAACTGTTCGCCTGCGAGACACTGGCGCGGCTGATCGAGCCGAATGGCGACATCGTCTCGGCCGGCATGTTCATCGAGGCAATCGAGAAATACGGTCTTGGCCGCGACCTCGACCGCATCATCATCAGCAAGGCGTTTGCGGCCAAACGTGAGCGGATGCGATCCGGCGCGGCACCGGACCTCAAGTTGTTTCTCAACCTGTCGGCGCAGGAGATTCAGGGGCGCGGCATTCTCGGGTTTGCCGAAGAGTTGTGCAACACGCTGCAGATTCCACCGAGTTGCGTCGTGTTCGAAATTCTGGAGCGCGACGCCATTGGCGACATGACCAATATGCGCAAGTTTCTCACCAATTTACGTGGCAAGGGGTTCGCCTTTGCGCTGGATGATTTTGGCAGCGGCTACAACTCATTTCACTACCTGCGCGAGTTGCGTTTCGAATACGTCAAGATCGACGGCGCCTTTGTGCGCAACATTCTCAACTCGAAAGTCGATTACGCTTTGGTGCACAACCTGTCTCGGCTGTGTCAGGACATCGGCATCCAGACGGTGGCCGAATTCGTCGAGAACCAGGCCATCTTCGACGCACTACAGCACATGGGCATCAACTATGCCCAGGGTTTTCACCTCAGCCTGCCCACGCGAGACATGCCACGCGATCCGCTGGCACCAGCAATTCCATAACAAGCCGTCAAGGGGGACGACACATGCGATTCAGTGACCTCAGGATTTCCACCCGTCTGGTCATGCTGATCGGCATTCTGACGATCACGGCCATGGTCATCGGCGTCATTGGCTTGTATGGCCTTGGCAAGTCCACCGAGGCACTCCAGTCGGTCTACGAAGACCGCACGATCCCGATGGGACAAATCGCCGAAATTCAACGCCGATTGTTGCGCAACCGCCTGGCCATCGCGGTCGCGCTGGTCACCCCGGACCCTGAGACGATCAAGTCCAATGCCGCGGAGGTCGAGGCCAACGTCGCCGCCATCTCCAAGGTCTGGACGGCCTACATGGGCACCGTGCTAACCCCTGAAGAAGCCATCCTCGCCAAGAAATTCGCCGGAGATCGTGCCAAATTCGTGCAGGAGGGCCTGGTACCGGCGGTGGCCGCGTTGCGCGCCAACGATGTGAAGGAGGCACAACGTGTGGTGGTGGAGAAAATCCGGCCACTGTATGCGCCCGTGGGCGAGGGCATTGATGCTCTGATGAAGCTTCAACTCGACGTGGCCAAGGCCGAATTTGACGCTGCCGTGTCGCGCTACGCCACCATCCGCGGGGCCTCGGTCACGTCCATCGTCGTCGGGATCGTGTTAGCGGGCCTATTCGGCCTTGTGACTGTTCGCTCGATCAGCCGCCAACTGGGTGGCGAGCCGGGCCAGGCCGCCGAGGTCGCGCAACGGGTTGGCGCGGGAGATTTGAGCATGTCGATCAACTTGAAAGCGGGTGATCAGACCAGCCTGATGGCCCAGCTCAAATCGATGCAGGACGGCCTGGTCACCGTGGTGTCCACGGTGCGCGAGGGCGCCGGTGCCATGGCCACCGCCACCGGTCAGATCGCCGCCGGCAACCTTGATCTGTCTGCCCGCACCGAGGAGCAGGCCAGTTCGCTGGAACAAACCGCTGCCTCCATGGAGGAGTTGTCTGCCACGGTCAAACAGAACTTTGCCAGCGGCAGGCATGCCAACCAGTTGGCTGCGTCGGCGTCCGAGGTAGCGGTCAAGGGCGGTGCGGTGGTCACGCAGGTGGTCCATACGATGGAGGCGATCAACGTCTCCTCCAAGAAGATCGCCGACATCATTGGCGTGATTGACGGCATCGCCTTTCAGACCAACATCCTGGCCCTGAACGCGGCGGTGGAGGCGGCTCGGGCCGGCGAGCAGGGGCGTGGTTTTGCGGTGGTGGCCAGCGAGGTGCGCAGTCTGGCTGGTCGTTCGGCCACTGCGGCCAAGGAGATCAAGACGCTGATCGGCGCTTCGGTCGACAATGTCAGCCAAGGCTGCAAGTTGGTTGAGCAGGCCGGCAGCACGATGGACGAAATCGTGGTGAGCGTGCGACGGGTCGCCGACATCATGGGCGAGATCACCGCCGCCAGTCAGGACCAGTCTGCCGGAATCGACCAGATCAACCAGGCCGTGAACCAGATGGACCAGGTCACGCAGCAGAATGCGGCGCTGGTGGAAGAGGCGGCGGCGGCGGCACAGTCGCTGGAGCATCAGGCCAACACCTTGGTTGACGTGGTCAGCGTCTTCAAGCTGGGGCGATCCAACGTGGCGGGGTCCGACTACCCGCTGGCGACCCGATGACCGCGCCACCGGGCACGGCCTACCCAGCGCAAGAATGAGGAGAACCCGGCATGGCGTACTTTGAATGGGCCGATGACATGGTGATCGACCACGGGCCGATTGACACGGACCACCGTCATCTGGTCGATCTGGTCAACCAACTGCATACCGCCACCAGCCAGGGGCGAGGCCAGGAAGTCGTCGCCAGAATTCTGGAGGCATTGATCGCGTATACGGCTGAGCACCTGCGGCGCGAGGAACACTTGATGGCATCCGTCGATTTCCGGGATTTGGAGCGCCACAAGTCCGGCCACGTCAAGTTCGTCGACGACCTGCGCGACTTGCAAAAGAAGTACCAGAACGGCAGCATCACGGTGGCCTCGCAGTTGTCCACCGTGCTGCGCGACTGGTTGTCGCTGCACATCCGGCGCAATGACAAGGAACTTCGGAGATTTATTCAAAAGAAGGGTGCCGGCGCCACGCGCTAGCCTGAGGCGACGCCAGCAGCTCAAAGCCAGACTGTTCGCCGCGCTGAGTCCTTAAGTGCGCCAGCGCACGGACGGCGCCCTGGGTGGCCCGGCATCATTGGCGTACACCTTGAAACCGACGCGTTCTGCGGTGACGCGGGTTCTCAGTCCTCTGTTACCCTGAGTAGCGCAGACGCACTTCGGGTTGTTGCGCGCCAATCACGGAAATCCGCCATGTCAAAACCAGTCAGCAGCCCCTCCGCCTTTGCCAGTAGCATGGGAAAGGCGGACTCTGCCATCAAAGCCAGGCGCCAGGAGGCCAAGCTGATTGCCGGGGCCCTGCAGGATGCCATTCTCAACAGCGCCAACTTCTCCAGCATCGCCACCGACGAGAAAGGCGTGATTCAGGTCTTTAACGTTGGCGCCGAACGCATGCTGGGTTATGCCGCCGAAGACGTGTTGAACAAGATCACCCCGGCTGACATCTCCGACCCGCGCGAAGTCATTGCCCGGGCCATGGCCTTGAGCATCGAGCTGGAAACCCAGATCGAGCCGGGCTTCGAGGCGCTGGTGTTCAAGGCTTCGCGCGGTATTGAAGACATTTACGAGCTGACCTACATCCGCAAGGACGGCAGCCGTTTCCCGGCCGTGGTGTCGGTTACGGCGCTGCGCGACGCGCAAAACGCCATCATTGGTTACCTGCTGATCGGCACCGACAACACCGCGCGCAAGCAGGCGGAAGAGGCGCTGCTCAAGGCCGGTGCCTTGCAGAAAGCAATTTTTGACAGCGCCAACTTTTCCAGCATCGCCACCGACGCCAAGGGGGTGATCCAGATTTTCAACGTCGGGGCCGAGCGCATGCTGGGCTATACGGCCGCCGAGGTGATGAACATACGCACCCCGGCCGATATTTCGGACCCGCAGGAAGTTATTGAACGGGCCAAAGCCTTGAGCGTTGAGCTGGCAACCGAGATCACGCCCGGCTTCGAGGCGCTGGTGTTCAAGGCCGCACGCGGCATCGAGGACATTTACGAGCTGACCTACATCCGTAAGGACGGCAGCCGTTTTCCGGCGGTGGTGTCAGTCACCGCGCTGCGGGATGACGACAACGCCATCATTGGCTACTTGCTGATTGGCACCGACAACACGGCGCGCAAGCAGGCTGAAGAGGCGCTGCTCAAGGCCGGCGCGCTGCAAAAAGCGATTTTTGACAGCGCCAACTTTTCAAGTATTGCGACGGACGCCAAGGGGGTGATCCAGATTTTCAACGTCGGGGCCGAGCGCATGCTGGGCTATACGGCCGCCGAGGTGATGAACATACGCACCCCGGCCGATATTTCGGACCCGCTGGAAGTGATCGCTCGCGCCAAAACACTCAGCGTCGAACTTGGAACCCAGATCGAGCCGGGCTTCGAGGCGCTGGTGTTCAAGGCCTCGCGCGGCATCGAGGACATCTACGAACTGACCTACATTCGCAAGGACGGCAGCCGTTTCCCGGCGGTGGTGTCGGTCACCGCACTGCGTGACGCTGACGACGCCATCATTGGCTACCTGCTGATTGGCACCGACAACACGGCGCGCAAGCAGGTTGAGGCGGAGCGCGAAAAGCTCGACCAACGCCTGCGCGACCAGCAGTTCTACACCCGTTCACTGATCGAAAACAATATTGACGCCCTCATGACGACCGACCCGTCGGGCATCATCACCGATGTCAACAAGCAGATGGAGGCGTTGACCGGTTGCACGCGTGACGAGTTGATCGGCGGCCGCTTCAAGAACTATTTCACCGACCCGGATCGCGCCGAGGCGGGCATCAAGCTGGCACTGAGTGGCAAGAAGGTCGCCGACTATGAACTCACCGCGCGGGCCCGGGACGGCCAGGAAACCGTGGTGTCCTACAACGCCAGCACCTTTTATGACCGGGACCGAACCCTGCAGGGTGTGGTGGCCTCGGCGCGCGATGTGACCGAGCGCAAACGCCTCGATCAAGTGCTACAGGACAAAAACGTCGAGCTTGCCAGCGCCGGTGCGGTGGCGGACAAAGCCAACCTGGCCAAGTCGGA
>CXWL01000836.1_pt1 | contig 11442 bp, 10 predicted proteins | sample 590931 | NCBI WGS metagenome assembly CXWL01 (sample SAMEA3498368, study PRJEB10139) | groundwater metagenome | biome: water well; material: biofilm material | place: Germany | collected 2015-04-27 | reverse complement strand
ACTTCGTCGCCCGGCTTCCAGCGCTTCACCTTCGCGCCTACGGCCCAGACGATCCCCGCCGCATCGGAACCGGCGACGTGATAAGGCTGCTTGTGCACGTCGAGCACGCTCATCGGCTCTCCGAGGGCTGCCCACACGCCGTTGTAATTGACCCCTGCCGCCATCACCAGCACCAGCGCCTCGTCTTCGCCGACTCCGGGCACGGGAACTTCCTCCAGCTGCATGGCGTGGCTGGGCCGGCCGTGCCGCTCCTGGCGGATCGCCCACGCCCACATCTTCTCCGGGACGTGGAATTGCGGAGGGATTTCGCCGATGGCGTAGATCGCTTTCGTCGATTTCAGTTTTGCTTGCACCATTGTTCGCCTCGCCATGCTGCGGCGCACAATGGCCGATTTGGGCATAGCGTCAATGGGAGGCGAAGGTCCGAATCACGGCGTCAACCCGCCGCCGCGATGGCGCCGTTCACCGCCTGGCGCCAGCCGGCGAGCAAGCACTCGCGCTCGCGCTTTTCCAATTGTGGTCGCCAAGCTTGCCCGGGCGCGGCGCCAACTGCGTCGAGCGAGCCGATCAAACGCGAACCAAGGGCGGCCAGCTTGGCCGCGCCAACGGCGGTAACCTCCTGAAATTGCGGACGCGCAACTTCCACGTCGCAAATGTCGGCGAGGAATTGCATGGCCCAGGTATTGGCGGTGAGCCCGCCATCCACCAGCAGCGAAGCAATCGCCGCGCCGTCAGCCCGCAGCGCGTCCAGGAGGTCGCGCGTCTGGTAGGCGATGGCTTCAAGCCCGGCGCGAACAACGTGCGCGGCGGTTGAATCCCGCGTGAGCCCGACGATGGTCCCGCGCGCCTCGGCGTTCCATTGCGGTGCGCCGAGGCCGGCGAACGCCGGCACAAGGTAGACCCCGCCATTATCGGCGAGCGATGCAGCGAGCGCTTCTGATTCCGCCGACGCGGCGATCAGCTTCAGCCCGTCGCGCAGCCATTGCACCGTCGCGCCGGCCGAGAAGATCGAGCCTTCCAGCGCATAGGCTAGCTCGCCCCCTGCTTGGTAACCGATGGTGGCCAGCAGCCGGTTGCGTGAGCGCGGCGCGCTCGCGCCCATGTTCATCACGAGAAAAGCGCCGGTGCCATAGGTGACCTTGGCCATTCCCGGCTTGAGGCAATTGTGGCCCACCAAGGCCGCCTGCTGATCGCCCGCCATGCCGGCGATGGGAATGGAGCCGCCAAACACTTCCGTGCGCCCGAAACCCGCATCACAGGCGCGCACCTCCGGCAGCAGCGCGCGCGGCACACGCAGCAGCGCGCACATCTCATCGCTCCAGGCGCGCTGGTTGATATCGTACAGCAGCGTCCGCGAAGCATTGGTGATGTCGCTGGCGTGGACGCTCCCCTGCGTCAAGCGCCAAACCAGGAACGATTCCACCGTGCCGAACGCCAACTCCCCCGCCTCGGCCTGCGCACGCAACGCCGGATCGCGGTCGAGGATCCAGGCGATTTTCGTTCCCGAAAAATAGGGATCCAACAATAGCCCGGTGATTTCCTGCACGCGCTGTTCGTGCCCCGCGTCGCGCAGTGCAGCGCAGGTCTCTGCCGTACGGCGGTCCTGCCAGACGATGGCGCGATGCACGGGCGCGCCGGTCTTGCGATCCCACACCAGACTAGTCTCGCGCTGATTGGTGATGCCGATAGCGGCGATGTTCTGGGGTCCCCCGACTTGCGCGATCGCGTCGCGACAGACTTGCAAGGTCGCCGCCCAGATTTCCTCGCCATCGTGTTCGACCCAGCCCGGCTGTGGAAAATGCTGGGTCAGTTCGACCTGCGCGCTCGCGCGAGGAACAAAGCCCAGATCGAAGGCGATGGCGCGAGTGGAGGTGGTGCCTTGGTCGATGGCGAGGATGTGCGTGCTCATGGGGCACGCACAAGAAGGCGGGGAGGCGCCGAGGTCAACAGACTTCGAGGGCCGTCGGGGCGGGGGAAAGCAACGGCCCTCTCCCAGCGCCTCCCCTAGCAGAGCAGGTTCAGGGAGGAGAACCCTGCTCCGCTATCTCAAGTGCGGCGCGGAAATCCGCCGACGCCGCCCGCACGCGCGCCATGGCGGCGTCAAGTTCCGCTGCGCTGACTTCGCGCCCGGCGGCGGCCATCGCTTCCACTTCAGCGCGGATCGAGGCGAGTTTCACTGCGAGGTCGTCGAGATTGGTCGCAACCGAAGCGCCCGCGGTCAGCGCCTTGGCGACGACGTCGAGTATTTCTCCCACTCGCACGCGGCTGTGGTTGGGAACCAAAGGCACGAACGCCGAGAGCGCGGCGAGCAGCATTTGCAATTGTAGGATCATGTTGAGCATGTTCGTTTTTCCTTCGTCTCTTGACCGCCGGCGTCCTCGCCGGCGACTTGGATTGGGCAAGCGGAGGGCGATTGTGATCACGCCGGCGGGGACGCCGGCGGTCCAAGATCGGCCCTAGCCCTTGCGCGCGCGTACAAGTTCTTCCAACTCCGTCACCGGCGCCTGCGCGGCGGCGATCGCTTCGCCCAGACGCCGCGCAGCGATGGTGAGGCCCATTGCTGCGCGTTCGAGCGTGGGCTGGCTTTCGCTCGTGGACGTTTCGAAATCCGCGCGCGCGTTTATGTAAGCGGCGATGGCGATCTCCAGCGTTTCCGCCGCTGGCGTCGCAACCGCTTCCGCTTGCCCAAGCGCGCGTTTGAACGCCATCGGCGCGTTGGGGTCGCGGACGATGTCGGTGGCTTCCTCGATCACGGCTGCATAGGAATGCAAGAGCGCATAGGCGCGTTGATCGAGCGTGTTCGCGGCGCTCACCGGATTGACGATCTCGGTCTGGCCAGCGCGGATTGAGGCGCAAGCGGGCGTCGCCGCAAGCGCCAGGGCAAGCGCGATGGTGCGCAGGGGATGTCGCATGTTGTACTCTCCTGTTTAAACGATGGGTCCGCGCGCGCGGGTGCGCCCGATGGCGACGCCGATGAGGCCAAGCGTGGTGACGAGATCGATCAGCGCATCGGCGAGCTGCTGCGCCACGCCCGCGGGCAACTCGACCGCAAAACGCCCCGCAACCGCGGCGATGGCGATGGCGGCCGCACTTCTGAGCGTGAGCGATCTGAGCGCCGGCTTTCGCTTTCCAGCGCGGCGAAACTTTCCGGCGCGCTATCGGTGTAGGTCTCGATCAATGGGGTCTCCTCGGCTGCTGAGCGAGGAGAATACGGGCGCGCCTGGTCGGTCGGGTTGTTTGGGCTAAGATGTTGAAATTAGGAGCGGGAACGCGGGGTAGAGGCTAATCTATCCCCGGGTTTCATCGCTATCGAGGGGACACACACTCATCGCGCCGCCGGTGGGAATTTGGCGGCGTTTGCGCACAAGCTCGCATCGCCCCAGAGCGCCGCCGCGATCCCCGACAGCGTGTGCCAGAAAGCCGTTCACGAAGCTCGACGCTGTTTCCCTGTCTGGAATCTAGCTTGAAGCACGCGGTTTCGTGGGCGGTCGTTCCAACAGCCTTATCTGTTCTTCGCTCACAGCAGGGGGCAGATAAGCTCGGCCCTCAATTTCCTGTAACCACCTGGTCGGAATGGCTACATTGTACATCTCAATAAGGTCAGGAAGATTGTCGAGCCAGCTCCGAATCCCGTCTGTTCGCGCGGCAAGGGATCCGCTTGTTCTTGCACCTGTGATTGGACAAGGGAACGACGCTCGGCTTGTGACAGCCACGAGGGGACACACACNNACTCCCACCGGCGGCGCGATGAGTGTGTGTCCCCCGCACGCTACTCCGGCGCTACCGACACACCCTCCCCTTCGCCGCATCGTATTCCCGCTTCAGTCGCGCCACCAATTCCCCCGCGCTCACCACGCCGTGCACGCCGCCGACGCCTTGCCCCGCGCCCCAGATTTCTTTCCAGGCCTTGGCTTTCGAGCCCTCGCCGCCGCCGAAATTCATTTTGCTGGGATCGCTCTCAGGCAAACTTTCCGGATCGAGCCCGGCGGCAACAATCGAGCCCTTGAGATAATTGCCGAGCACGCCGGTGAACAAATTGGTGTACACGACGTCCTCGGCGCGGCTGTCGACGATCATCTGCTTGTAGGCTTCCGAGGCGTTGGCTTCCTTGGTGGCGATAAAGGCCGAGCCGATATAAGCGAGGTCCGCGCCCATCGCCTGCGCCGCCAGCACCGCGCCGCCGTTCGCGATCGCGCCCGAAAGCAGCAACGGCCCGTCGAAGAATTCGCGGATCTCCTGCACCAAGGCGAACGGCGACAATCCCCCCGCGTGCCCGCCGGCGCCCGCGCACACAGCGATCAATCCGTCAGCGCCCTTCTCCAGCGCCTTCTTCGCGAACTTCACGTTGATGATGTCGTGCAGCACGATGCCGCCATAGGAATGGATGGCCTGGTTCACGTCCTCGCGCGCGCCAAGCGAGGTGATCACGATGGGAACCTTGTGCTTCACGCAAGAGGCGACATCGGCCTCCAGGCGCTCATTGGTCTTGTGCACGATTTGGTTGACCGCAAAGGGCGCGGCCGGCGCTTCCGGATGCGCCTCGTCCCACGCCGCGAGCTCCGCCTTGATGCGCGTGAGCCAATCGTCCAGCAGCGGCTGCGGGCGCGCGTTGAGCGCAGGAAACGACCCCACAATGCCGGCCTGGCACTGGGCGATGACCAGCTCCGGGTTGGCGATGATGAATTGCGGGGCGCCAACCACCGGCAAACGCAGCTTATCGAACAGGGGCGGTAACGACATCGGGTCTCTCCTGGATTGGACGTAGCCGTTGCCGGTTGACGCGTCGATCCTGACATTGCGTCAAGCAACGGCGAATGAGATACAAACCCATCCCCGGATGACGGCGCAGCCGACAGTCCGGGGCCCATGATCTCCAGATTTTGGGTTTATGGGCCCCGGAATTCGCTTCGCGAATCCGGGGATGGGTGAAATATTCTTGGATTGATAAACGTGAGCAAAGGCACCTTGAGTCTGGGCGAAATCGCCGATGAAGCCGATTGGCGCGCGCTGGTCGAAAAGGGGCTGAAGGGCGCCTCCTGGGATAGGCTTGTCGGGCGCACCGCCGACGGCATTGAACTGAAGCCGCTCTACCGCGAAAGCGACGTACACACCGCGGAGGATGTCTCAGGCTTTCCGGGCGCTGCGCCATTCGTACGCGGCGCCGCGGGCTGGACCATCCGCCAGAGTTTTGCGCACCCCGACCCCGAGCAGACCAATCGTGAGATCCTGGCTGACCTCGCAGGCGGCGTCGGCGGCGTCGAGCTCGTGCTGGGCGAGAACGGCTGCGCGATCGAAAGCGCAACCGATCTCGACCGCGCGCTTGCCGGCGTGATCCTGGAAGCAGCGCCGATCTCCCTCGATGGCGCAACGCTCGCGCAGGCGCTGCTCTTGCGCGACAAACTCAAAGGCGTGGCTGCGCCGGGCACCGCGTTCAATCTCGATCCCATCGGCGCAACGCTGCGCACTGGCGCCCACATCGGCAACGCAGCCGGGTTCGCGGCGGTCGTAGCAAACGAACTCCCCCACGCCCGAGCCCTTCGGGTCGACGCGCGCCTCGTCCACGAGGCAGGGGGATCGGAGGCACAGGAAACTGCCTACGCACTCTCCCTCGGCATCGGATACTTGCGTGAGCTTGAAAAGCAAGGCTTGAGCATTGCGGCAGCAGCGGCGGCCATCGGCTTCGCGGTCTCCATCGGCGCCGATGTCCTGATCGAAACGGCAAAGCTGCGGGCGCTGCGTCTATGCTGGGCACGCGTGCTGGAGGCGAGCGGGGCAGCGCCAGAACACCGCGGCGCCCACATCCACGCCTTCACGTCCAAGCGCATGATGACCCGTTACGATGCGGAAACCAACATCCTGCGCGTGACAACGGCCGCCTTCGCAGCCGCAATCGGCGGCGCAAGTGAGATCACCACATTGCCCTTCACTAATGCGCTCGGTCTGCCCACGCCATTCGCGCGGCGCGTCGCGCGCAACACGCAATTGGTGTTGAAAGAGGAATCCCATCTCGACCACGTCGCCGATCCCGCGGGCGGCGCGTGGTTCGTCGAAAAGCTGACGCGCGAACTCGCGGCGCTCGCTTGGGCGAAGATGCAGGAGATCGAAGCGGAAGGCGGCATCGTCGCAGCGCTTCAATCCGGCGCGCTACAGCGGGAAGTCGCGGAAGCGCGCGCACTACGCCAAGCCACGTTCGCGCGCCGCAGGGAGACCATCACCGGTGTCACCGATTTCCCTCAGCTTGGACAAAAGCCGCCCCAGCAAATGGAGCGCCGGCACGCGCCGGCATTGGCCGGCGAGGGCGCCGGCGGTCCATATTTCGCGCCGATCCGCTGGGCCGAGCCGTTCGAGGCGTTGCGCGAACGGGCCGAGGGAAAATGCAATGGCGTTTTCTTCGCCACTTTGGGCCCACTCGCCGAGTTCACGCCGCGCGCGCAATTCGCGAAGAATTTGTTGGCGGTCGGCGGCGTTGCGTCGATTGGCGCGGAAGCAGAACACCAAGCCTGCGACGCCATGATCGCGGCGTTCAACGCAAGTGGCGCGAACGTCGCCATCATAGCAGGCGCCGACGCCCGCTATGCCAGCGAGGCCGAAGACGCCGCGCGCGCGTTGAAGGCCGCGGGCGGATTATGGGTCGCGCTCGCCGGCAAGCCAGGCGAACGTGAAGCTGCATTGCGAAACGCAGGCGTTGACCAGTTCATCTTCGCTGGCGTCGACGTACTGAAGGAGCTTGAAACGATCCACGCCGCACTCGGGATTGCCCCATGAGCGCAGTATGGCGGCCGCGCGATCTTTGCCGCACCGGTCGGCCGGGGCGACAGCGCGCTGTGATCGCCGGACTTGGCCTGGGCGCCGCCATCCTCGCCTGCTCGATCGTCGCCGTTCTTGCTGGCTGGTGGACGCCCTGGACAGGTCGCCTTGTGCAAGGCGTTGACGTTGCCCACCACCAAGGCGCGATAGATTGGCGCGCGCTGGCGGGTGACAACATCGCCTTCGCTTACATCAAAGCCACCGAAGGCGCCGAACACGTGGACACGCGTTTTGCGCAGAACTGGGAGCAAGCCGGCGCAGCAGGGCTCTATCGCGGCGCTTATCATTTCTTCACGCTTTGCCAACCTGGCGCGAAGCAGGCGGCAAACTTCATCGCAGTTGTTCCGCGCGTGGGAGGGTCGTTACCGCATGCGCTTGACATGGAGCATATGGGGCCGTGTCGCGACGGCCCGACGATGACTGACATCGTCAGCGAAATGCGGGTGTGGCTCGCTTCTGTCGAAGCGCACTACGGCGCGCGCCCGCTGATCTACACCACACCCGAGTTCCACGACGCGCATTTGCGCGATGTAAACGGCGAACGCTTCTGGATTCGCTCGCTGTTCGCGCGCCCGAATTTCCGCAAACAGGAATGGGTGATCTGGCAGCACCACAACAATGGACGCCGTCGTGGCGTGTCAGGGCCGGTTGACCTCAATGTGTTTCGCGGTGATGCGCAAGCGTTGTCGAAATTTGCGGGGCTAAATTGATGCGCAATTCCGATCGCTCGTCGGCGATTGTCGCTCCTTCTCCCCTTGAGGGGAGAAGNNTACCTCAAGGGGAGAGAGTTGGCGCCGGAGCGCTGGCCATGACACTCCCAGATTTCTCCAGACTTTCACTCGAAATCAACGCGGCAAAAAGCTCGCCGCCCCCTGGCGACCCTTGGCTCACGCCCGAAGGCATCGAGGTGAAGTGCGCTTACACCGCAGAAGATCGCGCGGGGCTTAATTTCGTTGACGGCTTCCCCGGCCTGCCGCCGTTCGGACGCGGGCCTTACCCCACCATGTATGTCCAACAACCCTGGACCATCCGCCAGTACGCGGGCTTCTCCACGGCGGAAGATTCCAATGCGTTCTACCGGCGCAATCTGGCGGCGGGGCAGAAGGGTCTCTCCGTCGCCTTCGATCTCGCCACCCATCGCGGCTACGATTCCGATCATCCGCGTGTGGTTGGCGATGTCGGCATGGCGGGCGTGGCGATCGATTCCATTCTCGACATGCGCACCTTGTTTGACGGCATTCCGCTCGACCAGATGAGCGTGTCCATGACCATGAACGGCGCCGTACTGCCGATCATGGCGCTCTACATTGTCGCGGGCGAAGAGCAAGGCGTGGCCCACAACAAGCTCTCCGGCACCATCCAGAACGACATCCTCAAAGAATTCATGGTGCGCAACACCTTCATCTATCCGCCGAAGCCCTCGATGCGGATCGTGTCAGACATCTTCGCTTACACCGCGCGCGAAATGCCCAAGTTCAACTCCATCTCGATCAGCGGCTATCACATGCAGGAAGCCGGTGCGACGGCAGACCTCGAACTGGGTTACACGCTCGCCGACGGCGTTGAATATGTCCGCGCCGGGATTGCCTCCGGTCTCGACATCGACGCTTTCGCGCCGCGGCTTTCGTTCTTCTGGGCCATTGGCATGAACCCGTTCATGGAGATCGCTAAATTACGCGCGGCGCGCCTGCTTTGGACGAAACTGATGCGTCAGTTTAGCCCGAAGGACGACAAATCGCTGGCGCTGCGAACGCATTGCCAAACCTCCGGCTGGTCGCTCACCGCGCAGGATGTGTACAACAACGCCGTGCGCACCTGCGTCGAGGCGATGGCGGCGGCCTATGGCGGCACGCAATCGCTGCACACCAATTCGCTCGACGAGGCGCTGGCGCTGCCGACGGACTTCTCCGCCCGCATCGCCCGCAACACGCAAATCCTGCTCCAGAACGAAGCCGGCGTGACCCGCCCCGCCGATCCCTGGGGCGGCTCGTATTATGTCGAGCGTCTCACCGCCGATCTCGCGGCGAGAGCCTGGGCGCATATCGAGGAAGTGGAGAAACTCGGCGGCATGTCCGAGGCTATCGACCAAGGCCTGCCGAAAGCGCGTATCGAAGAAGCCGCCGCACGCACGCAAGCGCGCATCGACACGGGCGCGCAAACCATTGTCGGCGTCAATAAGTACACCCTCGATGAAAAAGAAGACGTGCCGGTGCTAAAGGTCGACAACGCCAAGGTGCGCGCGATGCAATTGGAGAAGCTGGCGCGGTTGAAGGCGGAGCGCGATCAGCGCGAAGTGGATGCGGCGTTGGGGGATTTGGAGCGCGCGGCCTCCGGCCGCGCTAGCGTCGCCGGAGGCGCCGCGCTCCCTTCCTCCAACCTCCTCGAACTCGCCGTCAACGCCGCACGCGCCAAAGCCACCGTCGGTGAAATGTCGGACGCGCTCGAGAGAGCGTTCCAGCGCCACAAGCCGCCGATCAACCTTGTGACCGGCGTCTTCGCAAAGGAAGCGGGCGACAATGTCGCGATCGAGCGCGCGCGCCAGAGCGTGGCGGCGTTCGAGGAAAGCGATGGCAAGCGGCCGAAAATCCTGATCGCCAAGATGGGCCAGGACGGCCACGATCGCGGGCAAAAAGTAGTCGCGAGCGCGTTCTCGGATTTGGGTTTCGAGGTCGAGATCGGGCCATTGTTCGCCACGCCCGAGGAGGTCGCCGCGCAGGCGATTGCGTCCGGCGTTCACATTGTCGGCGTATCCTCGCTCGCGGCCGGGCATCTGACTCTGACGCCGGCCCTGCGCGCGGCTTTAGAGGCGCAAGGCCGGGGCGACATCATGATCGTCGTCGGCGGCGTCATTCCACCGGAAGATGTGGCGACGCTAAAAGAAATGGGCGCAGCGGCGGTGTACCCACCCGGCGGCGTGATCGCGGAGATTGCGCAGCACTTGCTCGACGCGCTGAATGCGAAGCTTGGGTATAAGCAGAGGGAGCGGTGATGAATGTACTTTCGTGTAGAGACTCAGTGTAATCAGCTCCGATCATGAAGCATCTGTCGCTTCTCGACTCAGTCGTTTTTGATTCGCTCGCTGACGCAGAAGTGCGCATCGAGGAGAAGGTCTCTGCCGACGTCATGTATTTCTACGGCGTCATACAGCCCGCGATATTTGTCCCGTTTCGAAATTTTCTTGAGCATCTAGCAACGCGCTCGGATAAGCGTGACGCCCTTGCGATTTGCCTCAAAACGCCGGGCGGTTCTGCTGAGACAACGGAGATGATGGCGCAGGTGATCCGACACCACTACAAAGAGGTCTATTTCATAGTGGCTGATCAGGCATACTCTGCCGGAACAATTCTCTGCATGTCCGGCGACAAGATTTACATGGACTACTCGTCGGGCCTTGGCCCGATTGACCCCCAAGTGCTTAGCGGCGATCAGAGTCGATGGGTTCCGGCTCTTGGCTACTTGGACAAAGTTGAAGAATTCATCGAGAAATCTCGAACAAACCAACTCACGCCAGCGGAGTTCGAACTGCTTGCGCGAATTGACCTGGGTCTGATTCGCTCTTTCGAAGAAGCAAAGGACTTGTCCATTGATCTCATTCAACAATGGCTCGTTCGATACAAGTTCAAAGATTGGGTCAAGCACCGCACCAACAACAAAGGCGGTGCAGTGACCCTGGAAGAGAAAAAGGCCCGTGCTCTTGAGATTGCAACCGCCCTCTCGGCTCACAAGCGGTGGCACAGCCATGGGCGAATGATCGGCATGAACACACTCCGGCAGGAGCTCCGCCTGGACATTGATGATTTCGGCACCGATACTGAACTTCAAAGCGCTGTGCGCCGCTACAACGACACACTGTCGGACTATCTGAGCAGATCGGGGACAAACAACTTCATGTACAATCGGCATGTGATGGGAAGTTCGTGATGAAGAGCATCCTACAATCTATTGAGGAGGCGCTCGCCTCGCCGGCACAGGATGTTGACGCGGAATTCGTCGAGCAGGTTCGACGCATTCGTGATTTCAAGAAAAAGCTGGATGACGCCGGGGTGGTATTGGAGCCGGAACAGCTGCCGGACACCATGACGCTCATTGGGCATTTGTCTCAGCCCCAAACTCAGCGTGAGAGCGCGTAGTTCCCTTTTCGTTCTTGACACCGATCCCCGCTCCGCTACCTATCCCCCAGGAGGGAGCATCCCATGATCGGCTACGTCACCATCGGTTCGAACGACATCGAAAAGAGCTGCGCGTTCTATGACGCCGCACTCGCCCCGCTGAACTATGCGCGCACGTTCAAGGACGGCGGCTGGGCCGGCTATGGCCCCGGCGGCAAGAAGGAAGGCCTCGAAATCTACATCGTGCAGGCCACCGCCAATGGCGAGCCAGCAACGTTTGGAAACGGCTCGATGCTCGCGTTCAAGGCGCCCTCGCGCGCGGCGGTGGAGGCATTCCATGCAGCCGCGCTCGCAAACGGCGGCAAGGACGAAGGCGCCCCCGGCGTGCGCGGCGAGTACGATCCGCCTTTCTACGGCGCCTACGTGCGCGATCCCACCGGCAACAAGTTCGTGGCGTACTTCAAAGGCTGAGCAACAGACGGGGTCCTACGCGAACGGCTAAGGATTGGAGCGCGCGGCCTCCGGC
>CXWL01114408.1_pt1 | contig 11443 bp, 13 predicted proteins | sample 590931 | NCBI WGS metagenome assembly CXWL01 (sample SAMEA3498368, study PRJEB10139) | groundwater metagenome | biome: water well; material: biofilm material | place: Germany | collected 2015-04-27 | reverse complement strand
AACGAGCAACCCATTTAATCCGCCTTTTGCAATCAGAGAGTTGGGGGGTGTTTCTTAAGAGGCCAATACTGCTCATTTAGCCGTTCGTGGGTTGCTTGTCCGATACTGCATCCTGTATCTGTATAATTCCGGATAACAGATTGGCGAACGGAGCGCGGAATAAGAATTATGGATCAGGCAAACGGCAGCGCCAGCGATAAATCGTTCGCGGAGCACTCTCCAGCCGAAAAACGCCCCCCGCTACTGGGCGGCATGTCGCTGCGAAAAAAAGGTGGCTGGGTAATGGTCATCTTTGTGACCTATACGCTTTCTGCCGGCCTCATCATGAGCCTGGAACGTAACGCGCTCCACAAAGACCTTCTGGGATTGGAAGCCCTGCACATGGACGAGGAACGCCAGCTCGGCCTCAATATGCTGGTAACGCGCGCGATCCTCATCGTGAACGAGAATTACTATTCCTCTGGCATGGAAACCGAGGCGGGGCTGGATGCGGCAATGCGCAGCGCTTCCGTGCAGGTTGAAGCGGTGTTGTCGAGGTTGACCAAGGTTGCACAGACCTACCCGCTGCTGCACGACGATGTAGCCGCGTTACGCGCGAACTTGAAGGACATGGTAGGCAAACCGCCGACCCCGGCGGTGATAGCCGAAGTCCGCAGCAACCTGCACAAACTAGTCATTGGGCTGGATCAGGTCACTGCCTTGCTGCGCAACAACAAACAGGTGCTGCTGGATCGGTACCGCAAGACATTTGACCGGCTTTCTCTGCTGTGGTCGTTTACTGCTGCAGTTGGCGTGGTTTTCCTCGGCGGGCTGGTGATGGTGTTTGTCACCCGGCTGGCGTGGGACATCCGGCGCGTCCACGACCGCGCGCTGGCGATCGTCGAAGGCTATCGCGGCAAGCCGCTGGCGGTGACCCGTTACGACGAGCTGGGTACGCTCATGGAAGCGGTCAACAAAATGCAGTTGGCATTGCGCGAACACGAAATGCAGATGGAGCTGATCCGCCAGCAACGCTTCCACAAGGAAAAAATGGCGGCAGTCGGCTCGCTTGCCGCCGTGGTGGCCCACGAAATCAACAACCCCTTATCGGCCATCGTGGGTGCGGCGCGCGTGATGTCGGAGTTGCGCCCGAACCGGACGGATGATGCCGACCAGTACGCCCAGCAGGCGGAGGTGATTCTGGCGCAGGCCAAGCGGGTGATGAATATCACGCGCCAGATATCCGAATTCTCGATGCCGCAAGCTGCCGAGCCAGAACGGGAATTATTGGACCTGAACAACCTGATCCGCAGCACCGCCAAATTCATCAGCTTCGACCGGCGCTTCAGCGCGATTGACATGGTGCTGGATCTGGATCCGCAGCTTCCCGCAGTATTCGGGGTCGGCGACCACATTACGCAGGTGTTCATGAACCTGTTTATCAATGCGGCAGACGCCTCGGAGGGCAGAGCCGACCCCAAGCCGCGCATCATTGTTTCGACTGTGCGTCAGGACAAGGACATCATCGCCAGAGTGACCGATAACGGCACCGGCATGAGCCGGGCAACGCTGGATCGCATATTCGAGGAATACTTCACCACCAAACCCATGGGCAAAGGCAGCGGTATCGGCATGGCGGTTTCAAAGTCGCTGATCGAGTCTGGCGGTGGTACCATCGCCGTGGAATCGGAGCTGGGCATCGGGACAACGGTGACAGTGCGGCTTCCAACCGATGCGGACAGCGTCGGATAACCTTAAAGGAGCAGTGCATGCATGTGCTGGTGATTGATGACGAAGCCGCGCTCCGGCAGATACTTGCCGGGCTGGTCGGTCGCGCAGGCTACTCGGTAGACACCGCATCGAACGTGGCCGAGGCCACCGCAAAACTGGTGCGGGGCGATGTAGATGTCGCGCTGTGCGATGTCCGCCTGCCGGACGGTGACGGCATCGAGCTGGTGCGCGGCTTCAAGGCGCAAAGCGGCGGGATAGACACCCAGTTCATTATGGTGACGGCGTTTGCTTCCATGGAAACGGCGGTGGAAGCACTGCGCGCGGGCGCCACGGACTATATCGTCAAGCCGGTTCACAACGAGGAACTGCTGCACCGGCTGGCGCAAATCGAGGCGATGAGCGGGTTGCGGGCGGAGAACAAGGCGCTGCGCAGCCTGGTTGCCGGCGGCGGCAGAGGGCTATACAAGTTCAGCTCGCCCGCCATGCAGCAGGTAGATCGTCTGGTGAGCAAGGTGGCCGGCACCGGCAGCACGGTGCTCATCACCGGCGAGAGCGGCACCGGCAAAGGGGTGGCGGCGCGATCCATCCACGAGCAGAGCCAGCGCTCCGAGTTTCCCTTCATCCCGGTAAACTGTAGCGCGATTCCGGAAAACCTGATCGAGAGCGAGTTTTTCGGCCACGCCAAAGGCGCCTTTACCGGGGCGGACAAGGCGCACAAGGGACTATTTACCCAGGCCGACCGCGGCACCATTTTTCTCGACGAGATCGGGGAACTCCCGCTGCACTTGCAAACCAAACTGCTTCATGTCATCGAGGACAAGCAAATCCGCCCGCTGGGCAGCGAACAAACGCGCGGAGTGGATGTGCGCATCGTTGCCGCCACCAACCGCAACCTCGAGCAGATGGCAAAGGAGGGCAAGTTCCGCGAGGATCTGTATTTCCGATTAAGCATGTTCCACATTCTCATGCCGCCGCTGCGCGAGCGCCGCAGCGACATTGGCGGGTTGGCGCGGCATCTTGTCCGCAACGCTGGCGCGTCCACCGCCTCCGGCAAGGTTCTGGAAATTGATCCGGAGGTTGATGAAATCTTGCAGGCTTACGATTGGCCCGGCAATGTCAGACAGCTTGAGAACGTCATCGGTCGCGCCTATATCCTGGCTGATGGTGGGCGCATCACGTTGATGGATCTTCCACCCGAAATCTCGCGCCAGGCGTCGAGCCCGCTCCGTAGCGACACGAACAGTATTGTGGTGACGGGGGGCGACCTGCGTGAGCAGATGCGCAAATTTGAAGCCAGCCTCATCACCAAGGCGCTGGAAGATGCGGGCGGAGACCGCAAGGCTGCGGCCCAGAAGCTCGGGATCGGGTTGTCCAGTCTTTACCGCAAGATGGAAGAGCTGGCGGATACCGGGATCACGGGTGGCGGCGCGTAAAGTTTGCAGGTCAAGGCGCAAATTTGTATAAAATTACGGGTTCCTGCCGACTCTTGCGGATTTGAATGGGTTGTTGCAGCAAATACCGAAACACGAGGAGAAGAACTATGTGCAGATGGATGAATGGGTTGTGGTTAATAGCGCTGTCGTGCTGCGTACCGTTAGCGATTGCCGAACCTGCGGCAAGTGGCGTCGCGGCGGCAAGCGGGGTTGCTGCGGCCACGCCAGAGGAAAATTTTGCGGCGGCCGACAAGGCCGACAAAGACGATGACATGATCACCTCGACCAAGCTGTACAAGCGTGCGGCCGATGGGGGCCACGCTGAAGCGCAGGTGCGGTTCGGACTTGTTCTATACGGTTCATCAGACAACAAGGGCGCTCTGGAATATTTCCGCAAAGCCGCCGCCCAGAACGAGGCTGGGGGGCAACATGGCGTAGGGCTCATGTACGAAGACGGCAATGCGGGCGTGGAGCAGGATTTTGCCGAGGCGCGCAAATGGTACGTTTTGGCGGCACAACAGGGATACAAGCTGTCCATCAACAAGCTGGCCGATGCCTGCATCGGCCCCGACGAGGGCGTCCTGCTGAAACTTCACAACAGGCAAAAGGTTGACAAAATACTGGCCGATGCGGCTGTGCTGTGCGGCACGGACCCGTTTAACGTGATCAAGCGCGCCGCAGATCTCGATCATGTTGCTGCAATACTGGCGCTGGCTGAAGGCTATCGCGCCGGCAAGTACGGGCTTACTCCAGACCCGAAGCAGGCTGACGAACTGACCACCAGGGCAAACAAACTGCTCGGAAAGACCGAGAAGAAAGAGAAAAAGAAAAGACGCATCTAGGCCAGCGCCACAATTTGACGGTAACTTTAGCACTGGTGCTGCGTTACTATAGTAGAATGGCGTCCGGAATGGCTTTGCGCCCAGTTTCGCGGCGAAAGGCTCCCCGCAAGCCGCCTTTTCTTTTTGCTTAAGGATCCCGGCTCGCGTGAACCCGTTGATTGAGACCAGCAATTAAGGAGGGTCAAAGTGAAATTAATCCGTTCAGAGCACATGGCTACTGTAGCGCGCACAGCCTTATTGTCGGTTAGCTATGCCGCACTGCTGGTCACGCTACCGGCGCCAGCATTCGCCGCCGGAGCCGGTGATAACGGGCAGCAGCTTTATATGTTGCACTGCTCAGGCTGCCACGGGATCAGCGGGATCAGCGTTGTACCGGACGCCAAGGATTTTTCTCGCGTCGAGCTCATGGCGCAGCCGAACCAGAGCCTGCTCAACCTGATCCGTTCGGGGCGCAACATGATGCCGCCTTACCTCGGGATCTTGAGCGATCAGGACATAATCAACGTAATAAATCATATAAGGACATTGAACTAAATGTTGGCCGCCATCAAAACTGCCGCGATGATCGCTGGCACTGCGTTTGCGCTTTCTGCTACTGCGGCAAGCGCACAGACCCGCGATGCGGTTGAGCGCGTTCTGGAAACATTCGAAGTAGGCTCCAATATTTATGTGCGCGCACTGAAATCCGAGAAGGCAACCAATACCATGTGGGTGGGGACTTCTACGGGCGTGCATGAAATTGACCTTAAGACCAGCCAGCCGCGCAACACATTCAACCGCGAGAGCGGCCTGGCCAACGAGTATGTCTTCGGCATCGGCGTGGACAGCAAGGGTTACAAATGGTTTGGCACCAATGCAGGCGGTGTTTCGCGCTACAAGGACGGCAAGTGGAAAACATACTTCCCCATGCACGGCCTCGCCGATTACTGGATTTACTGCTTCGCCAACGACCAGAAGGGTGATCTGTGGATCGGGACATGGGCGGGCGCCAACCACTACGATATCAAAACCGGCAAGTTCACCACCTACGTCAAGGAGCTGGTGAACGAATGGGTTTACGGACTCGACGTGGATAGCCAGGGGCGCGTGTGGTTCGGCACCGAGGGCGGCGTGACCGTGTATGACGGCAAGACCTGGAAATCCTGGACGCACAAGGAAGGGATCGGAGCGCCCAATGCATCTGGCCTGCAGGCCAGTTCCAACACCGGTCTCGGCACCCGGATGCGCCACGATTTGAGCGCCCTGGTCAGCGGCGCGTTGAGCTACAACCCGAACTATGTGTTCTCTATCCTGGCCGCCCCGGACGGAACGGTTTGGGCGGGTACATGGGGCGGTGGTGTGGCGCGTTATGACGGTAAGTCATGGAGCAACTTCACCGACAAGGACGGGCTTTCCGGGAACATGGTTTTCTCCATCGCCCGCGACCCCAAGGGGGTATTCTGGTTTGGCACCGACAAAGGCTTGACCCGCTATGACGGAAAGACCTGGCGCAGGTACGGGCGCGGGGAAGGCATGCTGGACAACATCGTCTATACGGTGGCCATAGACCCGTCCGGCAACATCTGGGCGGGCACCCGCCGTGGCGTGACAAAGTTGGGTATTGGCAAGTAACAGGCACGGGCTTTCGGGTCGCGGTCCGTAAGCATCTGACGACAGGAAAATGACATGCAGATAGAAAGAAAATCGCTGGCGGTCGCGACCGCGATTGCACTTGGGATTATCGTTGCCGGTTGCGGCAACAAGGACAGTTCGAGCGACAAACAAGGTGCTGCTCCCGCCTCGGGAGTGCCAGCCGCACCGTCCGGGCAATTGCCGCCCCAGCACCCGCCCTTGACGCCCGAGCTATCGAAAGACTTGGCACAGCAGCAAGCCGCCCAAGGGCAAGGGCAAGGCCAAGCCCAACAAGCCGCGCAGCCGCCCAAGCCCGCGCACGAGGGCAAGCTGCAAGTGGATCCCACACAGAAATTCACCCAGTTCCAGGTCGGCGAGAAAAACGTCAAGACCATTTACGTTGACGGCAAGCTGGTATGGATCGGCACTTCGGGCGGCACCATACGCTACGATACCAGCGATGACACCTTCAAGATCTTCGATTCTAGCAACGGCCTGCTTTCCAACGGTGCCTTCTTTGTAGGAAAAATCAAGGGCCGCATCACTGTCGGCACTTATGGCGGCGGCATGTCCATGCTGAACGACGATGGCAGGACCTGGAAAAACTACAACATCCCGGACGGCGTGGGTGATTCGTTCATTTACAAAGTGCTGGAGGCGAAGAACGGCGACATCTGGATCGCCACCTGGTCGGGCGTAAACCGGGTGCGTGGCGGCGCTCTGGACGAGACCGCCAAGTGGGATCTGTTCACCGTGGAGAACACCAAGGGTGGCCTGCCGAACGATTGGGTTTACAGCCTGGAAGAAGGCAAGGACGGCGTGATCTGGCTGGCAACCGAAGGCGGGGTCGCACGTTTTGTTAACGGCAAATGGGAAAACTGGAACCACGCCAAGGGGGTCGGCGCGCCGTACGAAAAAGTCAAGGAGTCCACCGCCTTCAAGTCCGACCCCGGCAAGGCTTCGGAACACCACGCGCGGCAAAAACGCGAAATGGGCTTGCAGGATGTGGATGTGGCGTACAACCCCAACTACATCGTTTCGCTGGCAATAGACCCGGATGGTTTGCCGTGGGCTGGAACGTGGGGAGGCGGGTTATCGCACTTCGACGGAAAGCGCTGGAAGACCTACACCACCGCCGAGGGGTTGCCCGGCAACCACATATTCTCGCTGCACACCGACCGCAACGGCCAGCTCTGGGTCGGCACCAACAAGGGCGTGGTGCAGTGGCAGGACGGCAAGGCGGTGGGGGCAGTGCTGACTGCTGCTGACGGGTTGGTCGCCGATAACGTGTTCTCCATGGCGACCACGCCGGAGGGTGGCAAATGGATAGGCAGCTACGGTGGTGTGACCTACTTGCGCCCAGCCAAGTAACAGCCCTCCACCAGGCGTGCGCGTTCAAATTGCCGCGCCCGTCATTCCGAGCACAGCAGGTAATCGTAATCCACTGTCAGCGGAGCGTGGTCGCTGAAGCGACGCTCTTTGTAGATGGTTGCGGATAGTGCGGCATGCGCGATCCCCGGTGTGGCGATGTGGTAATCAATACGCCAGCCGACATCCCTTTCCCATGCTCGCCCCCGGTTTGACCACCAGGTATAGGCTTCGAGTTCGGGGTGCAACTTGCGGAACACGTCCACGAAAGCCGCGCCGTCGAGCAATTCGGAAAGCCATGCACGCTCTTCCGGCAGGAAGCCGGAGTTCTTCCTGTTGCCGCGCCAGTTTTTCAAATCCTTTTCAGTGTGGGCGATATTCCAGTCACCGCATAAAATGGCCTCGCGCCCGCTGGCGCGCAACTGCCGCAAATGCGGCATGAACGCGGCCAGGAATTTGAATTTCACCGCTTGTCGCTCTTCCCCGCTCGAGCCGGAAGGCAAGTAGAGCGATACGATGCTGAACTTGCCGAACTGCACTTCCAGATAACGCCCTTCGGCATCGAACTCAGCGATGCCCAAGCCTGCGATCATCTTATCCGGCTTGCTCCGGCAATAGATGCCCACGCCGCTGTAACCCTTTTTTTCGGCATAGTGAAAATAGCCGAAATAGCCGGACGGAGTCCGCATGGCAGGTGTCATGTCGGCGGCTTGCGCCTTGAGTTCCTGCACGCAGACGATGTCGGCCTGCTGCGCCAGCATCCACGGGAAGAATCCTTTACTCGCGGCGGAGCGGATACCGTTCAGATTGATCGTAATAATTTTCATGGGCGTTCCGGGTTGGCCGATCATGCCATTATAATGGGCGTACTTTCAAACTTTCCGCCGATCATATGTTTGCCTACCGTCAGGATTTCATTCGCTTTGCGATCGAACAGCAGGTGCTGTGCTTCGGCGAATTCCAGACCAAGGCCGGACGTCTCTCACCCTATTTTTTCAACGCCGGGCTGTTCAACGACGGCGCCTCGCTGAAGCGCCTTACGCAATTTTATGCGCAGGCCATTCTCGCTTCCGACATCCCGTTCGATATGCTGTATGGCCCGGCGTACAAAGGTATCCCGCTCGCTGCCGGAACCGCCATCGCCTTGGCAGAGCAGGGGCGCAACGCGCCGTACTGCTTCAACCGCAAGGAAGCCAAGAACCACGGCGAGGGCGGCAGCACGGTGGGCGCGAAGCTGCAAGGGCGCGTGATAATTATTGACGATGTGATTTCCGCCGGTACGTCGGTGCGCGAGTCCGTCGAGCTGATCACCGTTGCCGGAGCGATCCCGTGTGCGGTAGTCATTGCGCTGGACCGCATGGAGCGGGGGCTGGGCGAACTTTCTGCGGTACAGGAAGTTCAGCGCAACTACGGCATCCCGGTGGTGTCTATCGCCACGCTGGACGACCTTCTCGGCTATTTGCGCGACCGCGCCGGGATGGGGCAGAATCTGCAAGCCGTGCAATTTTATCGTGACCGTTATGGGGTAAAAAATGATTAACGCTAAAATATTTGGTGCAACCCTAGTGTCGCAAACCAGAAGTAGGGGAACAAATGAAACGGATGGATTTTTTTGCCAGGCAAGGCGCAGACCCGCAGCCGTATGGGGTATACGGCAAGGGTGTGCAACGCCGCATGGCGGAAAAAGACGCCGTTTAATGTTTCGTTACTTCTGGTTTGCGACACTAGTGCTGGCCTTTGCTTTCGGCGCGACGGCGGAAGCCAAGCTCTACAAGTGGGTAGACGACAAAGGCGAAACCCATTATGGTGAAGTCGTTCCTCCGGAATACGCCAACAAGGATAAAGTGCAGTTCAACGACAAAGGGCGCGAGGTCAAGAATAAAAATACGGCGGCAGATGAAGCGTCAGACCGGAAGAATGCGGAAGAGAAGCAGGCCGAGATTGACCGCCAGCGCAAAGACCGGGCGCTTGTCAACACCTACAGCAGCGAGAAAGAAATAGATCTGGCGCGCGACCGCAACCTGCAACAGATCGTGGCGCGCATCAACAGCGTGCAGACACTGATCAAATCAGCGCAGGATAATCTGGACGGTTACCGCAAGGAAGCGGATAACGCGAAAAAATCCGGCAAGAAGATTCACGAATCGCTACATGCCGATATCACCGATGCAGAAAACAAGCTGGCAAAACTCAAACAGGACCTGACCAGCGCCCAGGAAAAGGAAGCTGCCGTCAAGGCGAGCTACGAAGCCGATAAGGCTCGTTACCGCGAATTGACCGCAGCACCAAAGGGCAAGCGCTAAAAAGCTTCAAACGCCCCGGCAGCCGCGCTGTACTGCAGCAACTGACCGTGCTGGATGTCGAAATACCAGCCGTGCAACACGAGCTTGCCGTTCTCGATGCGCTCGCGCACCCACGGGAAGGTCATCAGGTTATGCAGCGAAATCAGGATGGCGCGCTGCTCGCACGCCCGCGCCTTATCTTCCTGTGGCGCATCCGGCATATCCCGTTCCACCTCGGCGCGCGCTTTTTCTGCCAGGTGCATCCAGTCGTCAATAAAGGAATCCGGGTTGGCGGTGCCGCCGCTTTCCAGCAACGTGCGGATGCCGCCGCAGCGCGCGTGGCCCAGCACGATGATGTGTTGCACGCCCAGGTTGCACACGCCGAACTCCAAGGCTGCGCTGGTGCCATGGTGTCCGGCGCGGCTTTCCGATGGCGGCACCAGGTTGGCGACGTTGCGGATGACGAACAGGTCGCCCGGCGCGCAGTCCAGCACGATGGCGGGGTCCACGCGCGCATCGCAACAGGCCACCACCATTATCCCGGGGGTTTGCCCGTGCGCGACCAGTTGCCGGTACAGCGCGTCATCGCGGGTGAAATGTTGTTCGCGGAAACGCCGGAAACCCTGTATCAGTTGCTCCGGCGAGATCATGCGCCGGTCAGCCGCCGCAAGGCTTCATGATATTTGCCGGAGGTTTTTTGCAGCACTTCGGGGGGGACGCGGGGGGCTGGCGGCTGCTTGTTCCAGCCGGAGGCTTCCAACCAATCGCGCACGAACTGCTTGTCGAAACTGGGCGGATTGCCGCCGATGCGGTATTGGTCGGCGGGCCAGAAGCGCGAGGAATCCGGCGTCAGCGCCTCGTCAATCAAGTACAGTTTGCCCGAACCATCCACGCCAAACTCGAATTTGGTGTCGGCGATGATGACCCCTTTCCCCGCCGCATATTCGGCGGCTTGGGTATACAGGGCCAGCGAGGCATCCCGCACTTCGTAGGCGCGCGCCTCGCCCAACAGTTTTTTGGCTTGCTCGAAGGAGATGTTTTCGTCGTGTTCGCCCGCCGCCGCCTTGGTGGAAGGAGTGAATAGCGCTTTGGGCAGTTTCTGCGCTTCCTGCAAGCCGGCGGGTAGCGGGAGGCCGCACAGGGTGCCGGTTTTCTTGTAATCCTTCCATCCAGAGCCGACCAGATAGCCGCGCACAATGGCCTCGATCGGCAGCGGCCTCAGGCGCTTCACCACGAAGGCGCGGCCCGCAACCTGGGCGCGGTCCGCATCGGTTTTCACGGCATCCTCCGGCCTGATGCCGGTGAGGTGGTTGGGAATAACGTGGCCTAATTTTTCAAACCAGAAGTTGGACAATGTAGTTAGCACTTGCCCCTTGTCCGGCACCGGGTCGGGCAGGATCACATCAAAGGCAGACAGGCGGTCCGTCTGCACGATCAGCAAATGCTGGTCGTCTACGCCATAAATGTCGCGCACCTTGCCGCGATGGAGCAACGGCAGGCTTGCGATACTGGATTGCAACATGGGGACGCTCATGGTAATCCGTGCAGAAAGGGTAAATGGGGCGAGGGCTATAGCGTCGGCAAGATCGTTGCGGCAACTGCCTCGGCCTGCTTTTTTCGGTAGGCGGCGAGTTTTTGTGCCAGCAGTTCGTCATTCAGAGCCAGCATGGCAACCGCAAACAAGGCGGCGTTGGCCGCACCTGCCTCGCCTATCGCAAACGTGGCGACCGGTATGCCTTTCGGCATCTGCACGATGGACAACAGCGAATCCATGCCCTTGAGATACTTGGAAGGGATAGGCACACCCAGCACCGGCAGCGTGGTCTTGCCCGCGATTACGCCGGCCAGGTGCGCCGCGCCGCCCGCTCCGGCAATAAAGCACCGCACGCCCTGCTCCGCCATTTCCTTGATGTAATCGAACAGCAGGTCGGGCGAACGGTGCGCCGAAATCACGCGTGCATCACAGGCAACGCCGAAATCCTGAAACTGGCGTGCGGCCTGCTGCATGATTTCCCAGTCGCTCGCACTGCCCATAACGATGGAAACGATGGGAGCGCCCATATTTTTATATGCCTCTATACAAAACGCAGCTTGCTTGGTTGTCCCCCCTTTGAAAAAGGGGGGCAGGGGGGATTTATACTGCACCGCATGTGGCGGGCAATCAAATCCCCCTCAATCCCCCTTTTCCAAAGGGGGA
>CXWL01128554.1_pt1 | contig 11448 bp, 10 predicted proteins | sample 590931 | NCBI WGS metagenome assembly CXWL01 (sample SAMEA3498368, study PRJEB10139) | groundwater metagenome | biome: water well; material: biofilm material | place: Germany | collected 2015-04-27 | reverse complement strand
GTGAGCTCCTTGGCCAGGTACATCGCGATCTGCCGCGGCCGCGCAATGCTGGCCGGGCGTTTCTTGCTGTACATGTCGGCGACCTTGATCTTGTAATAGTCGGCCACCGTCTTCTGGATATTCTCGACCGAGATCTGCCGGTTCTGGATCGACAGCAGGTCGCGCAGCGCCTCGCGTGCCAGGGCGATCGAGATCTCCTTCTGGTTGAAGCGCGAGTAGGCCAGGATCTTTCGCAGCGCCCCTTCGAGCTCGCGCACGTTGGAGCGCACGTTCTTGGCAACGAAGAAAGCCACCTCTTCCGGCATCTCGGCCGATTCGGCGCGCGCCTTGTTGATAAGAATGGCCACGCGCATCTCGAGCTCGGGCGGCTCGATGGCCACCGTGAGGCCGGAATCGAAGCGCGAAACCAGCCGCTCGTGGATGTCGGCCAGACCCTTGGGGTAGGTGTCGCTGGTCATCACGATGTGCGACTTCTTGGCGAGCAGGGCCTCGAACGCGTTGAAGAATTCTTCCTGCGTGCGGTCCTTGTTGGCGAAGAACTGCACATCGTCGATCAGCAACAGATCGAGCGAGTGGTACCGCTCCTTGAACTCATCGAAAGTCTTGCGCTGATAGGCCTTGACCACATCCGACACGAATTGCTCGGCGTGGATGTAGAGAACTTTGGAATCGGGGCGGTCGGCCAGCAGCCGGTTGCCCACAGCGTGCATCAGGTGGGTCTTGCCCAGGCCGACGCCGCCGTAGATGAAAAGNNGAATTGAGGCGATTCTTGAAGCCGGCAGCGGCCGGCTCTTCGCCCGGACCGGCCACGTCGCGCGGCACATCGGTCTCTGTCATCACGGCGATGGGCGCAGAGCGCACGGGTGCTTCACGAGGAGCAAGCGCTAACTCGACGGCCACGGGCTGGCCGTACATCTTCTCGGCCATGGCGGCGATCTTGCCGGCGTACTGGGCGCGAATCCAGTCGAGCTTGAAGCGGTTTGCCACGAACACCGTCATGCGCGAAAGGTCGTCGGCGACCTGCGCTGTCAGGGGCTTGATCCAGGTGTTGAACTGCTGCTCGGACAGCTCTTGCGCGAGCTGGTCGACGCAGGCCTGCCAGAGGCTTTCGCCGATGCCGTCAGTCGACATGGGCGCTTTGAAAAGTGGTGAATCCCTCGGGCATTTCTTGGTATAGGTATTGTGGATATTCTCTGCTGGAAGGCGCCGGGCATTCTAACTTGTCAAAACCTTATCCACACGCTGTGGACGGCTGCGAAAGGCCCGCAAATCCAGTCGAAGATTGTTCCCGGGCCGAATGTTTGCGATAATTGCGGGTTTCCCTGAAAACCTCATTGCGTCTTTCGGGGGCCATCCGAAACACGCTCCCCCAGCGCCCGCTGCTTTTCGCATGCGGAAATCAGGGAATCAGGAACCATCATGAAACGCACATACCAAGCATCCAAAGTCCGCCGCGCCCGTACCCACGGCTTTCTGGTCCGCATGAAGACCCGCGGCGGCCGCGCCGTCATCAACGCACGCCGCGCCAAGGGCCGCAAGCGCCTGGCCGTCTGACGGCAACCCACCTGCCGTTGCCAGCAGCCGACCCGCCAGCGCCAGCTCCCTCAGCTAGCGCACACGGCGTGTCAGGCTCGGTTTCCATGCAGCGGCTCAAGACCCGCGCGCAATTCCAGGCCGTCCTCGCAGGTGCCACCGTGGCGCGCACTGCTCATTTCGCATTGCATCGCTGTGCGCTCGATCTCGCATCGAGCGCGGCTCCGCTGTTCGCGTCTGACGATGTCTGGCTGGGCGCCATGGTGCCCAAGCGCTGGGCGCGCCGTGCTGTCACGCGCAATGCCATCAAGCGCCAGATCTATACCGTGAGCGCCGCACCCGACGTCGCCCTGCCCCGTGCCGCGCACGTGGTGCGGCTGCGGGCGGGTTTCGATCGCAAGGAATTCGTGAGCGCGTCCTCGGACAAGCTCAAGGGCGCCGTGCGCGCCGAACTCCAGCANNTCCTCCTCATGAAACGCCTGCTGATCGGCCTCGTGAAGGGCTACCGCCTGCTGCTGAGCCCCTGGCTCGGCCAGTCGTGCCGCTTCACGCCGACCTGCTCGGTGTATTCGATCGAGGCCCTGGAAGTACACGGCGCGCTCAAGGGCAGCTACCTCACTCTGCACCGCATCGCGCGCTGCCAGCCCTGGTGCCAGGGCGGCCACGATCCGGTTCCACCGAAATCACCGTGTCGCACTGACAAGTCAGGCTCGCTGTTTTCGTCTCTTCTCTCCTCCGACAAGAAGTCTTCGTCATGAACGATATCCGCCGCACGATCCTGTGGGTGATTTTTGGGTTCTCGCTGGTATTGCTGTGGGACCAATGGCAGGTCTTCAACGGCAACAAGCCGACCTTCCTGCCGTCGAGCAAGCCCGCCGCCGTCGCCACCGCCCCGGCCGGCACCACGCCTGCCTCCAGCAACGGCGTGCCGACGGCATCCGGTACCAGCGGCAACGCGGGCGCGGTGCCCACGCAGGCTGCGGCGGCTGCTCCCCGCGAGCAGGTCGTCGTGACCACCGACCTGTTCAAGGCCACGATCGACAGCGAAGGCGGCACGGTCAACCACCTCGAACTGCAGAAGTACGACGAAGCCGACCGTACCAAGCGCGTCGTGCTGTTCGAAAACGGCTCGCCCGCCACCCGCTACGTGGCGCAGACCGGCCTGCTGAACACGATCGATACCGGTGACCGCTTCCCCAACCACCTGACGCCGATGACGGCGAAGGCCGGTCCGCGTGAAATGGCCGACGGCCAGAACACGCTGGAAGTGAGCTTCGAGAGCGCCCCCGTCGGCGGCCTGAAGTACACCAAGACCTATGTGTTCCACCGCGGCGACTACGCCATCGGCGTGCGCCACGAAGTCGCCAACGTGAGCGANNTGGCTGCTCAAGGGCGACCCGGCCAGCGAGCAACTGCGCCGCGAATTCCGCGTGAAGGATCTGGGCGACAACCTCTTCACCGTCGCCATGGTGGCCACGCTGCCGAAGATCGCCCCGGGCGCCACGCAGACCGTGAACAGCGTGCTGTTCGCCGGTCCCGAAGAAGAACGGAAGCTCGAAGCCATCGCCCCCGGCCTGGACCTGGTGAAGGACTACGGCATCTTCGCGATCATCTCCAAGCCGCTGTACTGGCTGCTCACCCAGCTGCACGGCATCCTGGGCAACTGGGGCTGGTCGATCGTGGCGCTGGTGGTGCTGCTGAAGGCGGCCTTCTACTGGCTCAACGCCAAGGCCTACGCCAGCATGGCCAAGATGAAGGCCATCAACCCCAAGATCATGGAAATGCGCGAGCGGCTCAAAGACAAGCCGCAAGAAATGCAGCAGGAAATGATGCGGATCTACAAGACCGAGAAGGTCAATCCGATGGGCGGCTGCTTCCCGATCGTGATCCAGATTCCGGTGTTCATCGCGCTCTACTGGGTGCTGCTCTCGTCGGTCGAAATGCGCCATGCGCCGTGGCTCGGCTGGATCACCGACCTGTCGGCACCGGACCCCTGGTACATCCTGCCGGTCGTGATGACGGCCACGTCGCTGTTCCAGACCTGGCTCAATCCGACGCCGCCCGATCCGATGCAGGCCAAGCTGATGTGGATCATGCCGCTCGCATTCAGCGTGATGTTCATCTTCTTCCCGGCCGGCCTGGTGCTGTACTGGATCACGAACAACACGCTGTCGATCGCGCAGCAGTGGTTCATCAACAAGCGGCTGGGCGTGCTGGGCAAGTAAGCCGCACGACCACCGTGACCGCAAAGGGCCGCATCCGCGGCCCTTTTCCTTTTTTGCTGAAAGAATCGCGCTTCTGCCATGACCTTCGCCCGCACCACCGATCCCATCGTCGCCATCGCCACCGCCTCGGGGCGCGGGGCGGTGGGCATCGTGCGGGTGTCCGGCGCCCGGCTGGCACCGTTGATCGAGGCGGTCTGCGGACGCGCACTCAAGCCGCGCGAGGCGACGTACCTGCCGTTCCGCGATACCGACGGCGAGCCGATCGATCACGGGCTGGCGATCCACTTTCCTTCGCCGAACTCCTTTACCGGCGAAGACGTGCTCGAGCTGCAGGCCCACGGCGGCACCGTCGTGCTGCAACTGCTGCTGGCGCGTTGCCTCGAAGCGGCGGCGGAAGCCGATCCGGTCACCGGGCGCCCGCGCCTGCCCGGCCTGCGCGTGGCGGAGCCGGGCGAGTTCAGCCAGCGTGCCTTCCTCAACGGCAAGATCGACCTGGCCCAGGCCGAGGCGATCGCCGACCTGATCGACGCCAGCACCGAAGCCGCCGCGCGCAGTGCCGGGCGCTCGCTGTCGGGCGCGTTTTCGCGCGAGATCCATACGCTGCGCGATGCGCTTATCCACCTGCGCATGCTGGTCGAGGCGACGCTCGACTTTCCGGAGGAAGAGATCGACTTCCTGCAGAAAGCCGATGCCACCGGGCAGCTCGCCAGGCTGCAGTCGCAACTTGCCGCCGTTCAGCAGCGCGCCAAACAGGGCGCCCTGCTGCGCGAAGGCATCAAGGTCGTCATTGCGGGCCAGCCGAATGCGGGCAAGAGTTCGCTGCTCAANNTGCGCGAAAGCAGCGACGAGGTCGAGCAGATCGGCGTGGCGCGCGCCTGGGGCCAGATCGAGAGCGCCGATGCGGTGCTGTTCCTGCACGACCTGACCCGCGCCGACCAGCCGGACTACGCGGCCGCCGACGCCGAGATCCTGCGCGGGCTCCAGGGCAAGCTGCCCGCGAGCGTGCCGGTGCTCGATGTCTGGAACAAGCAGGACGCCGCGCCGACGGCCGCTCCGGCCCAAGGCATCGCGCTGTCCGCGAAGACCGGTCTCGGCATCGAGGCCCTGCGCGACCAGTTGCTGGCGATGGCCGGCTGGCGGTCCGTGCCTGAAGGCGTCTACCTCGCGCGGGCGCGCCATGTGCAGGCATTGGGCAAGGTCGAGACGCACCTGGCTTTGGCCGTCAGCCACCTCACGGCCCAAGCTCAGTTGCTCGACCTGCTGGCCGAGGAGCTGCGCCTGGCGCAGAACGCGCTCAACGAGATCACCGGGGAGTTCGGCGCCGACGATCTGCTGGGTGTCATCTTCTCTCGCTTCTGTATCGGGAAATAGCGACACATGGCGATGCGTCGCCCCGCGAAACGTAAACACTTGTAGCCCAAACTCGCGGCCTTCGCGATACTTCAACCCACATGCGGGGGTCGAAGAAAAAATGTCCATCCAGAACCTGAGCCGCGCCATCGCGGAAAACACGAGCACCGACGCTTTTGCGTTGACGTTCACCGTCCAGCAATGGGACACGGTGGCCGGTTACCTGCAGCCCATCGACACCGGCGTGGGCGACGTGCTGATCGAGCAGAACACGCCCGACCGCTCCGTGTTCTTCGTCGAGAGCGGCGCCATCAGCGTGCACCGCGTCAGCAGCAAGGAACAGATGCGCCTTGCCGTGCTCTCGCCGGGTTCGGTGGTGGGTGAAGGTGCTTTCTTCTCGCGCCAGCCGCACGCGGCCAATGTGGTCGTGACGGGTGCGGGACGGGTCTGGCGTCTCACGGCGATCCGCTTTGCGGAAATGTCGAACCGTCAGCCGAACATGGCGCTGGAGATCGCGATGGCGCTCGGCGCCGTGATCGCCAAGCGCATGGCGCACCGCACCAAGCGTGTGGCGGTGACCTGAGGCGGCCCCGGCGTCCGCTAAACCCAGATCCGCAGGCCGCACACGCAGCAAGTTTTTGTTTTCGATTCCGAGAGTAGTCAGCAAGTAAGCCATGGCCTCGATCTGTCCGGTCTGCAGCACGGAAAACCGTGAGAGCGCGAATTTCTGCAAGAGCTGCGGCACGACGCTGTCCGCCACGGCGAGCCGGATTCCTCCTCCCCCCAGCCCGGCCGGCCAGGCCGACCGCGAATGGGCCACCACCGCGCCAGCCCAGCTGCGGGCGCCGACGATTCCGGCGCCGCTGTTCGATCTGCCCGAGCCTGCGCCGTCCTCGCGCAGTTTTTTCGGCAGGGCACCCGCTGCTGCGCCGGGGGATGATCGAACCGTGATCCTGGCGTCCGGCCAGCCGGCCGCGTCGGCATCGTCCTCCAGCGCACGGTCCGAGCGGAAGCGCTTGCGGGTCAAGGTGCCCCGGCCGCCCGAGCCTCCCGAACCGCCGCTGCGCCGACGCGGCCTCGCGCTGTGGCTGGGTCTGCTGGCGCTCGCGGTGGTGATGGTCGTTGCGGGCTGGTATGGCTATGGCAGCCGCAAGACGGCCGAGCCGGTCGAAATCCCGCCGCCGCCCGTTGCTGCGCCCGAACCGGCGCCGGCCATCGTCGCACCGCCAGCCGCGGAGCCTCCGCCTGCCGAGCCTGCTGTGATACCGGAGACGCCGGCCGCAGAGGCGCCCGCAGCAGAAGGGACGCCCGCCGCGCCCAAGCCCGCTGCCAAGCCACGCAAGCAGGCGACCCCTGCGCCCCAGGCCGCAACGCCGGAAGCGCCAGCGCCTGCTGCGGCAGCGGCACCGCCGCCACCGGCCCCGGCCCCTCCATCCGAACCGCAGGCCCAGTGCGGCGACCGCAACTTCATCGCCAAAGCCCAGTGCATGGCGGCGCAGTGCCTCAAGCCTGAGTTCAAGGCGCACGCGCAATGCGAAGCGGTGCGGCGCCAGCAGCGCATCGAAGAAGAAAAGCGCAACCCCACCCTGGTGAATTAGCTCTTGCACTGAGCTCGCCCCAGGCTGCGCGGCACTTCGTGTCCGCTTCGCCTACCCCCTCGAGGGGCATATCCAAGGCCCGCCGGACGGTTCCTCGGTATTCCTGAAGGGGACGTCAGCCTTTTTGGAGGCGCTCGATCGCGATGGCCAGGGCCGTGGGTTTGCCTGACAGCACCAGCGTATCGCCATCCGTCAGCACGGTCTCGCCGCTGGGCACGCGGGCCTGGCCGTCCTGGCGGCGCAGGGTGGCGACGCGCACGCCCAGCGTGTCCAGCGCCAGCTGCTCCAGGGTGTGGCCGATGGCGCGGGAGCCGGGGGTCAGGGTGAAACTGTTGAGCCGTTCGTGGTCGATCTCGTCGGCGTTGTCGTCGTCGGCGCCGTGGAAATAGCCGCGCAGCAGGTTGTAGCGGGCGTCGCGCTGGTCCTGCACCACGCGGATCACGCGCCGCATCGGCACGCCGACCAGCGCCAGCGCATGGCTCGCGAGCATCAGCGAACCTTCGATCGCTTCGGGCACCACCTCGGTCGCGCCCGCCGCCTGCAGCTTCTCGAGGTCGTGGTCGTCCTGGGTGCGCACGATCACCGGCACGTGGGCCGCGTGGGCGCGGGTGTTGGCAAGCACCTTCATCGCGCCGGGTACGTCGAGGTAAGTGACGACCACCGCGCTGGCGCGCGCGAGGCCCGCGGCCATCAGCGCCTGCAGCCGCGCCGCGTCGCCGAACACCACCGAGTCGCCGGCGGCGGCGGCCTGGCGCACGCGGTCGGGGTCGAGGTCCAGCGCCATGTACGGGATGCCTTCGCGCTCCAGGATGCGCGCGAGGTTCTGGCCGCAGCGCCCGTAGCCGCAGATGATCACGTGCCGGGCGGTGTTGATGGTCTTGCGCGCGATGCTCGTCATCTGCAGCGATTGCTGCAGCCAGTCGCTGGCCACCAGCTTTCGCACGATGGCGTTGCTGTACATGATGATGAACGGCGTCGCGAGCATCGACAGCACCATCGAGGCCAGCACCGGGTTCGCGAGCCAGGGTGGCAGCAGGCTGCGCTCCTGAGCGAGCGTCAGCAGCACGAAGCCGAACTCGCCGGCCTGCGCAAGATAAAGACCGGTGCGCAGCGACACGCCCGAAGTCGCGCCCAGCACCCGCGCCAGCAGTGTCACCAATGCCAGCTTGAAGAACAGCGGCACCAGCAGCAGCACGCCCACCAGCAGCCAGCGGTCGACCACGATGTGCCAGTCGAGCGACATGCCGACCGTGATGAAGAAGAGCCCCAGCAGCACGTCGTGGAACGGGCGGATGTCGGTCTCGACCTGGTGCTTGTATTCGGTCTCCGACACCAGCATGCCGGCAATGAAGGCGCCCAGCGCGAGGCTCAGGCCGGCCAGCTCGGTCAGCCAGGCCAGGCCCAGCGTGATCAGCAGCACGTTCAGGATGAAGAGCTCTTCGCTGCGTCGCCGCGCAACGATGGTGAGCCACCAGCGCATCACGCGCGGTCCGCCGTAGAGCAGCAGGCCGATCAGGAAGGTGGCCTTCAGCAACGCGAAGCCGAGCGCCTTGGCGAGCGCCTCGGGCGGTGCGCCGAGCGCGGGAATCAGCACCAGCAGCGGCACCACCGCCAAGTCCTGGAACAGCAGCACGCCCATCACGCGCCTGCCGTGCTCGCTCTCGAGCTCGAGCCGCTCGGACATCAGCTTGACCACGATGGCGGTGCTGCTCATGGTGAGTGCGCCCGAGAGCGCCAGCGCCGTCTGCCAACCCAGGCGCCAGGCTGGCGGCAGCTGCGTGGCGATGACGAGGGCGCCGGCCGTGGCGATGGCCATCGTGAGCAGCACCTGCAGCAGGCCCAACCCGAACACGTGCTTTCGCATCGCCCGCAGCTTGGGCAAGCTGAACTCCAGCCCGATCACGAACATGAGGAACACCACGCCGAATTCGCCCAGGTGGCGGATGCCCTCGGAGTTCTGCGCCAATGCGAACGCATGCGGCCCGATCAGGACGCCGGCCGAGAGATAGCCCAGCATCGGCGGCAGCTTGAGCGACCGGCAGACCACCACGCCGATCACCGCGGCCAGCAAATACAACAGCGTGAGATCGAACGAAGACATGGGTGCGGATGCTAGAGCAATGTCCGTGCACGCGCGGTCCGAAGGAAACGAACCGAGCGCCGCCGGGCCGCCCCAAGGCGCGAGCGGCCCCCTCGGGGGGCAGCGAGGACACGCAGTGCCGAGCGTGGGGGCAACACGCTGACCCGTAAAATCCGCGAATGAGTTCCCGCCCCGCCCCGGCCCCCGTGGTCGACCCCGAAGCCATCCTCGCTCGGGCACGCCTGACCTTCGACATCGAAGCCGAAGCCGTCCTCGGTCTGAAGACCCGCGTCGGCCCCAGCTTCGTCGAGGCCGTGCGCAAGATCCTCGAAGTGCGCGGCCGCGTGGTCGTGATGGGCATGGGCAAGAGCGGCCACGTCGGCCGCAAGATCGCCGCCACACTCGCTTCGACCGGCACGCCCGCGATGTTCGTGCACCCGGCCGAGGCCAGCCACGGCGACCTCGGGATGATCAAGTCGGTCGACCTGGTGCTGGCGATTTCCAACAGCGGCGAGGTCGAGGAACTGACCGTGATCCTGCCCGTGGTCAAGCGCCAGGGCGTGCCGCTGATCGCCATCACCGGCCGCGCCGACTCGACGCTCGGACGCCATGCCGACATCACGCTCGACGCGGGCGTCTCCAAGGAAGCCTGCCCCCTCAACCTCGCCCCCACCGCCAGCACCACCGCCCAGATGGCGATGGGCGACGCCCTGGCCGTGGCGCTGCTCGATGCGCGCGGTTTCGGCTCCGAGGATTTCGCGCGCTCGCACCCCGGTGGCGCGCTCGGGCGCAAGCTGCTCACGCATGTGAGCGACGTGATGCGCTCGGGCGCCGAGGTACCGCGCGTCGCGCCGTCCGCGACCATCAGCGAGTTGATGCGCGCGATGAGCATCAAGGGCTTCGGTGCTGCCGCGGTGGTCGAGCCCGACGGCCGGGCACTGGGCATCTTCACCGACGGCGACCTGCGCCGCCTGATTGAAGCCGGCGCCGATCTGCGCTCGCCGAATGCCGCCGAAGTGATGCACAAGGATCCACGGACGATTCGCGTCGATGCGCTGGCCGTGGAGGCGGCCGAGCTGATGGAGCAATGCGGCATCACCCGCCTGTTCGTGATCGACGGCGCGGGTGTGATCGTTGGCGCGATCAACACCAACGACCTGATGCGCGCGAAAGTTATCTGATGCCGCTCGCGTTCCAGGCCGAGACCTTGCTCGCCGCGCAGGATGTCCGCATCGTCTTCTTCGACATCGACGGCGTGCTGACCGATGGCGGCGTCTACTTCACCGAACACGGCGAAACGCTCAAGCGCTTCAGCATCCTCGATGGCTACGGCCTCAAGCTGCTGAAGCTGGCCGGCATCGTGCCCGCCGTGATCACCGGGCGCGATTCCAAGCCGCTGCGCGTGCGGCTTGAGGCGCTCGGCATCGAGCATGTGCGCTACGGCACCGAAGACAAATTGCCCGCGGCCGAAGCCATGCTCGAACAGCTCGGCTTCACCTGGACGCAGGCCGCGGCCATCGGCGACGACTGGCCCGACCTGCCGGTGCTCACGCGTGTCGGTTTTGCCGCGGCGCCGGCCAATGCGCACGTCGAAGTGCGAACCATCGCGCGCTACGTCACCCAGGCGCGCGGCGGCGAAGGCGCGGCGCGCGAATTCTGCGACCTGCTGCTCACGGCCTGCGGCCAGTACCGCCACCTGCTCGACGCCGCGCGAGGCCCGAACCCATGAACAACCTGAAAAGCGTGTGGGGCCGGGTGCGCGACGTGCTCGACCGCGCAACGATCTACCTGCCGATCATCTTGACGGCGGCCGTGGCGCTCGGCACCTACTGGCTGGTGCGCAACGCGCCCAAGCTGCTGGAGCCCACCGCCAAGGCGGCGCCCACGCACGAGCCCGACTACTTCATGCGCGACTTCGTGATCAAGAACTTCCTGCCCAACGGAGACCTCCGCAGCGAACTGCACGGCAAGGAAGGCCGGCACTACCCCGACACCGACACCGTCGAGGTCGACGAGGTGAACATGCGATCCGTCTCGCCGCAGGGCTACACGACGCGTTCGACGGCCAATCGAGGGATCTCGAATTCGGACGGCAGCGAGATCCAGCTGTTCGGCAACGCGGTCGTCATTCGCGACCCTTCGGTGGGTGCGAACGGCAAGCCGACGCCGCGCCTGGAGTTCCGCGGCGAATTCCTGCATGCCTTCCTCGACACCGAACGGGTGACGTCGAACAAGCCGGTCACGCTGATCCGCGGCACCGACCAGTTCACCGCCGACAACCTCGACTACGACAACCTGAGCGGCGTCGCCAACCTGACCGGCCGGGTGCGCGGGTTGCTGGTGCCGTCGGCCGCCACCCCGGCCGGCAAGCCGCGCTGAAGAAGAAAAGAAAGAAAAAACTCACGCATGAACACTCCGTCGTCCCCGCTGGTCTTCATCACCGGCGCATCGAGCGGCATCGGCCAGGCGCTGGCGGCGAGTTTCTATGACGCGGGCTATCGCCTGGCGCTGGTTGCCCGGCGCACCGCAGAGATCGAAGCTTGGGCAACGGGACGCCAACTGGACGCGAGCCGCTACCAGATCTATAGCGCCGACGTGGCGCAGACGGACAGCATCGTGGCTGTCGGCGCCGCCTGCATTGAGCGCCAGGGATTGCCAGACG
>CXWL01017255.1_pt1 | contig 11448 bp, 8 predicted proteins | sample 590931 | NCBI WGS metagenome assembly CXWL01 (sample SAMEA3498368, study PRJEB10139) | groundwater metagenome | biome: water well; material: biofilm material | place: Germany | collected 2015-04-27 | reverse complement strand
AAGGGGGTGTGCCCCCTTCGTGGGGATCGTACAAGGGGGCTTGGCCCCCTTTGTAGGAATCGGAGAGGCAGGTTTCAGAGCCGAACCGATGACAGGTTGCTCCGTTCAATCCGGGTCGTCGGCTCCATACCCAGTACGCGCAAGTTCGACTCCAAGATGTAGAAGTCGTAGTTCCTCTCATGCTCCATACCTTCGCCCATTCTCGTCGCGTCTATGTCCTCATCGCTGTCTGGTTGCTCATCTGTGGTTTAGCGGCGATCGATTTATGTGACTTGAACGATGAATTGCTTCAGCCGCTCATGGTGGCGGGCGTCGTGGTCGAGTCGGAAGTCGAAGAGCTCGACGACGATCTGCTGCCGCTGCTTCGTCATGAGACAGAGTCTCGTAGCGATCAGGCCGTGATTCTCTCTTCTCAAGGCTGGTCTGCCTTGCCTGCACCGCATGAACAGCGGACGTTTCCTCCTCTCTATCTCCAAGTGTCGCAGTTCAGGATCTGAGCCCCTCTTTCTCTCTCAGCGTTCCGTGTCGCGTCACTTCCTGATCGGTCTGTGATGGCCCGACTTCCGCGTCAAGTCTGCAGTCATCCGCACCGATACAGCATGGTGGAGAAGGAGCAGGGTTCATGATCGATAAAGTGATCGGCTTTGCGCTCACACAGCGCTTGTTTGTCTGCTTCGCCGGGCTGGTCCTGCTGCTCGGGGGGCTCTACGCGTTCCATGTGCTGGACGTCGTGGCCTATCCGGATCCGTCTCCGCCCATGATCGAGGTCATCACCCAGTACAGTGGGTGGTCGGCCGAACAAATGGAGCGGGCCATCACCCTGCCGATCGAAATCGCGCTCCAGGGCATGCCGGGTCTCACCGATATCCGTTCCCTTTCCATCTTCGGGTTGAGCGACGTCAAAGTCTATTTTGACTTTGGGACGGAGTATTTCCGCGACCGGCAGGAAGTCCTCAACCGGCTGCAAACGATCACGTTGCCGCAGAACGTCCAGCCGGCGATCTCGCCCTGGTCGGCCATCGCCGAAATCTTTCGCTATGAAGTCACCGGGCCGGGCAAGAGCCTGACCGATCTGAAGACCATTCAGGACTGGCAGATCCGGCGGGAATTCAAGCGGGTGCCGGGCGTGATCGATGTCAGCACCTACGGCGGCACGACCAAGGAATATCACGTCGATCTGGATCCAGGGGCTCTCCTGGGGTTCAACGTGTCGCTGGATCAGGTCATTCAAGGCCTCACGCAAAACAATACCGACGTCGGCGGCAACTATCTCACGATGGGCGCCCAGAGCTTCAATGTGCGCGGCATGGGGCTGATGCGCGATCTCGACGACATCGCCGACACCGTCGTGACGGAGAAGGACGGCACGCCGATCTTCGTGCGCAATCTCGGCAACACCAGCGTGGGCTATCGCGTCCGCTTGGGGAAAGTCGGGATCGATGAGCGGGACGATGTGGTGGAAGGCGTCATCCTGTTACAGCGCGGGGAAAAAGCCCTGCCGGTCCTGGAACGGGTTCATAAGAAGATGCAGGAGCTGAACGAGCGCCGGTTGCCGTCCGGGGTGCAGCTGAAAACCTTTTACGACCGCACGGTCCTGATCCACACCACCATCGAGACCGTCATCGACGTGCTCATTGCCGGCGTGCTGCTGGTGTCGGTGATTCTCTATGTGTTCATCGGGCACTTGCGCACGGCCGTGATTGTGGCGCTCACCGTGCCGGTCGCCTTACTCTTTACCTTCGGGATCATGGTGCTGCGCGGGGAATCGGCGAATCTGATTTCGCTCGGCGCCATCGACTTCGGCATCATCGTCGATTCGACGCTCATCATGGTCGAAAGCATCTTCTATCACATCTCGCACAAGCGGTCGCAGGGACTGACTGTGCCCATGCATGTGATGCGGGCGGCACGGGAAGTAGGCCGGCCCATCTTTTTTGCAACGACGATTATTGTGGTGGCATTCCTGCCCCTGTTCACCATGACCGGAGTACCGGGCAAGATTTTCGCCCCCATGTCTATGACCTATGGCTTGGCGCTGACCGGCGCCCTGCTGATGGCCTTTACCCTGGCGCCGGCGCTCTGCACCTTGCTGATTACCAACAAGGTGGAAGAACGGGATACCTGGATCGTCGCCTGGGTGAAGCGGCACTATCTGGTCGTGCTCCGCTGGGCGCTCAATCATGAGTGGCTGGTGGTCGGTTGCGCGGGCGCGGCGTTAGTGGTGGCGATCATCACGGTGCCGTTTGTCGGCGGAGAGTTCATGCCGGCCTTGGAGGAAGGGAATATCTGGATGCGGGCCACTATGCCGGTCGATATTTCATTCGAACAGGCGGCGCAACTGGCGACGGATGTGCGTCTGATCTTCCGCAAGTATCCCGAGGTGATCGACGTGGCCTCGCAGCTGGGCCGTCCCGACGACGGAACCGACCCGACCAGCTTCTTCAATGCCGAGTTTTTAGTCACGCTCAAACCGCTCAAAGAATGGCGCCCTGCCGTTCCCACGAAACCGGCGTTGATCGAGCAGATTGAACAGGAATTGGCCGCGATTCCCGGGGTCAACTTCAATTTCTCCCAGGCGATCCAGGATAACGTTCAGGAAGCGATGTCGGGCGTCAAAGGAGAAAATGCGATCAAACTGTACGGGAGCGATCTTCAGCAGCTGGAAGTCGAAGCCGCCAAGATTGAAGGCATTATGAAAGAGGTGCCCGGGGTGAAGGACCTCGGAACCTTTCACCTCATGGGCCAGCCGAACTTGATCATCGAGGTGAATCGTAAAGAGTGCGCGCGGTACGGGTTGCAGGTCGGCGATGTGAACGACGTGATTCAGGCCGCCATCGGCGGGCAGGCCGTCACGCAGGTGTATGAGGGGGAGAAGTGGTTTGATCTGGTCGTGCGGTTCCTGCCGGAATACCGGCGTGACATCGACAGCATCGGGCGCATTCTGATCAGCACGCCGGACGGGGCGCGAATTCCCATCAAGCAATTGGCGACGATTTCAGAAAAGACCGGCGCGTTCATCGTCTACCGGGAGAACAATGAGCGGTATATCCCGATCAAGTTCAGCGTGCGCGGGCGCGATTTGGAAAGCACCGTCACGGATGCGCAACGGCGCATCGCCAGGCAGGTCAAACTGCCGGAAGGATTTCATACCGAATGGCACGGCGAATACGATCAACTCCAGGAAGAAAAGCTGCGATTGGCGAAGATCGTGCCGATCACGCTCCTGATCATTTTCCTGTTGGTCTACTTCGTGCTGCATTCGATGCGGGATGCCGTGCTGGTGCTGATCGCGGTGCCCTTTTCACTGGTCGGCGGAATTCTGGCGCTGGCGCTGACCGGCACGCACTTCAGCATTTCCGCGGCGGTGGGCTTTATCTCGCTCTTTGGCGTAGCGGTGCAGGGTGCGCTGATTCTGATCAGCCGCATTCAAGACCTTGTCCACGAAGGGCATCCGATTGACGAGGCGATCATGCAGAGCGCGGAAGTACGGCTTCGTCCGGTATTGATGACGTCCCTCGCCGCCGCGATCGGGTTACTGCCTGCGGCGGTCGCCACCGGGATCGGATCGCAATCGCAACAGCCCCTCGCTCGTGTCGTGGTCGGCGGTATGCTGACGTCGGCTGTGCTGATTCTGGTTGTGTTGCCGATTTTGTATCGGCTCTGGCATCGCAGACAGGATTCAGAGTCAGAGGCCTGACGAGGGCTCATCAGCGGGCAAGGCCGTGACCACATAGCGCAGCGGCCCACCGGCTTGGATGGCATCGAAGGGATAGCAGGTGATCAGTACGAGTTGAGACTGGTCCTGTTCGATTTCAATCGCTGCGCTCCGCGAGTCAGCAATACGAGCCTCCTTCACCCGATAGCGCCGGCGTATGCCGGCCGGTGCTTCCAGCTCAATCACATCGTTCTGCTGCAGCCGCTGCAAAAATCTGAAATGAGTATCGCGATGGCCGGTCAGGATGACGACGTCCGATGCTCCTATCGGTTGTGCCGACTCGACATGGCCCGGCCCGAAAGCCAGCGTTCTACCATAGGCTCCTTCCAGGACAATCTGATCGATATGCTGCGAAGGGACGATCAGCCGCGCGACCGGCCAGGTGTCGGCCCAGGGCCAGGGCTTCGCACCGGCTTCTCCGGCCAGCGTGCGGGACCAGGCCCGCTGCAGCAAATGCTGCGCGAGCCTGGCCTTCGCATAAATCCACGATCCTTCCCCGAGCTGCCACATCCCGATGACAAGGAGGCATGTCGTCAGCGCAGTCAGCGTGCGGGGAATAGGTCGGATCGGATTCATGCGATGCGTTTCCTGTATGCCCGTACGTTCCAGGTCAGCCAGGCAGCCAGCAGTGTGGCGAGTCCCAGCAGAATCTGCAGCTGCCCGCTAGTGGCGGTCTTCGGCAGGCTTGCGATGGATGTCGTGTCTTGGACGACAGCCGGATTAGCCGCCGCTTCCTGCTCTTTGTTTTGTCTATCTGTCGGCCGGGCAGGGGTGACGTCCACGGCGACGAGACTGGTGTACTTACTGACGAGGTGATGGGATAACGCGACATCGAGAACCGCCGCTCGAATGGCTTCTTCGGCGCCCCCTTTGTAGCTCTCATCCATGAGGACGGAGATCTTCTGCCTCGCCCAATAGACGGAGAGGCCGCCGTGTGAGGTGGCATTCTTGAATGAAACGGGCAGCGACCACGGCTGATTACCTGCTCGTCCTTTCAGCATCGCCTGGGTCGGGATCGAGCCGGCCTTGATGGCTAGGACAATCGGTTCGCCTTCGTAGAGATCGGCAATCTGGACAGGATACTGCGCCAGACCGGACCATCCTGACGGATCGAAGACGATATCGTTGAGCACCGGACGTTCCAGTTTCTTGAAGAGCCTGTCCAATTTCTCCTTCACCTCACTTGCGTTGCCGATATACGTGAAGGTCCCTAGCCCGAACTCGGCAGTCTTCCGCATGAGATGGCTGTTGGGCGCCGATCCGATGCCGATCGTGAAGAGCCGCCTTGTACCCAACCGGTGATGCAACAGCTCGAACAGCTCGTCTTCGTTCCCGATCTGGCCGTCGGTGAGCAGGACAACCTGCTGGATTCTCGACGTATCCTGCTGGCTCTTCAGCGCGTGGCGTAGGGCGGGAAGCATTTCTGTCCCACCGTTGGCCGACAGGCTTTCGGTGTAGCGGATCGCCTTCTTAATCGTCGTGGTCGTGACCGGTTCAAGGGCGGGGAACAGCGACCGCACCGTATTATTGAATTGGATGATGTTGAACCGGTCCTGCGTGGTGAGGCGCGTCAGGGCGACGGCCAATGAAGATTTGGCCTGTTCGATCGAAGGGCCGGCCATCGATCCAGACGTGTCGATGATAAAGGTGAGATCGCGCGGCATGCGCGGCGCCTTCTCGTCCTGCTGCGTCGGTGGGGCAATCATCAGCATGGCGTAGGTGTCGCCCTGCTTCTGTTCGGTAAAGATCGTCGCCAGGGGTTCCGTGCGAGGAGTCGGGTGCCAGACAAGCTGGAAATCCTGGTCTGCCGGGACGGCATCTTCTCGCAGGCTGATCTGAAAATTACCCTCCGGAGTGGGAATGACAATGATCGGGTGGGAGGGGGACTCGACTTTGGCCACAGGGACACCGGGGTTGAGGCTGATGGAGAGACTCACCGGATTGATGGAGCCCTGGCTGGGCGGTTGCACCGGCGGGGTGATGCGTGAGGCATCCGGCACGCGATCGGTGTCCAGGACAGTGCCAGTTCCTTTCGGTGCCTGTCCTTCGATGATCACCGGTGTGCCGGGGATGTAACGATGGCCGATAGCCATGGGAAAACGGAGCTGGAACTGGCTGTTGTCGTAGCGGATCGTTTCCTGATATTCGATTTCGACGGTGATATGTTCGCCGGGGCCGATGTTGGCTACTGAGGTTGTAAAGATGTTCGGCCGTTCCTGTTCGACCAGGCTGACCCGTTTGCCCTCCTGCTTCGCCTGCTCGTAGACCTTCTTCGCTTCAGACTTCTCCCTGATCTGTCCTTCGATGATCCGCTCGCCGACCTTCATGCGGAGATGATCGACGGCGGCGGTTTCCGGCAGCGGGAAGACATAGATGCCTTCGAGCCAGTCTCCCTTCTGCGTGCTAGGGTTGGTGAACTCCTGCCGAACGGTCGCGCGGGCGATGATGCCGGTGACCGCGATCTGCACGTCGGTTTTCAGGACGGGGGCAGGGATGTAGCGGCCCCGTTGAGTCGTCTTGAACAGCAGCGTCCCCTCCGTCACTTCGTTGAGGCCCATTGTCGGCACCAAGCCGGTGCTGAGAGACTCAGATTCGGCGGGCGCGGCGGGAGGAGGCCCCGCCACAAAGCAGAAGGCGGCGAGCGTAAGGGCACACAGCAGGGATGTTGCAGGTGAGAAGGCACAACGGAGTCGGACGGGTAACAGCGCAGTCAGCATGATGTCCTCGTTGATGCATAGTTGGGGGTGAAAGAGTCGGAGAGGGCGGCTCTGGGAAAGGCGTCCCGCCTTTCCCAGAGTCTGCTCCCCGTGGTTCACTAACTGCCCGATGCCGGGTCGAACGTGGTGACGGCCGAATCGGACGAGGAGGGAGGGACATTACCGGTCAAGCCTGCGTCCTGGCCCGTGGCGTTCTGCTCGATGGTCGAATCAGCCGGGTCAATCGCCGTCGTCGCAGCGACCGCCGGGATCACCATGTGCTCCTGGCCGATCTTCCGGATATCCAGGTGCACCCGGCGATTTAAGTGCCGGCAGATGTCGCTGTTGTCGATGCAGAGCACGCCGTCTTCACCGAGGCTGACGATTTTCATCTGGTGTTCGGCGACTCCGGCAATCAGGAGTTCCTGCTTCACGGTTTCGGCCCGTTTCATCCCCAGCTTCTTGTTGTAGGTCGCCGACCCCTGTTGGTCGGTATAGCCCTGGATCAGCACGGCATAGTCCTGGTTCTGTTTGAGCAGGTCGCCTTGGGTGGCGAGTTGCGCCTTGGCTTCATCCGTCAAACCCTTGCGGCCCACTTCGAAGTAGACGTCGCTGTGAATGATGTCGGCCACTGATGCCACCGGGGCAGTCACCGGGGTGGAGGAGGAGATGGAGGCTTCGGCTTGAGAGAGCCCGCTGGCCTTCTTGAGGATCTCCGATACCTTGGCCGACTCGACCTTGTCCGATGGTGCGGTGAGGGCCTTCGGATCTTTGGTTTCTGTATAGATCCAGGCCACGGCCGAGAGGCCTGCCAGGATCAGGACGAGGCTGGAAAGGATGACAATGTCCTTGGTGTCTTTCTGCGGCCCCATGACGGCGGGGCTGATGTTGCCTGACGAAACCTGGGATGAACCTTTCTGCATGATGGCTTCCTCCTCGTACGTTCAATTGTTGAAAGTTGTCGTGTCTCTCGTCGGCTGCTCCGGCGGCGATCCGGCACTTGCGTCGGCCTCGTTCCTGCGTCACCCCCTTTCCGGCCGTTTGTGCCGCGCGCCGACGGTTCTATGCTTGAGCAACCGGAGTGCCGGTGAATGGGCGCGATGGAAGTGAGAAAGATGTGAGGGAAATTCAGGGGTTCAGGGAATGGGGGAGGAGTGAACGCGATGCGGGGAGATGAATCCCATCAAGGGATGCGGGGATAGCCCCGCAGTCCGTTCCTGATTTCGACTTGTTTGTTTGGAAATACTGCGGGCTGATCGCCTGAAAGACTGAAAGGTTTGAAGTCTATCTGGGATAGCCGGGCGGATTGATTGCTTGATAAGCAACGGATTTCATTTTAGACTTCTCATCCGCTGGGGTGTGTAGGCTTCAGTGCTATGTTGCGTGAGTAACCTTCAGCAGACTTATTAGCTGGGCTGGACCAAAGGCCAGACGTTGAAGCGATACGACCCGTTGACAAAAGTTGAGCGAAGCGAGCGAATGTCCCGTATCCGAAGTGCTGATACCAAGCCAGAAATGATCGTGCGCCGTCTGGTTTATGGCATGGGCTATCGCTACAGGCTCCACTCTTCCAACGTACCTGGCCATCCTGATCTTGTCTTCCGGCCACGAAAGAGGGCAATCTTCGTCCACGGGTGCTTCTGGCACCAGCATAGTTGTCGCCAGTACCGGCAACCGAAGACAAATCTGGCGTTTTGGGAGCCGAAGCTTGATCGAAACAAGGTTCGTGATGCAGAAGTGATCAGGCTTCTGCGGAGGCAAGGCTGGATGGTATTGATTGTTTGGGAGTGTGAGTTGAGGCGGCTATCCGGTTTGACATCAAGAATCAGGCGATTCTTAGGGGAAAAGTGATGAGGCAGCTAAGATCTGTGGAGTTATTCGCCGGCGCTGGGGGGCTTGCTCTTGGGCTTGAGAAGGCAGGGTGGCATCACGAGGCGTTAATTGAATGCGATGAGCATGCATGTTCAACGATCCATCTGAATGAGTCCCTTGGGCATCCTCTGGCGAGGGGCTGGCGACTTTTTCCGCAAGACGTGCGCGAAACTGCCTACCATACGCTGGCTAACGGCATCGACATGGTAGCTGGTGGCCCGCCGTGTCAACCTTTTTCGCTCGGCGGAAAGCACCGCGCATATCAAGACCGTCGGGATATGTTTCCAGAAGCAGTGCGAGCGGTTCGAGAATTGCGCCCCCGGTGTTTCTTGTTTGAGAACGTCAAGGGGCTGCTTCGCCATAGCTTCGCGACATACTTTCACTATGTGATATTGCAGCTTTCCTACCCCTTGGTTGTGAGGAAGAAGGACGAAGAATGGATTGCTCATTTGTCGAGGTTGGAAAAGATTCATACCAGTGGCAAATTAATGGACTTGTCTTATAAGGTAGTCTATCGCCTGCTTGATGCAGCGCACTATGGCGTTCCTCAGCACAGACATCGTGTTTTCATTGTTGGTTTCCGTTCAGACCTTGGTCAGGAGTGGTCTTTCCCGGAAGCAACTCACTCGATTGACCGCCTCCTCTGGGAACAATGGGTTACTGGTTCTTACTGGGATGAACACAAAATTTCGAAACGGGCAAGGCCAGCACTTTCTACTCGTTTGCGTATGCGCATTCAGCGGCTCGCTTCAAATTTCGTTTCTTCCCCGCCACCAGGTCAACGATGCAAGACGGTGCGAGATGCGCTAGCCGGGTTGCCTGATCCAAGAGACAACCGGCATACAGTGCCGAATCACGAATTTAGAGACGGTGCCAGACGCTATCCTGGACATACCGGAAGCCCACTTGACGAACCATCAAAGGCTCTCAAAGCTGGCGATCATGGCGTTCCAGGAGGGGAAAACATGATAGCTCTGCCTGATGGGTCATATCGATACTACACTGTTCGGGAGAGTGCGCGCGTACAAACGTTTCCGGATGACTATGTTTTTAGTGGCTCATGGACGGAAGCCATGCGTCAGATTGGGAATGCCGTGCCCGTGAATCTTGCCGATGCTGTTGGCAACAGTATTATGAGGCAAGTTGCCTGAGTCCGGACTGAGAGATGCTCTAAGCATCAGGGGAAGGCGAATGACAAGTTCCGGCGATAACAAAGTAACACTGCCGAATTTATTGAAGCAGATTCAAGGCCTCAGGAAATCTATCCAATCATTTGGCCAAGAGAAAGCACCGGTCGAACTAGCCGATGCGATCGCGAAACGCTTTGTTGACGAATCTGGATCTTTGGTCGAAGAGTTGCGGGGTGTCCGTGAACTAGTCTCTCCCGTCCGCTTTGGAGCAATTGGCATCACTCTTGGGCGATCAGATAGTATCGCTAAGTTCTTTGCTTTTAGCTTTACCAATTTGGAAAAGCGCCCCCTCGACAAACTTTTGGACTCACCCTTCTATGGTTCAGGCGTGTACGCGATCTATTACCATGGCAATGTGGAGAAGGCATATCTCCTACTTTCAAAGTCTGAGACGCCGATATATGTTGGTAAGGCAGACCCCAAGAGCCCACAAGCTGAGACGGTTGAGCAGCAGGGGCAGGCTCTTTACTCTCGCCTTAAGGAGCACGCCAAGAACATAAATAAAGCCAATCTGCCTCTCGCCGATTTTTATTATCGTGCCGCTCCCATTCAGACAGGTATGCAATCAGCCGTAGAGGATTTTATGATCCGTCTTTTCCGGCCAATATGGAACAAGGAGATCAAGATTTGCTTTGGCATTGGCAAGCATGGAGACAGTGCTGAAACGCGCACTAACAAACGCTCGCCGTGGGATACTATGCATCCAGGACGAAAATGGGCTGCAGCTACGGCGGCGGATCAGATGAGTCGGAAAGAAATCGAGACGAGGATTGCCGATCATCTAACCCAGTTCCCTCCTATTCCTGACAAGAACTGCTTGTACAAGCTTCTTTCCCTTGAGTAACGCTAAAGGGAGAACACAGGTGTCAGGAACCATTGTTTGAGCTGACGGTTTGGAATGTTGGCAGCCGATGGATTCTGCCCCCTGTGTTCTCCCACCTTTAGGGCCATAGCCACTTGAAATATCTAATGTTGCTGTCATGAACAAACAACCGTATGTCACCCTTATCACGTGCTACCATTTTGGTCGTACCAGTGTTGAGGAATATGACCGGCTTCTTCGTTCGCTACGGTCGTCCATTCGAGAAGTCCGTTCATTTGGCCGCATTATCCTTGTCGCTAATGGTACATGCCATGGTGCTGCTCCACCAGAATCTGTTATCGGGGACTTGCCGCACGAGTGCCAGAAGTTTGTTTGCCCGGTTACGCTTCAGTCCAATGCTCGAAACGTGGGTGGTCTGAATGCAGGAATCGCCTATGCCCTCAAGTTTTCATCTGGTCAGGAGGAGGCGTGGATTGGTCAAATTCAGTCTAGTGTGGTTTTGCAGCCAGGATGGTTAGAGAAGTTATTTTCCGTTGATTCAGCCTCGGATGCTCTCTTTGGGCGCCTAGTGTACGAGGATGATCCATCTGTGATTTGGGCAGATGGTCATTATCTCAAGTGTGGGTGTACCTGGAATCTTAGTTTTAACGAATCGACATCATCGCGACCACCTGAGTGCAAGTCTGTGTATCCATGCTTAAGTGCGTCGGTTTTTCGCGAAGATGCCGTGGGAAGTGTCGTCAGGAAATACGGGAGCTTTGTATTAGAAGCACTAAAACACTACGGCGATTGCACTGATGTTGCATTGCGGCTTCGAGACTGCGGTCGCAAGATCTTTGAACACAGGCCCAACGCGATAGCTCTGAAGCGTAGGCCGAAACGAGACTTCACTCAGGAAGCTGTTGCCCAATTGGTGGCAGCGCGATTGTATTACAAGGGTCGCCTGAAGGAAGCAGAGACTCGCCTCATGGAAAAGAATCAGTATCGGCTGGGATTTATTGATGCACAACGGCAGGCAGAGGCGATAGTTTCTGCTTCATACCGAGTGACGGGTGGGCCGCCTCCAAGTGGGGTAGGTATCGATTGTATGTGGAATGATACACGAGAAGCTTGCGACCACGATTGAACAAAAAATGGATCCATAAACAGTTG
>CXWL01133067.1_pt1 | contig 11452 bp, 13 predicted proteins | sample 590931 | NCBI WGS metagenome assembly CXWL01 (sample SAMEA3498368, study PRJEB10139) | groundwater metagenome | biome: water well; material: biofilm material | place: Germany | collected 2015-04-27 | reverse complement strand
CCCCATGAGCGTCAGCACCAAAACAACAAACCGCCCCCTGGTCATCGCATCGATCATGGCTTCGATGGCCATGGTCGCCATCGAAGCCACCATCGTCTCCACCGTCATGCCGCAGATCGCCTCCGAGCTCGGCGGGCTGCATCTGTACAGCTGGGTCTTCGCCTCGTTCCTGCTCGCGCAGACAGCGATGACCGTGGTGTTCGGCAAGCTCTCCGACCTGTATGGGCGCAAGCCGATCATGTTCGTGGGCATCGCCATCTTCGTCATCGGCTCGGTGCTCGCGGGCTTCTCGTGGTCGATGCCGGCCATGATCTGTTTCCGTCTCATCCAGGGCATCGGCGCGGGCGCGATCCAGCCGGTGTCGCTCACCATCGTCGGCGACCTGTACCCGGTGCGCGAACGCGGCAAGGTGCAGGGCTACCTCGCAAGCGTGTGGGCGGTGTCTGCGGTCGTCGGGCCGATGATCGGCGCGCTCATCGTGCAGAAGCTCTCATGGGCCTGGATCTTCTGGGTCAACGTGCCCATCGGCCTGGCCGCGGCGGCGGGCTTCTGGTTTTTCCTGCACGAGGCGCCGACGGTGCGCCGCTCGTCCATCGACATGGTGGGGGCAGTGCTGTTCACCGTCGGCATCGCCTCGCTGATGATCGCGCTGACCGAGTTCGGCGTCGGCAACTCGGGCGTCGCGCTCGCGTGGGCCGGGCTGTTCGTGGTCACGCTCGCGCTCTTCATCGCGCAGGAGCGCCGTGCGGCCGACCCGATGGTGTCGCTCAAGCTCTGGGGCGCACGGATGATCGCCACCGTCAACGGCGCGGCGATGCTGGCCGGCATGGTGCTGATCGGCATCACGACCTTCTTGCCGATGTACGTGCAGGTGGTGCTGGAGCGCTCGTCGGTCACGGCCGGACTCACGCTCACGATGGTGATGCTGGGTTGGCCCATCGGCGCGACGCTGACCTCGCGCACCTTTCACCGCATCGGGCTGTGGCGCATGGTGGTCGTGGGTGCGGCGCTGATTCCGGTCGGCACGTCGACCTTCGCATTGCTCGGTGCCGGTAGTTCACCGGTGCTGCCGGCCATCGGCTCGTTCATCATCGGCCTGGGCATGGGGGTGATGAGCCTGAGCTCGCTGATCCTGATTCAGGAAGGCGTGGAACTCTCGCAGCGCGGCATCGCCACGGCTTCGAACGTGTTCTCGCGCAACCTCGGGAGCGCGCTGGGTGCGGCGTTCTTCGGCGCAGTCTTCAACTTCGGGCTGACGCGCGGCGACGGCAGCATGATGTTCACGGACGACGAATTGCGGCTGCTGCTGCAGGGCGTGCACGGCTCGGTGGCTGGGGATGCGGGTATTCGGCTGGCGCTGGGCAGCTCGCTGCACCTCACGTTTCTGATGATGCTGGTGGTGAGTCTTGGTGTGGTGGCGCTGGCTTTGTGGCTGCCGAAGGAAGGGCTGGAGACGCAGGCGGTGAAGGACGGCAAGGCTGTGCAGAAGTAGCTTGACTGTTTGGAGTGGGTGGGTGAGTGCACAGGACATCGGGTACTCCCGTCCGCGAATGTCCCCCGGCTTCGCTGGGTTTCTCGCTCCAGCACGTCTGCGACGACTCGTTTCAAGAGGCGGACATTGTCATCACCGACAGTTGGCCCAGCGGCGGAGAAGCGGCTTGCAGGCCACTGACGGAAGATGATCTGGACCGCATGGGACATCCTGTGCTGCTGCCGACGCCGCCGTTTTCAGTGGGGCGCGAACTGGCATTCGATCCGGTGCTTTACGCGCGTTTTGCCGGCTATGAACAGAAGATGCTTCTCTTGCCAGTTCAGAAGGCGATCCTGCGGTATCTGCTGGGCGCCTGAGTTCGGCGCTTGACGTTTCGAGCGGGCTGGCCGGATCATCCGCCGAAGGAGGTGTCCTGTTTAATGGACATTTCTCCATGTATTCCATAAAATGTGGCGTATGAAGGACAAAATCCGACTGCCCATCGAGCTAGGCCAAGCCATCCAGCGTGCGCGAAAAGAGGGCCGCCTGAAGGCGACCGACATCGCCGCGCGCTCGGGCCGCGCGCGCAACGTTCTCTATCGACTGGAGCGAGGAGAAGACATCACGCTGGCCTCGCTGTTCGACATCCTGCGCGCCATGGATCTCACGATCGGCCTGGAGCGCCTGGGCATGCCGACACTGGAAGAAGTCACGGAACGCTTCGGACAGGATGACGACGATGCTTCCTGAAAAGATCAGGCAGCTCGATGTCGAGATCGCCGGCGCGCCGGCCGGCCAGTTGCTCAAGCATTCGGTCTACGAGTTCCGCTATCTCGACGGCAGTGCGGAGCAGCCCTCGGTCGCATTGCTGATGCCGCCGACCCGTCCGACCTACCAGGACGGTGACCTCTTCGCCGTGATGGACCAGAACCTGCCCGAGGGCGACCTGTACCTGCGTCTGCGGGCGATGTTTCCCAAGCAGCAGCTCACCCAGATGCATCTGCTCGCCGTGGTGGGATCCAACGGCATCGGGCGCCTGGGCTTCCGGCTGGCGGGCGCAGAGGCGCTTGCGGCGCCTCGGATCATCGACCGCAAGGCCTTGCTCGCCACCCGCTANNGCCGGCATGCAGCCGAAGATCATGGTGCCGGACCGGGTGAGCGTTCCGGTGCCCACGATCATCGTGAAGGCGGGCGCACCTTCCTATCCGGGCCTGTCGGCCAACGAGTTCATGTGCCTGACGGCCGCCGGCCACGCCGGCATCGAGACGCCCACATTCGACCTCTCGGACGACGGGCAACTGCTGCTGGTCGACCGGTTCGACATTGCGGCGGACGGGTCCCGGATCGGCTTCGAAGACATCGCGGCGCTGATGAACCTTCGGGTGCGCGACATTCAGTCCGACCGGAAGTACCACGGGAGCTACCAGCGCATCGCCGAGCTGATGCAGTACCTCCAGCTGCCCAGCGAGAACCTGGAGCGTTTCTTCGAGCAAGTGGCGTTCAGCATCATGGTGCGCAACGGCGACGGCCACCTCAAGAACTACGGGCTTCTCTACACCTCGACTGCCGATTGCCGCTTGGCGCCGATGTTCGACGTGGTGACGACAGCGCTCTACCGGTACACGCGCTACGAAGGCGGCCCCGAACTCGAAGACCGCACGCTGGCGCTCAAGCTCTTCGCGGGCAAGGGCCACACGAAGGCCTACCCGACGACCGAGGAGTTGCTGTTGTTCGGCAGCAAGGTCTGCGGGGTCGCCAAGCCTGAACTCGTTCTCGCGCGAATCGCGGAGGGGATGCACAAGACGCTGGGCTTGGCGGCTGGTGACCCGCGAATCCCGAAGGACCTGCTGGAGAGGATGCGGGACATATGGATCGATGGGATGACCTACGCCACCGCGGCGAGGTAGATCCCCCGAGACATCGAACGCCGTCAGCTAGGAATGGCAGACAAACCCATCCTTGAGCAACGTGATCTCGAACTGCAGGTTGCCGGCACGCGCGTCTCTCGCCCTGGCCAGCGTCCCATCCGAACGCCATTGGCGCAAGGCCGCGGCGAGATAGTCGCGCGAGGCCGTGTCGCCATCGGCCAGCCGGATCGCGGCATCCGATGGCAGACGCACGTCGCTCGCCAGCGGCTTGTAGAAGCGCCATTCCTCGTTCTGCATGAGCCGCTCCAGCACCTCGCCGTCCTCGGCGAGCGCGGCGCATTCGCCGGCCATGAAGGCCGAGGCCGCATGCACCGACGACGGATAGCTGCGCGGCTCGGCACCGAAGCGTTGCGACACCGCACTCGCATAGCCCGAGCCTTCGCCGACGCAGACCGAGGCGCCGCGCAGCGCGGCTTCGTCCCGCACCTTGCCGCGTCGCAGTGCGACCACGAGGCCACGGCCCGTGTCGTAGCTGCCGGGTGCAGCGGTGATGTCCTGTGCGTTGGGTGAAGCTGGCACGCCGGCGACCAGCAGGTCCACGCGGCCTTCGCGCAGCGCGGCTTCTTGCACAGCGGAATCGAGGCCGACCAGTTCCAGGGGGATGCCGAGCGATGCCGCCAACTGCCGCGCGAGCGTCGCGTCGAAGCCATCGGGTTCGGGTGGCGTCGGCGCTTCGGCGGGGGCAGGGCGCGGATAGCGACGAACGCCGACGACGAGCTTGCCGCGTTCGATGGCGCGGGCGAGCACCGGACCTTTCGGCAGGCTCGACAGCGAAGGCGTCGCGAAGGCCCAGGCACCGCCGATGCCCGCGAGCGCCAAGGCTGCGGCGAGTGCGGCGCCCGCCAGCACAAGCCTGCGATCAGTCATCGAGGCTCAACCCTTTGCGCCAGCGCAGCAGCCGCCGCTCCANNGTGAAGATCGACGGCAGCGAAGCGGGCAGCACCACCTTGAAGAAGATGAATCGCTGCGAGGCGCCCATCGACAGTGCCGAGTTGACGAGCAGGCGGTCGACCTGCTTCACGCCGCTCACGGTGCTCAGCAGCACCGGCCAGAACGAGGCCCAGAAGATGATCGCCACCTTCGAGAGCTCGCCGATGCCCAGGAACAGGATGAACACCGGGAACAGCGCGAAGGCCGAGGTCTGGCGAAAGAGCTGCAGCACCGGATCGACGATGGTGGCCAGCCGCTTCGAGCTGCCGATGAGCAAGCCAAGCACCACGCCGAAAAAGCTCGCGAGCAGCAGGCCCCACAGCGAGCGCTGCAGGCTCGCGGCCAGGTGCTTCCAGAGCTGGCCGGTGTCNNTCGCTCACGATGCCCAGGCGTGGGAGTGATTCCCACAAGGCCAGGAAGATGACGATGCCGATACCACGTTCGGCCACGCGGGCGAATCCGCGCGCGAACCTGAAGAGGCGGCTGGGTGGGTGGACTGCGGGCGCATCGAGTACGGCGCTCATCGTTCCACCTCCGCCTTTGGTTGTTGCTCCCTCCCCCTCTGGGGGAAGGCTGGGGTGGGGGCAAGCGGCGTATGAATCCCCAGNNCCCCATCCCAGCCTTCCCCCAGAGGGGGAAGGAGCAAAAACGAGCGCGCTCATGACACAACCCCTTCAAGCGACCGCGGCCGCAGGCCCACCTGCACTTCGTCCTTCAGCACCTCCCACGCACGCTGGCGCAGTGCAGCGAACTCGGTCGAGTGGCGAACTTCCGCCGAGCGCGGGCGCGTGAGCGGAATATCGATGATGTCCTTGATGCGCCCGGGCCGCTGCGTCATCACCGCCACCCGGTCCGACAGATACACCGCTTCCTCGAGGCTGTGCGTGATGAAGACGATGGTCTTGCGGTACTGCTCCCAGATGCGCAGCAGCTCGCCCTGCAGGATCTCGCGCGTCTGCGCATCGAGTGCGGCAAAGGGCTCGTCCATCAGCAGCACGTCGGGCTTGTAGGCGAGCGAGCGCGCGATGGCCACGCGCTGCTTCATGCCGCCCGAGATCTCGTGCGGATAGCGGTCGGCAAAGCCGTGCAGTCCGACCAGCTCCAGGTATTCGTGCGCGGTGCGGCGGCGCTCGGACTTGCCGATGCCGCGAATCTCCAGCCCGACCGCGATGTTGTCGAGCACCGAGAGCCACGGAAAGAGCGCGTAGCCCTGGAACACGACACCCTGGTTGCGGTTGATGCCCGCGAGCGGCTGGCCGTTGATGGCGATGCGCCCGCCGGTGCGCTCGGTCAGCCCAGCCAGGATGCCGAGAAAGGTCGACTTGCCGCAGCCTGAGGGGCCGAGCACCGAGAGGAATTCGCCCTCGCGCACGTCGAGGTCGAAGCCTTCGAGCACGCGCACGCGCTCGCTCGCACCGCGTGCGGCGTAGTCCATCCGCACGTCGCGGGCCGAGATCTTGAGGCTCATGGCGCGCGGCTCAGGACTTCGCGGCTTGCTGCGCGAAGGGATTGAATTCGTTGGTGTAGATGTCCTTCACCGCCACCTTGCCCGCGGCGAGCTTGCCTTCGGACTGCAGGATGTCGATGTAGTACTGGATCGGCGGCTCGGTCACCACCAGGTCGTCGACATAGGCGTAGCGGTCGACGTTCTTCAGGTCCATGTTGATCCGCTTGGCCACAAGCTTGCGCGCCTCCTCGGTGTTGGCGTTGACCCAGTTGCCAGCCTTGGCCAGCGCCACCACCACGTCGCGCACCGCCTCGGGGTGCTGGCGGATGAACTGGCCGTGCGCGCTGTAGGGTGCCATGCCGCCGAGGCCGCCGTCCAGGTCGAAATCGCTCCACAGGCGCACCAGCGACTCGGCGTTGTCGGCGCGGCCCGAGAAGGGCGCGTGAATGATCGCGAGGTCGGTGTTGCCCGTCACCAGCGTCTGCTCGGCCTGCTCGTCGGGAATGACGACGAAGTTGATCTTGTTCACGTCCACGTCGTGCTGGCGCAGGTACTTCTTGGTCACGAACTCGGCGCAGGCGCCGAAGCTGTTGAAGCCGATGGTCTTGCCTTCGAGGTCTTTCGGATTGCGGATGCCCGAGTCCTTGCGGACGAAGTACTTCATGTGCGGCGCCTCCTGCAGCGTCTTGCCGCCCGCGGCTACCACCTTGAGGTCCGCGCCCGACGCAATGGCCGAGATCACCAGCGGCACCATGCGGCTGCCGAAGTCGATCTCGCCCGTGCCCACGAGCGGAATGATCTGCGGTGCGGCGATCTTGCCGACGTACTCGGGGCGGGTGTTGGTGCCCTCGAAGTAGCCGAGCTCGTCGGCCAGGTAGATGAGGTCGAAGGACGGGTTGTTGGGGTACTTGAAGGCGACCTTGTCGCCTGTCTTCTTCACCACGGCCGGGCCATTGGCGGCCGCGGCCTTGCTGCTGTCTTCGCGCGAGCAACCCGCGAGCGCCAGGCCACCAATGGCGGTCAGCGATGCAAGGGTCTTGAGCGCCACGCGCCGGGAAGGAATGGAAGAGGGCGTCTCGGTGGGCATGTCGGCGCGCTCCGGCACGGGAGCGGTGGGGCTGGTGGGAAAGCGACGATCCTAGAAAGCCCTGCCTGCGTCACCAACGAAGAAAACCGCGTATGCATATGCGCAAACGCGCGGGCATCATGTCGATCCCTTTCCACTTTCCATCGCACTTCATGACCTACCTTGCCGCCCCCGAGCGCTACGACGCCATTCCTTACCGACGCGTCGGGCGCAGCGGGCTCGTGCTGCCCGCCATCTCGCTCGGGCTCTGGCACAACTTCGGCGACAGCACGCCCATCGACGTGCAGCGCAAGCTGTTGCGAACGGCCTTCGATCTGGGCATCAACCATTTCGACCTGGCCAACAACTACGGCCCGCCGTACGGCAGCGCCGAGACCAATTTCGGGCGCCTGCTGCGCGAGGACTTCAAGGCCTACCGCGACGAACTCATCATCTCCAGCAAGGCCGGCTGGGACATGTGGCCCGGCCCCTACGGCCAGGGCGGGGGCTCCCGCAAATACGTGCTCGCGAGCCTCGACCAGAGCCTGCAGCGGCTGGGCCTCGACTACGTCGACATCTTCTATTCGCACCGCTTCGATCCGCACACGCCGCTGGAGGAAACCGCCTCCGCGCTGGCGCAGGCCGTGCAGCAGGGCAAGGCGCTCTACATCGGCATCTCGTCGTACTCCGCCGGCAAGACGCGCGAGATCGCAGCACTGCTGCGCGAATGGAAGGTGCCGCTGCTCATCCACCAGCCGGCCTACAACCTGTTCAACCGCTGGATCGAGAAAGACCTGCTCGATGCCACCGACGAACTCGGCGCGGGCGTGATCGCCTTCACGCCGCTCGCGCAGGGGCTGCTCACCGACAAGTACCTCAANNCAGAGCCTCGCGCAGCTCGCGCTGACCTGGACGCTGCGCGATCCGCGCGTGAGTTCTGCGCTGATCGGCGCGAGCCGGCCCGAGCAGATCGTCGACAACGTCGCCGCCTTGAGCCATGCGCCGCTGAGCGCCGAAGAGCTCGCCGAGATCGACAAGTACGCCGTGGAAGGCGGCGTGAACCTCTGGGAAAAGCCGTCTACCGACTTCGCGTGACGACAGCCTTCGCTGCCGCGTTTACTCCAGCGTGAACCCGATCTTCACCGTCACCTGCCAATGCGCGACCTTGCCGTCCACCACATGGCCGCGCGTTTCGGTGACGGTGAACCACTGGATGTTGCGCACCGTCTCGTGCGCCTTGGCGATCGCGGTCTGCACCGCGTCCTCGATGCCGACGGGCGACGAGCCGGTCAGCTCGAGGGACTTGTAGACGTGGTTCGACATATGCGTGCTCCTTGTGAATGGGTGTGGAGCCATCGTAGTCATGGCACGTGGTCGCGGGTGGAATTTTCTGCATCAGGTAACTCGCAATCCTTCTTTGAGAATGCGAAGTGCCTGCGCAGAATCACCCCCAGCGTTCACCCGGAAGTTGTTCATGCCACAGCGCAGTCTTTATGTTTCCCCGGCGGCCCAGGCCCGTCACGTTCTCGCGCTGACCACGGCAGCGTGGCGCATCGCGCCGTCTTCGCCGCACGAGGTGGCGCGGCGTGCGCCGCACGGCTATGTGCCGATCCGCGCCATGCGGCGCTTCCACGCGGTAGCGGCCCTGGCCCTGCTGCCGCACTCATGGTGAGATGCTGATCGTTCTTTCCGGCTTGCCCGGCTCGGGCAAGACCACCGTCGCACGCGAACTCGTGGGGCGGCTTTCGGCCGTCTATCTGCGCATCGATGCCATCGAGCAGGCGCTCGTGTCGGCGAAGGTGCTGGCGGGGGAGGTCGGCNNTGGCCGATTGCGTCAACCCGCTGCCGGTCACGCGCGAAGCGTGGCGCGCGGTCGCGGCGAATACGTCGTCGCGTGTGCTGGAGGTCGAGATCGTTTGCTCGGATATCGCGGAGCACCGCCGGCGTGTGGAGCTTCGCGCGCCAGACATTCCCGGCCATGCGCTGCCCGATTGGTCGTCGGTGCTGCGGCACGACTACGCGCCGTGGACCACGGATCGCCTCGTCATCGACACAGCCGCCGTCAGCGCGAGTGATGCGGCGCAGCGCATCGTGATCGCCGCGCGCCCCTGAACACTCTGCAGATATCGATATAGGAAATCAGCGCAANNTGCCGCACACCGTGTCCTATTCGCTCTCCCTGCTCGACAAGAGCCTGATCCCCGAAGGTGCCGACGCCGCCCAGGCGTTCCAGCACACCATCGCGCTGGCACAGAGCGCCGAGCGCCTGGGCTATCGCCGCTACTGGCTCGCGGAGCATCACGGCAATCGCGGCTATGCCGGCTCGGCGCCCGAAGTGCTGGCCTCGCACCTGCTCGCCAAGACCTCACGCATCCGCATCGGCACGGGCGGCGTCATGCTTCAGCACTACAGCCCGTTCAAGGTCGCGGAGACCTTCCGGGTGCTCGCATCGCTCGCGCCGGGTCGTGTGGACCTCGGCGTCGGCAAGGCACCCGGCGGCCTGCCGCTGACCAGCAAGGCGCTGCAGTGGCTGCACGATCCGGTGAAGAAGAAGGAAGACTTCGCGGTGCGCCTCGCCGAGCTCGATGCGTTCCTGCACGAGGGTGTCGCCGCCGACCACGCGCTGTCCGGTGCGGTCGCCACGCCGAATCCGCCGCAGTTGCCGCAGCGCGTGCTGCTCGGCGGCACGCCTGAAAGCGCGCTTCTTGCGGCGCGCCTCGGCTGGGAGTTCGTCTATGCGGGGCACTTCAACGGCGACCCGGTGAACATCGGGCAATCGATCGAGGCCTACCGCTCGGCCACCGGCCGCGCGCCTCTGCTCGCGCTCTTCGCCTTCGCGGCCGAGACACATGAGAAGGCCGCTGAACTCGTCGGTGCGCTGCGCAGCTTCAAGGTGCACCTGCCGAGCGGCCAGAGCGTGAACCTCGGGAGCCTGGAGGCCGCGGCCGAGTTCGCGCGGCAGGCCGGCGTGACCGACTACCGAACCGAAGAGCGCCGCCCGCACGTGATCGCAGGCACCGCAGACGAGGTGCGCGATGAACTCGACGCACTGAGCGAGCGCTACGGCATCGAGGAGTTCGTCATCGACATCCCCGTCGCGGGCTTTGTCGAGCGCGCCACCGCCGTCGAACTGCTGGCGCAGGCGCGCGAACCCGCGCTGGCCTGAACTCTTTCGCCTTTCCCTTTCCACCTCTAGAAGAACGAGTCGCGATGAGCAACATCAAGTTCGGCGTCATGCTGCAAGGTGCCGGCAGCCACATGAATTCATGGAAGCACCCGGGCGGTCCGGCCGATGCCAGCGTGAACCTCGACTTCTTCGTGCGCACCGCGAAGAAGGCCGAAGACAACGGCATCGCCTTCGCCTTCGTGGCGGACGGGCTCTACATCAACGAGAAGTCGATCCCGCATTTTCTGAACCGCTTCGAGCCGATCTCGATCCTCTCGGCGCTCGCGACCGTCACTTCGAAAATCGGTTTGGCGGGCACCGTCTCCAGCTCGTACAGCGATCCGTTCACGGTGGCGCGCCAGTTCGCCTCGCTCGACCTGATCAGCGGCGGGCGCGCGGGCTGGAACGTGGTGACCACGCCGCTCGAAGGCAGTGCGAAGAACTACAGCCGCAACCATCCCGAGCATGCGCTGCGCTACGAGATCGCCGACGAATACCTCGCCGTGACGCAAGGCCTGTGGGACAGCTGGGACGACGACGCCTTCACCCGCAACCGCGAGACCGGCCAGTTCTTCGAGCGAGAGAAGCTGCACNNCAGCGTTCGCCGCAAGGGCAGCCGGTGATCTTCCAGGCCGGCTCGTCGGATGCGGGCGTGGGCCTCGCAGGCAAGTATGCGGATGCGGTGTTCACCCATTCGCCCTCGATCGAGGAAACGCGCGCCTTCCTCAAGCAGGTGAAGGCCAGCGCGGTGGCGCAGGGCCGGCAGGCCGACGATGTGAAGATCTTTCCCGGCATCGGCCCGGTCGTCGCGGCCACCGAGGAAGAGGCCGAGGCCAAGTACCGCGCCATCCGCGAACTGCTTACCCTCGAGGAGGCGCTGGCCTACCTGGGCCGCTTCTTCGATCACCACGACTTCAGTCAGTACCCGCTGGACGAGGCCTTCCCGGAACTGGGTGACATCGGCCGCAACAGCTTCCGCTCGACCACCGACCGCATCAAGGCCAAGGCGAAGGCCGGCGGCCAGACCTTGCGCGAGGTGGCACTCGAAGTCGCGACGCCGCGCACGCAGTTCGTGGGCACAGGCGAGCGCATTGCGGACGAAATCATCCGCTGGGTGGATGAAGGTGCCGCTGACGGCTTCATCCTCGGCTTTCCGGTGCTGGGGCAGGGCCTGGACGACTTCATCGAGTTCGTGATTCCCGTGCTGGAGGCGCGTGGCCGCTACCAACGCGAACTGCTCGGACAGACCTTGCGCGATCACCTCGGGCTGCCCCGCAAGGCGAGCCGCTATGCAGCGGCAGACGCTGCCACCGCCACCCGAAAGGCCGCGTGATGAGCGAACAGTTCCTCTACACCACACCCCTCGACCCGCGCGCCCAGCCGCTGGTCGAAGGCCTGACCTTCGAGTACGACAGCCGCTACGGCGACGTGCTGCGCGAGCCCG
>CXWL01031183.1_pt1 | contig 11455 bp, 16 predicted proteins | sample 590931 | NCBI WGS metagenome assembly CXWL01 (sample SAMEA3498368, study PRJEB10139) | groundwater metagenome | biome: water well; material: biofilm material | place: Germany | collected 2015-04-27 | reverse complement strand
CCCCCATCAGGCCAAGCCCCCCTCACCATCCTGCGCATTACTGAGTCCTGCTGATTACCGCGCGCCTTGATGACTGACAACGGCGCGGCCATGCTGGCCGAGGAAACCACCACCGGCCTGGCCGCCTTGGGGCTAGTGCATCAAACCACGCTGCCCTATTCGCCATACCAGAACGCCAAGCAGGAGTCCTTCTGGGGCCGGGTGGAAGGCCGTCTGATGGCCATGCTCGAAGGCGAGCATGGCCTCACGCTGGAGGCGCTCAATCTGGCCACCCAGGCCTGGTGCGAGCAGGAGTACCACCGAACCCGCCACTCGGAGATCGACGCCACGCCGTTGGCGCATTACCTGGCTGGCCCCAGCGTGGCGCGCGCCTGTCCACCCGGCTCCGTGCTGGAGCAGAGCTTTCGCGTCGAGGTGGCGCGCCGCCAGCGCCGCTCGGACGGCACCGTCAGCCTCAATGGCGCGCGCTTTGAGATACCGTCGCGCTACCGGCACTTGGAGCTGGTTGCGCTGCGCTACGCCCGCTGGGATTTGTCACGGGTCGATTTGGTGGAGCCGCGCACCGGCGCCATCCTGTGCCCAGTCAAGCCACTGGACAAGAGCGCCAATGCCAATGGGCAGCGTTTGCGCCTCTGCCCGGCTGCGACCGACCTGTCCCCCACCCTGCCCAAGGGCTTGCCGGCCTTGATGACTGAACTCTTGGCCGACTACGCCGCCACCGGCTTGCCCCCAGCCTATTTGCCCCTGCCAACCAGCACCGATGAGGTTTGCCCATGAATCAGAAATTACTGGCCCTGTACGGGCTCAAATGGAATCCGTTCTCGCCGGAATTGCCGGTCGAGGCGATCTACGTTGCCCCCAAGATCGAGAGTTTTTGTTGGCGCATTGAGCACGCGCAGATTCGTGAAGGGGGATTTGCCATGATTCACGGCGACCCCGGTAGCGGCAAGAGCATTGTGCTGCGCTTGCTGGCCCAGCGGCTCAAGCGGCTGCCTGACATCACAGTGGGTGCGATCAATCATCCGCAGAGCAATTTGCCCGACTTCTACCGCGAACTGGGTGACGTGTTCGGGGTGCCGCTGCGTCCCAGCAATCGCTGGGGTGGTTTCAAGGCCTTGCGCGAGCGCTGGCTCAGCCACCTGGAGTCCAGCCGCTGTCGCGCGGTGTTGCTGATTGATGAGGCGCAGGAGATGAGCGCGCAGGTGCTCTCGGAGTTGCGCCTGCTGGCGAGCTCGCGCTTTGATTCGNNGCTGATCGAGGGTCTGCGCCGCGAGGCATTGATCCCGCTGGGTAGCCGCATTCGGACCCGGCTGGCCACCGAGTTTGCCAGTCGCGATGAGTTGCTGGCTTGCCTGGAGCATTTGCTCGCCGGCGCGGGCAACGCCAGTTTGATGACACCTGCCTTGCGCCAGACTTTGTGTGACCACGCGGCGGGCAATTACCGCATTCTGACGACGATGGCGGCGGAATTGCTCGCAGTGGCCGCGCAACGCGATTTACCCTTGCTTGACGAGAAACTGTACCTGGAGGTGTTTGCACCACCGGTGCAGCCCACCGGGCGTCGCGCGGCCGGTGGGCGCTGAATCATGAAGATGAAATCTCGTGCCAAGCATCCTGCTTGTGATTTCCTCGGGCCGCTCGAACCGCGCCAACTCTCCGATCAGGTCGCCGTTGAAGTCTACGAGTTTCTGATGACCTTCGTCTCGGACTTCTTGAGTCAATACGGCGCTCAGATCAACCGTTACAACGATCAACGTTACCAGCGCGAGGAACGCGACTTGACCGATGCGACGACTCCGGCGAGGGCCGACGATCCAGCGCAGTGACTATCACCCCGCACAACACACGGCGTGCATAGCGATACGCACGCCGTTTCGCCTGGAGTGACTACCATCATCGAACGTGAACATCAGGCCATCGAATTGGTTGATCACACTCATCTTAAGAGCTACCGCAAGTGCGGTGCCCAAAATACACAAAAAGACCAAGAACCCAATAATGAAGCTTATCGCACCGATTGTCGCGAGTTGATCCACCTCAGCGGGCGTAGGCGACCTGATGGCAAAAACTTCGGACTGTGTTGAACCAATGGTCATGTGAGGCCTAACGTTGGAGGCCACCGGCACGAAGCAAGCGCCGCGCAGCGGCATCCTGCTGCTGGGTGTCCGTGTGGGCCGACCAGTTCGACATCATGACGCCACCGCCAGCTGTTCAAGCTCGCGACGGAGTGCCACAGCGTTGCCCACGTGTGCTAGGCCCACCCGCGCAAATGCCGCTGAGTCGCTAGCCCGCCCTTGGCTTCGACGGAACCGCGCGAGAGTGAGGGCCATGCGGACCTTCGTTGAACGAAACCCAGAAAAATCAAACGAGCCCCTATCGAATTCTTCGGCTGCTACTGCATTCAAAGGGGCATTTGGCCCTGACACGCGTGCGAGCAGAGGCCGGCCGACGTTGACATAGACCAACGCCGCGGTCAACGCTGCGGCGTTCATGCTGTCTTCAGTACCATCATGCTTCCACCACTGGTCTGAATTCGTTTCCGAGAGTCGCCGTCGAAATTCGCAAAGCTCTTCTGTAATTTTCTTCTGGTCGGGTGGGTTTCCACGGACGTCTGGCACAGCGAGCGGCTGCACAGCCAAGTTGATTGCGAATGACCCACCGCCTCTAGCGCCTTGGACGCTTACCACTTGCACCCAGCCGTCAACGACCCGCCGATACTTGGAGCCGGAACCCGCAAATCCGTCAGCGCGCACGCAAGGGACAATGTGCGCGCGAATTGCAGTGTCTAGGCGCGGCGCAGCAGTCACATTCATGATGTCGAACGATTGACATGAGCGGCTGCTGGAGGGCGCAGCCCGGAAGCAGGCCGCTCGATGGAATGGTTAGCCGTCATTGGATCGCCGAATGACGTAGACGTACTCGGTACAAGATTCGCCTCGAAAAGTTGTCTGAAGCACCTCAACCCTTTGCATACCAACCCGGGTAAGAGTGCTGATGGAGCGTAGATTCCTTGAGTCTGTGATTCCTTTAACGAAGAGTGCTTGCGTTTGTTCGAAAACCAATTTGATGACTTCACGGACGGCCTCGGTGGCGAAACCCTTGCCCTGATGGAGTGAATTGAGAGTGAAACCGATTTCAGCTTCGGATTGATCCTCAGATAAGCAAATACCAATGTCCCCAAGAAGATCATTCTTGCTGGGATCTGCAATCGCAATCTGAGACCACCGACCTGGAGGAAAGAGCTCGGCGTTCTCCATTTCAGCCAGGAAGGCCCTTCTCTCAAGCTCTGACATAGGTGTCCAACCCTGGTACTTGCCAACTTCAGGATCAGAGCGATAGGCCTGAAAATCGTCCAAATCAGCCACAGAAAGCCGCCGAAGAACGATTCGCTTTGTGTGTCGTGGGAGCGTGTCTGTCGTGAACATTTGGATGACGGCTAACGTTCGACGTAAGGGGCGGCTTGCGGCTTGCCGCAAGACGTCCCCTTGACGGAGGGGTTAGGCCGCAGGGTTTTCACTGGCAACTGCCCTCCACATGTGAACTTTGCCTTTGTACCCTGAGGCCGTGAGGATGGCCATGGGCTCGACTCCAAACGCCCGAAAACCGGCAGCCTCGTAGAGCGCAATGGCAGAGGCATTGCCTTCAGTGACTGTGAGCGTGACAAGGGCGATTCCCGGGCTTGCCTGGGCATGCTCGACGGCGGCGAGAAGAAGCTGGCGACCGACTTTCCTGCCTCGCCAAGACTCCATGACGTACATGCCGATGAGATGAGCCTTGTGCTTGGTCTTTGGCTTGGAAGAGAACTCGAGAGCGACTGTGCCAATCAGCTGCTCGCCAGTGAAAGCGCCGAAAGCGACGCTTTTGCCCTCGGGATCGGCCGCGCGATTAGCCCACCACGAGAGCGGCATTGCGGCACGCTCTTCTGGCGTTGACGTGAAAGCATCGGGGGCGTGCTCGTAACCATGGAGCATGAGATCTCGATACGGCGAAGCGTGCCCAGCGGTGAGTCGAGTGACTTTCATGCGGCCTAACGTAAAATTAAGGGGCTCGCCCGCTTCTGGGCGAGTCCCTCTTGAATGCCGGGTTAGGTTGCGCTTCAAGCTGAAGTTGCCGCATATACAAAAAGAGCGGCAAGCCCAAAGAAACGCCTACTGTAAATGTTGCGACAACCGGTAGCCAGAGGTTTGAAATATTTAACCTGCGCCCCTCCACCCACACGAATGCGAAAAGAGAAAATGCGGATGCTATGACGTCCATTCCGAAGAAACCGCCGATGTGAGTGGAGAAAAGCTCTGTAAAAAAGAGTTGAACGTTAAAACCATGTGCTGCCACCCACGGAAGAAATTGTGAGTAGGGCAACATTACACCGAGGATGCACATTACGAGATAAAGATAGCGAAGTTTCATAAGCAACCTAACGTTGGCGCTCAGCCGACGCAATTTGCGGTCGGATGGAGCAACCTGTTAACCCGAACCACCCCGAGCGACGGCGCCCCACGCGATTCAGGCATACGAAATCAATCGTGACCAGGATGAAACTCACCGCGCACCTCTGATGTTGGACTATCAAGTTCTTCGTTGAATGATTCAACTATATCGGCGATGACGTCGTCAGAATCAACACCACGCTCGCTTTCAATCGCATTGGCTAAGTGACGCACGACATCCGCTAACAAAATCCCCCAAGCTTTCGGCTCATTGCGGCCTTGCGCGTGCCACATGCCAACATTCATTGTGCAATGAAGACCATTCTCCGCAATCCAACCGCTGAGCATTTGCACGGCGTCGTCGTCACGCTGAGCGGCAGGGGGTATTGCAAGTGTGCGCATAGTCGCAGTGCGGGTTCAACGTTGGAGCCAAGTGGGGCCGAAGGCATCCAACTTGGGCGACCTGTTATCGGAAGCCGCACAGGCCAACGCCAACTGCGGCTGCGCGCCAACACATGACTTGCCCCCGAGGTGCTGGCGCATGTGCGGCCGAATTAGGGTGTGGCCGCAGCGCGACCAAGCCCGAACACTACCCACCCGAACGCCCGGGTTGGCGCCCCAGCAAGGCAGGGAAAGTTGAGCGCGAGCGTTGTGACCACCGACCACGCTGCCGGAGAAAGGAACATCAAACGCAGGCCAACGCCGCGATGCCCGATCGAAGACCACCCGCGCACTCGGGATGGTCCCCCGGAATAGCGAGGCGTGTTGCGCTAAACGCTTGGAGTGAGACGGCGCTGCGATGGCGAGAACGCTCGGCACTGGTTTTGACCGATAACGTGAAGATGACCGGACCACAACATCCTGCGGCGAAGCCGCCTTCTGCTGTTGTGGGTCCGAGTCGATTGGCATGTTAACTGTCATCAAGCCTCAGATGCAGTCACCGTTTCCGCACGCCACCATGAACCACAGAGCCACGCCGCAGACGCATAGGATTGACAGCCCCGACAGCAAAGCTAAGGCAATCACGCCCGAATTTGGGTTGTATTTTGCGACATGCGCACCGAACACCAAGGCGAAGACTGCTATAGCGATGAGTGCTGGCGCCGACGTACCATACATTGGCCTGAAAGCATTCCAGGTGTACATGGCATGGATCGTGAGCACCAACACGGAAAGACCGACCCCCACTGCCAAGGAAGCTCCCGCAACAGCGCTCCCAGAACGCCGGACAAAGACAGCCCAAACACCAAAGATGAGCGATCCCAGTGTGACCAGGATCGCCGGGATGAAGAGTGCGTTGATGGGCACGGGTTGCGACAGTTAACGAAGGCAACCGGACCGCAACACCTGCGGCGAAGCCGCCTTATGCAGTTGCGGGTCCGTGTTGGCCGACCAGTTAAACATCGGCATCGGGAAGAGGCTCCGAGGAACCTATGCCAATACGTTGCCAGCGTTCTCGAAACTTGTCGATTGCGTATGCCTTCGGCTGAAGCCAATAGGAAATGCGACCTTCCTTTTCACCGCGATGTGCCCCGCTCCTAACTTCTCCGGGTTTCAATATGAAACACTCCGGCTCATCGCTCGCGATGTTGCGGCAGATGACAAAGAAGTCCCCAAACAGGCTATCGAGCTTTCCCCCAAGGGGCACGGGACTACTTTTCGAAAGTGCTTTGATTTGCACCGTGTATTTGCGTGTCGCATCTTCGCTGTAGATGAGAAGGTCAATACCTCTGGCATTGCGCGCCGTCGGCATCACGTTCCAGCCAAGGCGGGAAAGCTTGTAGCAGACGTAATAGAGGCCCGTGTTTCCGACGACCTGAGTATTTGCGCGAGCAGACGTGGCCATGTTGAGGTTTAACGTTGGCGCTGTCCGGCACGCAGCAAGCGCCACGAAGCGGCAACCTGCTGCTGCGTGTCCGCGACGAGCAACTTGTTATGCCTCACGCGTGCGCCTCGACTGAAACATGCCGACCGTGTAGCCGGCGGACTGAAGGACTCTTACAGCACGAGCGTTAGTCCAAGCCATTACAAACAGTCCGAAGAACGGAACCGCCGCCCCTACGCTCGCGATCCATTTCACTGCAGTTGAAAGCTCTAAACCTGCCGCAACGCGCTTTGTTCCGACAAAGGAGGCGACTATTGATGCGACGAAGAAAAAATCGGCGAATGGATGAGTCTCGTAGACACGGAACGCGGCGGCAGCGAACCATGAAAACATGCATAGGTTAGTAATTCGGCGCCCTACAGCCAGTCGCTCCAATAATTCTAGGTTCGGTTCCACTAGAGATCCCATCTGTCCGAGGCATAACGAGGCTGTGCAAAAACCCCATCCGCGCCCGCCCATGGCATGCAGCCCAGGCGTTGCGAAAAAGGAATGGTCGTTTGACGTTTCATTTCACCAGTGTGCCGCATTTTCGACCTGCTATCGCGCAAGAAGCGCTTGTACAGTGCCTCGTGGCCGGCTTTTGGCCTGTACACCCCGTCTACTGGGCATACCCATGGTTGGCCAGCTTCTCGATGTTGTGCACCAGGCAGTACAGACTCCACTGCGCATTGACTTTGGCCTTGCCGCGCAGCGTGAAGCGGTTCAGGCGCTTGTTGTGCCGGATGTTGCCAAACACCGGCTCGACCGTACCGATGCGCTGGCTGTACAGGTGTCGACCTCTGGGTGAGTCAATCGCCTGCTTCATCAGTTCGACGGCGGCATGGGGGCTAGGCTGGTTCTTGGCAAAGAGTGACACATGGCGCACCGGGGTGCTTTGGGGGTTGCGCAGGCACTGGTGGCGGTGTTGGCAGGGCACGCAGCTTTGCTTGGCGCCCGTAAAGCGGTGGTGCACCTTGCCTCTGACCATACAGTGGTTGCCGTTGCTGTACAGGTGTTGTCCTTGCGGGCAGATGCAGCTGTTGGTGGGCGCGTGGTACTGGAAGTCGGCTGGTTTGTACAAGCGAATCGGTGCTTCTTCGCTGCGGGTGCGCTTGTCATACAGGGGGTCGGGCTTGGCTTTGTGTTTGGCCTGCTCGGCAAAGCGTTCATCGCGCTTGCGCATCTGGTTGTCGGCAATCAGGGCCGGGATGTTGGCATCGCGCAGTGCGGTGAGGTTGTCCTTGCTGTGGTAGCCCGCGTCCGCCGTGATCAGGGTGTGGGTCTCACGTACCGTGCTGCTGGCTTGGACCATGGGCAGCAGCATGGCCTGCTCGGAGCCTGAGCCGGTGACTTCTGCCGCCACGATGACCTGATGGGCGCTGTCGACCGCGGCCTGGGCGGCGTAGCCCTGGATGACGCCTTTGCTGGTGGCCATCTTGGCGCTGTCTGGATCGGTGATGTTGGTCTTGAGCTCCTGGCCTTTGCGGTTGAGGCGGGGCTTGTTGCCCGCGACGAAGTCACGGGTGACTTGGGCCTCCTTGCGCAGGGCCTCGATGCGGTCTTGGTGTTGGGTGCTGAGCGCTTGGTCCGGGCCGTTGGCGTCTTGTCCGCCGTTGTCCTGGCTTTGGTGCAGGGCGATGATCTTGGCGGCGGCTTGGTCCAGCCGAGCAGCGCGGTGGCGCAGTTCGGCGTGGGTGCCGCTGCGCTCTTTGCTGGCGTTGGCAGGCAGTTTGACGCCGTCGATGGCAAACATTTGGCGGCCAATCAAGCCCATGCGGTCGCAGGTGAGCAGGACTTCGGTGAACAGGGTTTTGATCTGGGGTCCGAGCTCACGCACGAATTTGGCAATGTGGGTGTAGCTGGGCTGGCTGTCACCACTGAGCGCAATGAACTGGACATGGTGCAGGCAGGCGTGTTCGATGCGCCGGCTTGAGATCAGGCCGCGGCTGTAGGCCAGCAGGACGATCTTGAGCATGACGCGCGGGTCGTAGGCGCTGGCGCCGACTTCGTCGTTGTTGAAGCGTGCATCCAGTGCGTCGAGGTTCAACTCATGATCGACCAGGTGGTCCAGGGCAAACTCAAAGGTGCCGGGTTGGATCTGTTCGGATAGCACCACGGGCAGCAGGCGTGGGCTGCGGTCAACGGGTTTGTAGCGGGGCATGGTGTTGAGCGGCAAACGGGATGTTTGCTCAACGCTGGATGCTCAGCACACGATGTCGGGGTCAACCCTGAGTGGGGGTTTTTGCACAGCCTCAACGTAGAGGTGACCGGCGCTGCGCGGCTTTATCGCGCAGCGTCCAGCGACTGAAAGGAGCGAGGTCGACCGCCGGGTTAGACCTCATGTCAGACGGGGCGGAAAAAACATGCTTAAAAGATATGCGCAAGCTAAACCAAGGCTGGCTGATAAGAAGAAACCGCTGTGTACATAAGCTGAGACGCTTTGTGTGCCCAAATGTGTGGTAACGAGACCTGTTGTGCCGAGAACAAAAGCGGAAAATGCAAACAAAGCGATTGGGTTTAGGCGAAGCATAAAATTTCTAAAAGTGCCTGAGCCAAATTTTGCATCTACGACCCGTTGCACCGGGGGAGCACAGATAGTCATTGGGCGCTGGAAAAATGCTGCGATCAGAAAAAAGACGAACGGAAGTAGTAATACTACCCAAGCTGTTTCAGTGGGCATGGGGTGTTGTGCTACGGGAGAGCTAGGTAGCTCCAAGCCTTGGCTAAGCGAACTTGCCAGGGAAACAACCCAAGTTCCAGCGATGACGATGGAGGATGGCTTCATTTTGGGTGAGGTCTAACGTTGAAGGCCACCGGCACGCAGCAACTGCCGCGCAGCGGCAACCTGCTGCTGTGTGTCCGTGTGGGCCGACCGGTTAAGCCGCTTCTCGCGGAGCGCTGGTGATAAGTTCATGATTTGGCCTCTGGTAGCCGAACTTCGCTGTAGCGCATGTAGTCTAAGTTACCTTGGGATTCAAGAGCACCGCAATGCACAAGCGCAGCAACTCGCTGCGCGTAGCACGAGTCGGGGATGTCGGGAAGGCGCTCGCCGATGGCCATCATCGCAGTTCCCACTACACGAGCGACCTTGCGCCAAGTTGATGCGCAGCTAGCAAGCAACTCTTCGTCGATTAGCGCCAACTCGACAGCGGTGAGTCGCGAGACTGCTGCTTGGTCCTCTGGATCTAGTAGTGAGTCGGGTTGCAAATCTGGGACATTTGTATCGAGGTCTGGATACTGCCGGATGAGAGGCGCTCTGAGGTTCATTGCGATATCGGCGAAGAGGCCCCCCAGAGCCTGCAAGTGGGGAGAACGCTCTTCCTTTTCGGGAATGCGCCGAATGATCGCCCCGGCTTCATCGAGCACGCTAGTGGCGCGCTCATATACGAGATACAACTCTTGGGCGATGTCGCGGTTCATGTTCGAATTGGATGCTTTGAAGCGGTTTAACGTCGGCCGTGAGTGGACCACAGCGGCGCACTCCGCATTGAAGAATGGCAGGAGTGCATCCTGCCGTTGTGGGTCCATTCGACGAACCTGTTAAGCCACATTTGGTGACTCCGAGCGCAGGTATCTCTCCAAGGCAACTCCAGCGAGTGAAAGCACGATATCTTGTACTGCCTCAAGCGCTATGAAACCTTGACGCCGTGTCACAAACGACTGTTCCACCTCGGTGAGAGAGCGCCCGAGCCGCTCTGTGGCTAAGGCCAAGATCGTTGCCTGAAAGTTCAAAATTGCGGGCTCAGGATTCATGTGGTTTAACGTTGGCGCTGCCCGGCGCGCAGCCAGGGCCGCAAAGCGGCGTCCTGCGGCTGCGTGTCCGCGCCGAGCAACCTGTTGGGCCTAACGATGTACAAACAACACATAACCGACAGACGCTAGACCAAAGAATACCAGTAGACCAGCCAAACCTGCCAACCCGAGCAGCTGCGACAAATACATGAGATTTGAACCTTGTTGGTACAGTTTTCCATACGCCCAAAGCGAGAAGGCAATAGCCAAGATAGAGCCAACCGAGAATAAGACGGTACCGATGATGCCGGCAGTGACGATTGGATCGTTGGCCTTCAAAAACCACATGTACGAATGCGAAACGAAGCCTGCGACTACGAGCCACTGCAAGGCCACCACCAAGAACGCAGCGACAAGGCCAATGCGAATCTTCATGAGGCCCAACGTAGAGATGACCGGCGCACAGCAACTGCGGCGTGAGCCGCGGCCTGCTGCTGTGCGTCCGTGTCGATTGACATGTTATCCCGGCCGGGCGTCATAGTGCGCTACTCCCACGCCCTTTGGTCTGCGCCCACTTAGCAGCAAAGAATGCCTGCATGACATCAAGCTTCATGGCCATCGCTGCAACACACATCGAATCCCAGAATCGGTGGCTCTGGTCTTGACCTTCCGCTGCGCCTGCAAGCGCCTCTAGCGCAAGCTCAAGTTCATTGTGCTCGAGGTAGTGCTCGAATTCCTTCACGCACGCCGAGAACACGGTGTCTTCGCCTCGGACTTGCTGGCGCGCCAACCGGAGCCATTCGATGACATTTTCCCAATCTGCGGCGAGCGATTCATCCAAGTGTGAAACCTGAGGGATAACGTCGGCCGTGAATGGGCCGCAACGGCGCACTCAGCACTGAAGAATGGCGACCATGCTGGCCGCCGTTGTGGGTCCACTCGACGAACCCGTTATGCATCTCTCCACTGCCAGTGTTCAAGACTAGCTCCATTCAAAAAACAATAGTTCCGAAAGGGCTCCACGAGGCAGTAGCCCTTTGAGTGCGCCCACGCATTAATGCGCTGCCCAATCTCAACTCCATCAGGTGATTCCGTCAAATGAACCCAGGCTAGAGCCCGCCCGTACGAATACTCAAGAAATTTGGCCGCGCTATTGATTGCGCAGACGTTAGCCTCAAGCCCATTTTGCACGCAAAATTCATGGAAGTCGTCTCGCGACAATTCACCTGTAGCGAGGCAAGCTGTGAGGTTCTGCGAGTCAATTGGGGCAGGGATTTCGGACAGTCCGAGCACAACACCCTCGGGCAAATTCAGGTCGCTGCTACATCGGGGTGCAACTACATCTTTGCCTATTTCTGGGGGTAAATTGGATGATGGCCGCGACCACAATTCCAATTCAATCACGGGCGGCGTCCTAAGAGGCATAACGTTG
>CXWL01024570.1_pt1 | contig 11455 bp, 11 predicted proteins | sample 590931 | NCBI WGS metagenome assembly CXWL01 (sample SAMEA3498368, study PRJEB10139) | groundwater metagenome | biome: water well; material: biofilm material | place: Germany | collected 2015-04-27 | reverse complement strand
AAATATGCCCGATATTTTTATTATTAATCCAAACCGTTTAATTGTGGGACTAAACAATTACTACTCCAAACAATCCTCAATCAGTTGATTCAATGTAATGATTAGTTCAGATATCCAAAAAAGAAGAGCAATAATTCCCTATTAATATTTCCTAATGATTTTCCGTTAACTGTTGTTCATTTTTAAAAATGGGAGAATAGTTAATTATGTTTTACTTAAAAAAACTCGTTATTTTATTTGTTATAGGTATCCTTAGTTTAGGTGGCATCGCTTATGCTTCCTCAGATAGGGAGATAAAGAATCCTCAAGCACTGCCCTAAATTCTCCGCTTAATATTGATTAAAATCCTTTATGGTTAACGTTTAACGCCTAAGTTTCCATCTATTCGCCAGCTTTTTGTTTGTGTTACATCGAGATTTCGCCGCCTCCATTGGATCGCTGATTCCAATGAATCACACGGCATACCACGGGCTTTAAGCCTGTAAACCATTTGACGGGATATCTTCAAGTTCTGAGCAAGGTCACTTATTCTCATAATTTGCCATACCTTCTAAAAAGTATTTTTGTAAACCCATTTATAAAACTGGTACGCTAGAATTTTGATGAGGTTTGAATCACCCTCACGCTGAAATATCTCTGTAAGTACCTTAGTTTTCCAAAAATCACGCTGCCTTCCGCAAATACAAATACTTCTGAAACTCTATAAACAACGCGCTGATATTGGCAGTGTCACCCAAAATATCTTTGGCATCTTCCAGAGACTGATATTTGTTTATCAGCAAGGTCGGTAATTTTTCCTGATCAAGTTCTTCCACGCCTGTTTCAACATACTTGCTCAATACAAATTCGATAAACTCTTGTTGTTTGCTGTTAAGTAGTGCGAAGATGGTGGCTTCCGCTGCGGCAACACGTTCTTCCCGTGTCATTGGTTTTATGTCACTGTTGAACACATATTCCAATACATCAAACAGGTCGCTTTTTTCTGCATCAATGAGTTTTTGCAGCGTTGACAGTTCTTCCTTACCAAATCCGGCATCATTCAATTTTTCCAATAATGCTTTGCGTGTGGTCGGGTTGCTCCAAATGGTGCGTAATTCCTCTTCGCTTTTGAATAGATTGGGCAATTCTCCAAACAGATTATTTAAAAATTCTTCGGCTGAAATGGGTTTGCCATCGCTACTCCAAAACGAAGTAGAAATCATGTGCTGTATTTCTCTTTCCTTGCCATCTCTCAATTTTATTTTGATCTTCTTACGCTGTTCTTTTGCCTCATCCTCAACGGCTTTCGGCTCCATGAGCGGCTTGGCTGGCCTTGGGTCTGCCTCTTGGGTTGATTCAGGCTCTATCGGTTCGCCATCCCATTCAGGATCGGCAAAATGATGATAAGCATCTACAAAATCATAAATGGTAAAAAACTCTTTGCCGTCAAACAGCCGGGTGCCTCTGCCTACAATCTGTTTAAACTCTATCATTGAGTTAATCGGGCGCATTAAAACAATGTTGCGTATGTTTCTGGCATCGACTCCCGTTGATAGTTTTTGCGAAGTGGTCAGTATGGTAGGAATTGTTTTTTCGTTGTCTTGAAACTCTCTTAAAAACTGTTCGCCTATTTCGCCATCATTGGCAGTCACACGCACACAATAATTCGGGTTTTTGCTTTGTTTGTATTGATTGATTAAATCACGAACAGCCGCAGCATGTTCTTGTGTGGCACAGAAGATAATGGCCTTCTCGTTCTGATTGGCTTCATCCATGAATATTTGGACACGTTTGGCTTCTCGTGCTTTTATCTCAATGATCCTGTTGAAATCTGGCTCAGTGTATAGCTTGCCTTCTTCAATTTCGCCTTCAATGATCTGGTCATCGCTGGTGTAGATATAATCATCCAGCGTTGTCTTAATGCGCTTTACTTTAAATGGCGTAAGAAAACCATCGTTGATGCCTTCTTTGAGTGAATAGACATAAACCGGCTCACCAAAGTATTGGTAGGTATTAACATTCTGTTCTTTTTTCGGTGTTGCGGTTAAGCCCAACTGAACAGCGGGAGCAAAATATTCTAAAATGCCGCGCCAATTGCTTTCGTCATTGGCTCCGCCACGGTGGCACTCATCGATCACAATAAAATCGAAATAGTCGGGCGGATAAGCCCCAAAATAAGGAGCAGGTTTGCCCTCTGCATCGGTGCCACTCATGAAGGTTTGAAAGATGGTAAAAAAAATGCTGCCATTGGTAGGCACAATGCCATTCTTCTTTATTTCGCTCGGTCTTATTCTTATCAAAGCATCTTCTGGAAATGACGAAAATGCGTTGTAGGCTTGATTCGCTAAAATATTCCGATCGGCTAAAAATAATATTCTTGGTCTGCGGCTGCCGTCACGCTTTAAGTTCCATCGGGTTTGAAACAGTTTCCACGCAATTTGAAACGCAATCGCCGTTTTTCCTGTTCCGGTGGCAAGTGTCAATAAAATGCGTTCCTGACCATTGGCTAATGCTTCTAAGGCGTTTTTAATGGCTATTTCTTGATAGTAGCGAAGTTGCCAGGTACCGCTTTTATCTTCAAACGGAATGGCAGCAAATTTGTCTCTCCACTCGTTTTGCTCGGCAAAGGTTTTATTCCAAAGTTCATCAGGTGAAAGGTAATTGGCAACCAAACCTTCCGCACCGGTTTTCATACAGATACTGTAAATTTCTTTGCCGTTGGTGGAATAGGTGGTTTCTAAATTGAGTTTTCCGGCATATTGCTTGGCTTGTGGCACACCTTCGCCCACTTCCAATTCATCGCTTTTGGCTTCTATGGTCGCCAGCTTGATACCTTTAAAAACCAGCACATAATCGGCAATGAGTTTCTTGGCTCTTATGCCACCGATTTGAATTTTTCCTGCGGTAATGTGGTATTCACGAAGGATCTTAGAGCCTTCAACAACGCCCCAGCCACAAGCCTTCAACTTGGGTTCTATGAGCTCCGCCCTGGTTTCTGCTTCGTTCATGCAGCGACTTCTTTTGAAGCTTTCAATTCGCCACTAAATGCTTTCTGAAGGATAGATTTCTTCAGTTCCTCCAAATCATTTATTTTTTGTTGGTAGATTTTTTCTAATTTTTTTGTTTCGGTGCTGAGAGCATCCAGTTTTTGAACGATGGTTTGTTGTTCAGTTAATGGTGGGTAAGGAGTTTGAATTTTTCTTAAATCTCCAATATTTATTTGCATTAATGCTGCGCCATAGGTCTTGGCACTTATTTGTTTTTGAATATATTTGGAGATAAGCAAATAGTATCCAAATTCTTGATCGATAACTTCTGAGTTGAAACGAATTGGAACAATGCCTCTTGTAACATTTGCTCCATTTAATTCCCTCGTCGCAATAGAAACCACACCTGTGCTGCCTCGAACGCAGAGTAATAATTCATCGCCTATTAATGTAGTTCTTTTATATCCATCAGCCAATTTTGGATCTATTCTTTTAAGCCCTTCTATTTTTATAAATCTACTTGTTAAATCAGTTGGCCGAATTATTGGTAAGCCATTCGGATATTCATCTCCTGGCTGAACAATTCCATATGAAAGAGTGCATTTTTTATCTGACAATTCTTCCAGTATCTTTTCTTCCCAACCCTCACCTTTATTTTCAAACACCGATTGCAAATAACTCTCAAAAAGTTCTTTGGCGTTTCTGAGGTTTTGTTCGGCATTGACTTTTGCCTTGGCTATGGCGGCACAGGCTTCATCTAAGATGGCTACGATGCGTTGTTGCTCGGGAAGGGATGCAATGGGAATTGGTACTTCTTTGAGCTTGCTACCTGACAGCTCCTTGAAAGTAGCGCCGCTTCCCAAATCATTCAGCATCTCGACCTTGCTCCCCAAGTAATAGAACAGGTATTTGTAGTGCAGGCTGTCGCTAGGTATCAGTCCCTTACAACCTTGATTGGTTGCCATCGGCTCAGTGTTTATTACCAAATGTCCGATGGGTGCTCTTGATGAGAGGATGACTGATTTCGGTGGCAACAGCTTCGCCGAACTATTTCCCAAGCCTTTATCCGTAATTTTCCTTTCAGTTTGGCTGGCGTAGGGATTTTCCCGCTTCCCCATTTCTGCTGGGGTTATCCAAAGAAAATCACCATCCCAATATTCCTTTACGCCAGTTTTTGGCGTGCCACCATTCACGACTTCGCATACTTCAGCAAGTGTTTTAGTCTGCCACCCTTGCTTCATATCAATTCCAGAATTGAGTCTAATATTTCCGCACTTTCTTTATCCAACGCTTTCATTGCTTCTAAAATTTCCTGCGGTTGGCGTAAGGCTGCGGCTTCTTTTTTGTTGGGGTTTTTGGCACTCAGATCAAAGGTGGCTTGATCAATATCTTTTACATTGATGCTCCATGAGTTTTCACTATCGGCAAAGGTTTTTTGTAATGCCACAAACTCAGATAAGTCTTTTTCGTTCAGCGAATTAGTTTTCCCCAAATTGCGCTCAAGGTTCAGTTGATAAAACCATACTTTCTCGGTAGGCGCGCCTTTCTCAAAGAACAAGACCACTGTTTTTACACCTGCGCCCGTGAACGTTCCGCCCGGCAAATCCAATACGGTATGCAGGTTGCAATTTTCCAGTAAGAGTTTACGCAAGCTGATACTGGCATTATCGGTATTGCTCAGGAAAGTGTTTTTAATGATCACGCCTGCTTTGCCGCCAGCTTTCAGTATCTTGATAAAATGCTGTAAAAACAATGAAGCGGTTTCGCCTGTTTTAATCGGGAAGTTTTGCTGCACTTCGGCGCGTTCCTTTCCACCAAAAGGCGGATTGGCTAGCACCACATCGTAACGGTCTTTTTCTTGTATATCAGCGAGGTTTTCAGCAAGGGTGTTGGTATGCACAATGTTGGGAGCTTCCACACCGTGCAGAATCATATTCATGATGCCAATGATATACGCCAGTGACTTTTTCTCTTTACCGTAAAAGGTTTTCTTCTGAAGTATTTCGGTTTGACTGGTACTGAGGCTTTTCTTGTCATTGAGATAATCAAATGCTTCACACAAGAAGCCCGCGCTACCCACTGCGCCATCATAAATTTTATCGCCAATTTTAGGTGCAACCACTTTTACGATGGTTTTAATCAAAGGGCGTGGCGTGTAGTATTCCCCGCCATTACGCCCTGCATTGCCCATATTCTTAATCTTCCCCTCATAGAGGTGGCTCATTTCATGCTTTTCAGCATGGGTTCTAAATCGCAGTTCATCAATGCGGTTAATGACTTCCCGTAAATTGTAGCCACTTTGTATGCGGTTCTTCAGTTCGCTAAAAATCTCCCCGATTTTGTATTCAATGGTGTCGGCACTAATCGCATCGGTTTTAAACTTCTTGAGATAGGGAAAAAGCTCATGATCTACAAAGTCTTTGAGGTCATCACCTGTCAATGCTTTGTGGTGATCAAGTTTGCCTATTTCGTTCTTAGGCGCAGCCCATACATTCCATTGGTAATCAGGCGCAATAATGCTTGTATAGGTTTTGCCAGTGAGTTCGGCTGCTGTTCTTTTGTCTTTCTCTAAATCATCCAGATATTTCAAGAACAACACCCAGGAAGTTTGCTCGACATAATCCAGTTCGCTGCCACACCCTGCATCTTTATGCAGTATGTCGTCTATATTTTTAAAGGTCTGTTCAAACACTGTTATCTCTTCGGTTTGTTATTGTTTTTCGTGATTCTATCGGCCATCTATCTGTAAATTCCGCAGCCAGCTATATGTGGATTGTAGCTTCTTGAAACCTTTCCGCAAATCATTACTAATCAATCTCTTCAATAAACTGCTTTTGTTGTTTCAATAGTTGCCTCATTTCTTTTTGCAGCCTACTTAATCCATGCTTAAAAGCATTCTGGCCTGATCTGGCCTTTCCTTCAGGTGTCTTTGCCCCCGTCGACTGTTTCCACGGCTTCCAATTCTTTATTATCTCCGCTTGTTTCAAGCGTTCCTCGGGTGTCCAATGTCGCATGGTTATCCTCGCTTAATAGTTCGTTTGCTGAATTTTTTGTTTTTCCCGCGTGCGTAGGTGTTTGAACACCGTTATTTACTTGCTGGTGGCCATGTGCAATATTGGCTTGTTTGGCAAAAACAATCGGTGGATTTTTCATTGCTGCCAATATTTCAACGGTGCGGGTGCATTGGGCTTGTGCTTTCAGGCCCAACCGCATATAAATTTCGGTGCATTTGAGAGAGTTACCCATATTACTGGCAGATCGTAATACTAACGTACTGTAAATTGCATTTAAAGAAACGACTTGTGCGGTCAGTGTGGATTCCAGTTCGCTTAAATCACCGGCGATTATCTTTTCTGAATTCTCCCGCATTATCGCAACCGCTTCAGTTATATCAATTTCACCAATAAAGGATCTCACTATCTCAGTATTGACTGTGACTGGGGATAGCTGTGATTCTGTTATTTGACGTATTTCACTCTTACCATTTTCCTTTGTGATTCTGAGAATATGCGTATCTTGCTTTAAAGATACCTTGGCTTTATTTTTTACTGTCATATTTAAATCCTATGAATTGGTTTTGCCATGTTTGATTTATTGAATCTGTGCCTTCTCAACTAATTCCAATAATCAGAATGCTTCATACTTTTTCACCAGGCAATGGCACACCTGACAGCACGCGCTGAGCTGCGGCCTTACGTGCGGTTCTTCGCTTACGTATAGACTTATTCCAGCCTCGGGTTAGGTTTTGCTTCGCCTTACCATCTTTAATCTTGCATTTGAACCAACTATCGCGCCTTACATTATTCAAAGCCATTGCGTTTTATCTCCAAAGTAAAATATTACTCATTGTTGTTTGCAGCATGAAAAGTGCGGGAGGTTCCATCAATATCTTTATCAGCAATCTATATTTGTTCACCATGTCAAAAGTTGCGGTGACACCTGTGGGGAAAGTTTGCGGCGCGGCGGCTCCCCCATACCCCCTAGGTGCTCCCGCACGAACCTCCCGCAGGTCGGTTTTCGGTTGCGGTAAGTGCGGGAAGTTCATGAAAACATATAACCTCCCGCAACCTCCCGCACCTCCCGCATTAAGCATTTTCAGCCTCGGTAATGTTATCTTCTGGCACGGTCTTTTCGGTTGGTTCCATATCTTGTTCTGCCTTCGATACCGGTTCACCAATGAATTGCAAACCCTTTTCAGTCAGTGCCCAGCGTTCTGCGTTATGGCGGTCAGGCTTTTTGTATGTTTCGCTGACTATTAACCCATCACGCTGACAGTCACGCACCACGGCTAAACATTCAGTTTTATTCAGGTTAGCCGGATAAGTTGCTTCGCTCTTCAACATGGCGTGAACGTTGGTTCCGGGGCTATTGGGTGAGACGCTGATATTTTCACCGCGCGTATAAAACTCGTGAATCATTTTTAAGATAGGTTCACGCTGCCACCTGCGCATCATGGCTTTAACCTCGGCATTATCTGCCGCGTTTGCTTCATTCTGTTCGGTGTTGGTTGTTTGCAAGCTTGAACCATTCATGCGAAAAGCAAGCTTTAAGGGAGGCTGTTTCTTCCCGTAGTTGTTTTTCTCGTGCCCTAATGACAGATTGCCATTGTTTTCAACAACGTTTAGGAATAGTCGACTTCGCGCGGCGTTATGCCATGCCGCTGAATCTGCATAACCTTCACTATCAGTTTGTTTTTTTCCATTCCTTGAGGTAACTTTATTGACGTGTGACAAAAGCAACACAGCTCCCCCAGCATCACGCACTAGGCGAACCAAAGCGCGAATGAATTTCGTCACTGCTTGTCGGTCTATCGGATTTGCCCCGAAGCTGTCAGAAGCGTTATCTACTATCAAGAAACCCACGCTCTCAGTTTCAATCAAGTATTTTAGTTCGGCATAGTGTTCTGTCGTTTTTCCAGTCCTCACACCATGTGTATTCACTTCATGGAACAAACAAGGCGCGTCGGTCGCATCCAGCACAATCAAGTTGCTCTCTACCTCGGCAGGGGCTAGGCCGTCATCCTCGCAGATTGCGGCATAGCGGCGGCGGATTGTGTCCGTTGAATCTTCAGCACTGAAAAAAAGAGTTTTGATTTTTTCGGTTTCCAGTCCAAGGAATGAACGACCTGTCGAAGTGTGTGCTGACAATTGCATTGCAAACAAGCTTTTTCCGGTTCCACCATGCGCGGCAAGCAATGAGAGGGCATCGTATGGAATACGCTTGCCCCAAATATAACGTTGCGGCTCAGGTGGGTTACTGAATACATCAGCAAGGCTCACACGCTTGAATGAAGATTTTTCTTCACTTTCGGCAGGGTCAACCGCATCATCAATATGAACATCACTCTCGAATGTCGATTCCTCAGCCTTTTGTTGTGCATATTCGCGCCGCTTAAACTGATTCCAGGATTCGCCGCCAATCATCAGCCAATTATCGCCAGCATCCTTCAGAGCTGCGTCACGGTCTCTATTGTGCTGTAAAACAGTAAACGCACTAAATGTGTCATGAGCTCCAACACCACCGCCGTTTGTATATAAAGGATCATTACTTGATAGCGAATGCACCTTGCCATTTTTAACACTTGCAGAAAATGAGCCGCTTTCAGAATCAGGGTGCCTGAAGCTATTACCTTTTTGACCATAGCCAGCCTGCAATAAAATATCTTGTGCCGTATATGTTTGATTAAATGCGCCAATCAAATCAGGTAATGCGCTTGTGCCAGAATATGATTTAAACGCCTCACGCTTCGATTCAGCCTCTTTGCTGCGCCTTTCCAGTTCTTCGGCTTGCTGCGCTATCTCATCTTGCTTATTTCTGATTTCATTAGCCCATTCAAGCGATGGATCAAAAAATGCACCATTTCTTTTACTTTTCTTGTCGTAGTATTTGCCACGGTTTGGCAGGTAGCAAAGCTGCGCCGGTCTTTCACTTGCGCGGTCTGGGGTTATGTCATTATCTTGCAGCTTATCGTTTAAAATCTGCTGGTATAAACCCCAATCAGCACCAGACAATGGCGTATTCAGTGGAATTAAAATGCGGCATTTCTGATTGTCTTCGGTAGCTGATTTACTTGTGTAAATTTCATAATCACAGCTGGGAATCAAAGATTCAATTATTTCAGCAATTTCACAAATTCCTTGAGGATTCTGGTCAATGTCAGCCCAAAGCAAATAATAATTACCATTTGCTTCTTGTTCTTTAAAGATTCGGCTAAGTAGAGTAGAAGGAATTAGCCATTGTGCATGTTGTTTGTCGACTTGCTGCGGAGTATCGACTAGGCTTTGAATACCCATAAAATTAATTTGTGAGTATGGCTTGCGGTTATCCTTACCGGGTTCATCGGTGTGATATTGTCCATGCCCAGAACAGAACAATGGCATAGAATCAGCTTGACTATCTGATTGATATTGATTAGTATTTGGGCTGTAAGTAGTTTCAAAATTCGCCTCGTGCCTGCCAGCATTTGAGGCGTTTTCATTTTTAGGCATGGCTATAATACTCCTACACCTAATAATTTCTTAATCTCACTTACCGACCATGCAAGACGGCCATTTATTCGCACCGGATGTAGTGCGCCATTTTCCAAACATGCCCATGCTCTCAGAGTCTGAGGGCGGCGGTTCAAATAGTGCGCGGCTTCTTCTGTTGTCAGGATAGTGCGAGTAATTTGTTCTAACGGCGGGAATATTTGTTGATTATGCGAAGCGAGTGCTTCTAATGGAGAAAGATTTGTTTTCATTGTGAATCATCCTTTGCCTTTCGGCGCTATTGAGATGATTCACAATTTCATACTGCTATTTTCTCCTTCATGCAGCGGCATGATCAAACTAGGTTTTATGCGGGTTTGCTGCGGTTCAGGCGGCATGAATCCTGTATGAGGAAGCGGTATGTATTAGGAATCTCTATATAATTCAGTTTCATCTTTCCAATCATCAGTCCAATCTTTTAATTTTCTGAATGCTGTATCAAGTTTTTCTATCGATATATCGTGAACAGTATGAAGTGCGATTGCAATTTTAATTGGGTTCCATATTGCAGAATCTTTATTATTGCCTCTCACTCCCCTTGATACACGACAATCAATCAACCATTTAGGTGGCGATGAAAGGTTCTTTCTCCATTGAGTGCTATCAAAGTGCATTCCATGAAATGCGCTCATTACTTGTTTTTTTGTTACGCCTTTGATTGATTCATTCTTTAAAGCGATTAAATCTTTAGGGTCAGGGAATCTATACGCAATACGCGATTCTTTTTTTTCAAGCCAATTATTCAGATCATCCCAGAAAGCTTCTACATACCACGGCACATAATTCTTAATCGGATTTGATAATCCAGGAATATACACAGCTCCTTCTTTGGGTTTGGGTTGATATCGTTGAAGCCCATGTGGGGGATATACTTTCAATTCACCAGTTCCAGCAGATTCTTTCAAATCTTCTAAAAATAACTTTTTGTTTATTTCCGCATTGTTTCCTATAAAATCAGCAGCTTCATTCAGCGTGTAACGTCCTAGTTCGTGCCTTTCTTTTGCCTCTTGTTCATCTCTCTTATTCTGTCTTGCATTGAGATAATCTACTTTCTCGGTTTGACTGTCTGTTGAATAACTGGCAGCTGATACAGTTTTTAATTGCCTAGATTTTTGTATCTGGGGAATGTTGTCTATGATTAACGAAGTTTCACGAATGCGCTCTGGTAAGAATCCAAATTTTTCACGAAACTTAAAAACTTGTTCTCTAGCATCATCTTCCGACCATTCAAAGCTACATCGTTGAAATGGCTTTGCGTCGTTTTCCGGCAGGTAAAGTAACCAGTTATTTAAATCTTTAAGTAGTGAATCACTGGATGAAGATATCAATTCATACATTTTGTTCAGATTAAATTTTATGGCTTCATATTCGGCTTGTCGTTCTGGAATCCAAGCATCTTGAGGTGGAAGTTTTGAGATCTTATGTATACCGGCATTAGTAAAAACATAAATTGCTATCCACTTAAAAACATCACATGCTGCAACTTGTCTCGGCGAAAACTTTTTCGGGGTTTTTTCTTGACCATCCTTAATAAGCTTATAAAGTTCCCAATCCATTCCACCGCGTTGCATTAAGTCATTATTGGGTAGTGATTCATAGTAGTTTTCTGGAATGAAATCTGCTAAATCTCTAATAATTGCAATACGCAATTCATCAAGCTTCCAATGATTTAATAAATCCATCACACCCCTTTAAGTGCCCTTTGAAAGAAGCCACTGTCAGACCAGCAAAGGTATCTGGCTTTTCCCCATTGGTAATTACTCGCAGAGTAGGCAGCGGCTAAAACGTTTAGTTTGATCCAGTCCCGCAACGCATCATCGATGCACGGATAGCTTCAAACCTGCTGCATTGATTACAGCAAGCAGGGTTTTTATCGTTGGGTTTCCTTTTGTGGATAATGCCCGGTAAAGGCTCTCTCTCGGGATTCCTGCACGTTCCGCTACGGTGGCCATGCCTTGCGCT
>CXWL01013033.1_pt1 | contig 11459 bp, 8 predicted proteins | sample 590931 | NCBI WGS metagenome assembly CXWL01 (sample SAMEA3498368, study PRJEB10139) | groundwater metagenome | biome: water well; material: biofilm material | place: Germany | collected 2015-04-27 | reverse complement strand
ATTTGAGTGGGGCTGACCTTAGTACGAGAGGACCGGGTTGGACGGACCTCTAGTGTATCGGTTATCACGCCAGTGGTAGTGCCGAGTAGCTACGTCCGGAAGGGAGAAACGCTGAACGCATCTAAGCGTGAAACCCTCCACGAGATGAGATCTCCCAGGTCGCAAGACCTCTGAAGGCTCCTGGTAGACGACCAGGTTGATAGGCCAGGTGTGGAAGCACAGCGATGTGTTGAGCTTACTGGTACTAATGAGCCGTGCGGCTTGACCATTTTTCTTACTGTCTATCGTAACGTCTGAACGACGTTCCTTAGACTTCTCTTCTCACGCGGGTGGTTAGAAGAGACTACCGTTTGCAGGATATTCAGTCCGCCGTCGCGGCTTCGCCACGGCGGGACAAGTTCTTTGACATAGTTCGGGACGACCCTCTTTGGCGCCTTGCGGCGCGAAGGCGGGACCCCGGACAACCAGTTTCCCGGTGGTCATAGGGGCAGGGTCCCACCCGTTCCCATTCCGAACACGGAAGTTAAGCCTGCCTCCGCCGATGGTACTGCGTGCGTAGGTGCGTGGGAGAGTAGGTCGCTGCCGGGGATTTTTTGAAGCCCGTCTCAATTCGTGAGACGGGNNGTGCGTGGGAGAGTAGGTCGCTGCCGGGGATATATCGAGAAGAGCCAGTTGTTTCTAACGAGACAACTGGCTTTTCCTTTTTGAATCAACACTTTAAGGGGACGGCATGGTTCGCATCATGGTTGGCGGGCCATGTTACCCTCCCCAGAGAGCGATGGCCCCTATTCCGCGCGCCCTCGTCGGTCTACTTGTCTTCGCGGCGCTATCCGCAGCGACGCCGGTGCAAGGGCAGACGCGTGGATGTTCAATCGCTCAGCAGAATCTGTTCGTTCGGGACGTCCTGTCGGACATCTATCTGTGGTCCGACCGGATTCCGAATATTGACCCGTTACGCTTCAATTCTCCCCAGGAGTATCTCGAAGCGGTACGCTTCCGTCCCATCGACCAGGCCTTCAGCTATATCGCCGATCGCGCCGCCAACGACGCCCTCTTTTCCAACAGCGAGTACGTCGGCTTCGGCTTCTCGAGCACATGGCAAGGCGACGACCTGCGCATCACGCAGGTGTTCCCTCATAGCGCCGCTGAGGATGCAGGTGTCATGAGGGGCGACACGATCACCGCGATTAACGGCCGCTCCGTCGCCGAGCTCATCGAATCGGGTGAGATCGCAAGTGCCTTTGGTCCGGCCGAGCGCGGTGTGACTGCCAGCGTCGCATTCGTGCGCGGTGCCGAAACGCGGAGCGGTCACATGGTGAAGCGAACAGTCGTCATCCCTACCGTTTCGCATACCCGTGTGATCACTCAGAGCGGCCGGCGAGTTGGGTACATCTTCTTCCGCAACTTCGTCGAGCCGTCTGTCGGCGCTCTCAATGACGCGTTCAACGAGATGCACCGTCAGCGCGTCAACGAGCTCGTCCTTGACTTGCGATACAACGGTGGCGGCCTCGTGAGCGTCGCGCAGCACCTCGGTGGCCTGATCGGCGGCACGCTGACCAGCGGACAGGTCTTTGCCGAGTACTCACATAACGATCGCAACGCCTCCCGAAACAGGACGTTGCGCTTTTCGGCGCCAGACAACGCCCTTTCGCTCAACCGTGTCTTCGCCATCACGACTCGCGCGTCGGCTTCGGCGAGCGAACTCGTCATCAACGCGCTCCGCCCGTTTCTGCCGGTCGTGGTGATTGGCGACCGTACCTACGGGAAGCCCGTTGGCCAGCACGGGATCACCTTCTGTGACAAGGTGCTGGCGCCTGTCTCGTTCGCGCTCAGAAATGCGATGGGCGAGGGGGACTACTTTGACGGGCTTCAGCCCACATGCCAGGCGGCCGACGGCCTTGACCACCAGATTGGCGATCCGGCAGAGGCCCTATTCCGTGAGGCTCTCGCGTTCATGGCGAAAGGCTCCTGCGCGCCGCCGTCGCTGCGTCAACACGCCCCGCAACGTCTCGGCGATCGCTCAAGTCGAGCGCGCGGCTGGTCAGCGGTTGTGGGTGCGGACTGATGCGCCGTTGCTTCTCTATGGCCGTCCTCCTCGCGGCCATCTTCCTATCGGCCGGTGGAGCCGCGCTCGCACGGCAGAGAGTGCCGGCGCCGGTCCGCCCGCTGGACGTCATCTATGTCCCCACGCCCCCGGATGTCGTCGCGCGCATGCTGACGATCGCCGGCGTTGGTGCCGGAGACGTGGTGTACGACCTCGGTTCTGGCGATGGCCGCATCGTGATTACGGCGGTGAAGGACTTCGGTGCCGCGCGAGGAGTGGGCATCGAGCTTGACCCGCAGCGGATCTCCGAGTCGGTGGAGAATGCGCGCATCGTCGGCGTGAGCGACCGCGTTACATTCCTCGCGCAGGATCTGTTCGAGGCCGACCTTTCGGAAGCGACCGTCGTGGCGATGTACCTCCTCCCGGCGATTCTCACTCGACTCCAGCCCAGGCTTCGCGCTCTCAGGCCAGGCACACGCATCGTGTCGCACAACTACGACATGGGTACGGCGTGGAAGCCAACTCGGACGGTGCGAAGAACCGGCAGCCTTGTACACCTCTGGCGTGTGCCGAGGCGTTAGTCTCAGGACCTTGTCGAGGCGGCTGGTCGCGCCTGCCCTCGAGAAGGCCCAGGCAGGCTGGGCAGGTTCAAGGTGACAGCAGGTCAGCCAGAGGCACGTTCACGTGCCGGCCAACGACCGGGATGTCAATATCAATGGCCGCCTTCGGATCGGCCGGCGTCGCGTCGCGATACTCGTACACGATGAGTGGAACACCTCGAAGCCGCCGGTCAGCCGTGCCGATAGGAATGCGCAATCGCTCGAGGAACCGCTCGGTCTGGAGTTCGCTACGCAGCCAGTCAAGTACGATCGATCCGCTCGGTCGGTCCTCGATCACGATGAACTTGATGCCGAATGTCTGGAGGAGCGGGTAGATCTCGCGTGGACTCTGAATTCTATCGCGGACGCTCACCGAGCCCATCAGCGAGGTGGTCAGGAGCTTGTCGGCCCGCATGACGACGGTGTGACGTGCCGCGTCGTGTTTGCGCATGAAGAAGACGAAATAGCCGGTGTCAATGGAGCCGCTGAACAGCACCGTCGCCGGCGGTTGTCCCGCCAGGACGTACTGTGCGGCGGCCTCATAGCCCTCCGCCCCTACTGGACTCGCCGCCCGTACCGACCAGCCTTGCCATGCCACGACGACGATGAGCGCCAGCGTTGACACCTGACGCTTAACGCCTGACTGCGTCCATCCCAGCGTAGCCGCGCACAGGCAGTACGCTGGAAGCGCCACGATGGAATATCGCTCCGGCTCGTACGGTCCAATCAACAACACAACGCCAGTGACGACCGCGACCATCCAGACGAGCGAAAGCCACATCTTCTTGTCTCGACGAACGACTGCCACGACGATGCTGGCTGCGGTCAGAAGCGCCAGCGCCGGCTGTGCTTGTATCTGAACGATGGTCAGCAAGCCTTGCGCAAATGAGGCCAGCCCGCGGTTCTTACGAAACGCGTCGACGACGACCGCAACGTTGAATGGTGACATCGCCAGCGTCAGCACGGCCACGGGCAGCACCAACAGGATCCCCGCGAGCGTCCAGCCGAGAATGTCGCGGCGAAGCATCAGCGCCCGCCCGTGCTTGTCGGAGAGCAGGACCAAGTACGCGGGAAACGCGAAGATGGCCACCTGCTTGGCGACGAGACTCGTGATAGCGGCCGCCACGAACAGGCCGTAGTCTCTCCGCCGTCCGGAGTCCCGGAACATCAGTAGAAACCGCATCGCGAGCAGCACGCACATCATTGTCGGCATCTCCGACATGACGGCCTGGCTGAACTCGACCAGAAACGGGCTGGTCACGAAGAGCAGGGCAGCCCAGGCGCCGGTCATGTCGTCGTAGAGCCGGCGGGTAATCCCGAACAGCACCCACGCCGACACGATGAAGCACCCCAGGATGACCATCCGCGCGGCGAAAACCGACACACCGAATATTGCGTAGGCTGGCACCAGGAGGAGCGGCAGCAGAGGCGGATGGTGTCCGAGCGAGAGCGCGGGATAACGCGCGTAGTAATGTTGCGCGTAGCTGACGATACCGCCGATCGAGGTGGCCCCGCCATCCGCCATGAAGTCGTAGATGAACGCACCGTTCATCAGGTAGCGAGCCATGTCGCCATGCAGGGAGACGGCGCCTTCGTCGGCGAGGCCGCGGGCCCCAACACAGGCTGCCGTGAGGAGCGCGAGGGCAAGCAGGGCTTGAGCGTAGATGCGCCGGCGCGTCAGGGGGTCACCTCTCTGCGCCTGCGCGTGCTCGATCGCGTGGCCCCGTCCAGGAGGCAGATGGCAAGGCGCCAGGGACCCGCCATCCAGCCCGAGAGGCCGTGTAGAGCGCCGAACCAACTGCGAACGACAAACCGTTGCTCAGGTGGTGGACGAAATGCGCTGGAACGGCCTGCAGTGCGAACAGCAGACCGCGCTGGCGTGCCAGCCATCGGTAGTAGTCAAGGTTGAGACCTACGAGCGCCAGAAGAGCGGCGACGGCTGGCACCAGGAACCACGGGGTCAGTGCCACAAGCACAATGGACATCAGGAGCAGGTAGGCGCAAACGACCGACAGCCGCAATGCCGCGCTCAGGTTCAGCCGGTTCTTGGGGGCACCGGAGCGGTGAATGAGCTGGGTCCAGGGGACTCCGCGCGCGACGACGTCCGTAGCCACGCTCGACCACATCGTCCATCGCTTGAGGTGCCGGCCTCGAAAACGGGGGTCCAGGCACAATGAGTGGCCGCTCGCGACGACGCGGTAGCCCAGGTCAATGTCCTCCACCGACGGCCGGCGGAAGCGTTCGTCAAATCCACCGACACTGCGAAACACGGCTGCTCGAATGGCGCCAAGCCCTGCCCAGAACGTCGAGGCGTCGCCAGCACCAATCTCGTGGACATAGGCGTGAGAGAGGTTCTTGAACTGCGACATGAAGTTACGCTCGGGGGGCTCGAGATCGTAGGCGCCGAACACACCGGCGAGTCCGGGCTGTTCCTCCAGCAATCGGCACATGCCTGGCAGGGCGTCAGCCGCGGCCACGACGTCGGTGTCGACGAAGACCAGGATGTCCCCGGTGGCGCGCTCGGCAGCCCTGTTGCGGGCCGTGGCGGGACCAGAGGGCCCCTCCACGACGATCACGATCGCCCCGTGAGTGGTTGCCAATGGTCGACAGTCGTCGACCGCGCCATCTGCCGCGATCAGGATTTCCGCGTTCTGCATGGATCGGCGTGCCGCGGACAGACTGAGGCCCAATTGGCCGATGTTCTTATGGAAGGGGATGATGATCGAGACAGGCACGGCGGCTTCCCAGGAACAAGACTATAGCTTCTCCTGGCCGGAGTTCGCGGGGTTAACACCGCCCGGGCACCACACGCGCGGGGGTACAATCACTCCCGTTGTGCCGCGCGTCATGACGACCCGTCTTTCTCGTTACTAGCTGATGGCGCTGCCCGATTCCTTATCTCGACCCGTCTCGGCCCTTGCCCCGACCGATCGGGTGGTCATTCTCGGGGCCGGCCCGGCTGGGCTGACGGCGGCGTACATGCTCGCCAAGGCAGGCCACACACGGGTCACCGTGCTCGAGGCCGACGATATGGTGGGCGGCATCTCGCGGACGGCACAGTACAAGGGATTCCGCTTCGATATTGGTGGGCACCGCTTCTTCACCAAGATCCGTGTGGTGGAAGATCTCTGGCACGAGATCCTCGGTCAGGAGTTCATCTCAGTCCCACGTCTGTCGCGCATCCACTACAACGGTCGGTTTTTTGACTACCCGCTGAAAGCTTCGAATGCTCTCCGTGCCCTGGGCCCCATCAACGCCCTTCGCATCGTAGCGAGCTACGTCAAGTGGCACTATCAGCCCTACCCGGTCGAGGAAAATTTCGAGCAGTGGGTCACCAATCGGTTCGGTAAGCGTCTGTACGAGATCTTCTTCAAGACCTACACCGAGAAGGTGTGGGGCATTCCCTGTACGGAGATTCGTGCTGAGTGGGCGGCGCAGCGGATTCAGGGACTCTCACTCGCCAGGGCCATCCTGTCGGCGGCGAATCTGAACAAGCGTGGCGCTCAGATCAAGAGCCTGATCAACGAGTTCCAGTACCCGCGACTTGGCCCAGGCCAGATGTGGGAGACGTGTCGCGATCGGGTCGTCGAACACGGGCATGAGGTGTTGCTCAAGCACTACGTGGATGAACTGCAGTGGGACGGAAACCGAGTGGTCGGCGTCCGCGCGCGCACGGCGTGTGGAACGCGGACATTCGAGGCCGAGCACGTCATCTCGACGATGCCCATCCGGTCGCTGGTGCGAGCGTTGGCCCCTGCGGCGTCACCAGAGGTCCGCACCGCGGCCGAGGGATTACGCTATCGCGACTTCCTGGTCGTGGCACTCATCCTCAAGAAAGACCATCTTTTTCCGGACAACTGGATCTACATCCACTCGCCAGGTGTCAAGGTGGGTCGCATTCAGAACTTCAACAACTGGAGCGCTGCCATGGTGCCCACGCCGAACACGACGTGTCTCGGCATGGAATATTTCTGCTTCAAGGGCGACGGCCTCTGGGACAGCGCCGACGCCGACCTCGTCGCGCAGGCGTCGTCCGAACTCGAGCAACTCGGACTTGCCCGCCGCGAAGACGTCGTTGATGGCACGGTGATTCGGATGCCAAAGGCGTACCCGATCTACGACGCGGTGTACCGGGAGCACCTCGATGTGGTGAGGGCGTCGCTCGGCTCGTTCGCGAACCTCCAGCTCGTGGGGCGCAACGGCATGCACAAATACAACAACCAGGACCACTCGATGTTGGCGGCGATCCGGGCCGTGGAGAACATGCAGGGAGCCATGCACGACCTGTGGGGCATCAACACGGACCTGGATTATCACGAGGAGCAGAAGGTCAATGACAAGGCGTAGGCTGCAGCTCGATCTGGGCGTGCGGGCCCGTGCTAGACTCCGGCCGTTACACCTCTTCGTTGAAGGAGTGCCGGATGGCGCCTGATCACGCTGTTCCCGAGTCCGTTCAGGCCGCCCTGACACGTGCGGTTGCGCCGATGCATAAACGCGCGCTCGGCATGGCCGTGGGCTTGACTGCCGGAGCCGGGGTGTTTGGCCTGACGGCATTCCACATCATCGTTGGCTCCTCGGAAGCCGCGAATATCGAGTTACTCTCCCAGTACTTCTACGGCTATCAGGTCGACTGGCTCGGCGCCTTCATCGGAGCATGGTGGGGCTGCGTGGCGGGCTTCGTCGCCGGCTGGTTCTTCGCCTTCGTCAGGAACTTCGTGCTGGCGACGTGGCTGCTCTTCGTGCGGGCGAAAGCGGACTTGTTCGGAGCGGGCGACTTCCTGGATCACATTTGAGGCGCGGATGGCAGATCAGTTGACACCTCAAGAAGAACAGCTCCTGCGGAAGGTCCTCGCACGCGCGAGTGAGCAGGGCTGGGGCATGGCCCTGGGCACGTTGTGCGGTCTCGGTTTGTTCGTTGCGACGATCTGGCTGGTCGTCAAGGGCGGGCCGGATACGGGCGCGCATCTTGGCTTGCTCGGGATCTATTTTCCCGGGTACAGCGTGACGACGCTGGGTGCTGTGATTGGCTTCGTCTACGCGTTCGTCGGTGGTTACGCCGTCGGTCGCACCGTCGCGACGATCTACAACCGTCTCCTCTAGAGCGGGCGGCGTCCGCCATGGTGACGATGACCCCCGGTCGACCACGCTGCACCTGCTGTGAGACCCCGGGCTCGCCATCGCACACCGTGACTGGTTCATGAGTCAATCCGCAGGTGCCGCAACCGACTGGCGCCGGACGGCCGTCGATGCGTATCTCGCCTCGGTGCTCGCAGGGGAGGCGGAGGGCGCGCGCGGCGCGTTCGCGGAGGCGATTGCGGAGAACGCCGATCCCAAGCTCGATGCGGCGAGCTTTCACGAGATCCTCTTCGCGTTTGCGAACCGGCCGGACGTGATTGACGCGATAGGCCTGGTGCGCCTGGCCTTTGACCGGCTTCCGGCCATTGCATCAGGCCTGCGGCCGGACCGGCGTCGCGTCATGGCTCGTCTGCACAAGCAGATCGCGTCTGATTGCACCGCCGCTGGATGGGCGTCGTTGGCCGCGCATCACACCGCGTGCGCCTGCCGGCTCGAGCCGATGAGGTTGCTCGACGCTGACACGTGGCGAATACTGCGGCGTCGAGGCAGCGACCGCCACGACGTCAGGAGTGCCGCCCTACGCGCTGAAGTGGCACACCTTTTCGAGACGTTCACGGTGCGAGACGTCGACACCTGGCTCGTGGGAACCCTTGCTGTCTCATTGCACGCCGGATACTTCGTGAAGCGACATGACGACATCGATCTCGTCGTCGACGTCGAGGACCAGTTCTGGCGCGCTCACGCCGTTCTCACGCGAGAACTCGACTATCAAGACGAAAGCACATGCGATTGGAAGTCGCTGAGCGGCCGTGTGGCACGTCTCAACGTCCTTGCGTCGCCTCGGGGGCATCGGATTGACCTGGCCTGTCTGCCGTACTGGGCCGACGGCTGGGACAGCATCGCCGTTCCGCAGTGTCCCCTGAGGCCTCGTGCCATCGTCGAGGTCGATGGCATTGGTGTGCAGACGCCGGACTTACGAGATCTGAGGGACACCTACTACTGGNNCGGACACCTACTACTGGTTTCTGCTTCAGAACGAAGCCACCAACAAGGGACCGAAACGGCAGAGCGACAAGAACGCGATTGTCGCCATCGATCGATTGATTGGTCGAAACGGGCGGGACCGCTAGCGCCGTCACATCGACCGGTGTCGGTCGACGCCGGCGCGCCCGCGCGGCTTTCGCTCCGGCGACTCTGCCACGGCCATCCCGACATGGCGCAGACCTTCGAGCATGTGCTTGATGCCATGCCTGGTGAGACTCAGGCTGGTTGGACCGACGTCCGGAAATCCGCGGCCCTCGGCGTCGGGCGCGACTTGCCCCCAATTGGCGAACAGGCGCGCCCAGTCGCTGCCGAGCACGCTCTGCATTCTTTCCTCCGCAAATCGCGGATACCAGAACAGGTCATGGTAGGCGACCGAGGCTACGTAGGCCCACGGGGCGAGCCACGTCTTCAGCGACCACTCCAGTGGCTGCTTCAGTGGTCCCCAGTAGATGCGGTGCTGGTTTCGTGACGCGAACGTCATCTTCTTGAACGGGCCCTCGAAGTGCCAGTTCTCGTCTGCGGCCTCGACGTCGCCCACGATGTCGATGTCGCGCACGTCACCACAGCCAAGTCCGTGTTCGTGCGCCAGCCGCACGTACCTGAGATCGCGCAGCGGGTCGAAACCCATGAGCCGCGCTGCCACGGCGTCGATCGCGACTTGATCGGCTGACGCCAGGATCACATTCTTCACGTGCGGCACCATGCACCGAGGGCCCGGGCCGTCGCCGGCGAACGTACCGTCCATCACGGCGAAGACGCCCCGATGGATCTTCTGCTGGATCATCAGCAGGTCCACGAGCGTTTCGTGAATGACGGGATGCGTCCAGTGTCGATGTTCGTTCAGGAGTCCCCCGAACGCGTTCTTCATGGCACCGGTCGTGGTGGTGAAGATGTGGGTCTTCACGGTCGGCAGGTGGATGATGTTCTCGCCGATGAACCGCTTCGGGATAGCGAACCCCTTCGGGTAGACGTCGTTCAGGCACAGGAACTTCTTCGTCAGATCGCCGACGGCGTCGCGAATATCGATCCATTCCTCGCCTTCGTACAGGTGCACGTTGCGGATCCCGTGCGCGCCCACGACGTCGATCTGCTTGTTCTCCCGCTCGCCGAGGCGAGCGTCGATGACGACCGTGCGGTTGTGGCAGGCGTGGATGAGATCCTTCGAGTACCCGTCCCGGAGCATGGCGCGAATGACACCATCGAGCTGCCACGGGACGGTCGAGGACCCGGGATAGAAGAAGTGCCACGAGATGTTCACCTTGAGCGCGGTATCCGCGTCCTCTCCGATGACGTCCCTGTAGTCGGCCAGGTTCATCAGACGGTGATAGTCCTCGGTCACGGTTCCGGGCGTGGTCCGCAGGATGGCAACCTTCGCTCTGGCCATTCAGGTGACTATAGCCCGTCCCCGGAACTACCAGGCGGCTTCTGCAATCCGCACGGCGTTCGCCATCAAGGTGAAGGTGATGTTCTTCGCCGGCAGGAAGGGAAACGATACCCCGTCGACGAGAAAGAGGCCTGGCATGTCGCGACTTTCTCCGGTAGGCGCAGTGGTAAATGGGGCCGCTGACTTGGTCATCGGCAGGGTACCTGCGTAATGCACGCTCGCCCCCATCGGACGAACATGCGCCATCCCTGGCGGCACGATACAGTTCAGACTGCGCAGCACCCGCTTCACTCGCTTCATTGCCTGCCGAACCCGGCCTGATTCGTCCGCATCGGGCTCGTAGTGCACGCGCAGCGTCTGCGTGTCGCCAGGCGAGAGTTCAACGTAGCAGGCCTCGCGCCGTGTGTCGCGAAGGTTCACGTTCACAAGACCCAGCGCGCCATGAATGGCTCGAAAGGCGATGGTGGCCGCGCCCAACGCCAGTGGCAGTCGCTGGATGAGCGGATGTACGAGCGCGGTCTTCAAGGTCGTGATCTGGCCGTGCACGTAGTCCTTGGGCGATTCACCCTCGAGGCCCATACCGAGCAGGTGGTATTGGTATGTGTCGGGGGAGAACGTCGAGCCGATGAGGCCGAGGTTGACGAACGGCACCAGCACCTGCCGGTTGTCCATGAGTCCCGCCAGCCGTACCCGTTCCCCGGATTCACTCAGGACCGATGTCAGGAAGATCTTGGTCGAGGTGAGCGCACCCGCAGCCAGTGCCACACGGTCGGCGGGGAACTCCTCTATCTGACCGCTGTCAGTACGGCGACCAACCACCGCGCGCACACGCCGATTCGCCCCGGTCCTGACGTGCGTCACTTCGACGCCGGAGATGTACTCGAACTCCGGGTAGGTCATGCACTCGCGCAGCGTGTGCGAAGGCGTGTAGAGCGAGCCACGCGGACAACCCCACAGACACCGCCCTGTATAATCGCAGGCCAGTCGCGTACCCATCGGCTGACTCAGCGTGGCGACACGCGTCCGACCGACGTAGGCGCCCGCGCGATTGAGACGCTCGCGTACTCGCGAATAGGAGCCCAGTAAGCGCTCCGAGTGCGCGTCCAAACGCAGTGGTGGGAGCAGATGGTCGTGCACCGGCATGAACCGGGCAAGGTCGTCCTCCGCACCGCTGACGCCGATACGGCCGGCAACTTCGTCGTAGGCTCGCGCGAGATCGGCGTGAGGGAACGGAAAATCCGTCACTTCGTCCGCCGACAGGGGATAGCATCCGCCCGTCCACACCTCACCGAGTCCCCCCTGCGCGAACGAG